>LFRM01164728.1_pt1 | contig 114215 bp, 106 predicted proteins | sample 618341 | NCBI WGS metagenome assembly LFRM01 (sample SAMN03654438, study PRJNA283298) | anaerobic digester metagenome | isolation source: pool of bioreactors CSTR01a, CSTR02a, and CSTR03a thermophilic anaerobic... | place: Denmark: Kgs. Lyngby | collected 2014-05-21 | reverse complement strand
AGCTCGTGCACCGGATACGCGCAGAGCCTTCCCTGCGCAAGCTTTATCTCACACGCAGCGGACATACAGCCCACATCCTTATCGGCATATCCTATGTAGCTCCAGCCGGGAATCCAAGAAATGAGTATATTCCTTCCTTCGTTATCCCTGAACACCTGCCCGGCATACTGGTCGGGCCCCTTGTTGACCTCGCCCTCAATCTCTGGCGTGAACACGCCGTCTTTAAAGCTTCCGGTGGATATAAAAAAGAAGTGGCGGTCATCCTTACATACAGACGCCGAAAGGAGATATCCGTTACCCATATGTGTAAATGAGGGGCACTCCGCGTACTTTGCATCCTCCCACTCGCGCATTATTCCGGTGTATTCCCAATCCAAAAGATTACTGCTTTCGTACAGGAGCAGCAGCGCGGTTTTTCTTTCGGGATTTCCGCTTGCCATAACACAGCGGTACTTTCCGTCCGCAAAGCAAACCGCCGGGTCGCGAAAGTCCGGCCCGCCGTCGCACGGATAATGTTGTATAACGGGGTTGTGTGCGTATTTTTCAAAATGTACACCGTCTGAGGAATAAGCTACACTTACCGTTTGCAGGTCGCACTGTTCGTCCTGCGGTCTGTAAATCGAGGCGTAAAAAAGATACAGAGTGTCATCCTTCACTATTGCCGTGCCCGACCAGCAGCCCTTGGCATCGTACGGCATATCAGGGCAAAGCGCCGGGGGAAGCTCCTCCCAGCTTAAAAAATCCTTTGTTCTTGCGTGACCCCAATGCATATACTGCCCCACAGGCACCTCAAAATCCGGCAGATGCTGGTAAAACACATGATGTTAGCCTCTAAAATAAACCAACCCGTTAGGGTCGTTAACCCATCCCTTGGCGGTTTGATAATGAAAGCTGAGCTTTTCAGAGTAATCCATGTTCAGACCCGCCTCCTTATTAATTCGTTAAGCTGTTTTAATATAACATATGTTAAACCGGTTAACAAGTTTCTTCAGTAACATTATGCGCTTTTGCGATGTCATTTAGAATGAGGGAGAAAAACAGGGGGGATATCCCAAAGCTTATGCAAATCTGTTGATGTGTCCTTAATAACAGAGCAGCCGATTTTTTCAATGCCGTCGGCTGTACCCTCGCGAGCGTTGTAATATATCCTGAATTCATCATGCCATCTCACAATATCAAGCTGATAAACAAGTGTGCGCTTCCACATGACGTTTTCTTTTGATTTATCGCAAGCGTATTCATCAGCCGGAATAATAATAGGGTTAAACGGCGCTTCCTCCCAGCTTATTCCGTCGCGGCTTTTAATGAGGTTAATTGCCGAACGCGAGCAGCCGTCGGAGTCTGTATAGATTGAATTATACAGTCCGATAAACCCGTCACCGCTGCCGAAAACCTTGATGGCACCCGCACCGTAGTTTCGGTAAGGTATATTTTTATCAGGTGCGATAATCGGTGACGGATTTTTTGTAAAGGGTCCCGTAGGGGTGTCCGCCTCGGCAAAGCCGATGTATTTCGGCTCCTCATAACCGCAATCGTGCAATTTTACGGTTCCTGCGCTGTAATACAGCCTGTATTTTTCACCGATTTTTACCATACAGGGATTGCGCGCTTCAATAAGTCCGGGCTGTGACGGGTCGAACTCCTTTTCCCAATCAAGCTCGGGAACGAGGATATCCGTTGCCTCGCTCCAGCTTTTCAAATCCTTTGACTGCCTTACTCTGATGATATTAACACTGCTGTATTTCTCGCGCTCACTTGTTCCGTGTGCAATCACAGCGGAATAATACACATACCAAATGCCTTTATCATGAAAGAGATTTACAGGGTTGACATTCCATTGCAGCTTATAGAGCATTTCCCAGTTGTAGCCGTCATCGGATACAATGTGATGAAAATACGGTGTGTAGCTGCCGTCATAAAATCCATGATAAAACATATGCCACTTGCCGTCAAATTCTCCGGGTATTAACACCTGGGGATCGCCGATAGCGGCATGCGGTTGACCTTCACCCCAATAACCGACTACGGGATTATTCGGGAAATCAACCCAGTTTTCTCTTTGCCAATTCGGGAAATTCATATAAACTCCTCATTTCCTGTTTGTTTATTGAAAATAACCTCTTAATTTGCATGGCACTGCATATTTAAAAATCTATTTACCGTTTTGCTTTTGCACACGGACAACAAACATAGAATATCATGTTTTGCCCCATTTTTCAATATGGAGCAATGCCGGGCTGTGTGCGCAACTGTAACGCAACAGCATTTTTGTATATTTTTTCATTTTTTATTTGCATTTCATGCATAGCTTGTTGTATAATAATAAACCGTGATATTACGAAAGAGAGAGGGTTTTATTATGGACGGAAATACCGTACAGATACTTATTGCCATGATAATATATATGGCGGCAGTTATAGGTATCGGAATAGTGTTTTCAAAAAAGGCAAACAAGAATTCGGAAAATTACTTTTTGGGCGGACGCTCGCTCGGTCCGTGGGTAACGGCAATGAGCGCAGAGGCTTCGGATATGAGCGGCTGGCTGCTTATGGGTCTGCCGGGCGTTGCCTATTGGTGCGGACTTGCCGATGCTGCATGGACAGCAATCGGACTTGCTGTCGGTACATACTTTAACTGGCTTATAGTTTCTAAAAGACTCAGACGCTACACAATCAGAGCAAACAATTCCATAACGCTTCCGGAATTTTTCTCAAACCGTTTCCGCGAGAACAAGAAGCTGATTATGACAATATCCGCTGCATTTATACTTGTTTTCTTTACCGTGTACGCCGCAAGCTGCTTCGTCACCTGCGGCAAGCTGTTTTCAACCCTGTTCGGTACACCCTATGTGGCGATGATGATTGTCGGAGCGATATTTGTTCTGATATACACCTTGCTCGGCGGCTTCCTCGCCGAAAGTGCATCTGATTTTATGCAAAGCATAGTAATGATTATTGCGCTCGCAGTTATAGTTATACTCGGTGTTGTTAAGGCAGGAGGACTTGCTTCTGTAATCGAAAATGCAAGAGCAATACCCGGATTCCTTGAGTTTTTCGGACTTGCAACCCCCACCCTCAGCGCCGATGGTGTGCAGCTCGTTGAGGCGGGCAAGCCGGTATTCGGTGCCGCCGCAAATTACGGAGCGCTGAGCGTGTGCTCAATGCTTGCATGGGGTCTCGGATATTTCGGAATGCCTCAGGTTCTGCTTCGCTTTATGGCTATACGCAAGGAGGAAGAGCTCAAGCGTTCAAGAAGAATTGCAATGATTTGGGTTGTTATTTCTCTCGCGGTTGCTGTATTTATCGGTATTGTCGGACGTCAGCTTTTCCCGACGGAGCTTCTTACTAAATCATCCGCGGAAAACATATTTATAACCCTTGCCACCAGCTCATTGCCTGCCATACTTGCGGGCTTTGTTATGGCTGGAATACTTGCAGCCACAATAAGCTCCTCGGACTCATATCTGCTTATTGCAGCATCTGCGTTCGCAAAGAACATTTATCAGGGCATCATAAGGAAAAAGGCAAATGATAAGCAGGTTATGGTTATGTCGCGCGTTACACTCCTTGTAATTGCCGCAGTTGCAATGGTTATCGCATTTGACGAGGAAAGCGTCATCTTTTCAATAGTCTCCTTTGCGTGGGCAGGCTTCGGCGCAACCTTCGGACCCCTCGTTCTGTTTTCTCTTTTCTGGAAAAGAACCAACCGCGCCGGAGCAATAGCGGGAATGATAGGCGGCGGCGGAATGGTGTTCCTGTGGAAGCTCGTCATATCAAAGCTTGGCGGTGCCTTCGGAATATACGAGCTTCTTCCGGCGTTCATATTCTCCTGCGTGTGCATCGTGGTGGTTTCGCTTGTGACAGCTCCGCCCTCAAAGGAAATTGAGGAGGATTTTGAATCCGTAAGGGCGAAATGATTTTACAGATTTACGGCGGCTCCGAAAGGGGCCGCCGTTTTTGTTGCCGACACAAATGCAAAAGCAGGTCGGATATTTTTCACAATCTTCTGCCGATTACTTGAAAAAACCGGAAAAACGTATTATAATAATCGAAGAAATTTTTGCAAGGGGAGAAATGTATGTTTAAAAAATTTGCGGCGGTACTTCTTTCGTTTGTACTTATTGCGGTTTCGTGCTCCGTCAGCGCCTTTGCGCTGACACCTGAGGACGGCATAACCGATTATCCCGTTATCCTTGTTCCGGGCTACAGCGGAACACAGCTCGTGCTCGAAAACGATGACGGAACCAAAACTCCCGTGTGGGGTCTGGATATGGATAAGGTTCTTGAGCGTGTTCTCGCAAGAGTGGTTGACCTGGGCAAGGGGCTTGTTCTCACTGCCAAGGGTGATGCACAGTATATAGGCGATGTCGTCGGCGGCGAGATAGTTGATATGCTCGGTGTTCTTGCATGCAATCCCGACGGCACGAGCGTCAACAATATAAAAATTCTCAATCCCTCCGTTGAGGAGACAAACACCGCTTACATCCATGAAAACGGACTTCCCGAAAACTATATCGGCGAACCGGATTTATACCCTGAAATAGCGTCATATATCGGTGAGGCGAAGTGCTTCTCGTTCACAGAGGATTGGCGTATGGGCGTACCGGAGTGCGCGACAAGGCTCGATGAATATATTCAGCAGGTCAAGGAATATACAGGCAAAGATAAGGTTAACCTTCTTGCGGTGTCTCACGGCGGACAGGTTACCGCCACATACCTTTCAATGTTCGGATATAAGCAGGATGTTGACAACGCTGTTCTTACGGTTCCCGCAATCGGCGGCGCCGCGCTCGCTTACGATATAATGTCTGATACTGTAAAGCTTGATGAATACACACTTGTGTATTTCCTTGAGCATGGCTTTGTATCGGAAACCGAATTCAAATGGCTTGTTCAGGCTCAGCAGCTCGGTTTTCTTGATGATGTTATACATGCCCTTGTGCCCTATGTAAAGAGCGTAATAGGCAACTTTTGCAGTATATGGGATTTCATTCCAGCGGAATATTATGAGGACGTAAAGGCTCAGAATCTTGACCCGGTTGAAAATGCGGGGCTTATTGCGAAGAGCGACGCGTTCCATAACGATATAATGGCAAACTTCTCCGAAAGTCTTCAGAAATGTATTGATGATTACGGCATGAATGTCACCATAATAGCCGGCACAGGCAATCCGAGTGTTACCGGACTTCAGCAGAATGCCGATGCTATAATCACAACAAATGACTCCACCGGCGCAACGACCGCCCCTTACGGTCAGCGCTTTAATGACGGCTATACAGGCAATCACCTCACTTGCACCGATGCTTCACATAACCACATTTCGCCCGATATGCAGGTGGATGGCTCCTCTGCGTATATCCCCGAAAACACATGGTATGTCAATGAGCTTTTTCACGGCATGACGTTTAACGACCAATATTCGCGTCAGCTCGCAATCACCACATTGCTTACCGATAAAATAACCGACGTTTACTCCGATTCGGCTTATCCGCAGTTCCACGCATCAACCAACGCCTGTAATGTTGTTTTTGCGCGCTTCAACAACAGCGCGGAGGGTTATCTCAGCAGCGCGGACACTTCACTTGTGATAACCAACATTTCCAAAGAGCATCCGCTTCAGATAACCGCAATCACCTTCGGCGGAGTTGAGTTCAAGGCATCAACCCTCGGTCTTTCGGAAATTGCTCCCGGCGAGAGTGTTGAGATTCCTGTTACCGGTACACTTCCCGATGTGAGCCGTCAGTTTATGCAGGTTTCCGTTGATTATTATTCGGACGGTAACCTTCTCGCGCCCACCGGCAGACGCACCTTTGATTTTACCATAATGAACGGTACTCCCGCAGTGTTTGATGCGGAAAACACCTTCGTAGATGCGGACTGTGCAATGGGTCTTCGCGCCGTAATAGGCGACAAGCAGGTTGAAAAGTTTGAAAAGATAGGGATACTCGGTCTTCTTGAGACAATATTCAATATAATTAACTCTCTGTTTTCACAGCTCGGAATTCTTGATTACATTGCAAAGTAATCAACACTCGAACGAAAGCCCGCTTAGGCGGGCTTTTTTTGTTGCCATATCAATCGGACTATGCTATAATTATGCCATCAAAAAAGGGAGGGCGTTACGGTGGAAAAAAAGACTATTACGCTTGACAAATCATTAAAGGTGTTTCCGGTCGCTGCCTTTGCGGTCGGGGCGCTTGCATTTGTGCTTACATTTATATTGAGGCTTAATGCGATGGCTGTTGCCGCTCTGGGATATTGTGCCGTCATTTCTCTGGCGATGCTTCTCGGAATATTATTTAAGAAAAGGCTTTATCTCTGGATGCTTTCCGGTTATGCGGCGGCGCTTTCGGGCGTAGTTCTGTACTTCGTTGTGTTCGGTGCCGATGCCGGCTTCGGAGGCTTCACAAACGGTCTTGCAGGCTTTAAATCTGTTGAGCACGCTTTGCTTACGGGGAGCGGAAGCTTCCTTACAAGGCTTGCGGGAAATCTCCTCTTGGTTCTGCCGAGCGTGATTATCGCCGCAATATTGCTTGTGATTGTGAAAAAAGCAGACAAAAAGGCTTTACTTCAAAAAATCCTTTCTGCGTTTATAAGTCTTGCGCTGATAATTTCCACGGTTGCGTTTCTTCTTACGGTGAATTTGCGTTCAAAGCCGAATACCCAAAGGCTTTGGCAGGGTCATGACGATTACCTCAAGGCTGTTGACAAAACCAAAACCAAGGACTCGCCGAATGTGCTGTTCATACTTATGGATGACCTCGGCTACGGTGATATTTCACTCAACGGCGCAATTTATGATACACCGAATATAGATTCCATCGGCGAAAACGGTGTTGAGCTTACAAACTTCTATGCAAGCTACTCGGTGTGCTCGCCGTCTCGTTTTGCGGCGCTCACAGGACGCTATCCCTATCGAGGCTATGCCGATAATGTTATATACCCGACTGTCAACTCCACATCACAGTTTTGTGCGACGCGCCTTTACAACTCCTTTGAAATGGGTAACAACGCGGACGGTATGCTTGGGGACGAAATAACAATAGCGGAGACTCTCAGCAGGGCAGGTTATACTACCGGCTGCTTCGGCAAATGGCATCTAGGAGATTACGGAGAGTATCTTCCGACAAATCAGGGCTTTGATTATTTTTACGGCAGCCATCACGTCAATGACATGACGCCGTTTTACCACGTGCGTGAGCAGGGGGGAGAATATGAAATTGTTCATGGCTATGATGAGCTCAAGGACCAGAGCAAGGCAACCGAATGGATATATTCTGAGCTTGAAAGCTGGATAATTAACGCCTCTCAGGGTGAAAAGCCGTTTTTCGCATACTACACAAGTCCGTGGCCGCATGCGCCAGTTTATGCGGGGGATGCGTTTGACGGAACCAGCGGCATGGGAACCTATGTTGACTGTATAACAGAGTTCGACCACTATCTCGGAAAGCTTTTTGATACGCTTGAGCGCCTGGGCGAGCTTGACGACACTATAATAATATTCACAAGCGATAACGGTCCGGCTCTTGAAGGCTCGACCGATAACCTGCGCGGAGGTAAATATCTCGCTTATGAGGGCGGTCAGAAGGTGCCCTTCCTCATGCGCTGGGATAACGGTGATGTGATTGAAAAGGGGTCAAGCCTTGAGCAATCAGCCACACTTGTTGATTTGTATCCCACACTCATTGACCTTTGCGGAATAACCGGAAACGGCGGAACACAGGCGTTTTTGCCGTCCGACAGAATTATAGACGGCGTATCCATGCTGCCGTTGCTTGAAAACGGAACGGTTATTCATACACCGGAGCACCCCATACTGTATATGAAGCGCGAGAAGCTCAAATCAATTCAATACACCGTGCCCACCTCCGAAATTCTCGCGCGCAGTGAGTACAGCGGATATAATTTCGATGTCCTGAAAAACAACGATACCGTAACCTTTAAATATTTTCAGCGAATACAGAACGACAATTCCGCATTTTTCGACAAATTCAGAAAGAATTGGCTGCACATACTCAATGATGACGAGGGCGAAAACTACAACAGGACGCCTGTTTATCCGACGGTTGCCGCGGAAATGAGCGAAAAAATGGATGAAATTATGAGCGATTTTTCAACTAACCGCAGGGGTGTGATAAAGTAATGCCGCCGCTTTCGATTATGATAAAGCCAGCCTCAAGCCTGTGCAATATGCGGTGCGAATATTGTTTCTATCACGATGTTGCCTCATCCCGCGAAAGCGAGAGCTTCGGGGTAATGAGCCGCGATACGGTTGGGAATATACTTGAAAAGGCATTCGATTTTGCCGACGGAGAGAGTGTTGCGTTTGCTTTCCAGGGCGGAGAGCCGCTGCTTGCCGGCATGGAGTATTTTGAGGATTTTGTGTGTCAGGCACAGCGGCTTAATAAGCAAAAAAGTCCTGTTTTCTTCGGCCTTCAGACCAACGGAACGCTTGTTAACGAAAAATGGGCGCGCTTCTTCTCAGAAAACGGCTTCCTTATCGGTCTGTCGCTTGACGGTGACCGTCAGGCAAACCGCTTCCGGAAGGACGCCTCCGGGCTCGGAGTATTTGATACCGTGTGCTCGTGCGCAAAACTGTTTGACCGCTGCGGAGTTGAATATAATATCCTCGCGGTGCTTACGGGGTATTCGGCTCGGAATATTGACAGAATATACTCTTTTTTCAAAAGCAAAAATTTTAAATATCTGCAGTTTATTCCCTGTCTTCGTCCGTTCGGAGATAAATCCGAAAATGATATGTATATGACGGTTGAGGACTATAAACATTTTCTGATACATGCGTTTAACGCCTATGTTAAGGATTACGTCAGGGGCGAATACACAAGCGTGCGTCAATTCGACAATTTTGTTCAGCTTTGGCTCGGCAAGCAGCCGGAGCAGTGCGGAATGTGCGGACACTGTATGCATCAGTTTGTCGCAGAGGGAAACGGAAACATTTATCCGTGCGATTTTTACTGCCTTGATGAATGGCTTCTCGGAAATATCAATGATACCGATTTTCGTGTCATGGCGCAATCCGCTCGCGCTGCGGAGTTTTTAAAGGAAAGCATGAGCATTGACGAAAAATGCAGACAATGCCGATATTATGCGATTTGCCGCGGCTGCGGATGTAAGCGCAGCAGGGCGGACAGAGATTATTGCGAGGCGTACAGGGCGTTTTTTGATGCTTGTATGCCGCTTTTCAGAGTGTTTGCAGATGAGAAATAGGTGTATATCGGAGGGATATTGGTGCTCAACGGTCAATATATTGATGAAGTGATATACACAGGCGCGGTTGATAAGGGCTCATATCTGTATGAGCTTCCGGCGGTAAAGCATCTTCGCGAACATGGTAAGCTTTCGTTTCGCAAGAGTGTTACGTTTTTTGTGGGTGAAAACGGTACCGGAAAATCAACACTTACAGAAGCTATTGCAGTAGCCTTCGGCTTCAATGCCGAGGGTGGAACAAAAAATTTCACCTTTTCAACACGAAGCAGCCATTCCGAGTTATACAAATACCTTACGCTGTCGAAATCCGGTTTTGCCCGTGACGGCTTCTTTCTGCGCGCGGAGAGCTTTTACAACGTGGCGAGCAACATTGAACAGCTGGATGAGATAGAGGCATTGAGTCCCAGGATAATGGAAAGCTACGGCGGCATATCGCTGCATGAGCAGTCTCACGGCGAAAGCTTTATGGCGCTTGTGGAAAACAGATTCTCCGGGCACGGCTTATACATACTTGACGAGCCTGAGGCTGCGCTCTCTCCGATGCGGCTGATGACATTGATGGTAAAAATAGATGAGCTTGTTAAAAAGGGTTCACAGTTCATAATTGCGACGCACTCGCCGATGCTTCTGGCGTTTCCGGACGCAGAGGTTATGGAGCTGTCCGCGGAGGGGATAAAATCCGTTGACTATAAACAGACAGAGCATTACAGGGTGGCAAAGAGCTTTTTGGACAATCCCGAAAAAATGATAAAGTATCTGCTTGAAGATTAAAACCCGTCGCCTTAACGGTCGACGGGCTTTTTAATATCGGTTTTTATGATGTCTGTTACTGTTAAAACCTCACCGCACACCCTGAATTTTATTTCGTAATCCGCAAAGCCGAAGCCGTATATGCGTTCCGGGTCATCATGATATGAGGGGCGCGGGTCCTGCATTAAAATATCGGTCAATGCGGTTCGCTGTTCTTCTGTCATACCTTTTGTGAGAGCCTCTGGCAAGTCTACCCTGAGCGAATAATCCTTAACCTCATCCGCAAAGCCTCCGAGTGCGTCGGGGCGGCTGTCTGTGTATGGGAGGTACGGTTTTATGTCGATTATCGGCGTGCCGTCTGTCATATCCGCTCCCGATACACACAGCACGGGGCCGAGCGCTTTTGAGTACTCTATTTTCTCAAGTCTTACACATGAAAGACCTATGCTGTTGGGACGGAACGGTGAACGGGAGGCAAACACACCCACGCGGGTATTGCCTCCGAGCCGCGGAGGCCGTACGGTAGGGGAGAAGTCCTTTTGAGCTGCCTGTGAAAACTCCCAGAGCAACCAGATGTGCGAAAAGCGTTCAAGCCCCTTTATGCAGTCCGGGCTTCTGTATTCAGGCTCAAATATTATTTTTGAATGAAGCGATTCAACAAGTCCGCTCTGGCGCGGTACTCCGAACTTAGTCGGGAAATCGGTTTTTATGTGAGCGATTATATCCACGGCGCGCCTCCTGAAAAAGATGCTTTTATTATACGCTGTTTTTCTGTGAAATCAAGTGCGGATAAAAAGCGTTCGGCGGCTTATAATAAAGCTGTAAGTGATTGACATATACCCCCTGGGGGTATATAATATTTACAGAAACGAGGTGAGTACCACGAAAAACGAGGTCTATATAATCGAAGGAATGTCCTGCGCGGCTTGCAGCAGCGCGGTTGAACGTGTCACGCGTAAAATTGACGGAGTAAGCGAGAGTAACGTAAACCTTATGACCGGGAAAATGAACATAGCTTACGATGAATCGGTTGCTTCCTCAGAAAAAATAATCGCGGCTGTGGAAAAGGCAGGCTTCGGTATTCGCCCGGATGCACCGCCCGCAAAGCCGGAAAAGTCAGGTAAAACCTCACCTGAGGACGGCAATCCGGAGAAAACCGGACTTGTTTTCTCTGCGCTGCTTTGTGTTGTACTGCTGTATATATCAATGGGCAGCATGCTTTTTGAGGGCTTGCCGCTTCCGGAAATAATCAATCGCGGAACTCATCCCGTAAATTATGCCGTAATACAGCTTGTGCTTACGCTTCCGGTTATGTTTTTCGGACGTAAATTCTTTGTCAACGGTTATTCCTCGTTGTTTAAGCTGCATCCGAATATGGACTCTTTAGTGGCGCTCGGATGCACCGCCTCGTTTATATACAGTCTCATAACCACATTTTTAATAACCGATGCGCCCGAAAATGTGCATAATCTGTATTATGAGTCCGCGGCGGTGGTGCTCACGCTTATAATGCTCGGAAAACACTTTGAACACTCGGCAGTGAATAAAACAAAGAGCGCAATAGGCAAGCTTATAAAATTAAAGCCCGAAACAGCGGTAAAGCTGGTTGACGGAGAACGCTTTGAGGTTGCCACAGACAGCCTGATTACCGGGGACGAGGTTGTTGTAAGAGCCGGAGAGAAAATACCGCTTGACGGCGTTGTGACGCAGGGAGACAGCAGTGTTGACGAGTCAATGCTTACGGGAGAGAGTATGCCTGTCGGCAAAACCTCCGGCAGCTCTGTTACCGGCGGCACCCTCAACGGTGACGGTGTGCTGTATATCAGAATAACGCGCACAGGCGAGGATACAACGCTGTCGAAAATCATAAAATACGTTGAGGAGGCGCAGGGCAAAAAGGCACCCGTTTCGCGCCTTGCGGACAAAATCGCCGGTGTGTTTGTGCCGGTTGTTATGGGTATTGCCGTTATTTCGGCGCTTATATGGATTATTCTCGGCCATGATGCAGCGTTTGTGCTTCGCGTATTCACAAGTGTGCTTGTAATAGCGTGTCCGTGCTCGCTGGGACTTGCAACTCCCACGGCAATAATGGTCGGAACAGGGCTCGGTGCCTCAAACGGCATACTTTTAAGAAATGCCGAGGTGCTCGAAACCACACACAAGACACAGGTTGTGGTTTTTGACAAAACCGGTACCCTTACTCAGGGCAAGCCGGCTGTCACAGATGTAATAACGGCGGCGGATTTAAACGAGGATTCCGTTATTTTATCCGCAGCTTCGGCGGAATCCGGCTCAAAGCATCCGCTTGGGCTTGCGGTTGTAAAATACGCATCGGATAAGGGTATCGTACCGGAGAGTGTATCCGGGTTCAAAAATATTACAGGCAGAGGTGTCAGCGCCGCGGCGGAAAGCGGAGATTTGCTGCTTGCCGGAAGCGCCGGGCTTATGCATGAAAACGATGTTGATATCTCCGGGCTTGAAAACGCTGCGCAAAGGCTTGCCTCTCAGGGCAAATCAATTGTGTATGTTGCTCGCGCCGGAAAGCTTTTCGGCTTGCTTGCGGTTGCCGATACAATAAAGCCGGGCGCGGCGGATGCCGTAAAATCGCTCTCAGACGCCGGAATAAGGACGGTTATGCTCACGGGCGACAACAGTCTCGCCGCAGAATATATCGGCTCTCAGTGCGGCACAGACGATATTTTCGCACAGACGCTTCCGCAGGACAAGGCGAAGATAATAGAAAGGCTTCAAAGCGAGGGAAACACCGTGATGATGGTCGGGGACGGTATAAACGACGCACCGGCTCTGTCGGCGGCAGATATCGGCTGTGCGGTCGGCGGAGGAAGCGATATCGCCATAGAAAGCGCAGATATAGTACTCATGAGAAGCGATATTTCCGGTGTGCCGGCGGCGGTTCATCTGAGTAAAATGACAATGCGCAATATAAAGCAAAATCTTTTTTGGGCGTTTTGCTATAACAGCATCGGCATACCGGTGGCGGCGGGAGCACTGTATTGGCTCAATGGTACCATGCTTTCGCCTATGCTTGCGGGGCTTGCGATGTCATTAAGCTCGTTGTGTGTTGTTACAAATGCACTGAGGTTGGGGAGGAAAAGGCTGTGAATGATTGCTGCGAATGTACGGGAAAGACCAAGCACAGAAACCCGCAGGAGTACCGCTCGCTCGTGCACCGGCTCAACAGAATTGAGGGTCAGGTGCGCGGAATAAAGGCTATGCTCGAAAACGACACCTACTGCACAGACATTATCGTTCAGGTGTCGGCTGCACAATCCGCATTGGGGGCGTTCAATAAGGAGCTGCTTTCAAATCACATAAAAACCTGCGTTACGGACGGCATAAAAAGCGGGGATGATGAGGTGGTTGACGAGCTGCTTGCTACGCTTCAAAAGCTTATGAAATAAAGGAGAAATGAAAAAATGAGAACATTAAGTGTACCCGGTATGCATTGCGAGAAATGCACCCAAAGAATCGAAAAGGCATTAAAGGCTCAGGGGCTTGAATTCAGTATTTCGCTTGCCGACAAGACTGTAAGCATAGACGGCTGCGACAATTGCGTCAAAACCGCAATAAGCGCACTTGACGAGCTGGGCTTTGATGCTGACGAGAAATAATTTGTTATATATAAGTATTGCATTTCGTTTGCTTATCTGCTAAAATTTTCCTGTGAAAACGATTAGCGGATTCTTTTTCGTATGAAAAATCAATAAAAATAAGAGGGGATAAGTGAAAATGAAAAAGGGCATTAAAGCAATCATAGCAATTGTACTCATTATTGCCGTTATAGGCGGCTGGGTTTCCACGTTCCGGACCGACACGGTTTACGGTCAGGCTCTGCCTAAGCTTGCGGATTACAACGGCGGCTCACTTACGCAGAATGAAGTAACCGTTCCGACTCCGCTGCTCAACAGCGACGGTGTGCTCGTATCGCCCGGTTATTGCGTACATAATCAGTATCAGTACGACAGAAGCGCCGTTACGGCAGGCTCGTTAAGAATAAAGGAATGGGATTTCTATCAGCTCACCGACGGACGGTATATGATTCAGATAATTGCTTCGGATATAGGTCTCGGCGGCGGATATTTCTTCACCTTTGTTGACCTGGAAACCGGAGACAAATACGAGGCGATGTCGATGTCGCTTTTCACCATGGGCAAGCTTAACCTTGAAACAAACGCCGAAAAGGACCACACCATAAGCGTTGACAAGAAGAATTTCAAGCTCACCATGGATATCAAAAACGGGAAACGCCATTTCACCTTTGAGGGTGAGGGCAGCGGCAAAAGGCTCACCTGCGACCTCACCGCCTCACAGTTTACGGACCATGAATCCCTGACTATGGCAGTGCCCTTTGAGTGGTCGAACTACTTCTATCTTGACCAGAAAATCAACTGCATGTCAGTGTCCGGAAACGTAACGGTTGACGGCGAAAAAATCGAATTTGACCCGGCTAAAACCTTTATGCTGCTTGACTGGGGCAGAGGCGTGTGGCCGTATCGCAGCGGTTGGTACTGGGGCAACGGCTCAACGGTTCTCGAGGACGGCAGAACCTTCGGCTTTGAAATAGGCTTCGGCTTCGGAGATATGACAAAGTTTACGGAGAACACACTGTTCATAAGCGAGGGCGAAAACCTTGTGGCGCATAAGCTTGAGCATGTTTTCCTTGAAAAAGCCGAGGGTGATGACGGCTGGATGAAGGAATGGAAATTCACCTCAAACGACGGCAGATTTGAAATGACAATGACACCGTATTACGACAATTATACAACAACGCGCGTTGTCGTTGCCGGAAACTGGTGCCATCAGGTGTTCGGCAAGTGGAACGGTTACGTTGTGCTTGATGACGGAACAAAGGTCGAAATCAAGGACATGATAGCCTTCTGCGAATATTCGGATAACCGCTGGTAAAAAAAATGAAACGGTCGGCTCATTCAAGAGCTGACCGTTTTTTTATGAGTGAAGCGAGAGCGTCGGAGAATTTATCGTCCTGTGCTTTTGTGCGTTTTGGATTTCCGCTCAGGTGACCGCCCGCCATACGTATCTTTTTTGCTGTGTGGCGCTGCAGGAGCAAGGCGTCTATATTATATTCATCATATATCATGCCGTTCTGGCTTATCACCGCCGCCCGGCGTGCAAGACACATTGCGGCAAGTCCGTAATCCTGGGTAATAACAATATCATCCGCCGAAAGCATGTTCACGATTTTAAAATCCACGCTGTCGGCGCCCTTTGAAACCGTCACGGTTTTTGCACCGTCGCGTGAAAACTCATGCGAGGTATCACAAAGGATAATACACGCTGTTTTGTTGAGCTGTGCGATGCGGATTGCCTCGTCAACAACAGGGCAGCCGTCTGCGTCAATAAGAATACGCATAATTAAATCCCTCCGATGCTTATCACCGTAAGTTTAACATCTTCCGGCTTAAATATCAACAAATTTAATGTTTGTTATTGACGGCTGTTGCGCGAAGTTGTAATATTGAGCAGGGTGTTTTTATGAACTCAGATGAATACTGTATCTCATGCGGAGCCGAGCTTTGCAATGATGACATAGGCTTCCACAAAAAGATGATAAACCGCGGTGCAACGGAATTTATGTGCACACAGTGTCTGGCGGAATATTTCGGAATAAGTCTTGAAAAGGCAAAATCAATGATAGAGATGTACCGCGAAAGCGGCTGCACTCTTTTTGTGAAAAAATAACATGCGGAGGAAATATATATGGATGTAAATCAGCTTCTTGAGCTTAAGCGTACGCTTCGTTTTAATAAGGACGGAAAATTTAAAATACTTATGATGTCCGACCTGCACGGCGGAGTGGGCATGAGCGAGCAGCTGCCCGTTGCAATACGTGCAATGGTTGAATACTGTAAGCCCGACCTTGTGCTGCTCGGCGGAGATACCTCGGGTCCCGGCAGAGTGTGTGTTGAAACTCAGGATGACCTTCGCAACTCACTGGATATAATAACGGCGCCGATGGAGGAAAATAAAATACCGTGGGCGCATGTTTTCGGAAATCACGACGACAATCACGGCTTGAAAAATGAGGAACAGGAGCCTGTTTATGAGGCGTATCCCTATTGCGTATCAAAGAGGGGAGACAAGGACGTAAGCGGTGTTGCAAACTATGTTTTGCCGATTCTGGCCTCCGACAGCGATAAAATAAAATTTAATGTTTTCGGCCTCGATTCACATGACGATATGAGAAAGTTTAATGACTGCTACGGCTTTTCTCAGGATACAAAATATGTGCTCAATCAGCATTTCTGCTTCGGCAGAGGCTATGATACCCTGCATTTCGACCAGGTGAGATGGTATTATACCGCATCGGAGGAGCTTGAAAAGCTCAACGGCTCAAAAATCCCGGCACTGATGTATATGCATATTCCGATTCCGGAGCTTTGCCTGGTGCTTAATAACCGCAATGCCTGCGAATATGAGGGCAATTCACGCGAGCAGGTCGGTTGCGGAGAGATGAATTCCGGCATATTTTCCGCGTGTCTTCAGCGCGGAGATGTAAAAGCGATGTTTTTCGGACATGACCATGTAAACGATTTTACGGGTAAATATTGCGGAATAATGCTCGGATATGATGCGGGTATGGATTACAATTCATATCAGCATGATGACCTGCGCGGAGCACGTGTGTTTGAGCTTGACGAGAGTCAGCCGGAAAAAATCAATACATATATGGTGAGGGTACGGGATTTACTCGGCAGCGCGGGAGATAAAGTCTCGTGCTGAACAGCTGAAAAACCGTGCACAAAGCAGGGTTATACGGCGTACACAATATCTGAATCTGTGTTTCGCTTCTTTATAAAGAAAACTTTTAAAAACCTGCAATTATTGCAGGTTTTTTTATTGACAAGGTACAGTAAAAAGGTTATAATGTCACTTGTTCGCGTCCGACAAAAATATAGGGGTATAGCTCAGTTGGTAGAGCAGTGGTCTCCAAAACCACGTGCCGAGGGTTCAAGTCCTTCTGCCCCTGCCAAACAAACAGCCTCCGCATTGGCGGGGGCTGTTTGCTTTGTCAGAGCTAATATATTGAAACCGAGGCACGTGGAACGTGCCGGGCAACGCCGCCGAAGCGCCGCCTGCGGCGGATGAAATGCCTGTGGGCATGAGGGATTTATTTTTGTTTCATATTGCATAGAAATACTTTGTTTTTTATGCTATTATAACATCGGAGCCTGCAACAAGAACCGAGCAATCAAAATAAATCAGGCTTTTCGGAGGTAAGCATGAGGCGAAAAGACAGAGAGGTTACAGATATAAACGAAATCACAGATATACTTATGAGATGTAAAACGATAAGAATAGGAATACAAGGTAATGAATTTCCGTATGTTGTTCCGGTATCTTTCGGAACAACAATTCATAACGGAACTGTTGTAATATATTTTCATTGTGCAAAGCAGGGCGAAAAGGTTGACTTGTTGCTCAAAAACCCTAATATATGTATTGAAGGGGATATATTCGATAAAGTCGAAAAAACACAATCCGGCATCACTGCAAGATATGAAAGCGTAATCGGCTTCGGCACTTGTGTGCTTTCAGAGGATTCTGACGAAATCAGAAACGGTCTGGAAGCAATATTGAATCATTACGGCTGTTCGGATTATACGCTTGAACAATGCGGGCGTTCAGATAATCTGTATATAGGGAAAATCACGCTGAAAACAATTACGGGAAAGAGAAATCTTTCGCAAGCTTCTAAAACAGCGGATGCTTTTGCTTGAGCGCTTTTTGCTATAAAGGAAGCTTTTTTGACGGGCAGCTGAGTCATGCGCCTCCGAAGATTCTGACTTGTATATATTCACGACCTTTTTTTGTGGTTCTTCCGGAGAGTCCCACAAATATAAAGCGACCCTTGCCCCGAACGGAAACCGTATCTCCGGGTGAAAGCGGATGTGACGCCGAAGACATTTCTCTGCCGTTTATGAATATCCGCCCCTGTTCAAAAAGCTCCGCACTTATTCCGCGCGAAAGGTTGTATACGGCAGCGACAACGGCGTCCGCTCTCGGTGAGGCTGCTGTAAGCGTTGTTACTTCGGGAAGCTCTGCGGTGATTTCCGGAATTTCGTCTTCACGCACAGCAATTACGCTTGTATGGCGTACCTTTTCAAGATTTTCAATAACAAAAGGGGAGACTGTCTCAAGGCAGAACAGGTACGCGGTATTGCCCTGAAGGACAATGTCACCGAGCATTTCACGTTTAATACCCAGATTCATAAGAGCGCCGAGAAAATCGCGGTGAGTAAGCTCGTCCGAAAATCTTTCGTTTACGGGAGATATTTTAATGCAATCTATCGGCGGATTCTCGGTGTATCCGCATGAGCTTTCGCTGCCGAAGACAGCTGTTTTTCTTTCCGCAAGCTCAAATCCACCCTCAAGACGCATATCATATATGCCCTTGAGCGTGAGAGCCGTGCTTTGCTCGTCGGCGGTCAAAAAGGACGAATAGGTATAGCAGCTGCGCGCAGCGGCTCTTTCCGCCAGCTCCGACAGCCGTTTTTTCAGTTGTGCTTGTGTGTTATCCATAAAAAAATACTTTCAGAAAATCCGGCGCTCCGTTAAAACGCAGAGCGCCGGATTGATTGTTTATATTCAGTCGGTTACGTATACAAGGCTGTCATACAGAGCCATAAAGCCTTCCATAACAGCCGAGCCGGTTTTATCTCCGGCACAGTTTATTTCCTCATTTTCGGAGAACATTGAACGGTAGTCATTATCCGTGAGGATATAACCCACCTCGTCGTTCGTAAGTCCGAAAACAAGAAGCTTTCTGCCCGAGCCTATATAATCCTGTATTGAGGGATAATCCCATGATTCGCCGGTGAGGCTTTCGGCAGCGCTTATTGCTCCGCCGTAGGCGATTTCGGGAGCAAGCTCACCCGGAGCAAAGAAATATGCAAGCTCATTACCGAGCTCCATATAGCCGACTTCCGTAACCATTTCATATTTTCCGGCTCCGGCGTCTACAACCGTGGTGTTGAACAGTCCCACATTTGCACACAGCGTGAGAACCTGACCCTCAACGGGTACAAAAATCTGGCGGAGCTTTATATTGAGAAGGGGAGCAACGCTTACCTCGTTGTCTATTGCTCCGAGTCTTGTGGCAAGAGTTTCTCCGAGCGCCATAACCCTGTCGAGTCTTTCGCCCTCATAGGGATTGCTGACGGTAATGGCGAGCTGTGCGCCCTGAATGTACACAAAGTTTGCGTTGTAGTTTTGGCGGACGTTTTTCTCAATATAATACGGATAATCGCCGGAAACCTCAGTGGTGTCCGCGCCGAGTCCGACACAGTGCATGGCTCCTGAAACTATCCAGGTTTCCTTTTTTGATGTGTCATCCGGAACGAAGCGCAGACGGTTAAGGTTTTTGTCGCACACCTGGGGGTCGCGTTTGTCCTTGACAAATTCGGATACGTCAGCCGTTCCGTAATAGAGCGAGCCTTCTGTCATGCTGTTTACCGCATTCTTTACCGAAGCGGCGACCACCTTGTGAAGATTTTCCATAAATTCGGGATTGCGGCCGCTGTGAATCCCGACATCAATAAGTCCCGAATGTGTAGCCGTATTCTGAACAAGCGCCCGGATAAGCTCTCCGTTCATTCCCAGAGTATCCACGCAGCTGTGCTGATGGAGCACCGAGCAGTTGATGCTGACAATATTGTTTTCCTCTGCAAAGTCAGCGAGCAGCTTGCGGATTTCTATAACATCGCCGCTGCACAGTGCGTATGCGTCAAGCACGGCAAAAACCGCGATTCCGTCATCACCGTCGCTTATTGCAAAGGTTCGCACCTTCATGTCGTCGGTTATACCGGTACAGGTTTTCGGCTCAAGAAGCGAGAGGCTTCCGCCCATGTAGTGCTTGCCGTCGGTTATATTTTGTCCGGCTATAAGAGAGGCGTTGGCATAGCCCACCGACCATTTTGCTCCGTCATCGGCAGCGGTATCAAATGTTTCGAGTCCTTCATAAAACTCAACAGGCTCATAGTCCTCCTTGGGGGTCCAGTCCTCTTTCGGCATATAGAAATTCATATAACTCAGCAGCCAGTTGAGGAGCTTGTCAAGAATGTGGTACAGCTTTTGAAGGAAGGAAGACGGTTCGTCCGCCGCGGCGGTTACCCGGCTTTCGGTGCGGGATATTCCGGCTGCGCCTACAGGTAAGGCAAAAACCGAGAACAGCATTGAAAACACAAGCAATGCGACCAGAGTCTTTTTTAACATTTAACATAACACCCCTTTTTTGTTTTTTTATTTAATACTACCCTGAAAATCCCCTTATTGCAAGCCTTCAGTCCGGAACCGATTTGTTTACCGCGTCCTCAAATGCCTTAACGACGGTTGATGCCGTAGTCTTGCCGTAAGAGAAAATCTCAAGATAGTGATTCCCGAAAAGCTTGGCAGCCCTTTTGGTGCCGAGAAAGAGCATACAGAAATCGTTATCGGGGATTATATAGCCTATTGCGTCATTGGTAAGTCCGAAAACATACAGGTTGTCACCGCCGGCAGTCTCGCACAGCGGTTTATGTGAAAAGTCCGTACCGGAGAAGCTGTTTGCGGCGTGCATAACCAGTGTGCCGCTGGCGATTGACGGCTCAAGCTCTCCCGGAATCATGGCGATTTTTAGCGTTTCTCCGATTTGAAGATATCCGACCTCGGTTGTGCCGGTGTAATTACCGTTTCCGTCATGTTTAAAATTGAATTTACCCACGCTGAGCTTGCCCACGGCAATATATATGGGATTATCCACCCTCAGGCTCGCTTCGCGTATAACTATATTAAGCAGCGGCGAAACCTCTTTTTCACTAACTGTAAAATCACCTTTTTCCGAAAGCCACGAGGAGTAGAAGCACTTGCGGCTTTCATTGAATATGCCGAGCGATTTTTCGTATTCGTCCGGATTTGTCAGCCTGTCGGCATATATCTGCTCTTTTGTCATTGTCATGGCGCGAGCCACGCGTCCTATTTCGTTGCCCACCGCATTTGCCTGTCCGTCGAGGGAAAGAACATCCGAATAGAGTCTTGCCGGATATACACCCGCAACAGCTCCGTTGAAGAACAGAAAGTTATAGCCGGCGGACTCGAAATATTCACCCATATGCGATACATAGTCGCCGGATATCATGTCGCCGTTTCCCTTGCCCGATATTTTCATAGCATCTATATACGGATGAGCCGCCATGTTGATTATAACGGTTTCGCGGCAGGTCTTGTCATCCGGCACAAAGCGCAGACGCAGCAGCTGTGCCGAGCAGTCGAACGGTGCGCGTCTGTCCCATACGAAGCGCTCGATGCCTTTATCTTCAATTGACATTGAAGTGCGGTTTTCATCGTTGATTCCGACTTTGGTGTTGTGACCTATTTTTGCTTCAAAGAGTCTGCCGGGCTTCATGTCCCCGCAGGCGTTTTTCAGACATTGAGCCGTTGTTTTGCAAAGGAACTCCATGTACTCCTCATCTATCGAGGAGAGTATTTTGCCCTTTCCCTTTTTTATAACCCTGCGGTTATTGCGTAAAACGGGGAGGGGACCCCATATTCCCATGGTGTCAACAGCACTGTGGGAGTGAGTTGAGGATATATTGACGGTATTTATATGGTTTTCGGCAATATATTCCGAAAGCATACCCCTGATTTTTCGTATGTAGTAGTTGGAAAGCCCTATGCAGTCAATAACGGCAAAGAGATTTATGCCTCTGCCGCTCCCGTCATCAAGAGCAATTGCGCGAACTCTTGTCTCATTAAGCACGCCCTTTGCATAGTTGGCGGGAGGTCTGATGTTTCCGGCTATGCAGTATTGACCGGAAGCGATATCCTCCGGCACAGTGCTCGCCTGAGAGTATCCCAGACTCCACACCGCGTCCTTTTCCGCACAGGGGAGAACAGCGGCATTTCCCGGGAAATACCTGCCGGCAAACTCCGGAGTCTCCTCCTTCATATCCGGCAGACCTCTGTGAAGCCGCGAGAGCGCTTTACGAAAACGCTTTTCAAGGAATATATTTCTTGAATACATGCTCATGAAAATACCTCCTGCTTTTATCAATCGTCATCAAGCTTGAGCACTGCCATAAACGCTTCCTGCGGAACCTCAACCGTTCCGAACGAGCGCATACGCTTCTTGCCTTCCTTCTGCTTCTCAAGCAGCTTCTTCTTACGCGTTATGTCTCCTCCGTAGCACTTTGCGAGAACATCCTTTCGCATGGCCTTAACGGTTTCGCGTGCGATAACCTTGCCGCCGATGGCAATCTGTATCGGAATTTCAAACATCTGGCGCGGAATATTATCCTTGAGCTTTTCTGCGATTTTTCTTGCCCTGCCGTATGCTTTGTCCGAGTGCACAATAAATGAAAGTGCATCAACAACATCACCGTTGAGAAGTACATCAAGCTTTACGAGATTTGACTGCTTATAGCCGGATATTTCGTAGTCAAGCGACGCATAGCCGCGAGTGCGCGATTTGAGAGCGTCAAAGAAATCGTATATTATTTCGTTGAGCGGAAGGTCGTACTTTATTTCCACTCTGTCGGGCGAAAGATAGTCCATGTTTTTGAAGGTTCCGCGCCGTTCCTGGCACAAATCCATTATCGCACCCACATATTCCGGCGGTGAAAAAATACGCGCGTCGGTAATCGGCTCCTCGGAAAAATCTATTGTGGCGGGGTCGGGGTAATGCGTGGGGTTGTCAATTTCGGTCATCTCACCGCTTGTGAGGTGTATTTTATATACAACGCTCGGCACTGTGGTTACAAGGTCAAGGTCATATTCGCGCTCAAGCCGCTCCTGAATTATTTCAAGATGCAGAAGACCCAGAAAACCGCAGCGGAAGCCGAAGCCGAGTGCGCCCGACGTTTCCGGCTCATACGAGAGCGCTGCGTCGTTGAGCTGAAGCTTTTCGAGTGCGTCACGGAGATTTTCATAATCGGCACCGTCCGCAGGATACATACCGCAAAACACCATTGGATTGGCTTTCCGGTAGCCTGCAAGAGCCTCGGGAGCACTGTTGTCGGCAAGGGTTACGGTATCGCCGACGCGCGCGTCACTCACGGTCTTTATTGAGGCTGTAATATATCCGACCTCGCCGGAGCGAAGCTCGGCGGTCTTCTCCATGGAGGTCGCCCTCATATAACCGACCTCAACAACCGTAAACTGCGCTCCGGTTGCCATCATTTTCATCGTATCGCCGGTTTTTATTTTGCCGTCCATTACGCGGACATATACTATTACACCTTTATAGCTGTCGTAAACGGAATCGAATATAAGAGCGCGCAGGGGAGCGTCATCATCCCCGAGAGGAGCGGGAACGTCTGCGACTATGCGTTCGAGCACGCTTTCCATGTTTTCACCGGTTTTTGCGGATACGCGAGGAGCGTTCTCGCATGAAAGTCCGATTATCTCTTCGATTTCCGAGCAGACTCTTTCCGGGTCCGCCGACGGCAAATCTATTTTGTTTACAACCGGTATCAGCTCAAGGTTATGGTCGAGTGCAAGATATGTATTTGCAAGCGTCTGCGCCTCGATGCCCTGTGAGGCGTCAACCACCAACAACGCACCCTCGCAGGCTGCAAGAGAGCGGGACACCTCATAGTTGAAATCGACATGACCGGGAGTGTCAATGAGGTTAAGCTCGTAGGTGTTTCCGTCCTTCGCCTTATAATCAAGCTTTACGGCGTGAGCCTTTATGGTTATGCCGCGTTCACGCTCAAGCTCCATATTATCGAGAAGCTGCTGCGTCATGTCGCGCAGAGCCACGGAATCCGTAAGCTCCAGCAAACGGTCGGCGAGCGTCGATTTGCCGTGGTCGATATGCGCGATGATTGAAAAGTTTCTGATATTTTCTTTTTTTACGAGAGCCATATTTTATATCCTTTCGGGTATGGATTTTTTTATATAAGGTCTTCTCCGGCATTTTTAAAGCCCTGCCCGAGAACCTCGCTTACATCCGAGATTATGATGAATGCCGCAGGGTCGTTTTCCTTAACGATTTTGTTGAGCTTTGCAACCTCACTCGGGCGCACAACGCAAATGAGCATGTGCTGGTCCTGCCCGGTATATCCGCCCTTGACCGGAACCAGTGATACACCGCGATGCAAGCCCTCAATAACCTTGGGGGAAATCTTTTCAGGCTGCTTGGTTACTATCATGAGCATTTTGCCTCTGCCTGTGCCGTAGATAATGTAGTCAATCGCCTTTGAGGAGACGAAGAAAACTATGGTAGCGTAGAGTATGCTTTCAATATTTTTATATACAATACCCGAGCATGCTACGACAAACATATCCATAAACATTACAAGTGTACCCATGGATATATGCCGGAATTTCAGCTTCAGAAGTCTGCCGAGAATATCCGTGCCTCCGGTGGTTGCTCCTCGCAGGAAGACAAGCCCCAGACCTATGCCGGAAAAGCCTCCTCCGAAAAGTGCCGCCAGAAGACGGTCACCGGTATACGGCGGAACGAACAGCGCGAAAACATCAATGAAAACCGATGCCATTACGGTTGCAAACAGAGTTTTCAATATAAACCGCCATCCGAAAACCTTAAAGGCTATGAGGAAAAGGGGAATATTCAGCACAAGCACGGTTACGCCTATCGGTGCGCCGGTGAGGAAGTTTATGAGTGTGCTCAGACCGGTAAATCCGCCCGGAGCTATTTGATTGGGAGCGGTGAAGGTATCAACCGCAAGAGCATAGAATGAGCAGCCGACAATCCAAAAAAGCAGGTCAATAAAACCGGTTTTTAATTTTCCGGTTTTTCCGGTTTTATCCGGAGCGGCCTTTTTCTTTATTTTCTTTTGCTTTTCGGTTTTAGCCTTTCTCTTTTTCATGTTCTTGTATCCCTCCGATTACAATTGTAAACAATTGCCTGAGTCTGTCGTTTTCGCCCTTCAGATACAGATATCCCATAAGCGTTTCAAAGCCCGTTGCATAGCGGTAATCCGCCTCTGATTGATTTTTCGGTGTGTGGGACGAGTGCGCGTTTCTGCCTCTTTTTAGTATTGCTTCCTCCTCGTCCGTAAGCATAGGTAAGATATTCCTTACCGCCGCCGCCTGTGCCGAAGCACTCACATAGCGCACAGAGCGCTTGTGCAGCTCTCCTACGGGGCGGTTGGCTTCGCATACAAGCGATTCACGGACAAGCAGACTGTATACCGCGTCTCCGAGAAAGGCGAGCGTCAGCGGACTGTATAATTGAGGCTTTTGTGTATTGTATGATTCATCATTAAGAAACATAATCAAACTCCAAATCGTATATGCTTACCGTGTCACCCTCGTGTATTCCTTTTTCCTTGAGTGCATCAATTATTCCGCTTGTCTGGAGAACATTCTGAAAATACTGGAGGGATTCATAGTCATCAAGGTCGGTTCTGCGCAGGATTTTCAGAAGCCATTCCGCCTCAACGAAGTATATACCGTCCTCAACACTCACGGTGAAGCCGGTGTTCTGTTTTTTAACAAAGGTCTCCAGCGGTATTTCTTCACTTGCATACTTTTTTATCGGGGGCAAAGAAGCAAGCATCGCCGCCGTAGCGTTCATTAGCACCTGTGTACCTTCGGCAATCGGGGCAATAATCGGGTAATATTCAAGACCCTTTGAGCGTATATATTTTTCAAAGCGGTCAAGCTGTTCGTCGCTTGCGAGATCGACCTTGTTTCCCGCCACTATCTGGGGGTATTCCGAAAGCTCCTCGCTGAAATTTTTAAGCTCGCTGTTTATTTTTTCAAAATCCTCTATCGGGTCACGTCCCTCGCTTCCGGCGACATCCACAACATGAATGAGCATTCTGCACCGCTCGATATGTTTTAAGAATTCATGACCGAGTCCCACGCCTTCGCTCGCGCCCTCAATAAGTCCGGGTATATCCGCAATTACAAAGCTGCTTTCGGGACCCATACGTACAACGCCGGGAACTGGAACAAGCGTTGTAAAGTGGTAGTCCGCAATAATAGGCTTCGCCTCGCTGACCACCGACACAAGTGTGGATTTTCCGACGTTCGGGAAGCCTATAAGCCCGACATCGGCAAGAAGCTTCAATTCGAGCACAACCTCCCATTCCTCGCCCGGAGTGCCGTCCTTGGCAAAGCGGGGAGTCTGGCGCGTGGGCGTTGCGAAGTGAGGATTGCCCCAGCCGCCTCTGCCGCCCTTTGCGGCGATAAAGGTGTCGTTGTCGGACATATCCGCCATAACAGCGCCGCTTTCGGCTTCCTTAATCAAAGTTCCGCGCGGAACCTTGATGACAAGAGACGCACCGTCCCTGCCGTTCTTGTGCGAGCCGGAGCCGCCCTGTCCGTTTTCCGCAACATACTTGCGCTTGTAACGGAAATCCGAAAGGGTAGAGAGGTTATCGTCAGCCTGGAAGATAATATTTCCGCCCTTTCCGCCGTCTCCGCCGTCGGGTCCTCCGGATGCGATATACTTTTCGCGCCTGAAGGCAACCGCACCGTTTCCGCCGTTGCCTGCCTTTATTTTAATTTTTGCCACATCAACAAACATAAGTTTTACCAATCCTTAACTGCCTTATTTATATATTACACTATATTGTACTATAAAAAACGGAAATAATAAACAGTAATTTAAAAAAATATTAAAAATCACGCTTTTTAAACAAATTTTTACAAAAAAACGAACATTTGTATTGACAACCCCAAAAAAGCTGTTATAATAAGGCTATAAGAACAAATGTTCACAAACAAAAAACTTCGGAGGTGGCTGTTATGTCAACGGCATTTGCAATAAGAACAGTTTTGGAGATAGCGGCGGTAATGCTTGTTATATTCGGTCTTTTCAATGAAGAAAAGCTTGTACGCTTTGAGCACAGAATAAAGCTTATAATAGTGGTGAATTATCGCCGTTACAAACGTGCGCGTATGCTTGAAAAGCAGCGCCGCAATCGTGAATTTGTGCTTGCGGTCGATAACGGCGGCAGGGTATACGCTTCACGCAATGCTTCTCATGCAAAGCGCAGAGACGGCAGAGTCGCTTAAACTTCTTTGATATCCCATATAAATGCTTTAATAAAAAGCAAACGCGACGGACTTCTCGGTCCGCCGCGCTTTTTGTTTGTCTGTTGTCTTATGCAAGCACGATTTTGTGGAATATCTTCTTACCCTTTTTGATTATAATACTGCCCTTTGAAAAAGCATCAGTGCTTATTACAGCTGCAAATGAGGCGACTTTTTCATCGTCAACGCTTACGCCGCCCTGCTCGATAAGTCGTCTTGCTTCGCCCCTGGAGGAGGCGAGAGAGGCTTTCACAAGCAGGTCTATAACTCCGATTGCACCGTCGGTAAAGTCCACTGCGGTTATTGTGGTTGAGGGCATATTTTCACTGTCGGCTCCGCCGCCGAAAAGTGCCTTCGCTGCCGACTGCGCCTTTTGCGCCTCCTCTTCGCCGTGAACAAGCTTTGTCAGCTCATAGGCGAGAATTTCCTTTGCTTCATTAAGCTTGCTGCCCTCCCACGAATCCATCTCATCAATCTGTTCGAGCGGAAGGAAGGTGAGCATACGTATACATTTGAGCACATCGCTGTCGGCGACATTGCGCCAATACTGATAGAAATCATAGGGTGAGGTTTTGTTCGGGTCAAGCCATACTGCATTTCCGGCAGTCTTGCCCATCTTGTGACCCTGTGAATCCGTAAGAAGAGTTATTGTCATCGCGTTGGCGTCCTTGCCGAGCTTTCTTCTTATAAGCTCGGTGCCGCCGAGCATATTGCTCCACTGGTCATCGCCGCCGAACTGCAGGTTGCAGTCGTAGTTGCGGAAAAGATAATAGAAATCATAGGATTGCATTATCATGTAGTTGAATTCAAGGAAGCTCAGACCCTTTTCCATTCTCTGCTTATAGCATTCGGCGCGCAGCATATTGTTTACCGAGAAGCACGCTCCGACATCTCTGAGCAGCTCAACATAGTTGAGCTTGAGCAGCCAGTCGGCATTGTTAATCATCTGCGCCTTGCCCTCGCCGAAGTCGATAAAGCGCTCCATCTGGCGCTTGAAGCACTCGGCGTTATGGTCGATATCTTCTTTTGTGAGCATCTTTCTCATATCACTTCTGCCGGAGGGGTCACCTATAAGGGTTGTACCGCCGCCGATGAGCGCTATGGGCTTGTTGCCGGCAAGCTGAAGCCTTTTCATAAGTGTAAGAGCCATGAAGTGACCGGCGGTAAGGCTGTCCGCCGTGCAGTCAAAGCCGATGTAAAATGTAGCCTTGCCGTTGTTGATGAGGTCTTTGATGTGCTCCTCATCCGTAACCTGGGCAATAAGCCCTCTTGCTACGAGTTCCTCATAAATTTTCATCTGATTTTCCTCCTGTGTTTTGTTTCGGGGGATAAAAAATCCCCCTGTCTGATTGACAGAGGGCGAATAAATCGCGGTACCACCTCTTGTTTGCAGCAGCCTCACAGCTGTTGCCTTTGCGGGTGCGAAAGGGGAGTGTGCCCTTTTATACCCAAACGCTTTAACGCGCGCACACGGCGAAGCCTAATTGACGCTGCTTTCAGCCTCGCAGCTCGGGGATGTATTTCCCGTGCTCTCCGCGCCTCCTTGCACCAACCGGAGGCTCTCTTTGCCGGACACACAAAACGGTACTTCTTCCCGTCACAGCCGATGGAAGGATTATATTACATGTCCCGAGAAAAGTCAATAGCGGGATTTACGGGTTAGGGGATAAGCTTTTTGAGGCTTGCGGCAAGCTAAAGCCTCCCTTGTCAAAGGTAGCAATGCGACAGAGGAGGGATTTAAATACGAAGTCTTTAACAAAAAAATTCGTCCCGCCCGGTTGACATATTCCTCTCACGGGCTTATACTGATGTTGTCAGATGTCTTCGGGGCGGGGTGAAATTCCCCACCGGCGGTAAGCGGCACAAATTGCCGTGAGCCCGCGAGCGGGCGTGTTTTAAGAAATATCTTTGCACGCAAGGCTGATCGGGTGTGATTCCCGAGCCGACGGTAAAGTCCGGATGAGAGGAGAATCTGCGTGACATCACACAATGTCGCGCCCCGAAGAATATTCGGGGCGTTTTATATTTTTCCGAAAGGGTGGTTGAAAATGGAAAAGAAATCACAGATGAACATACGCCGTCTTACCGTTTCGGCGATGCTCGCAGCGCTTGCAATTGTGATGATGATGGTGGTGAGGTTTCCGCTTATACCGGCTGCGCCGTTCCTTGAATACGATATGGGCGATGTGCCTGTGCTGATAGGCACATTCATGTTCGGCGTACCGTCCGGACTTCTTATATTGCTGGTGGTTTCGCTCATACAGGCGCTTACCGTAAGCGCCGCAAGCGGCTGGGTGGGCTTTGTCATGCACTTTGCGGCATCCGGACTTTTCCTGATTGCTGCCGGACTTATATATAAAAAGATACCATCTGTAAAAGGAGTGGTGCTCGGGCTTGTGTGCGGCTCTGTTGTAATGGTTGCCGCAATGATACCGTTAAACCTTATTTTCACCGTGTATTTCCTGGGCACACCGCGTCAGGCGGTCACCGATATGCTCATACCCGCAATAATACCTTTTAACGCTCTGAAGGCAATTATAAATTCCGTAGGGTCGTTTATTTTGTATATCCCCTTGAAAAAGGCTCTGAAAAGTATTAAAGTATAACATATTGTATAATATATTCGGGAGGCGGAGTATGAAAACCGAAACTTTAAAGCTGACAAACGAAAACGTAACGCTCACAACCTATATACTTGACTCTTCTGCGGAAATGCCGAACATGAAAACCAGGCCGGCAATACTTATCTGTCCGGGCGGAGGATATTATATGTGCTCAGACAGAGAAGCCGAACCGATAGCAATGGCATTTCTGGCGATGGGCTATAATGCGTTTGTGCTTCGCTATTCTTTAAAGGAGGCATCGGAGTTTCCGCGTCCTCTCAACGACGCAGAGCAGGCGCTCGCGCTCATACGCGAAAGAAGCGCCGAATGGGGTGTTATTCCGGAAAAAATAGCCGTTTGCGGCTTCTCGGCAGGCGGACATCTTGCCGCCGCTCTGGGAACCATGGGAAAAATACGCCCGAATGCAATGATTCTCGGCTATCCGTGCATAACCGAGGACATCTGCAACTCAAAGACGCTTGCGACACATGTTCCTTCGCTTGACACAGAGGTGGATGAGCAGACCCCTCCCGCATTTATTTTTTCAACAGCCGATGATTCCTGTGTGCCCATCAGAAGCTCGCTCTCCTTTGCTTCCGCCCTTTCCGAGAAAAAGATTCCGTTCGAGCTGCATGTATTCGGCAGCGGCTCACACGGACTTGCTGTGGCAAAGCGAGTCACCGGAGCCGTAAATCCGGAGGTGTCGGACTGGATTCCCATGTGTGAAAAGTGGCTGGATAAACTCTTTTTTGAATAAGGGTATTGACAAATGCCCGAAAAATAAATAATATCTTCATGTACATGGCGTTTTTAAAAATTTTATGGGAGTTGTTGTTATGATATTTGAAAAACTCAGAGAGATAATCTGTGAGCAGCTTGATCTTGAGGAAAGCGAGGTAAATCTTGATTCCAACATTCTTGAAGACCTCGGAGCCGACAGCCTTGACGTCGTTGACCTTGTAATGTCAATTGAGGATGAGTTTGACCTTGAGGTGCCCGATGAGGAGATAGCGCGCATAAAAACCGTAGGCGATATTGTAAAATTCATTGAAGAAAACTGATAATAAATTAAGGAAGTAGTAAAACTTATGGCAGAACAGAAAAAGATGGTGGACGAAATAACGTCAATGGACGTTGATTTCGCTCAATGGTATACGGATATTGTTAAAAAAGCCGACCTCATAGATTATTCGAGCGTTAAGGGCTGTATGGTTATACGCCCTTACGGATATGCTATTTGGGAAAATATTCAAAAGCTTCTTGACTCTCGCTTCAAGGCGACGGGGCACGAGAATGTATATATGCCGATGTTTATTCCCGAGTCGCTTCTCGAAAAGGAGAAGGACCACGTTGAAGGCTTTGCTCCCGAGGTCGCATGGGTTACACACGGAGGAAACGAGAAGCTCGCAGAGCGCCTTTGTGTGCGTCCGACCAGCGAAACTCTGTTTTGCGAGCATTATGCAAATATAATTCAATCTCACCGCGACCTGCCTAAGCTGTATAATCAGTGGTGCAGCGTTGTGCGTTGGGAAAAGACCACGCGTCCCTTCCTTCGTTCAAGGGAATTTCTCTGGCAGGAGGGGCATACAGCTCACGCCACCGCACAGGAGGCAATCGAGGAGACCGAGCGTATGCTCAACGTCTATGCCGATTTCTGCCGCGAAGAGCTTTGTATGCCTGTTGTTAAAGGCAGAAAGACGGAAAGCGACAAGTTCGCCGGAGCAGAGGCAACCTATGCCATAGAGGCGCTTATGCATGACGGTAAGGCGCTTCAGGCGGGAACCTCCCATTATTTCGGCGACGGCTTTGCAAAGGCTTTCAACATAATGTTTACGGATAAGGACAACAAGCAGCAGTATGTTCATCAGACCTCGTGGGGCGTGACTACTCGTCTTATAGGCGCGGTTATAATGTCACACGGCGACGATAACGGCCTTGTTCTTCCTCCTGCGGTTGCTCCCGTACAGATAGTGATTCTGCCCATTGCTCAGCACAAACCCGGTGTGCTTGAAAAGGCGCAGGAGCTAAAAGAACGTCTTTCGGCTGCAGGCTTCCGTGTAAAGGCGGATTGCTCTGAGAACTCCGCAGGCTGGAAGTTTGCGGAATACGAGATGAAGGGCGTGCCTCTCAGGCTTGAGGTCGGACCCAAGGATATTGAAAACGGTCAGTGTGTGCTTGTAAGGCGCGACAACCGTGAAAAGACATTTGTAAAATTTGAAGAATTGGAGAAGGTTGCAAAAACTTTGCTCGATGAGCTCGCTTCCTCGCTCTACAATAAGGCTTTGGACAATCTTGAAAAACGTACCTATTCCTGCACAAGCACAGACGGTATAATAAAAGCTCTTGCCGATAACGGTGACGGCTTTGTAAAAACCATGTGGTGCGGTGAGGAAGCGTGCGAGGATAAAGTCAAGGAGCTTACGGGAGTCGGCTCGCGCTGCATCCCGTTTGAGCAGGAGCAGCTTGCCGAAAACTGCGTATGCTGCGGAAAAAAAGCGAAGTATACACTCTATTGGGCAAAGGCATACTGATACACATAAATGGAAACTGTAAACCGACATTTTAAGGCGCTTGAACTAAATAAGGTGCTTGCCATGCTCGCGGACAGAACCTCAAATGAGGACAGCCGCGAGCTGGCATTGAATTTAAAGCCCGAGCATGACATAAGTCTTGCTCAGGCTTTGCTTAATCAAACCCAGGCAGCACATTCGCTGCTTGCCCGTTTCGGAGGCCCGTCCTTCGGCGGACTTCACAACATCAATAACGCATTGAGCCGCGCGGATGCAGGAAGCACGCTCTCAATGCATGAGCTTATGGAAATTTCAGAGGTTTTGCGCGTGATGCGCTCACTTGTTGAGTGGCGCGGGCGCAATTCGGGAGGGGAGACATGCATAGATGTCCTTTTCGACTCCGTAACGCCCAACAAATATCTGGAGGACAAAATAAACTCCGCAATAATATCAGATGAGGAGATGTCGGATTCGGCTTCTCCGGAGCTTTACGATATACGCAGAAAAATCCGTGTACAGGAGTCATCTGTGCGCGAAAAGCTTGATAAAATCATACGCTCGGCTCAATATTCAAAGTTTTTGCAGGATAATATCGTTACGCAGAGAAACGGACGTTACGTGGTTCCTGTAAAAAGCGAAAACCGCTCTGAGATATCAGGCCTCGTGCACGACACCTCCTCAAGCGGAGCCACGGTGTTTGTTGAGCCCATGGGTGTGGTAGAGGCAAACAACGAAATACGCGTTCTCAAAGCCAGGGAGCGCGATGAGATAGAGCGTATTTTATCCGAGCTTTCGGCGGAGGCGGGAAGCTTTGCAGAGGATATAAAGGCGGGCTATGAATGTGCGGTTGAGCTTAATCTTATTTTTTCCAAGGCACAGCTTGCATACTCAATGAAAGCGAGCGTTCCGCTGTTGAATGATTCCGGAGTAATAACGCTCAAACGCGCACGCCATCCTCTTATAGACCCGTCCAAGGTGGTTGCCACGGACATTTCTCTCGGCAGAGATTTTGATACGCTTGTCATAACAGGTCCTAATACCGGCGGTAAGACGGTTGCCATAAAAACAATAGGTCTGCTCACTCTTATGGCAATGTGCGGGCTGATGATACCCGCGGATGACAGAAGCGAGGTTTCGGTTTTCGATTATGTGCTTGCCGACATAGGCGATGAGCAAAGCATAGAGCAATCGCTTTCCACATTTTCCTCTCACATGACAAACATCGTTGATATTCTTGCCGTTGCGGACACAAACAGTCTTGTGCTCATAGATGAGCTCGGTGCCGGCACAGACCCTGTCGAGGGTGCGGCGCTTGCCATGGCAATACTTGAAAAGCTGTTTGAAAAGGGCGCAAAGGTGGCTGCCACAACGCACTACGCGGAGCTGAAGGCATACGCCCTTCAGACATACAGAGTGGAAAACGCCTGCTGCGAATTTGACGTAAACACGCTCAAGCCCACGTACCGGCTGCTTATAGGCGTTCCGGGGCGCTCAAACGCATTCGCAATATCAGAGCGTCTGGGAATATCCTCAGAGGTGATACAGCGCGCAAAGGACCTTGTATCCACTGAAAACATACGCTTTGAGGATGTTGTGGATTCTCTTGAAAAGAGCCGTATAGACATGGAACGCGAGCGCGAGCTTGCTGAAAAGCTGAAGCTTGAGGCCGCAGATGAAAAGGAACGCGCAAAAAGCTATAAGGCGGAGATGGAAAAATTACGCGAAGCCGAGCTTGAAAAGGCGCGAGGTGAGTCGTTACGTATTGTTGAGCGTGCCAAACGCGAGGCGGAAGCTCTTATGCAGCAAATCGAATCGCTGAAAAAAGAGACAAAGGCAGCAAAGGATACGGCGGAGCTGGCACGTCGTGCGCGCGCACAGATAAAACAGAGCATGAACGCAATAGGAGAGGTTGTAGACCCCGTAATAGATGTGCAGGATGATGAGGAGGATTATGTCCTCCCGCGTGAGCTTGAGCCCGGAGATACCGTATACTGCAAGCTTATAGGCAAAAATGCAACCGTCACAAGGATTGCGGATAAAAACGGCAATGTCGAAATAAGTGCAGGCATGCTCAAGATGCGTGCGAATATTTCATCGCTGCGCCTTGTAAGCGGAGCGAAAAAAGAGAGTGAAAAAGCATCGCTTTCGAGAAATAACGGTACGGAGAGCCGGCTGAACATGGAGGTCAACACACGCTGCGATTTGCGCGGAAAAATGGTTGATGAGGCACTCATTGACCTTGACGCCTTCATAGACAGCACCGTAATGTCGGGGCTGAAGGAAATAACGATAATTCACGGCAAGGGAACCGGCGCGTTGCGTGCTGCCGTTCAAAAGCATCTGAGAGCGCATCCTCAAATAAGAACCTTCCGCCTCGGAACCTACGGCGAGGGCGAAAACGGCGTAACTATTGCGGAAATAAAATAAAAAAGGCTCCGTGCATTAAAAGCACGGAGTTTTTTGTGTCCAAAAATAAACAAGCCCCGCCAAGCCGGAAACGGTAATAATAACCTGCTCAAAGCAGGTGGGTGCGTGCCCGCGGTTTCGCGCTCCCTTCGTCCGGCAAAAGCCGGGAGGTCTGCAATCCGCCGCTCGGAGTCACTGCTCCCTTAAATAAATCGTTGGGTTAATATTAGCCGTAATTATCGCACAAGGCAGGGTAGTTATTCAGTTGCGGTAAAGGGAATAATCAGTCTGCATCGGAAGAGGATGCGTTGTTGTCATCAAACTCAAAGTAATCCTCAAGCCGGGACTCGAACGTTTTCCCTATTTCATTAAATTCCTCTTCGTCTTCAATCGGCTCAAGATATGTTTCGCCTTCCTCGTCCTCAACGACACGCAGGATAATAAGCTCTCCGCTTTCATCAAGGATTTTCTCGGCTTCATCATAGACGGGGAGAAGGGCGACATATCTTCCTTCGTCGGTTTCTATGCGGTCAAGCTCCTCAAATACGTGTTCGACGCCTTCCTCATCAACGACACTGACAATATCCGGTCCGAATTCATCATCAATCATAGTTTGCAGTCTTTACCGGTTGGCTGTTGTTTGCAGCCCGGTATTTTTCCTCTCATAGTTTTCGGATTTACCTTGATATTATTCTAACCTTAAATCTCAAATTAGTCAACAATAAAAAGCTTCCATTCAGGATTTCACAAAAAAATCAAAAAATGTTTATAAAAACTGTTGACAATGCACAAAAGATGTGGTATGTTATAGATGACAAAAGAAGTGAGAACAGAGTTTAACGGCAAGACCGTGGATTATAAAGACTCATCCTACACTTCGTTTGATTGAACCGAAAGGGGTGATACCGATGTACAATTCAACAGACCCGCAGGCGGTATCCGCCCGTGAGTTCATCTGAAGCAACCCGCATACCGAAAACAGCTTGTTTCAATCGGGTGTTAACCGCGATTGCCGTTCGGGCGGAGTCTTACAGATGCTCGGCGGGTGATTGACGGGAAAATCGCAAAAGCTTCATTTCCCGCACAGACAGGCAAATTTACCTATAATAAACCAACGCCCTCCGTGTAAAGGAACGGAGGGCGTTCTTTTGTCACTTACTCGCAGATTTCCGCAGACCACTCAAATTCAAAGCTTTCGCCTGCCGGAAGGGCGTTTATGCCGCGCTTTTGCGATATATCATCCTTGCGGTCATAGGAGTCATTGACGCCGTACCACGGCTCTATGCAAACATAGGGCGCGCCCGGCTTTGCCCATATTCCGAGAAACGGAGCATCACCGTAATTGAATTTTACAAACGCCTTACCGCTTTTATCGACAAGCGATATTCCGCTTCCCTTGAGTCCCGAGAGAATCAGAGCATCATTTTTAAAGATATCTTCCGTCACGGTTATGCTCTTTTCATTGTCGAGCAGGGGGAAGGTCTCGTCGATTATTACGGAATCGGCGTCTATGCGCTCGGTGCGAAGCGTCTGTGCAACATCAAATTCAAGAGTATCTCCGATTTCGCAGTTGAAGCCGGGATGCGCACCGATTGAAAAATACATTGTCCTCTCATTTGTGTTAACCACGCGATGATTCACATGCAGTGTGCTGCCGTCAATTGTGTAGGTGATATAAAGCTCGTATTTGTACGGATATTTTTTAAGCGTATCCTCATTTTCGCGCTGCACGAACACAAGCGAACCGTTTTTACTGCTGACAAATTCAAACGGCCTTTTGCGCGCAAGCCCGTGCTTCGGCATCTCATATTCAACACCGTCAAGCCTGTATTTATCCTCAAGAACCTTGCCGATTACAGGGAACAGCACCGGCGCCTGACCGTACCAGATTTTTTCATCCCCGTACCAGATGTACTCCTTACCGGTTTTCTTGGATTTAAAGGAGGTAAGCTCCGCACCCATCTCCTTTACTCCGAGTGTGAACAGTTCGTTTTCAGCCGTATATATCATCTTTTTCATCCTTTCAAAAACAAAAGCATCATGGAAAAAACCACAATGCTTTTGCGTTTATTACAGTGGAGTTTACTTGCTTGCCTTTTCCTTGCCCTTTGATTTAACATTAAGAACCGTATTTACGATTATGCCGAGGATAAGGGCGCATGCAATGGAGGTAATGGTGATTTTTCCGAAGTTCAAGGTAAGTCCGCCGATGCCCGCAATAAGGATAGCGGACACAACAAAGAGGTTTTTGTTTTCCTCAAGGTCAACCTTCTGAACCATCTTCAGACCGCTGACAGCGATAAAGCCGTACAGTGCCATGCAAACGCCGCCCATTACGCAGGAAGGAATGGAATTTACAAACGCCACAAACGGAGAGATGAAGGAGATAAGTATTGCGCCGATTGCAGCTGCGATTATTGAAGCAACGGAAGCATTCCTTGTTATAGCAACGCAACCGATTGACTCGCCGTATGTTGTGTTCGGGCAGCCTCCGAAGAATGCACCGAACATTGAGCCGACACCATCGCCGAGAAGTGTTCTCGAAAGGCCGGGCTCCTCAAGAAGGTCTTTTTCAATGATGCTGGAGATATTCTTGTGGTCGGCTATGTGCTCTGCGAAAACAACGAACGCAACCGGAACATAAGCAGCAAAAATAGTTCCTATGTATGCACCGTTAATTGCTGAAACGCCCTTTATTGCGGTAAGGAAGGTGAAATCCGGAACCTGGAAGAAGGTGCTGAGTCCTACACCGTTTGCAGTAAGAGCGGTAAGCGAGCCAAAATCACTTATAAGCAGCGCATCTGTGCCGGTCGCCTTACCTATGAATGTGAATATTGCCGCCACAGCGTAACCGGCAAGTATGCCGAGAATGAACGGAATGAGCTTTGCGGTCTTCTTGCCGAATGTAGAGCAAAGCATTGTTACGAGAAGCGTAACAAGTCCGCAAAAAACAGCTACAAGAACGCTTCCGCCGGCGTTTGCCTTTGTGAGGTCGCCGATTGCATTGCCTGCAAGCGAAAGTCCTATAATTGCAACCGTGGGTCCGATGACTACGGCGGGCATAAGCTTGTTTATCCAGCCCACACCGGCAACCTTAACAATAATTGCAATAATTACATACACAAGACCTGCGAAAACAGCGCCGAGGATAAGGCCGAGATATCCGGCTGCCACTGAGACCGCACCTGCGAATGCTGCGGTCATTGAGCCGAGGAAGGCAAATGACGAGCCGAGGAACACGGGGCTCTTCTTCTTGGTGAAGAGGACATAAATAAGAGTACCTACACCGGCTCCGAAAAGTGCGGCTGCGGTACTCATTGCATCCTCGCCCTCGAGGTTTGCATTACCGTTGATGATGACGGGAACGACAAGTGTTGCTGCCATAATTGCAAGCAGCTGCTGGATTGCAAAAACAATCAGCTGGCCGAACTTCGGCTTGTCATTGACATTGTAAATGAGCTTCATATTTGTGACCGTTCCTTTCGTAGAGGCCGCAAGCTTTGCGCCGGCTTTCAAAGGCACAAATCTGCAGTTTGAAAGATTTCCCTTTCAAACCTTCCCCTCCATACATTTTTTCAAGCCCGTTTCCGAACCTGTATTAGGAAGAATATACCACAACATGTAGTGTTTGTAAATACAATTTTCAAAAATAATCCACAAAATTCGTCTTTTTTTGCGTACGCTATTTACTTTAATGTGCCCAAAGGTATATAATACACAAACGGAGATGATAAACAGCATGATAATAGATGCACATACACACATATATCCTGAAAAAATCGCCGAAAAGGCCGTGAAGGGAATAAGTGAATTTTACGACATAGAGATGAGCTGCGACGGAACGCTGAAAACCCTGTTCAAGCTCGGAGATGCGGCGGGGGTCAACAAATATCTCGTCCATTCCGTAGCCACAACGCCGAGGCAGACCCGCCATCTGTGCGATTTTATCGCGGAGCAGGTTCGTCAATTTCCGGACAAGCTCATAGGCTTCGGTTCGGTGCATCCGGACGGTGAGGATGTCGCCGCAGATGTTGAGTATATACTCTCCCTCGGACTGAAGGGTATAAAGCTTCATCCTGATTTTCAGAAGTTCAATATCGATTCCCCAGAGGCAATGAAAATATATGAAGCGGCCGAGGGGCGTCTTCCGATACTTTTCCACACCGGAGATTACCGTACGCAGTATTCAAGACCGCAGCGCCTTCTCAATGTAAAAAAAGCGTTTCCGAAGCTCGATGTCATAGGTGCTCATTTCGGCAACTGGTCGCAATGGGAGGAAGGGCTGGACATACTCGGAGGAGCGGATATATATGTTGACACCTCCAGCTCTCAGTATGCTCTTACACCCGAAAAGGTCCGGGCTCTCATAGACGGCTTCGGCACGGACAGGATTCTTTTCGGCTCGGATTACCCGATGTGGAACCCCAAGGACGAAATAGAAATGCTTGACAAGGTGCTCCGAAGCGATGAGGAGCGCGAAATGATATACCACGGCAACCTCGAACGCTTGCTTGCAAAGTATGAATGAATAAACAAATATTAAAGTCCGCCGAAAACCGGCGGACTTTTAGTTTGCATTTTTTATAGTTGATAAACGCCGGAATTGAGTACCACAATCTCTTTTCCGCACGAGCGGATATACCGATGCACCGGCTCCTCGAAGACCTTGTAGTCCTTAACCGAATAATCCTTGAGATTTATCGTTCTGATGCGGCAGGTTCCCTGATTGCAGATATACAGCTCACCGTCAAAGATGTTAAGGGAAACAGGGGAGGCGAAGGCGGTTGAACGGTCTCCGCCGATGCGAAGCACAACCTTTTCGGAGGCAAGTGAATACCGGATTACCGAATTGTTGTCCGGCACAACACACCATATATGCTTGTTATCGGCAGCTACACCCCTGACCGGAAAATCATGATACATGAGGTCTCCCGTCCAGTACAGCACGCCCTCCGGGTCGAAAAGTCCCATTTCTCCGGTAGGGTAAACCACCGAGGTCTGTGAACCCGGCAGAGCGGCAACATCACAGGATATGTAATCGCCTATCTGTTCAACGATGGGCTTATATGCCGAGCCGAATTTATTGAGCAGATACACACCCTTTGTCACCGGAGCCGCACGTTCGGTGTTCAGGTCATAGCTGAAAAACGAAACCTTTACCGAGTCGTTTTGCAGTGATTCCTTGCGCGCAAAGATAAGCCCTTTGGAGAAGGGTATAATATCGATTATATCGATGTCCATGAGACATTTCATAATGAATCACCCGCGAATTCAATCATTTTTCACCTGATAACAAAGCGTCATCAGGCTGTCGCTGAGATGTACGTTTTCAAACACCGCCTCGGGGAATTTGGCCGACAAATCGCGGTGGCTGAAATTCCAAAAGCCGGTTATTCCGAGCGCGACAAGCGAAGCGGTTATAGCCTCGGCATTTTCGGGAGGAATGCAAAGCACGGCAACGACAGGCTTGTTATCCTTGCAGAAATCGTCAAGAGCGCTCATGGGATGAACGGGTATTCCGTTTATCATTTGCCCCGCAATGGCCTCATTGCGGTCAAATATACCTATCAGATTAAAACCGCGCTCTGCGAAGTTCATGTGTGTGGCTATTGCCTTTCCGAGATTTCCGGCACCGATAAGAACAGTTTTGTATCCGCTGTCAACACCGAGTATACGCCCGATTTCTATATAGAGCATATCTATGTTATAGCCGTAGCCCTGCTGACCGAAGCCGCCGAAGCAGTTTAAGTCCTGACGTATCTGTGATGCCGTGAGTCCCATCCTTGAGGATAACTCGCGGGAGGATATGCGCACAATGCCCTCGCGTTTTAGCTCTGCGAGATATCTGTAATATCTGGGCAGCCTTTTTATTACCGCAATAGATACATTTTCACTCTTTGCCATAGCTTTTTACCTCAGCTTCTTTACCGTTTCCATAACGTATTTTCCGAATTCTTCGCAGGTGCAGCCGTCCTCGCGTCCGGTTATCTTCAGTTTGCACTCCTCAAGCATGCATATATCAAGCGCACGCTCAAGTGTATCGGCCTGCTTTTGCATACCTATGTGAGAAAGCAGAAGCACCGATGCGCGGAGCATCGAGCAGGGGTCGGCATATTTGCCGCGACCTTCTTTTATCATTCTGGGAGCAGAGCCGTGAATGGCCTCAAACATCGCATAGCGCTTGCCGATATTTGCACTTCCGGCTGTGCCCACACCGCCCTGGAACTCGGCTGCCTCATCTGTAATTATATCTCCGTAAAGATTCGGGAGGATAAACACCTTGAAATCCTTGCGGCGCTTCTCGTCAACGAGCTTTGCCGTGGCAATGTCTATATACCATTCATCTGTGGTTATTTCCGGATATTCAGCACCGATTTCCTTGCAGAGGTTAAGGAATTTACCGTCTGTGGTTTTTATAATGTTTGCCTTTGTGACAATGGAGACTCTTTCCTTGTTGTTGTTTCTGGCGTATTCGTATGCAAGCCTCGCGATTCTCTGGCAGCCCTCCGTGGTGGTAACCACAAAGTCCATTGCCAGCTCATCATCGACATTTACACCCTTTGAGCCCACTGCGTAAGCGCCCTCAGTGTTCTCGCGGAAGAAGGTCCAGTCAATGCCCTGAGCGGGAACCTTTACGGGACGCACGTTGGCAAATAAATCAAGCGCCTTGCGCATTGCAACGTTTGCGCTTTCGATATTCGGCAGTCCGTCTCCCGCCTGCGGGGTAGTGGTCGGTCCCTTGAGTATGACATGACAGCTCTTCAGCTCGTCGAGCACGTCATCCGGAATCGGCTTCATTGCGGCAACTCTGTTTTCAATTGTGAGTCCGTCAATGAATTTAAATTCAACCTTACCCGCTTTCACCTCGTCGGCAAGCATATATTCAAGCACGGCAGCGGATTCACGCGTAATTACGGGACCTATACCGTCTCCGCCGCATACGCCTATGATTATTTTGTCAAGCGCTTTATAATCGGTGAATTCCTTGACGGATTTGATTTTTTCATTTCTTGCGGATTGCTCTCTTATAAGCGCTTCAAACTTATCAAGCGCGTTTTTAATCTGTACTTCTGTCATTTTTATAACCATTCCTTTCCGCCGAGCCGCAAACTTTGTGGCGGTTTCGGCAAACGAAGTCCTGCTTCATTACGAAATGACGGTTGTTGACCGTCAAGGCGCAAGCTTATTCTCCAAGTTTAGTATAATTGAGAAGTCCTCCGGCGAGGATTATTTTCAGCTGTCTGTCCGAAAGGGGACAAAGCAGCGAATATTCCTCGTTTTTGGTCTTGTTAACAAGCCTGATTTGCGTACCCGCCGAAAGCGCCGCTCTTAAATCGGGAAGCTCAAGAATATCGTCCTTGGATATTTTGTCATAATCCGCTGCATCCGAGAAGGTAAACGGCAGTATGCCGGCGTTTATGAGGTTCGCGCGATGTATTCTTGCGAAGGATTTAACGATAACCGCCTTGATTCCGAGATAAAGCGGTACGAGAGCGGCATGCTCCCTCGATGAGCCCTGACCGTAATTCGCGCCGCCTATAATAATTCCGCTTCCGGCAGCCTTGCAGTTTTCGGCAAAATGCTCATCGCACTGACGGAAACAGAACTGCGAAAGGAAGGGGATATTTGAGCGGTAGGGGAGTATCTTCGCTCCCGCGGGCATGATATGGTCGGTGGTTATGTCATCGCCGACCTTGAGAACCGCCTTTGCGGTTATGCTTTCGCCGAGCACATCGCTTGACGGGAACGGCTTTATGTTGGGGCCGTAAATAACTTCAATATTCTTTGCCTCGTCAACCGAAGCGGGAAGCTCAACCATATTGTCGTTTATGAGGAAGCTTTCGGGCATATCAACACTGATTTCGCCGCCGAGAGTACGTGCATCTGTAAGAACTCCGGATATTGCCGAAGCTGCAGCCGTTTCAGGGCTTACAAGGAATATCTGACCGTCGGCTGTGCCGCTTCTGCCTTCAAAATTACGGTTGAAGGTGCGCAGCGAAATACCCTTTGAGCAGGGAGATTGACCCATGCCTATGCAAGGTCCGCAGGCGCTTTCGAGTATTCTCGCTCCGGCGGCTATCATATCCGCAAGTGCTCCGTTTTCCGCAAGCATGGTAAGAACCTGCTTTGAGCCGGGCGCTATTCCGAGACTTACATTAGGTGCAACGGTTTTGCCCTTGAGAATTGCCGCAACCTTAAGCATATCGAAAAGCGAGGAGTTGGTGCAGGAGCCTATAAGCACCTGGTCAACCTTGAGAGCACCGATTTCGTTAACGGATTTTACATTGTCGGGCATGTGAGGCATTGCCGCAAGGGGAGCGAGTGCAGAAAGATTTATGTCAATAACTCTGCTGTATTCGGCATCCGCATCCGGCAGAAGCTCAACCCAGTCGTTTTCCCTTTGCTGTGCCTTGAGAAACGCCTTGGTTATGTCGTCCGACGGGAACACAGAGGTTGTTGCGCCGAGCTCCGCGCCCATGTTTGTTATTGTGGCTCTTTCGGGTACGGAAAGAGTTTTTATGCCCTCACCGCCGTATTCTACAACCTTACCTACTCCGCCCTTTACGCTGAGTATGCGAAGCACTTCGAGAATAATATCCTTTGCCGAAACATAGGGTGAAAGCTTGCCTGTAAGATTTATTTTGATGACCTCGGGCATAGTGATATAGTATGCGCCTCCGCCCATTGCAACCGCAACGTCAAGTCCGCCGGCACCGATTGCCAGCATACCGATTCCGCCTCCGGTGGGGGTGTGGCTGTCTGAGCCTATGAGCGTTTTTCCGGGTATTCCGAAGCGCTCAAGATGTACCTGATGGCATATTCCGTTGCCGGGGCGTGAAAATCTCACTCCGCGTTTCTTGCATACGCTCTGAATAAAACGGTGGTCATCCGCGTTTTCAAAGCCAGTCTGAAGGGTGTTGTGGTCTATGTAAGCAACGGAAAGCTCCGTCTTTACACGCTCCACTCCCATTGCTTCAAATTCAAGATACGCCATTGTTCCCGTTGCGTCCTGTGTGAGGGTCTGATCTATTCTTATTGCTACCTCGCTTCCGGGTGTCATATCGCCCTCAAGCAAATGAGCTTTTATGAGCTTTTGCGCCAAATTAAGTCCCAAAATAACCGCCTCCGTATAAACTTGTTTATAAATTTAACAATTACTTATGATAAACCGAGCAGGGGATTTTGTCAACAATTTAACAAGGATTTTTTCAAACTTTCGCATAAAAACCTTGAAAACTCAGTAAAACATATAAATATTATTAAAGCCAAATGTTGCGTTTTTTTGATTTTAGTGGTATACTGCATACAAAATGTGGTATTATGTGCAATTGTCGGAGACATCTGATAATATTTTCACCTTTTCGGAGCAAAATACCGAGTGCGGCGCACAGCGCACTTTATGGAAGAAAAGGTGAAAAATATGGCTGATGAGACTAAACACGGAAACCGCAATTTTATTACACCGGCACCTCCTGCGGGAGAACCGGCACCGGCATCTGATACCGACGAAAATTCCGAGGACGAGGTTCGCACCCCTGTGGCAGAGGATGGTTCCGTTACCGTTGAGAGAAACGGAAAATATATTCACTGTCTCACAATTATAGGTCAGATTGAAGGGCACTATATTCTGCCTCCTCAAAACAAAACCACAAAATACGAGCACGTTATACCCAGACTCGTCGCGATAGAGGAGAGCCCCGAAATAGACGGGCTTATAATAATACTCAATACCGTCGGCGGTGATATTGAGGCGGGGCTTGCCATTGCAGAGCTTATTGCCGGCATGAAAACGCCGACAGTTTCGCTTGTGCTCGGAGGCGGTCATTCCATAGGAGTTCCGCTTGCGGTATCTGCCAAAAAATCATTCATTACTCCGTCCGCAACTATGACGGTGCATCCCGTTCGCATGAACGGTCTTGTGCTCGGTGTACCTCAGACACTTTCATATTTCGAGCGCATGCAGGAGCGTATAGTAAGCTTTATAGAGGCAAATTCCGGCATGAAAAAAGAGCGCTTCCGTTCGCTCATGCTCGCCACGGGTGAGCTTGTTATGGATGTAGGCACGGTTCTTGACGGAAAGGATGCTGTGGAGGAAGGGCTGATTGACTCCCTCGGCAGTCTGTCCGATGCGCTTGACGCACTTTATTCCATGATAGAAAGCCCGGATTCAAACAACACATAATAATTTTGGGGAGGACTTAAATTGAGCATCATTAAAGCAATTATACTCGGAATAGTGCAGGGAATTACCGAATTCCTGCCGATATCAAGCAGCGGCCATCTTTCACTGTTTCAGCACTGGCTCGGAGTAGGAGTCGAATCCTCACTCCTGTTTTCGGTACTGTTACAGATGGGTACGCTCGCGGCTGTTTTCATTGTCTATTACGAAACCATATGGGAGCTTGTGCTTGAATTTATTTCCGTGATAAAGGATGTCGTTCACCGGAAATTCAAATACAAGGACATAAAAGGAAACCGCCGTATGCTCGTTATGTTCTTCTTTTCCTGCATACCTCTGCTCTTCCTTTTGATACCTATCGGAAACGACCAGAACATCATGGACTTCTTCAAACGCTTTTCCGAGGACACAAGCATACTCGCAGAGGGCTTTTGCTTCCTGTTTACCGCACTGCTGCTTCTTGCCGGTGCCAGAACCGCACAGCTTAAAAAATCGAATCGCAAGGTAAACACTCTCGACGCGATTCTTATAGGTATTGCTCAGGCCGTTGCGGCGTTGCTTCCGGGCGTATCGCGCTCCGGCTCAACAATATCAACCGGACTTATGTGCGGCGTGTCCAAGGATTACATGGTAAAATACTCATTTATCCTCGGTATTCCGGCTGTGCTTGCGGCAAATGTAATGGAGCTGAAGGATGCCGTAGAGGCAGGGGAGACCTTTGATTTCTTCCCGGTCTTCATAGGTATAGTTGTTGCGGCTGTTGTCGGTGTTTTGTGCATAAAGCTGTTACGCATATTGCTGAAGAAGGACATGTTCAAATATTTCGGCTACTATTGCCTTGCGCTCGGCGGAATAACCGTTATTCTCGGACTTATTGAAAAATTTGCAAACGTATACATCGGTATACATTAAAAAGATAAACTTCACCTTTGTGAAAGGATTGGTAATTTCAAATGGCAAACTCTTCGGGAAACAAAAAGGCTCCCGCAAAAGCTGCAACAAAAACCGCGCCTAAAAAACCCGCCCCGGCACAACGTCAGGCGCCCGCCAGGGAAGCGGACACAGCGGCAAAAAAGCAGCTATACGCTGTGGTGCTGTTCGTAATATCGGTATTTATGCTGTGCCTTACCTTTATAAAGGCAAACGGGGTATGGGGCGCACTTCGCAACTTCGCTTTCGGGATGTTCGGCTTCGGTGCATTTTTGCTGCCGCTGCTGCTGATATATATAGCCATCATGGCGGCTATGGATAAGCCTCTCAACAGCGTAGGCACCAAGGTTGTCGAAGCATGTATTTTCCTTGTGCTCATTCTGGGCTTTGTACATATTGTAAAGTGCGACACCTCGCTGAACCTGTCATTTCTTGAACAGCTCAAGGAGGGCTACCGCTTTTTCAAGACCACCGGTTCGGTAGCCGGGAGCGGCTTTCTCGGAGCGTTTATCGGCGGAATCTTTTTACTGTGCACCGGTGCAAATAAGCTTGCCGCGGGAATAACAGACATGCTCTTTATCTTCCTTGCGTTTATGCTTATGACCGGAACCACACTTATCAAGCTTTTCCGTACAGTCTGGAAGCCGGTTGAAAAGGTTTCGGAATATACCGAAGAAAAAATAGAGCTTGTGAAAACTCATCAGGAGCAGGAGCGCGAGGCGCGCGAGGAGAGAAAAAAGTTTGACTTTGATGTGGATTTAGGTCCTGCGGCAAGCGCAGCACCCTCTGTTATTGATGAGCTTATAGACGAAACCAAGGAGCAGAAAAAGCATATCAAAAAGCCGGGCACGGTCGTTTCCATAACAGAGGAGCCCAAGCCGGCGCCCGCAGCGGAGACTCATGCGGATTCAAAGCCCGTGCTGCTTGATGATATAATAAAAAAGGCATCACAAAAGGAAGCTTCAAAAATTCCGGCAACGGAAAAGAAGGCGCCTCCGGCACCCGCAGAGCCGGTTGTTGAGGAGGAAAAGCCGAGCTACCGGCTGCCCCCGATTGACTGCCTTAATCCGCCCAGAGCGTCCGAAAGCGCTGATTACGGCGACGAGCTCAAGCTCAACGCCCAGAAGCTTGTTGATACACTGCGCAGCTTCGGAGTTGAAACAAAAATAGTGGATATCTGCAGAAGTCCCTCCGTGACCCGTTATGAGCTTCAGCCGGCGGCAGGAGTTAAAATCAGCAAAATAACCGGTCTTGCGGACGACCTTGCGCTGAATCTTGCAACCGCAGGCGTAAGAATAGAGGCTCCGATACCGAACAAGGCTGCAGTCGGAATTGAGGTTCCGAACCGCGAGAGGAATCCCGTAAGTCTGCGTGAAATAATTGATACAAATCAATACCGCCTTGCAAAAAGCAAGCTGAACGTCGCTCTCGGAAGAGATATTCAGGGCACTCCGTCGTATGCGGACCTTGCCAAGATGCCGCATCTGCTCATAGCCGGAACAACAGGCTCGGGCAAATCCGTGTGCCTCAACACGATGATATTAAGCATCCTTTACAACGCCACACCGGATGAAGTAAAGCTCATAATGATAGACCCGAAAAAGGTTGAGTTCACTATATATTCCGGTATACCGCACCTTCTTGTGCCCGTGGTTTCAGACCCGAGAAAGGCGTCCGGCGCCCTTGCTTGGGCTGTGACCGAGATGCTCAACCGCTACAAGCTGTTTTCCGAAAACAACGTGCGCGATATTGCAGGTTATAACTCGGTGCTTGAAAAGCGGGGAGAGGCAAAAATTCCGCACATAGTAATATTCATTGATGAGCTGTCGGACCTTATGATGGCTGCCCCTAACGAGGTTGAGGACTCCATATGCCGCCTTGCTCAGATGGCGCGTGCCGCGGGTATGCATCTTGTAATTGCGACACAAAGACCGTCCGTCGATGTAATTACCGGTATAATCAAAGCCAACATTCCCAGCCGTATAGCGCTTTCGGTGTCCTCTCAGGTTGACTCGAGAACTATTCTCGATATGATAGGTGCCGAAAAGCTGCTCGGTCTCGGAGATATGCTCTTTGCTCCGGTGGGAACCTCAAAGCCTATCAGAATACAGGGTTGCTATGTTTCCGATATGGAAATAGAGACTGTTATAAACTTCATAAAGGCGCAGTCCGAAACCACCTATGACGACAGCGTTATGGAGGAAATCGAGCGTCAGGCGGCGGCAGAGCCCGCAAAAAAGAAGGGCTCAAGCATCTTTTCGGACGGCGATTCGGATGACGCAGATTCCGAATCGGACGAGCTGTTGCCGAAAGCGATAGAGGTTGTAGTTGAAGCGCAAATGGCATCCACGACCTTGCTCCAGCGCAAGCTCAAGCTCGGTTACGCGAGAGCGGCAAGAATAATTGATGAGCTTGCCGAGCGCGGCATAGTCGGTCCCTTTGAGGGCAGCAAGCCGAGAAAGGTGCTCATTTCAAAACAGCAATGGTATGAGATGAACGCAATGGCCACTGCCACTCCGCGCAGAACAGAGGACGAGGAAGTCGGTGCCGCAGAGGTGTTTGAGGATGTATTTTCAAGCTCCGCGGACAGTCAAGAAGATATATGAATAATAAGTTTTTACCTACAACTGCACATGAGATTGCACAGCTCGGGTGGGATACAGCGGATTTTGTATACGTCACAGGCGATGCCTACGTTGACCACCCGTCCTTCGGTCCCGCGATAATAACCCGTGTCCTTGAGAATGCGGGCTTTCGCGTTGCCGTGCTTTCGCAGCCGGACTGGAAGTCGGATCGGGATTTCACTCGCTTAGGCAGACCGAAGCTCGGTTTTTTTGTGTCCTCGGGCAATCTCGACTCAATGGTTGCTCATTACACGGTTGCCAAACACCGGCGCAATGAGGATTGTTATACTCCCGGCGGAGCTACGGGCAAGCGTCCGGACAGGGCGGTAAGCGTTTACTGTAAAAAAATCCGTGAAATATACGGGGACATACCCATTATAATCGGCGGACTTGAGGCCTCGCTTCGCCGCTTCGCACATTACGATTACTGGGATGACACCGTTCACCCCTCAATACTTTTTGAGTCCGGGGCGGACATGATATCCTACGGTATGGGTGAAAACCAGACGCGTGAAATCGCCCGCAGACTCGCCGCCGGAGAAAACATAAAGGATATGACCGATATACGCGGAACCTGCTACGCGGTGGATGTCAGGAACACTCCTCTGTACGGTGCGGAATGTCCGTCATTTGAAAATGTTGTAAAATCCGAAAGGGAGTACGCCGTGGCGGCAAGAATTCAACTCGATGAGCAGGACCATATACGCGGTAAGCTTCTCAAGCAGCGTCACGGTTCAATGATGCTCGTTCAGAATCCGCCCATGCCTCCGTTGACAACCGCGGAGCTTGACGAGGTATATGCGTTACCCTATGTCAGAAAACCGCACCCGTCCTATGAGGCTCTCGGAGGCGTTCCGGGGTTCTCTGAGGTTGAGTTCTCAATAGCGCACAATCGCGGCTGCTTCGGAGCGTGTAATTTCTGTTCGCTTGCGTTTCACCAGGGCAGATACGTTACCTCGCGCAGCAAGGAATCCGTAATAGCGGAAGCCAAGCTTCTCACCACGCTCGACAGCTTTAAAGGGAACATTCACGATATAGGCGGACCCACGGCTAATTTCAGGTTTCCGTCGTGTAAGATTCAAATGGAAAAGGGGCTGTGCAAGGGTAAAAAATGTCTCGCTCCCAAGCCCTGTCCGAATCTTGTTGCCGACCATTCGGAATATCTTGACATACTTCGCAGCGTCAGAGCGGTTGACGGAGTTAAAAATGTGTTTATACGCTCCGGAATACGCTATGACTATATGCTTGAGGACAAGGACGATGCTTTCTTCCGCGAGCTTGTGCATTACCATGTAAGCGGCCGCCTCAAGGTCGCTCCGGAGCACTGCTCAGCGGCTGTGCTTGACAAAATGGGTAAGCCGCATATAGAGGCGTACCTGAAATTCTCAAAGAAGTATTTTGAATACACAAAGGGCTTCGGCAAGGAGCAGTATATAGTTCCTTATCTCATGTCCTCGCATCCGGGCTGCTCGTTAAAGGAAGCCATAGAGCTTGCCGAATTTTTAAAGCGGGAGGATATACGTCCCGAACAGGTTCAGGATTTTTATCCCACACCCGGAACGATATCCACTGCCATGTATCATACGGGACTTGACCCGTATACACTCAAGCCGGTTTATGTTGCAAAAAATCCTCATGAAAAGGCTATGCAGAGGGCGCTGCTGCGCTATTTTGATAAATCGTCACAGGGGCTTGTGCTCGAAGCGCTGCGTATCGAGCATCGTTATGACCTGATAGGCACGGCAAAGAGCTGTCTTGTGCCGGAGCCCAAGGGCAAGGGCGCTTATGCCCCTAATGCCCGCACGGCGGCAAATTCACACACACGAGCGCCCGGCAAAAAACCGAAAGGCGGCAAAAGCAATGTTAAACGCGGGAAAGCTAAATAAATTGCAGCGCAAAATCGCCTTTGCCTTTGCGCTTGCACTGCTTGCGGTTTCTCTTTTTATCACTGTTGCGCCTAAGCTGAATCTTCCGTTCGAGGTGCCGGGATGGGATGATATCTTTTCCGCCTCGGGAATGACAGACTCCTCAGAGGCGTTATCCATGCCTTTTTCGGCGCACTTTATTGATGTCGGTCAGGGTGATTGCGAGCTTGTAATCTGCGGCGAAAAATCCATGCTGATAGACGCGGGGGAGACAGGCAATTCGGAAAATATACTCTCATATTTAAAATCCGCCGGCGTTGAAAAGCTCGATTACATAGTAGTTACGCACCCGCATTCCGACCATATAGGCAGTATGGCGGAAATAATCGGAAGCATGCCGGTTGAGAATGTGATAATGCCGCGTCTGAGCGAGGAAAATATTCCCACGACAAAGGTATACGAAAACCTGCTTATCGCACTTAAAGACAGCGGAGCAAATATAATTGCCGCGGAGTGCGGCGACGAATACACACTCGGTGACGCCGCCTTTACGGTGCTTTCTCCCGTAAAGCAGTATGAGGATTTGAACAATATGTCCGTTGTGCTGCACTTCACCTACGGCGGCATATCATATATTTTTATGGGCGATGCGGAAACCGAAGCGGAAAAGGATATCATAAAATCCGGGCTTGAATTGAGTTCAGACGTCATAAAGATAGGTCACCACGGCAGCGACACCTCATCCTCGGAGAAGTTTTTAAGACAGGTAAAACCGAGATATGCGGTTGTATCCTGCGGGGCGGGCAACAGCTATAACCATCCCAACGCAAAAATTGTAAACCGTATAACGTCCCTCGGTGTTTCTCTTTTCAGAACGGATATTGACGGCACCGTTATAATTGCCACGGACGGAAAAAGCTGCAAAACATTTAAAGGAGTATGAGCTTATGCTGCGCGTTATAGTTGACAGAATAGAGGGCGAATTTGCCGTATGCGAGCTTGCTGACGGAATAATGATAAAGCTTGTTCTCACACAGCTTCCGGCGGATGTGAAGGAGGGCTCTGTGCTTGATGTAGAGGACGACGGCACAACCGTAATCAACAAGGAAGCCGAGGAGCAGCGTAAAAAAGGACTTCTGAAGCTTCAAAATGAACTTTTCGGTAAAAAAAGCTGCGAATAAGGCGAAAATATCGGTTTTTTTAAAAGAAATCACTTGCAATAACGATATTGTTATGATATAATTTGCGGGCAAAACACACGGGCAGGCGATCGGAGATGCCGTCTGCGCAGCAATGCGTGGTGTCTCTTGAATTGAACCGGCTCGGAGGTTTTAAGAAAAAAGGAGGAAATATCAATGTCAGTAGTATCCATGAAGCAACTGCTCGAAGCAGGCGTCCATTTCGGTCATCAGACCAGAAGGTGGAACCCCAAAATGGCTCCCTATATTTTTACGGAGCGCAACGGCATCTACATCATCGACCTTCAGAAGACGGTCAAAAAGCTCGAGGAAGCGTACATGTTCGTACGTGATATCTCGGCAAACGGCGGCGACATTCTTTTTGTCGGCACCAAGAAGCAGGCTCAGGAGTCCGTTCGTGACGAAGCAATCCGTTGCGGAATGTCTTTCGTAAACGCACGTTGGCTCGGCGGTATGCTTACCAACTTCAACACCATTCAGAGAAGAATAAAGAGACTCGCACAGCTCAAGGCTATGGAGACCGACGGAACCTATGACCTTCTTCCCAAGAAGGAAGTTATAAAGCTCAACCTCGAGAAGGAAAAGCTTGAAAAGTTCATGGGCGGTATCACCGAAATGAAGAAGCAGCCGGCAGCTATGTTTATAGTTGACCCCCGCAAGGAAAGAATCGCCGTAGCAGAGGCCAAGAAGCTCGGTATTCCGATTGTTGCAATTGTTGACACAAACTGCGACCCCGACGAGATTGATTATGTAATTCCCGGAAACGATGACGCTATCCGTGCAGTTAAGCTTATCGCAGGCGCAATGGCAGATGCTGTTATTGAAGGCAGACAGGGCGAGCAGAATCTTCCCCAGATAGAGGATGAGGATGCTTCGGAAGAAGCAGACGCTTAAAAGAAAGAATAAATAAGGGCGGAATTCAATTTCCGCCCCGATTTTAAGGAGGATAAATTTATGGCATTCACAGCAAAAGATGTTCAGGCTCTGCGTGAAAAGACCGGAGTCGGCATGATGGACTGCAAAAAAGCACTCGTCGAATCAGACGGCGATATGGATAAGGCAATCGACTTTCTCCGCGAAAAGGGTCTTGCCGCCGCAACCAAGAAGGCGGGAAGAATAGCAGCGGAAGGCGCAGTTGTCGCATACAGTGACGGTAAGGTCGGCGTTCTCGTTGAGGTTAACTCCGAGACAGACTTCGTTGCAAAGAACGAGGAATTCCAGAAGCTTGCTGCCGCAATAGCTCATACCGTAGCGGACAACAATCCTGCCGATGTTGAAGCTCTCGGCGAAATGAAGCTTGCCGGAAGCGACAGAACAGTTACCGAAAACGTTCAGGATAAAATCCTTTCAATAGGCGAGAACCTCAAGGTTCGCCGTTTTGCAAGAACAGAAGGCGTTGTTGCAACTTACATCCACATGGGCGGCACCGTCGGTGTTATGGTTCATTTTGATGTTGATGACGCAACCGCAGCGAAGGACGAATTCAAGCTCATGGGTAAGGATGTTGCTATGCAGATAGCGGCAATGAGCCCCCAGTATCTTGACAACGCCTCAGTACCTGCCGATGTTATAGCTCACGAGAAGGAAATCCTCGCTGTTCAGATGCAGGAGGATGAGAAGATGAAGGGTAAGCCCGAAAAGGTTCTCGAGGGTATCATCTCCGGCAAAATCGCAAAGTTCTGCAAGGAAGTCTGCCTGCTTGAGCAGCAGTTCGTTAAGGACGGCGACATTACAGTTGCAAAGTACGTTGAGAATACCGCAAAGGCTCTCGGCGCAAGCATAAAGGTTCTTGATTTCGTTCGCTTTGCAAAGGGCGAGGGACTTCAGAAAAGAGAAGACAACTTCGCAGACGAAGTCGCAGGCATGATTAAATAATCAACAGCATATAAAAAACGGTTGCTTACAGCTTGTAAGCAACCGTTAATTTTTTGTTACTGCATTGTAACGCTTTCTTTTGGGGTAAGCGGTACATATTTATCCTGATAATAATTGCTCCGTTCAAAGGTTATCTCGCCGTCCGGCGCAATGTCAAGGATTGTGCACCCGCGCTGAGAGCCCTGCTTTGATATTCCCGAATACGCGAGGTAATCAATACTCATTCCGTATGTAAGATTTATTCCTTTATAGTTGAGCGAGAAGTTGTTGAGATGGTCGTGACCGCAGAACACGGAATCTGTGCTGCCGAGCGAGAGCATTGTCTCAAACATATTATCGTTATGTATACCGCAGTAAACTATTTTACCGCTTTCTCCGGCAACACCGTAATTGTATTTAACATCGGCTGTATCCTTAAAACCGTTTTCCGAATACTGAGTCCACGCATCCTTGTATTCGGTCAGGGGGATATGCAGGAACATGCTCGTGGGCACAACGCCGGAAAGTGATGAATATTTTTCAGCCGTTTTAGCATCCAATCCCGAAACAACCGCACGATTCTTCTCGGAAAGTGCTTCCACTGTTGATTTGTACCATGCAACCTGATTTTCATGAAGGTTGTCGTATTTCCATTGGATTCCGAGAAAATCCCCGTCAACATAGGAATGGGAATCAAGTATAATGAATGAACGTGTGATTATTCCGTCGGAATTTACAACATTTATAACCTGATTTCCCGAACCGTCAACATCTGACGGGCCTGATTGGAACAGGCAGTGCGGATATGCACCGCTTGAATAAAATTCAGCCATATCCTCACGTGAATAGTAGCTGTAAGCCTCCGTGTCGTGGTTGCCGAAGCAAAGCGTCCAGTACACACCGAGCGACTCCATAAATTCGGCAAGCAGCTTTGCACCTGATTTATTGTTGAAGGTGCCCGCCTGGAAGGGAACCGGATACGCAGCATCACCCGTAACAATAACAAGGTCGGGCTTTTCCGCGGTAATAATGGCGGCTACCGCATTGACAGCCATGGCATCCTTGTTTTTCGACATCCAGCCTCCGCCGAGGTGAACATCGGTAAATTGCAGCACCTTTAAGCCGTCATCCGAATATATATTCCAGCAGCCGTCGGCATAGTTATCTATTTTCAACTCAGCGCAGCCTGCGTTGGGAATGAGCTTTGCTTTTTTTATTGCAGAATTAAGAAAGACAACCGTAAGTACTGTTGTAACCCCTACAAACAGAATAACAACGGCAAGAAATACCGAAAGAATCTTCATGAAAATCTTTTTTCCCTTTCTCTTTTTCCCGTGAGCCGGTACGCTTTCAATAATATTTTGGGGCTCTGTTGTACTTTTCATAATTGCCTCCGTATACATATTTTTTCGCCGCAATACAATTATACCATAGCGCTTGGGGACATTCAAGCGGAAAAGACTTACTCTTATTTCAGTGAGAAGTCTCTGCTGAGCAAAGCTTTAACGAGGTCATCATTTGAGCGGATTTCGGAATTAAAGTATATTCCTCCCGTACCGAAATCATCCTCCTGATGAAAATCAGAGCCCGAAAGGGGAATAAGATTGCGCTTTTCAGCCCATTTTTGAGCAAATTCATTATTGGAGTCGTGGCGCGGATTGCCGTTATGTACCTCCATGCCTTTAAGGCAGTTCCAATCCGCAACAGTCATGTAACGCCTGAACGGGTGTGCCTGTGTGAAAACTATACCGTTTTTCTCAAGCAGCTCCGATACATCCTCGAGAGAAAGAGAAAAAATTTCAGGGTGTGCGCGCAGAAATTTCTCGGTTACTCCGTAGCACAGGTAGTCATTCGTGTCCTCGTCTATGCAAAGCTCCATGCCGAGAAGTACTTTAAAATCGTCTCCGGCAGCCTCCAGCGCCTTTTTATAGCCTTCGAGGTATCTTGTAACCTTTTCGTCCCAAGTGTCCACACCGAAGCGGTCAGAGGTATACCTGTTAAAGTGGTCGGTAATTACTATCCCGTCATACTCGGTGTTTTTATAAATTTCGATTACACGCTCTGCCGGAACGCGTGCGCAGCGGCTTGTTTCGGAGGTGTGCGCATGCATCTCCATAAGAAATCCCATAAATTAACGCTTCCTTTTCAAAAAATACCGTTACATTATATATTGGTTACGGCGGTTTGTCCATAAATATCCGACAAAACTTTTGATTTTTTCCTTGAAAAAAGCGCCGCATGTGTTATTATAAAAATATACGAAATAAAGGAAGTGTCAATATGGCAAAAATAAAGGTAGGAATTATCGGAACGGGCGGAATCAGCAATGAGCATATCAACGGATATCTGAAAAATCCGGAGGTCGAGCTTTACGCCTTCTGCGACATAAACGAAAAGCAGCTTAACATAATGGGCGATAAATACGGTATTCCCGCAGAGCGCAGATTTACCGATAAAGCGGATTTGCTCAAGCTCAAGGAAATTGACGCGGTAAGCGTCTGCACCTGGAACAGTGCTCACGCCGAGTGCTCGATTGCCGCACTTGAAGCGGGTAAGCATGTGCTTTGTGAAAAGCCCATGGCTATGAACGCCGAGCAGGCGAGAGCTATGAAAGCCGCCGCGGACAAAGCCGGAAAATTGCTTATGATAGGCTTTGTTCGCCGTTACGGTAACGATTGTGAAATTCTCAAGGACTACATTGACTCCGGCTTTTTCGGCGATATCTACTATTCAAAGGCGACCTATCTGCGCCGCAACGGAAATCCCGGCGGCTGGTTCGGTGACATCTCACGCTCCGGCGGCGGTCCTCTCATAGACCTCGGCGTACATGTAATCGACCTGGTACGTTACCTCATGGGCAACCCCCAGCCGGTCTCCGTGTACGGCGCAACCTTTCAAAAGCTTTTTAACCGTCCTGAAATCAAGGGCAAGCGCGCCTATGTTTCCACCGGAAGGGCAACAAACGATATATGCGATGTTGAAGACCTCGCTTCGGCAATGATAAGATTCGACAACGGAGCGGTACTGTCCGTGGAGGCAAGCTTCAGCCTCAATCTGAAAAACGATACCGGAGACATAGAGCTTTTCGGAACCAAGGCAGGCGCAAAGCTTGACCCGAAAATCGAAATATACTCGCAGATAAACGATTATCTTGTGAATATCGACTTTAACCGCGATACAGCGCTGAGCTTTGACGGATTGTTTGCACGAGAGATGGATCACTATGTTGATTGCGTAATAAACGGTACGCCGTGCCGCGCTCCGGCACAGGACGGTGTGGATATGATGCGCATACTTGACGCGGTGTATGAATCCGCAAGAACAGGTCACGAGGTAGTGCTTGCATAAAGAAACAGGAGTGTGTATTTATGAAAAAATATCCGAAAATTGCCGCAATTGCCCTTGCTGTGCTTTTGCTTGTAAGTGCAGTAATAATTCCGGCATATGCCGTTGAGTTTGAAAACGGATTCAATTATGTTCTTGTAAACTCCGGAAGCTCGGCAAAAATCACCACTGCCAAGGCCTCGTGTGTCGGAAGCGACGGAGTGCTTACTCTTCCGGATACTCTCGGCGGAAAACCCGTTACCGAAATCGCAAGCGGTTCACTCGGCTTTGTCAAGGACAGAATAAAAAGCATCATTTTCCCCGCTACTCTTGAAACAATAGAGGATAATGTGTTCTCCGGAATAAAATTTGAAGGCGAGCTTGTGCTTCCCGCCGCCTTGCGCAATCTGGGAGCGTATGCTTTTCAGAAGTGCACGAAAATAACCTCTCTCAGAGTCAACGATGCACTTGAGGTAATATCGAGAAATGCGTTTTCGGGTTGTACCGCTCTTGCAACAATAGTATTCGGAAGCTCTGTGAAGACAATTGACGATTACGCATTTTCCGGCTGTCCGGCTCTTGCGTCGGTCGATATTCCGTCGCCTGTGGAAGCTGTGGGCAAAAGCGCGTTTTTCAATTGCAAAACCCTTGCCGCTGTCACATTTGCTTCCAGCGTAAAGAGCATAGGAGCCGACGCCTTTGAAAACTGCCCCGAGCTTAAAGAGGTTACGGTTCCGGCTACGGTTTCATCAGTCGGTTCCAGGGCGTTTGCTCTTATGGAGGATGAAGCGAGCGCAATATCGCACGACATAACCATAACCTGCGCCGAACGCTCGGCCGCATACGCTTACGCTTTAAACAACGGTGCAAAGATTAAATTAAAAAGCTTCGGATATTTCATGATGGGCGATGTTGACGGAAGCGGTACTGTTCAGGCATATGACGCAAGGATGGCCTTGCGCTTTGCCACAGAGCTTGAAAACCCGTCCGCAGAGCAAGTACAGTTCGGAGATATAAATTCAAGCGGTCAGATTGATGCAGCGGACGCAAGAAAAATACTTCGTGTTGCGACCGGACTGGAATCTTTTTAACAATAATACCGGGTTTTGAGGCAATAAATATGAAATTTTTGGATTCTTTTGGAAAACGCATAATGATATTTGACGGTGCAATGGGCTCAATGCTTCAAAATGCAGAGCTTGAATGTCCCGCACAATTTGCATGTCTTGTGGAGCCGGAAAAGGTTGCGGAAATACATCGCGCATATATAGAAGCGGGATGTGACGTTATAACCGCCAATACCTTCGGGGCAAACTCACTGAAGCTGAAAAGTGATGAATACACAGCCTCTCAGGTAGTTGAAGCGTCGGTGAAATGTGCGGTTGAATGTGCACGGTCGGCGAACAAAAATGTATTTACCGCAATGGATATCGGCCCTACCGGGCGTTTTCTGTATCCGATAGGTGATTTGCAATTTGACACCGCCTATGAAGCGTTCGGGGAGGCGGCACAGGCAGGAGAACGTGCAGGTGCCGACCTGATTCTGATTGAAACCATGACCGACACCTACGAAATGAAGGCTGCCGTGCTTGCGGCAAAGGAGTACACCTCTCTGCCGGTTATAGCAAGCTTTTCACTTGATAAAAACGGAAGATTGCTAACCGGCGCCGACATCAAAACCGCGTACTCTCTGCTTATGTCGCTCGGAGTTGACGGAGTAAGCCTGAATTGCGGCTTCGGTCCCGAATTTGCGACAGGCTTTGCAAAGGAAATTATTGACTTTTCCGGTATGCCTGTATTGCTTATGCCTAACGCCGGACTTCCCGAAATGAAAAACGGAGCGGCATGCTATTCTCTCGATGCCGCAGGCTTTGCCTCTCAGATGCAGTCGGCTGTCGGTTACGGGCTTTCCGCAGTCGGCGGATGCTGCGGCACAACTCCGGAGCATATAAAGACGCTTTCGGAAATGTTCGGTAGTATTGCTGTTCCGCCGTTGTCAAAATCCGCAAAGAAATATGTAACATCAGGCTCTGTATGTGTTGAATATATTCAGGGAAAGACATCTGTGGGAATCCTGCTTGACGCATCTTCGGATAAAACACTTTCCGAAAATCTTGCAAAAGGGGACTTGGACTGCGTCTGCGATGCCGTGTTCGACAATGCCCCGTCCGGTGCCGAAATATACTCCGTATGTGCGGATGCTCCGGGAATTGACACGGTAAAAATCCTTCCGCGCCTTGTTTCGGAGGTTCAGACATATATATCCGTCCCGTTGCTTATATCCTCGGAAAACCCGGATGCGCTTGCGCAAGCGCTTAAAATATATAACGGTATACCGCTTGCCGAATGTACGGCAACCGACTCCGAAGCATTTGAGAGCGGAGAAAATTCAATCAAGAGGTTCGGCGCGGTAAAAAAAGAATAAAGTTTACAATATGTTAATTAAATAACCCTGTTTTACTTGTATAATAATTATATAAGTCGAACGGGGGTTCTTTTTGTGTTCGGATATGTCAGGATTTTCAAGCCGGAGCTTCTGGTAAAAGATTATGAGGCGTATCGCGGAGTATATTGCTCTGTTTGCCGGACGCTCGGTAAACGGTACGGTATATCTGCTCGTTTTATATTGAATTATGACCTTACTTTTTTCGCTGTTACCGGTCTTGAGGTAAAAGGGGAGGGCTGCGCCTTTTCAAGCGGACGCTGCCGGTTTAATCCCGCCAAGAAATGTCATTATCTTGATTGCGAAAACGAAATCACGGCTCGTGCCGCAGACCTCGCCATGCTTATGCTGAAATACAAGCTTCAGGACAATGCCGCGGATTCAAAAGGATTAAAAAGGCTTTTCTTTCGCGTATTAAGCGTGTTTTACAGCCGCAAATTCAAAAAAGCCGCCTCACTCAGACCCGATGAAGCAAAAATTATATCAGAATGTATTTCCGAACAAAACACAATTGAAAACAGTAAAAGCGCCACTATTGACAGCGCCGCGGATTCGTCTGCAAAAGCGCTTGCCTCGTGCTTCGGCGGGCTTTCCGAGAACGAAACACAAAAGCGTATTCTCAACCGTCTCGGTTACTGCGTGGGCAGATGGGTGTATCTTGCGGACGCATTCGATGACCTTGCGGCTGATTTAAAAAGCCACAGCTTTAATCCGTATGTTTTTGAATTCGGCATAAACAGCTCAGGGCAGATAAAAGAATACTCCGGACGTATAAACGAAATTCTTGAGCTTACGGCGGGGGAGGCGGCAGCCGCCTGTGACCTGCTTGAGCCCGGACCGTTTAACCGGGTTTTGAAAAACATAATATATGACGGACTTGATGCCGAAGCTTCACGAATAGCAAGCTCGGCGGACGTAATAAAGAAAAAAAGGAAAAGAGGTGCGGAAGATGGACAGAAGCCCCTATGAGATTCTCGGTATTTCTGAAAACGCAAGTGAGGCACAGCTTCGCGAAGCATACAAGGCACTCGCTAAAAAATATCAGGATGAAAGATATGCCTCAGGACCGCTGTCGGATATTGCCGCACAGAAAATGAAAGAACTCGATGAGGCATATGATGCGATTATTGCCTCAAGAGGCGCCGGCGGCACTTACGGAAGCAACTACAATCAGACCTATTATACACCGTCAGGCTCTGATTTTTCGGATGTACGCACAACCATAAATTCCGGCAGAATTGACGATGCCGAAACAATTCTTGACGGAATTCCACTTGCGGACAGAAACGCCGAATGGCATTATTTAAAGGCGCTTATTCAGCACCGCAGAGGTTGGTTTGAGCAGGCTGCCGGTAATTTTTCGGAGGCCTGCAGACTCGACCCGGATAACAAGGAATATGCCGCAACGTATAATGACCTTGTAAACAAACGTAACGGCGGTTTTAAAACAAGCAATAAAAGCGACAGCGGAAAGCTTTGTGATGTGTGCTCCGGTCTTATATGTGCCGATTGCTGCTGTGAGTGCATGGGCGGAGACCTCATTCCCTGCTGCTGATATTCAGGGAAGGGGGAGCGGACATAAAGATGAAGCAAAGCGTAAAGACCGCTCTCGGCGGAATAATTGCGGCAATTTCAGTCGCGCTCATGTTCTGCACATCGGTCATACCGTTTCTCACTTATGCTCTTCCCGCTGTATGCGGTGCGCTTCTCACGATAATAGTAATTGAGATTAACCGAAAATGGGCATTTTGTGTATATGCGGTTGTAAGTATTCTCAGTCTGCTTGTTGTGGTTGACAAGGAAGCTGCGGTTATGTATACCTTCTTTTTCGGTTACTATCCCATTATCAAATCCCTGATAGAATCAAAGCTGCCCAAGATTCCCGAATACATCATTAAGCTGCTCATATTCAATGCCGCCGTGGTTTCCGGATACTGCGTGGCAACATACGTTTTAGGGGTTTCCTTTGATGAGATGGATGACTTCGGTAAATACACCTCATGGATTCTTCTCGGTGTTTCAAATCCCGTTTTTATACTTTACGATATCGCACTGACAAGAGTTATAACTCTTTATATCAGGCGTTCGGAAAAGCTTTTTAAGAAGCTTATGCGATAAATACCGGTGTCGCTGATAATGCCGCTCGTGTGAGCGGCATTCTTTTTTGGCGTAATATATAAAAATTGCGTCAAAAATTCTTGGATTTTATTGACATTTCCGCCTCCTGAGAGTATCATAATTCGGATAGTGGTTACTTGTGCTTTTCATTGCAAAAATCTTTCTTTTGGGGGATAACGATGGAACAACGGTATACAATAGTGGTCTTTGAACAACGGCAAAAGGAGCGCGACGAGCTGCGCCTTCTGCTTTCGGGTGATTATGACCTTAGGTTTCTCGCTCTTAACGCCGAGGCTGTTGATTATGTAAAAAATAATTTTTCCAATATCTGTCTTGCCGTATTCGGAGCCGCTCCCTGCGACAACGCTTCTCATTCTGTATTAAGCCAGCTTAAACAGCTTAATCAGGATGATAAAATTCCTGTTATACTCTTTTCCGACAACGGTGACGATACCACAGCATATAACCACAGCATTCACATAACCGATGTTATGCAGCGCCCATATGACAAGTATATAGCCAGAAAGCGAATCGACAACATCATTGAGCTTAATCTTCTTAAACACCAGATGGAAAGCCTCGTGGAATCACACGGCAAAAGGCTCAGCCACCAGGCCAGCAAGCTGCGTGAGCAGGCGGAGAAGTTCAATAAGCTCAACTTTGACCTTATAGAAATTCTCGGTGCAGCCATTGAAAGCCGCGACCTCGAATCCGGACAGCATATACGCAGAATACAGGACCTTACCCGAATTCTGCTGAAAATAGTTGCCAAGACATGTCCGGAATATTTACTTAACGATGAAAAGGTTGAGGTAATCTCTCTTGCGGCATCTGTACACGATATAGGAAAAATTTCAATTCCCGATGCCATTATGCTTAAACCCGGCAGACTCACCAAGGAAGAATTCGATATTATGAAAACCCATACCACCAGAGGCTGCGAGCTGCTTGATATGCTCGACGGCATCGGTGACAGCGAATATTTCCTGAACTGTCGCGACATTTGTCTGTATCATCACGAGCGCTGGGACGGCAAGGGCTACCCCTTCGGACTTAAAGGAAGCGACATACCCATAGGAGCACAGGTGGTTTCCGTGGCCGACTGCTACGACGCACTGACAAGTGAACGCCCCTACAAGGTGGCTCTCTCCCATGAGGAAGCCGCATACATGATAAAAGCGGGTGCATGCGGTGCTTTTTCTCCCAAGCTAATACAATGCTTTGAAAAGGCTCTCCCGGAATATAAAAAATTCGAGGAGCAGTCGGAAGAAAACCAGGAAACTAAAAAATTTGCTGTTCTCGGTACGGTATACGACAGCGAGTTTTCCCGCGACATTGACACCGGACATATTCGTGATGAGTTTGAAATTCCCGTACCGGAGCCAAAACCCGCGACCGGCTCCTCCGCGGATGAATCGCAAACCAATGAGCTCATACTCAACCGTGAATTGTTTTCGGCGTATGATTTGGTGTTTACTGCTGATATAACAGCAGATACCCTCTGCGTATCCTCCGGCAATATAACGCAATATATTCCTTATGTTCCTAAGAACTACAAGGAAATTTTCTCAATGTGTCTCAAGCTTTGCCACGATGAGGATGCGGATATTTTCAGCCAGATGTTTTCCTTTGAAAACATCTGCGAATCATACGCAAAGGGCGAAAAAAAGGTTTCAGGAGAGTTCCGTACGAAGCCCGAAAACGACCATATCTCATACATAAGAGGATTTGTTGCTGTAACACAGGTCGCGGACAACAAGCCTTGTCGTCTTATAGGCGCGTTTGATATAAACTGCAGGGCTACAGAGAATTCACCGCATCACAGGTTCTTCCTCGAAACTCACGATGAGCTTACCGGACTTTTAAACACCGCAGAAGGGGAGGAGCTTATAAACACAAAGCTCCGCAGTAATGACGACATATGCGGTGAATTTATCTGCATAAATATTGACAGCTTCAGGGTGATAAACGATATGGCTGGTCATCATTTCGGTGACCGCGTCCTCAAGGATTTTGCATTCCTCTTAAAGGAAAATCTTCCCGAAGCTATAATATACCGCCGCTACGGCGATGATTTTGTCGCATATATTTCCGGCACATACAAACGAGCGGAATCCATACTTCGCATAGAACGTCTGCATAAAGCATTGCGAAAAACCTATACATTCAACGGAGCGGAATTTAACGTTTCTGTAAGTATGGGTATTGCCAGAATGCCGGAATGCGGAAGAGATATTTCATCGCTCTTTTCCGCCGCTGAATTTGCGCTTGATACAGCCAAGCTTCAGGGCAAAAACATGTTCGCCTTTTTCAATGAGCATATGAAGCGCCGTCACGACACCGAAAAAACGGTTTTGGAATTCGACGAAAACGCATCCGGGGTTGAGCTTTCTCTTGACCCGTCAATAATTCCTGTATATAACTGCTGCGAGAACAAGGTTATTGCGTACGATTATTTTTCTTTCCCGCTGATTGACGGCGAAGGAAAGGTATATCCCGCTGAAAACTATTACAATATTTGGGGCAAATCCAAGAATGTAACACGTCTTTGCGTTGTCGGTCTGCGAGATTTTTTCCAGTTTGCCGCACAGGTTGAGGCGCTGAAGGTTCCGTATGTTCCGCTGTCACACTATCTGGTCTTTGACCCGTCGGAATGCGACTCCCTTGTACGCAGCATCACTGAATTATTGGGTCGGTTCAAGGGTACCGTAAACCCCGAAAAGCTGCACCTGTGTATACCGCAAAAAATAATTGAGCAAATACAACCGCAGGATCTGATGCGCTTTTTTACCAACATAAAACAAATGGGCTTCAGACTTAATATATATCTCGTGGGCGATGTCTCGATGCATCTTTCCGCATTCAGGCACGGGGTATATGAGCGCGTAATACTTGCCTCCGATTTTGTAGAAAACGCCCTTAACGGCTCTTTTGAATTATCAGAATTTGTATACCTTCTGAATTTCTTCAAAAAATTCGACAGCTGTGTTTCCTTGCCTTGTTGTTTTTCAGAAGAAAAAATAAAATCTCTTCATGATGCGGGTGCCGAATGCTTCACTGTTTATCTGCCGCCGATAAACGGCGTTGACCTTTTCCTTGAAACCCTTGCATCCGGCAAAACCGCGCTTCCTTGCCGTGCAAGCTCAGAGCAGGATGACAGCCTCATTCTGCGTATAAATCCCGAACGCTTCAATTCTGCGATTGTTTCGAGTGATATGGTCATTTTTGAATGGACGCCGTCCGATGATACCATAAAATTCTCTGCAAACTTTGCCGCAGTTCACGGCTACGATATGCCGAACGGCAATTTCTTCAAAAATCTCAAAACCGGAGGAAATATATTCAAATCGGATGTCGAGATATTTTCAGGCGCTCTGCTTGCTGCTAAAAACGGCGAAAGGGACACCAAATGCGATGTTCGTGTGCTTATAAAAAACGATTCCGAGCACGAATATATTTACAGGCATTTTTACTTTTCACCCTCTACCGACAAGAGCGGAATTGTTACAGAGGTTCTCGGCTTCAGCTGTTCGGCGCAGGAGGAGGACCCTGCCGATTAAATAACCCCGAAAAATAACAGAAAGGTAAAGATACCGGATATCCAAAGCCATACCGACGGCTTTGGGCGCATGTCCGTATCGCACAGCCATTATTATGAATAACACGGAAAAAATCCCCTATTTTCACACAAAGCTTACGGACGGTTTTTGGGCACAAAAGCAAGCTCTTAACCGTGATACTACTGTTTTTGCCGTACGTGACCGCTTTGAAGAGACTGGTCGTTTTGAAGCCTTTAAATGTCTTTGGGATGAAAGCAAAGAGGATGAAGGCTGTATACGACCGCATATATTCTGGGATTCGGACATTGCAAAATGGATTGAATCCGTCGCCTATATAATACAGGCACAAGGGAACGATGAGCTTGAGAGCAAGGTTGATGAGGTTGTTGAGCTAATCGAAAAGAATCGCGGAGATGACGGTTATTTCAACATCTATTTTACCGTGTGTGAGCCGGATAACCGCTGGTGCGTGCGTGACGCGCACGAGCTTTACTGCGCCGGACATTTAATGGAAGCGGCTGTGGCATATTATGAAGCCACAGGAAAAAAGAAATTTCTTGATATAATGTGCGATTATGCCGATTATATCGAAAAGGTGTTTAAAACAGACGACAGCGCGGAGTTTTCAACTCCGGGACACGAGGAGATAGAGCTTGCGCTTGTGCGGCTTTATCACGCCACAGGAGAAAAACGCTATCTCGAGCTGAGCAAATTTTTTATTGACAAGAGGGGAACGAGCGAGAAGGACGCGGCAATATTCTCTCCCGAATATAATCAGAGCCATCTTCCCGTGCGCCTTCAAAAAACAGCCGAAGGGCACTGCGTACGTGCCTGTTATTTGTATTCCGCTATGGCAGACCTTGCAAAAGAATACAACGATAAAGAGCTTTTTGATGCTTGTTGTGCTATTTTTGATAACATGACACAAAGAAGAATGTATGTCACCGGAGGACTCGGTTCCACCCGTGAGGGGGAGCGCTTCACGGTCGACTACGACCTTCCGAATGCCACTGCATATGCCGAAACCTGCGCTGCAATATCACTTGCAATGTTTGCGGGAAGGATGCTGCAGATATCTCAGAATTCCAAATATGCCGACATCGCCGAGCTTGTAATGTATAACGGCTTCTTGTCCGGAATGTCGCTTGACGGCAAAAGCTTTTTCTATGAAAATCCGCTTGAAATTGATTTACAGGAACGTGAATTCAAAAAAGCACAGGGCAAAAAGGAGAAATACCCCATCACTCAGCGAGTTGAGGTTTTCAATTGTTCATGCTGTCCGCCTAACGTAACCCGATTTATAGCGTCAATAGGTGATTATCTGTATTCCAAAAACGACTCCACGCTCTGGGTTCATCAATACATGAGTGCGGACACCTCCGTTAACTTCGCAGGAAAAGAAACCGTTATAAAACAGCGCACATCTTATCCCGACAGCGGAAAAATAAATCTCGCAATAAGCAATCCGCCTAAGCAGCTTGCACTCAGAATTCCGGGCTGGTGCGACAGCTTTTCGGTTATGCTTGACGGTGAGGAAGCCGAATACACACAGGATAAGGGCTATATTTACATAAAATGCAAGGGCGACGCCGTTGCCGTCACCCTCAATCTCTTTATGGAAGCGAGCCTTATAGCTGCAAATCCTAAGGTTCGTGCCGACTGCCTCAAATCGGCGGTTCGGCTCGGTCCGGTGATATACTGCGCAGAAGGCGTGGACAACGGCGAAAATCTTTCCGCTCTCAAGCTGCACGTGCCGCTTAAATATTCAGAATGCAGAGATGCTCAACTCGGTTGCAAGGTGCTTGATGTTGAGGGCTATAGCTTCGATTCGGAGCACTTTGACGGACTTTACAACCGCTACGGAACCGCCGTATGTCCGAAAACCATAAGGCTGATACCTTATTATGCTTTTGCCAACAGGGGAGAAACCGATATGCGTGTCTGGCTCGGATAACTATTTCCCGGACTCTTTAAATCTCTTGCGGAGGTTTTTCAGAGCCCGGGTTTCTATTCTCGAAACATACGAACGGGATATGTTCAGCTCTTTCGCAACCTCGCGCTGTGTACGCGGTTCACTGCCGTCCAAGCCGTAACGCGAGACGACGATTTCTTTTTCCCGTTCATCGGGTATTTCAGAGACATAACGTCTTACCTTTTCCGAAAGAATTTTCCGGTTAAGGTCTTCAACGATGGTATCCTCGGTATACATTACATCCATAAGGGTTAACGGATTCCCTTCGCTGTCCGTCTCTATCGGCTCATTCATTGACATATCCTGTGAGCTTTTCTTTTGATTGCGGAAATACATAAGTATTTCATTTTCTATACACCGTGCGGCATACGTCGCAAGGCGCGTACCCTTATCACAATCATATGTGTTTATGCCCTTTATCAAACCTATTGTGCCTATGGATATCAAATCATCCTGTTCATCATATGCAGCATAGTATTTTTTTATAATATGTGCCACCAGTCTCAGATTGTGCTCAATAAGCTCTTTCTTAGCGGCATCATCACCGGACTTCATCTTCTCTAATGCGCTTTTTTCCGCCTTTGCACTCAGCGGAGGCGGAAATGAATCCGAGCCGCTTATGTGCAGAACCATACAAAAAAGTCCGTCAAATATGCATCTGAGCAGTTCAAGCATAAAAATCACCTCAAAAATCAATATATTCCGCAGCGGTGTTTTTTGTGCAAGTCCCTTATATAAAGATTTTTTATTGTGAGGTAATTACAATGCTTTATGCCGAAATACTCGCCGGTGGAAGCGGCACACGAATGACGGGAGCACCCGTACCGAAACAATTTCTAAAGCTCGGAAATATGCCCGTGCTCATACATACACTTGAGAAATTTGCAGCCTATTCAGCATTCCGGGAGATAATAGTTTGCGCGCCCGCCGAGTGGACCGATTATACACGTGAGCTTATATCAAGATACTTCGGAGAGTCCTGCAATATCACGGTTGTAACCGGAGGAAAGAACCGCAACACCTCTGTGATGTGCGGAGTTGAATACATCAACCAGAAATACGGCATAAATCCTGAGGATATAATAATCACACACGATGCCGTAAGACCTTTCATTGACAACCGCATACTCTCGGAAAATGAGAGAGCGGCAGAAAAGTATTCCGCCGCAAACACCGTAATGCCGACCTATGACACCCTTACACAAAGCTCCGACGGCGTATTTGCACTCTCGACGCCGGACCGAAGCTCCTTTTTCCGTGTTCAGACGCCCCAGAGCTTTAACCTTAAAATTCTCTACACTTTGTTAGGCTCGCTTTCCGAACAGGACATGGCAAAATACACCGATACCGCAGCAATATTTGAGGCTTACGGGAAAAAGGTGCGTCTTGTGCAGGGGGACGACAGAAACATAAAAATCACAACACCTTTTGATATGAGCATAGCGCAGGCTATTTATAACGATACCGGAAAGGACGTACAGGGAAATGAATGAAAAATATCTTCTCGGAATTGATATAGGAACCTCGGGAACAAAAACGGTGCTTTTCACTGCAGACGGCACGGCGCTCGCTTCATATACAGGAGAATACCCCTTATATCAGCCTGTAAACGGCTACGCCGAGCAGGAACCCTCGGACTGGTGGAAAGCTGTCTGTGACGGAACACGTGCGGTTATTACAAAAAGCGGTATAAATCCGCATGAAATAGCCGGAGTCGGGCTTTCCGGTCAGATGCACGGTCTGGTTATGCTTGACTCGGACGGAACGGTTCTTCGCAAATCAATTATATGGTGCGACCAGCGAACCGCGGCTGAATGTGACGAGATAACCTCTCGCGTCGGAGCGGAAAGACTTATGGAAATAACGGCAAATCCGGCTCTTACGGGATTTACCGCGTCAAAAATACTCTGGGTACGCAATAACGAGCCGGATATATACGGGAAGTGCCGGCATATATTGCTGCCTAAGGACTATATACGTTATATACTCACCGGTGAATTTGCAACCGAGGTCTCCGATGCCTCCGGAATGCAGCTTCTCGACATAAAAAACCGGTGCTGGTCGGACGAGGTGCTTGACAAGCTCGAAATAGAGCGTTCCCTTCTGGGAAAAATGTATGAATCACCTGAAATAACCGGAGTTATAAGTAAAATTGCAGAGGAGAAAACAGGTCTTGCTGCCGGAACTCCCGTTGTCGGCGGAGCAGGGGACAATGCCGCCGCAGCTGTAGGAACCGGCGTTGTCAGAGATTCCGCCGCATTCACCACGATAGGCACGAGCGGTGTGCTTTTTGCACATTCAAGCCGTTTTGCGGTGGATAAAAGCGGTCGTTTTCACACCTTCTGCTGTGCTGTACCCGGCGAATGGCATATGATGGGTGTCACACAGGCGGCAGGGCTGTCTCTGAAATGGTTTAAGGACAATTTCTGCAATGAAGAAAACATCCTTGCCCAAGACTCCGGCGAGGATGTATATGCCCTTGTTGACCGTATGGCGGAAACAATTCCGATAGGCTCGGATAAATTGCTGTATCTGCCGTATCTGATGGGCGAACGTACTCCGCATCTTGACGCGGACGCGCGAGGCGTATTTTTCGGACTCAGCGCAAGACATACCAAAAGCCATTTGCTTCGCAGTATCATGGAGGGCATATCGTATTCCATGCGAGACTGTCTTGAGGTGTTCGCCGAAAACGGAATCTCCTTTGAAAACATGACGGTTTGCGGAGGAGGCGGAAAAAGCCGTTTCTGGAGACAAATGCTTTCAGATGTATACGCTTGTCCTTGCGACACGGTATTGTCAGGGGAGGGTCCCGCTCTCGGAGCCGCACTGCTTGCAGGAGTCGGTACCGGAATATATTCTACCGTGCACGAGGCGTGTGACTGTGCCGTAAAACACGGACCGGCGCAACAGCCGGATGCTGCATCACATGAGGAATATATGAAGTTTTATGCGGTTTTCAAGGACATATATCCCGCACTTAAACCCTTATATAAAGAGCTTTCGCATATCTAAAAATCAACTTGTATAGTCTTCAATCAAACGCTGAAGCTCCGAGTCATCGGCAGCAAATATGCCGGACTCAAGAGCTTCACGGTCAACCTCAGGTAAGCTGTCCGCACGCACCTCAAACACTGTCATCGGTACATTTTCACTCTTATGAAAAACAGCAATCTTTCCGTTGTAGGTTTTTACTACATAACCGGACGCTTCCCCGGTTGCCGTCGTTATCTGCTGAGTATGAGTAACGGTAATATCCGGAGTTTCGTCCGAACAGCCGCGTCCGAAAAAAAGGATTAACGCAATAATGAGAACGGCCGCAATGTTTTTCTGTCTGTTCATTTTTATTCCTCTTTTTTGCTTTATAATGTATACAATGGATATTTTTGACTTGCAGGAGAAAAAATATGCCGAAACGCCGATAAATATTTAAATATTTTTTGAAAATAATGGAAATTATACTTAAAAATATGGTACAATATATATTATAGTTTTTTACACTTCGGTTTTGTTTTCGCAAAATTTGATAATTCTCTGTCACGGAGGTATACAAATGAATAAAAAGCCTGATAAAAAATCAAAACTCAAGAAAAACAGGAGAGAAAATCTGAAGAAAAACCACCCTGTTCTCAATACTCTTTTTGTAATATTTCTTTCCTGTCTTCTTATCGGTGTAATAGTCTGCTCATGTGTGGGAATATATGTGCTGACATATACAGTATCGTTCGCAAACGGAGACCTCGCTATAAATCTGGATGAATACAAAAACAACCAGAACCAAACCACCATCATATATGCGTACGACAACAACAATACGCCTGTTGAGCTTACGCGTCTGCACGGTGAGGAGAACCGAATATGGCTGAGCATATCAGAAATGCCGCAGGATCTCAAGGATGCCTTTATTTCTCTTGAGGACAAGCGATTTCCTAAGCACAACGGCGTTGACTGGTTCAGAACCGCAAGCGTCATTGTCAAGGAGAGGTTCAAGCAGGGCGGTTCAACCATAACACAGCAGCTTATAAAAAACCTTACAGGAGAAAATCAGCGCACATTTAAAAGAAAATTCAATGAAATACTCTACGCCCTGAATTTGGAAAAGCACTACTCAAAGGACACCATACTTGAGGCATATCTCAACACTCTTTATCTCGACCAGGGCTGCTACGGAGTTAAAACCGCAGCGGAGCTGTATTTCGGCAAAGAGGTAAGTGAGTTGAATCTTGCCGAATGCGCTTCACTGGCGGCTATAACTCAGGAGCCATACACTTACGATCCGTTGCTTCATCCCGAAAAGAACGCCGAGCGGCAAAAGGTATGTTTGAACAACATGCTTATCTACGGTTATATTTCACAGCAGGAGCATGATGACGCGCTGGCGTACAAAATGGTATTCACCAACAGTCCGGATTACGTTGACACCTCTGAAAAGAAGGAAGAAAAAGATTTAAAGGACACCTATACAAACGGCTCCCAGTCCGAATATCCCAGTTATTACGTTGAATATGTAATTGACTCCGTAATACGTGATATGCAGAAGAAATACAATTTCACATACTATGACGCATGGCGCAAGGTGTTTTACGGCGGCCTGAAAATATATACCTATGTGAACCTTGAGGTACAGAGCATCGCCGAAAACGTCTATGTAAACCGCATAACCTTCCCAAAGGAACAGGACACCCCTGAAAAGCCTGCCGTGCAGTCCGCAATCACCATCATGGACTATGAGGGCAGAGTTGTTGCGATGGTCGGAGGAGCAGGTGAGAAGCCCGGCTTCCGCTGCCTGAACAGAGCGACAAATTCTCCGCGTCAGCCCGGTTCTTCAATTAAGCCCCTATCCGTTTATACTCTGGCTGTGGAAAAGAACTACATCAGCTGGTCTTCAAAAATCCAGAACTACGGCATACTTCTCAACGGCATAGTATGGCCGCACAACTACGGCGGCAGCGCCGGTTCTCCGTCGTCCTTTGTAACCGTACAATACGCCATAGCGCAGTCTCTCAACACAGTTCCGGCACAGCTTGCAAAGATGATGACTCCTCAAAGCTGCTTCGATTTTTTGAAGGACACCCTCCACATAACCACACTGAATGAAAGCGGAGAAGGCTCGGATATCGGATATTCCTCAATGGCTGTCGGCGGAATGTACAGAGGTGTAACCACACTTGAGATGGCATCCGCTTACGCGATTTTCGGAAACAACGGCAAATACTACTCTCCTTGCAGCTATTCTCTCGTAACAAATAACGACGGTTCCGAGGTGCTTCTCAACAGCACCGCAAACGGCTATGAGCAAGCAATCGCTCCGGATACCTCCGAAGTTATGCGACGCATGATGGAAACCGTTGTCGTGTCCGGTTCTGCCGCAGGATATTCCGTAAAAAGCGGTATGCCGTTGTATGCAAAAACCGGTACCACAAGTGACTACTTTGACCGCTGGTACTGCGGAGGAACTCCGTACTACGTTGCCGCAGTCTGGTACGGCTACGACGTGAACACGGAAATCCGCAATGTTTCGGGAAACCCTGCCGGAAAAATATATCTTGAAATAATGAAAGAGGTTCATAAAAACCTTGAAATAAAAGAATTTCCTTCAAATGAAAATGTTGTAAAGCTGGCATATTGCACCAGAACCGGTCTTATTGCCTCCGCCGGCTGTACTTCAAAATCAATGGGATGGTATAAAATGTCATCGCTTCCGTCAACCTGTACCTCCTGCGTCGGAACAGGAGAAGATTCTTCAAATCCCACGGAGCCTGTTGAAGAAAGCACACTTCCGCCCGAACAAATTGAACCTTAAAAAGCTAAAAACAGAAGGAGATATTTATGAACAGCTTACTGATAAAAAACGCACGAATTATCGACCCTGTCGGCTCAATCGACTCCACAGGAGATATACTTGTCAATGACGGCGTAATTGCCGAAATGGGAAGCGGTATAAAACAGGACGCATCTCAGACCATAGATGCCGACGGCCTTGTTGCGGCTCCGGGATTTCTTGATATGCATACACATCTTCGTGAACCGGGCTTTACGGATAAGGAGGATATTCTTTCCGGTTGCGAAGCCGCCTCTGCCGGAGGCATAACGGCTCTTGCGACAATGCCGAATACAAATCCCGTTGCCGATTCGCCGGATACCATATCCTACATACTTGACAAGGCAAAAAGCGCAACCGCAAAGGTGCTTCCCGTTGCAGCTATAACAAAGGGGATGCAGGGAAAAGAGCTAACGGATTTTGAAGCCCTTGTAAAGGCCGGTGCCGTTGCTTTTTCAGAGGACGGAAAAAGTGTAAGTGATTCCGCCCTCATGCTTGAAGCACTCAAGATGTCCTCATGGTACAATGTGCCGATTCTCGCTCATTGCGAGGATGCGTTTCTCTCGCAGGGCGGCATAATGAACGAGGGAACGGTCAGTGAAATGCTCGGCGTCCAAGGCATACCTTCTGCTGCGGAGGATGCGGGAACCGCACGTGATTTGGCAATACTTCTCTCCGCCGGCAGCGGAGCCAAGCTTCATATATGCCATGTGAGCACCGGAAATTCGACCGAGCTTATCAGAGCGGTCAAAAATCTCGGCGTACGTGTAACCGCGGAAACCTGTCCTCACTATTTCTCATTTAATGATGAGCTGCTTGCACAACAGGATGCTGATTACAGAATGAATCCGCCTCTCAGAAGCGAGCAGGACAGAAAGTCGATAATACGAGGTCTGATTGACGGCACGATAGATGCCATAGCAACCGACCACGCACCGCATACAGCGGCGGAAAAAGCCGATTTCCTCACCGCACCCAACGGCACAATCGGGCTTGAAACCTCTTTCTCGGCGGCATATACATATCTTGTAAAGGGCGGATATATAAGTCTGTTCAAGCTCATATACCTGATGTCGGCGGCGCCCGCAAAAATACTCTGCACCGGCGGCGGAAGCATAAGAGTCGGTTCACCTGCCAACTTTACGCTCATTGACCTTAACGAAAAATGGTGTCCGGAGCCCGGAAAGCTTCACGGAAAGTCACATAACAGTGTTTTTAAAGGCGTACAGCTGACCTCAAAAATAAAATATACCGTCTATAACGGAAAACTCGTTTTCAAGGACTGATAAGGAGAAAGAACATGTCGTTTGACAGGCTTATTGAAAAAATCCGTCTCACCGGAAATCCCACTGTCGCAGGGCTTGACCCCAAGCTCGATTTCATACCCAAGTACATACTTGACGCTTCCTTTGCGGAATACGGAGAAACTCCGGACGGAGCTGCTGAAGCTCTGTTCAGATTTAACGCGGGGCTCATAGATGCACTGTATGATATTGTTCCGGCGGTAAAGCCCCAATGCGCCTACTATGAAATGTATGGCTGGCAGGGAGTACGCGCACTCAAAAGAACTGTTGATTACGCCAAACAGAAGGGTATGTTTGTTATAACCGACGGCAAGCGTAACGATATCGGCACAACGATGGAGGCGTACTCAACCGCTCACCTCGGCACTGTTGCAATAGGCAGCGAAACCGTTGCAGCATTCGGTGCAGATGCACTTACGGTTAACGGATATCTCGGCACTGACGGAATAGCTCCGCTTTTGGGCGTCTGTAAAGAACAGGACAAGGGTATATTTGTTCTTGTGAAAACCTCAAATCCGTCCTCCGGAGAGCTTCAGGACAGAAAGCTTGATGACGGCAGAAGTGTATACGAAACCATGGGCGAAAAGTGCGAAAAATGGGGAGAGGATACCGTAGGAAAATACGGTTATTCTGCTGTCGGAGCCGTTGTAGGAGCGACCTATCCCGAACAGCTGAATTTGCTCAGACAGGCAATGCCTCATACTTTTTTCCTTGTTCCCGGATACGGAGCACAGGGCGGAAGCGCCGCTGATGTTCGCGGAGCATTTGATGAAAATTCGCTCGGTGCCGTAATCAACTCTTCCCGTGCGATAATGTGTGCATATAAAAAGCAAGGGCGCGATGAAAAGGAATACGCCGCAGCAGCACGCGCAGAGGCAATCAGAATGAGAGACGAAATCAATTCATATATAAAATAACCGGAGGAAACACAATGCATAACGCTATAAAAAGCTATAAAAAGGTTTTACTTATTTCATCGGGAGCTGTAGTTGTGGGGAAATCCTCCGAATACGACCTCGCCGCCGTGCAGGCTTGCAGTGCCCTGCGTGAGGACGGCGCCGAAATAATAGTAATCAATCCCGACCCGGCTTCTATAATCACATGCAGGGAAATAGCGGACCACGTCTATACCGAGCCTCTGAAAACAGATGTTATAAAACGTATAATTCAATCCGAAAAGCCCGATGCTTTAATGGCATTTACGGGAGGCGTTCACGGTTTTGAGCTTGCTGCGGAGCTTTCGCAGAGCGGCTTTCTCGAGGATAACGAAATAGACCTTCTTTCCATAGACCCCGATACACTTTATACAATCGAAAACAATCAGAGCTTCAACGCTTTTTTGAATTCCATATCCGAGCCGAGCATACCTTCTGCGGTTGTCGGCGGAGTTGATGCCGCATGCGTATTCGCCGACAGTATAGGTTATCCCGTAATCGTAAGCCCCGCATACTCGGAGAACAATTCAGACAAAACCCTTTGCTATAATATCCGCGAGCTTCTCGACACAGCCTCAGCTTATCTGGACAGTCTTATGATAAAGCAGCTTCTCATAGAGAAGTCCATAAAGGGCTACAAGGAGATTGAAATTCAGATAATAAGCGATGCCTTCGGTACGTCCGTAATTCTCGGAAATTCCGAATGTGTGGATCCGGTAGGGATAAGCCCCGGCGACAGCATAAGCGTCATTCCCGCACAGACAGTGGAAGAAAAAGAGCTTGCCATGCTTAAAAAGGCAGCCCTTCGTATCGTCAAAGCTCTCGGAATATACGGCTGCTTCAATGTCAGCTTTGCACTGAAAAACAACTCAGACATCTATTATCCGCTTGGGGTGGATTACGGTGCCTCACGCGAAACCGCGCTTGCATCTTCGGCGGTTGGTTATCCGGTATTCTATGTATGTGCAAAGCTTGCTTTGGGCTATTCGCTCGACGGAATAAAAAATGCTGAAAACGGCTTTGACGCTTCAAGGGAGCCTGTACTTGAGGGCTGCGCAGTGCGTGCACCCAAGTGGTCATATGATTATTTCAATCCCGCCAGACGCACTCTGGGGTTCAGTATGACCTCCACGGGAGAGGTTCTCGGCTTCGGAAAGGATTTTTGCGGCGCGTTTGTAAAGGCGGTTTCTGCAATAAATCCCGAGGGCAAAATTGCATTTCTTCAAAGACTCTCCGCAAAGACGGACGATGAGCTGCTCAATGCCGTTGAGCTTATGGATGACGAGCACATCTTTGAAATTTTTGAGCTTCTCAAAAGGGGAGTATCGGAAAACACAATATGTGCCGCATCGGACATACATCCCTTCTTCATCTCCGAAATGGGACGTATTGCCAAGGATGACGAGGCGTTTTTTGACTCTGCAAGTATAAAATATTACAAAAACCGTGAACACTCCGGAGAAAAAAACATTCTTGTTATCGGACCCGGAGCAACAACGGTTGAGTACGGCACCGACTATGATTTTGCCGCCTATAACTGCCTGAAAACTCTTTCGCGTCAAGGACTCGGAACAATATATGTTAACAACAATCCAGCCGCTGTATCTGTTGACAGCAGCGCGGCAGACATAACCGTTTTTGAACCGTCAAACGACAGACAGCTTGAAAAAATCACCGAAAAATTTGCTCCGGATATGGCGGTTGTTCAATTCGGCGGAGCAAAATGTCTTGATAAATCGAAGATTCTCGAAAAACACGGCGTAAAAATCCTCGGCGCTGACGCCAATGTCTATAAGCGTATGGTCACACAAATCGCGCTCAAGCAGCTGCTGAAAAAGATATCCGTTCCTTATTCCGATAAGGTCGGCAAAAGCATGGGCTGCTACGTTATAACCGACGGAAAGGATTGCCTTGTGCCAGGAATTTACGAGCACATAGAGCGTTCCTCGGTCAATCCCGCAGACGCAATATGCGTGTATCCCTCTGTCTCACTTACCCAAAGGCAAAAGCTTCAGATTTACGATTACGCGGTTAAGATTGCTCTTGAGCTCGGATATAAGGGAATCTGCAACATACGCTTTGTGTGCGTCAATAACGAGTTCTTCGTCAGTGAAATAACACCGAATCATTGCAGAAATATTCCGTTTATAACCAAGGCATCCGGTCTGCCGGTAACCGACATCGCTGTACGCTGTATGCTCGGAGAAACCCTCACTGAGATTGACTGCGGAATAGGTCTTGTTGAAAAGAGGGGACTGTATTCGGTAAAGGTGCCCGTGTTCAGCTTTGAAAATTTTGCCGATACCGATATTCAGCTCACCGAGGAAATGAAATCCACCGGAGAGGTTTTGGGTATTGCCTATTCATTTGAGGATGCTCTTTTGAAGGCTCTGATAGCCTCCGGAATGCGTATAAAACGCTCCGGCGGTGTGTTTGTTTCAGTGAAGGACTATGATAAGCAGGACGTAATACCCGTCGCCGACAAGCTCTCATCTCTCGGCTTTTCAATGTTTGCCACGGCAAATACCGCAAAGATGCTCAACTCGGAGTTTATTGCAACAAATTCCGTCAAGAAGATACATGAGGGTGAACCGAATACACTCATGCTTATAAAAAGCAACCGCATAGTGTATGTAATTTCCACCTCCCCGCTTAATGACAACAAAGCAATAACCGATGATATCATTATAAGGCGTACCGCTTTGAAGCGCAAAATCCCAACCTTCACATCTGTTGATACGGCAGCGGCTCTTGCTGCCTGTCTGGAAAGAAAGCGCACGCTTGATGAGCTTCCGCTGTTTGATGTAAACAATCTTTAAGGCGGAAAGGAGTGTTGAAAGTGGCTGTATATCAGGATGATTTCCCAATTGTATCCGCCGAAAAGCTTTCCGACACCGTATTTGATTTTAAGGTAAGCTGTCCGCAGCTTGCCTCAGATGCGTTTCCGGGACAGTTTATTCATGTTATATGCTCTGCGGAAAAGCTTCTGCGTCGCCCCATTTCCATTTGCGAGATTGATAAAACCAACTCAACAATAAGATTTGTTTTTGAACAGCGCGGGGAGGGAACACGTCTTCTTTCCGGAAAAAAAGCGGGCGATACATTGAATATTCTCGGACCTCTCGGCAAGGGCTTTACCGCACTTTACGCCTATGACTCCGCTGTGGTTGTCGGAGGAGGAATAGGTGTGCCTCCGCTTCTGGAGGTTGCAAAATCCTTCAACGGAGCCTGCGATGCCATACTCGGCTTCCGCAACAGCGAGGCCGCTATACTCATAGATGACTTTTTTGACGTGTGCGGAGATGTGAGTGTAACTACCGATGACGGCTCACTCGGAACACACGGCTTTGTCACCGATGTACTCAGAAAGCGTCTTGAAAACGACCCGCCTCAGGTAATTGCGGCATGCGGACCGACAATAATGCTTAAAAACGTTGCAGCTCTTGCAAAAATGTATAACGTGGACTGCTATGTTTCGCTTGAAGAACGCATGGGCTGCGGAGTTGGCGCATGTCTCGTATGCGCCTGCCGCACCAGAGATGAAAACGGGGACATAAAGCATTCTCATGTGTGCTCAGACGGTCCTGTTTTCAATGCAGAGGAGGTGGCGTTTTGAGTGCTGACCTTTCGGTAAACATAGCCGGTGTAGAATTCAAAAACCCCGTAATTACAGCCTCCGGAACCTTTGGCTTCGGCGAGGAATATAACAAATTTTATTCAATATCGCTGTTGGGAGGAATCTCCTGCAAGGGCACCACGCTTTATCCGCGTGAGGGCAATCCGCCCGTTAGAATAGCGGAAACCCCAATGGGAATCCTCAACAGTGTCGGGCTTCAAAACCCCGGAGTTGACGAGTTTATCGACCGGCATCTTCCATTTCTCTCACAGCACGACGCTGTAATCATCGCCAACATAGCCGGCAGCACCGAGGACGAATATGTTGAAGCCGTGCGACGTCTTAACGGCACCTGCGTTGATATGGTGGAGCTTAATATATCATGCCCCAATGTAAAAGAGGGGGGAGTGGCATTCGGCACAAAACCCGAAAGCGTTGAAAAAATAACATCGGCAGTAAAGAAGGTTTGTGAACAGCCTTTAATGGTGAAGCTTACTCCGAATGTCACTGATATAACCGAAACAGCTCTCGCCGCAGAAGCTGCCGGAGCAGACGCAGTCTCTTTGATAAACACGCTGACGGGCATGCGTATAGATATAAAAACCGGACGTCCGGTGCTGCATAACAACATCGGCGGAATGTCGGGACCCGCGGTTTTTCCTGTTGCGCTTCGCATGGTCTGGCAGGTCGCAAATAAGGTATCCATACCTGTTGTGGGAATGGGCGGAATATCCACCTGGCAGAACGCGGTGGAAATGCTGCTAGCCGGCGCTTCGGCAATACAGGTCGGAACCGCATGCTTCAATGATGTATTTGCCCCTTTGAAAATTATTGACGGACTCCGTAAATATCTTGATGAAAACGGATATTCCTCGGTTTCCGAGCTTACCGGAGGAGTTGAAATATGGTAATACTCGGTGTTGACTACGGTGATGCGCGCACCGGTCTTGCCGTTTGCGATAAAAGCGAGCTACTTGCCTCTCCCGCGGGAGTTATCTGCGAGAGGAACACAGAACGTTTGGTGTCTAAAATCGCCTCTGTGGCGGCACAGAAGGGCTGTGAGGCCATTGCGGTTGGCTGTCCTAAAAATATGGACGGCAGCTGCGGATTTCGCGCTCAGGCATGCATGGAGTTTGCTCAGTTGCTCGGCAAAGCCTGCGCTCTGCCCGTAAGTCTCTGGGATGAAAGACTCACTACGGTTTCGGCACATAATGTGCTTAACGAAAGCGATGTCCGCGGCAAAAAGCGCAAGGCGATAATTGACGAGGTTGCGGCTGTTATGATATTGCAGGACTTTTTAGACTACAGAAAAAACAACAGATAACATATAAGGATGGTGTACTTCTCATGGGCAGACTCCGCAACAAATCCGCACTTACAATTTTGTGCGCCGTTGCAATACTCAATCCTTTCCTTTTTTATTCCTGCCGTGTAACCTTTACTTTTATAGATACAGCCGTATTCAACGGATTTACACATCTTATTCTTCTGCTTATGCTTGCGAACACCGCGCTGTGGATTTTCCTTTGCGCTAAAAAGACCGTTTCCGACAAAAGCTTCAAACGGCTCTGTATATGCGGTATCGTTTTTAACGCTCTCTTTGTTGCGGTAAATGTCGCTTTTGCCGTAGCCGGAGCAAGCGAGCTGCACACGTATTATTACTACTTTACACGCGAGCTGCCGTATATCGGCGTAGCTTTCCTGACATATTTCACACTGCTTGTGCTTCCCGATATTAAAAGCGGAGCAAAAAAGGCAGTATCTGCCGTTCTGACGGTATCCGTTCTCGTTTCGCTTATCTCTGTGGGCTTCACGGTCGGAAAATTCGAGTTCACATCCGCGCCCGTTGTATTTATTACCGATGACCCGGAAACATATTCCGTTGTATGGAGCACAAGCGAAAGAGCCACCGGACATATCGAGTACACCTATAACGGAATTGAATACAAAATATATGACACGCTCAGCGGTAACATTCGCTCCGACAGCAAAATACACACCGTCAGCGTTCCGCGTGAACAGCTCGACGGAAATACGTACTCCGTATCCTCGCAGCGCGTTTGGGAGCATCTCGGTTACAGTACCGTCCTCGGAAAAACACTTTCAAGCGAAAAATCCACCCTGAGAGCCTACACCGAAGGCGCGGAGCTGTCCGTAACCGTATTCTCGGACTGGCACGACCAGGAGGGGAGAGCTGTCGCCACCGCAAACGCCATGCAGCGTCAACCCGACCTGTTTGTAATACTCGGCGATCCGGTAAATATGCTCAACAAAGCAGATGACATATCGGAATCCATCCTTTTTGCGGCGGGGGAGATAAGTCACAGCTCATGCCCGACCGTATATGTCAGAGGAAATCACGAAACGCGCGGAGAATACGCCTCACATCTGCTCGGTCATCTCGGAATCGGAAGCTTTTATTACAAATTTTCATGGGGACCTCTTTGTGCAGTTGTTCTTGACACAGCCGAGGACAAAGCCGATAATCACACCGAATACGGCGGACTTGCCGCATTTGAACCGTATAAAAACGAACAGACAAAATGGCTTGAAAATACTTGCTTTGACGACAACGCCTCATACAAGCTCGTTTTCAAGCACATACCGGATGCTCCGGAGTCATGGGATGAACCGCTTGCCGGACTCGGCGCGGACATGATGGTAAGCGGTCATGAGCATACGGCAAAAATAAATCCGCCCGACGCCCGGCACCCGTATCCCACCGTTATTGACGGTGGCAAGACGGACGGCGATTTTTGCGGTACACTGCTTGTTTTTTCCGGAAACACCGCAAGCGTATCCTTTTATAAACGTGCCGGACTTGTTTCGGAAGAAAAAATCACTCTTGTCCGCTGACATACCCGGCAACGCCCGGTCATAGGCTTTACCGGGGGTGTGATTTCGGTGGATTTGAAGAGAATGGCAACCGCTTTTTCGGTTTTGCTTGTTATAGTTCTGATAGTTATAGCTTCGGTGTTCTACGATGATAAATTCGATTTTACCGCCGCTTCAGCCGAATCCATGAATAATTTTCCGGTTTTTGTAGTTGATGCGGGACACGGCGGTCTTGACGGAGGCGCATCAACGTCTGACGGTATGCTTGAAAAGGATGTAAACCTCGAAATAGCTTCAAAGCTTGATCAGGCTCTTCGGTTTTTCGGCTATAAAACGGTTATGACGCGCTCGGAGGATATCTCTCTGCATGACGCTGATGCCAAAACAATACGCGCACAAAAGACCTCCGATTTGCACAATCGCATGAAAATCATGGAGTCCACACCCAATGCGGTGCTTATAAGTATTCATCAGAACCACTATTCTGAAGCTAAATATTCAGGTGCCCAGGTCTTTTATGCACCCGGCTCTGAAAGGAGCAAGGCACTTGCACAAAACATTCAGCAAAGCGTCGCCTCACAGCTTCAACCGGATAACACACGGCAGATAAAGCCCTCCGGAGCTTCGATTTATATTCTCTATAAAGCAAAGATTCCGGCAGTAATGGTTGAATGCGGCTTTTTATCAAATTATAATGAGGCGCAAAAGTTGAAAACATCGGTATACCGCACAGAAATGGCATTAGCCGTGTTCGGCGGAATTTTAAATTCGGAGGAAATCTGAGAATGGCGCAGAAGCTCAAATCTGTATATGTCTGCACACAATGCGGTTATGAAGCCCCGAAGTGGTACGGCCAATGCCCGAGCTGCGGAGAATGGAACACTCTCAGTGAGGAGGTACGTTCACCTGCGTCGGCAAAATCGCCCTCAACTCCGTCAAGGAGCGGCGCAAAAGCACTCTCTCTTGAAAATATAGATTCATCCCGCGAAGCCCGTTACCTCACCGGTCTGAATGAGCTTGACCGCGTCCTCGGAGGCGGTCTTGTAAAAGGTTCGCTGGTGCTTCTCAGCGGCGATCCCGGGATAGGAAAATCCACACTTCTGCTTCAGATATGCCAATATCTTGGGCAATCACTTCGCGTATTATATATCTCGGGCGAGGAGTCTGCACATCAGCTGAAAATGCGTTCAAAGCGTCTGGGCGTAAGCTGCGATTCTCTCATGATTATGTGCGAAACCGATGCTCAATACATCTCGGAATACATACAGTCGGACAAGCCCGACGTCGTTATAATCGACTCTATTCAAACCATGAGTATTTCAGAGCTGCCGTCGTCGCCCGGAAGCGTAACTCAGGTGCGCGAATGCACAAATCTTTTTACACGTGTTGCAAAAACCTTTAATATATCCATAATAGTTGTAGGCCACGTCAACAAGGACGGAAACATAGCCGGACCCAAGGTACTTGAACATATAGTTGACACTGTGCTTTATTTCGAGGGTGAACGAAGCCTTAGCTACCGGATTCTGCGGGCGGTAAAAAACCGTTTCGGCTCAACCAATGAAATCGGTGTTTTTGAAATGCTCTCAAGCGGACTTGCAGAGGTTGAAAATCCGTCACAGATGCTGCTTGCCGGAAGACCGCAAAATGCCTCCGGAACATGCGTTGCATGCATAATGGAGGGTTCGCGCCCGATTCTTGCGGAAATGCAGGGGCTGGTCGCACCCACCGGGTTCGGTAATCCGAGAAGAATGGCAACCGGCTTCGATTACAACCGCATGTCCATGCTCATTGCGGTGCTTGAGAAGCGCGCCGGATATTTTCTGGGCAATATGGACTGTTATATAAACGTCGTGGGAGGTCTGCGAGCTGATGAGCCCGCATGTGATCTTTCGGTTGCACTTGCGCTTGTTTCAAGCCTCAAGGACACCGTAATCGGCGAGGATGTTCTCGCCTTCGGCGAAATAGGGCTAACCGGAGAAATACGCGCTGTGGGCGCCTGCGAGCAACGCATAAAAGAGGCTCAGCGTCTCGGCTTCAAACGCTGCATTGTACCTTACCATAATCTCAAAGGTCTTACAGCTTCCGCATCAATAGGCATTGAAGTTATCGGAGTCCGGAATATCCGTGACGCCTTTGACTCGATTATCGGCTGAGCCTTTGCTTATAGGCGTATAGTGTGCGCATTTCCCGTACGATTCCGCACTTACCTGAGATATTCGCTTCAGGCTGCAATATCCGTCCTTCTGATATTTGCATCCCTCGCCGCAAGGAATTATATCCATTTTTACAGCTCCTTTCAGCTTTCGTTACACATAACAGGCAGGTTCAAATTTTATCTTTTAAAGCTTGCCTCGGCAGTATTTTTTCTGATTTTTAAATATTTATTCAAAGCACGGAGAAAAACATGTCTGAGTTTATAAAAAATCCGAATTTGCCTTACGGAAAAGTAAATGCAGTCATAGCAGGGGAGGGTGCTTCGGAATTTTTTCCCTCTTTTGAAAAGCTCGGAATAAAAGTCTTTACCGCATCTGCGGATACTGCGCTGTCATATCCGGTGCGTTCTCACGCCGATATGCTCGTGCATCACCTCGGCGGAAACCGAATCCTTGCAGCACAAAGCCAGAATGAATTATGCAAACTGCTTGAACGCGATGGCTTTATAACCGAATTCATCCCTGAGAAGCTCGGTGAAAAATATCCAGGAGACATATTATTGAATGCGGCACGAATCGGTAATGTTCTGCTGTGCAATAAAAACAATATTTCGTCTACCCTGCTCCATTTTTCACAAAACGAACATTTGTTTTTAGAAAACGTAAGACAAGGCTATACAAAGTGTTCTGTTGCGGTTCTGACCGAAAAGGCGATAATTACCGAGGATGCGGGAATTGCGCAAATTTGCACCGAAAAATACGGCATGGATGTATTGCTTATTAATAAAGGCTGTGTGCGCCTTGACGGATATGATTACGGATTTATCGGCGGCGCCTGCGGTAAAATCTCATATGATACGATAGCTTTTACCGGACACATAAAAAATGAATCGGTCTGTACAGCCGTTCAGAATTTTTTAGACAAGCTCTCATTAAATGAAAAATTTCTATCGGACGGAGAATTGCGTGATATAGGCGGATTTCTGCCGATATCCGAAGTTTTTTAATATTCAGAAAGGTATGTGATTGTAACTATGAAAAGCAGAAAAGAAAACGATACAGTTGCAAAAATCGGTTACGTCGTAGTGCTTGCAGTATTGGCAATATCAATAAAGAGAGTTGTAAAAAAATACAAGGACTGAAGATGTTATAAGTGACAGGAAGGATGCACCGAGTAAGAAAGCCCTCAAAAGCCGAATTTCATACTTTCAGGCTGTTTTCTTGTGCAATTTGTCCCCTGAGTTATACAAAATATTTCTTTTGTATAACTCGTTGTGCAAAATGACGGATTCCCCTTTAGGCGTCTGTCCCGGAATTTTCAGGTGTTTCCGTTTAACCGGAGGCTCTTATTTTGCCGGATGCCTCCCGCCGCACATGAGGGTTTATTCTGTTACATCACACATCTTGGTGAAAGCTTATGAAAAAACAAAATTATGATAAGCTACCGGAGCTTGTGCAATCATTCATTACATACTTTTCGGTAGTAAAAAACAAATCTCCGCTGACTGTAAACGAATATGCCAATGACCTGACCACGTTTTTCAGATTTCTGAAAATCAGCCGCGGTCTTGTTGATGCATCCGTTGAATTCGGTGAAATAGATATTTCCGATGTCAATCAGTCGCTTATAGAGAGCGTTACGCTGGACGATGCATATAAATATCTTGCCTATTGCCAGTCCGAACGCGAAAATAACGCTGCCACACGCAGCCGCAAGGTATCAAGTCTCAGGGCGTTCTATAAATATCTTACCCTTCAGAAGCGTATATTTGATGACAGTCCCCTTCGCGAGCTTGATACTCCGAAAACAAAAAAACAACTGCCGAAATATCTGACTCTTGAACAAAGTCTCGATGTGCTCGGCAGCGTTGACGGAAAATATAAGGAGCGCAATTACTGCATACTCACGTTGTTTTTAAACTGCGGGCTCCGGCTTGCGGAGCTTGTCGGTCTTAATTATACCGATGTGCGCGAGGACGGCACAATGAGAGTTACCGGTAAGGGCAACAAAGAGCGTACAATATATCTCAATGATGCCTGCCGCGAAGCGCTCAAGGCATATATGGCGGTGCGCCCGGTTGACGGCGTAAAAGCAAGCGACAAGCAAGCGTTATTTTTAAGCCGTCACATGCAAAGAATCAGTCCTAAGACCGTTCAGTATATCGTAAAATCCGTATTTGCCGATTGCGGTCTTGACAACCAGGGATTTTCGGTTCACAAATTGCGTCATACAGCAGCGACGCTTATGTATCAGTACGGCCATGTAGACGTGCTGATTCTCAAGGAAATTCTCGGACATGAAAACCTCGGAACTACCGAAATATATACTCATATTGTCAACGAACAGCTCCGTAAGGCGGCTGACGCAAACCCGTTAAGCAATGTCTCCCCTCCCCGTCCGCCCGCAATCCCGACCGATAATTCCGAAGATAAAGAAAGCTAAACGCTTAAAAAGTGAAGAATCCGGAAAACGCCTTTGTGAAAAGAGCATCAACAGCCGCCGAGAGTATCGTTACTGCAAAAAGCACTGCAAAGCGCGTGCAGTAAAGCTTGATAGTGCTTTCGGCGGTTCTTTCTTTTTTGCCCGATATTGACGAAAAAGCATCAACAGACATTATCGCTCCCTCGTTACACGCATAAATAAGAGCCGCCACCGATAAAACGGCACCCGGGTAAATTGTAAGCAGACAATAGCCTATTCCGGTAAGCTCGTACGCCCTGTAAAGATAGCCGCACATAAGCCCAAGACCGAGTCCGCGAAACAGCGGTACGGCCCCTATGAACGGCAGCCCCACAGCACACAGACCCGATATAAAAACAGCTATCAGATATACAATCACCGATATAAAAGAATTGCAGAAATTTGCAAACATCCCTTGCGTTATCCGTAATTTTGTATAGTTGATAAATGTTAATGTGAGTTTTTGTATAAGTTCGCTTCCGGAGGTCTTGGCTGCCGCCGCACCGAAAACCATGCCTGCGATAAATAATGACGCCAGCACAAGCAGCTTCCAGTTGTCCGCCGCGCCCTTCAAAAAGCCCTTTGCGGTATTCGATATCCTTATTCCGTATGCCTTCATTGCTTTTTACCTCCATACTTATTTTTACACGTTTACGCCCAGAACTCCTCCTGCGGTTGATGCGGCAAGCGCTATGGGAATGTTATAAATTATTGCTGTTTCCGGCTCTCCGGACGCGGCAATAAGCGCGGTAATCAAAACTATTGTGACAAAAGGAATTGAACACACCAGACCGTTGAGCGCCCCCCGTTTGCGCTGCTTTTTTGACGCTGTAAAGCCGCAAGCAAGAGCACCCACCCCGACTGCGGCATACGCAAACACAGGAAGCTTATCCGAAGGCGAATCAGCCTTTACCGTTATTGCCGAAATTACAACTATGATTGCAAAGAACACTGCAAGCCCGACGCAAACCGATACAGCGGTATTTATCAGCAGGGTCCTGCCGTCGGATTCTGTTCTTTCCCTGCGTTTCCTTTTGGATTTAGGCATAAAAAAACCTCCTCATATCTTTGTAAATGATATGAGGAGAATTTCTTTATTATGCTTGTTTTATTCCTCGGTCTTATCCTCGGAAGCTTCTTCGGGAGCCTTCTCCGGCTCCGCAGCCTCGTCGGTATCCGCTTTGTCGGCATGCAGCTCTTCAATCTTGGCATCTCTGTTGGCGACAGTCTTGGTCTTCTTGGGTCTCTTGCCGTTTACGGCGGCATCTATTGCTGCCTTTTCCTCTTCTGCCTTCTTGGCGGCTGCAGCGGCCTCCTTTTCGGCCTCCATGCGCTCGTTTGCCGTGTTGTTGGTCTGTATCGCCCAACGCATAATCTTCATCTTGGTTCTGTCGGCACCTGTTTCTATAACGAGAGAATCCTCTTTTACGGTGACAACCTTGGCAATGATACCGCCTATTGTGGTGATTTCATCGCCTATCTGAATAGCGTCGCGCATGGTCTGCTCTTCTTTTTGCTTCTTTTTCTGAGGCCTTATCATGACAAAATACATGACCGCAAAAAGAGCAACCATGAGGATGATGGGTGTTACCTTATTCTGGCCTGTACCCGATGCTGCTGTTGAACCAAAAAGCAGGATGTTGTTTATTAAATTCATTTCGTGTTTTCCCTCCGTTTTTTTATAACTTGTTCATTATAACCGCAAACCGGCGAATATACAAGAAAAATTTTTAAAATTTACAATTACTTAACATCGCAGGGAAATGTAAGACCTATCTGTGAGCGTATTTCATCCATCTGCGAGAGTATGTAAGCGGATTGCGAATGCGGCATAAGCGGGCTTTGAGTGAGTCCGGCGGAAATACAGCGTGATGCCTCCTGTATTTCCTCCTCGAAGCCATTTCCTTTATACGGAGTTTCTATTATCTCCTCCGGGCAGCCGTCGATAAATATCTCAAGCTTCTCCGGAGCATAGAATCGCCCGACTTTTACATATCCCTTCTCTCCGAAAAGGTAGCCCTCGTTGGGCTTTTTAAGCATCATTGCACTTGAAAGAGACGCTATTGTGCCGTCCGTATATTTTATGAGTATGCAGCAGTGCTCGTCAACATGATTAAGCTTACCTATATCGGCCACCGCCGTAATTTTCTCTACCGCAGCAGAGGAATACCAGGAGGCGAAGCTCAAAGCATAGCAACCCACATCAAGCAGTGAACCGCCGCTGTCGGAGCTGAACGCATGATGGTTCGGTTCGTCCGACATATCATAGCAGAAGCTTCCCTGTATTCCCTTTATACGCCCGAGCCTTCCGCTTTTTACAAGCTCCATAAGTCTGAGCGTGCCCGGAACCATACGCGCCCACATGGCCTCCATAAGGAAAACCTTGTTGCGCTTTGCACATTCGGTCATCTTGAAAAACTCAGAGGAATTGATAGTTATCGGTTTTTCGGAAAGTATGTGCTTACCGTTATTCATAAACAAAATCGCACACGCGGCATGCAATCCGTGAGGAACCGCAACATACGCCGCATCAATTGCATCCGATTCCGCCATCTCTTTGTATGAGCCGAAGCGTTGCGGTATGCCGAACTCATCGGCAAAGGAATTTGCGTTTTCAATACTTCTTGAAGCAACGGCGGAAAGCACCGCGCCATCGGAATTTTTGCAGGCCTGCGCAAAGCGGTGAGCTATTCCGCCGGTGCCTATAATTCCCCATCTTACCTCTTTCAAAGCCTTGTCCTCCTCTTTATATTCTTGTATCCAGCAAATCGACATAGGCAGTTTTAAACTGTTCAAACTCACCCCGGTCGAGAGCATCACGTATGCGCTGCATGAGCATATTATAGAAATAAAGGTTATGTGTGACGCAAAGACGCATTGCAAGCATCTCCCCGGCCTTAAAAAGATGCCTTATATAGCTTCTTGAATGCTTTGTGCAGGTCGGGCAATCGCATCCCGGTTCTATTGGGTTTTCATCACGTTCATATTTTGCATTGTTGAGATTTATTATGCCGTTCATTGTGAAAAGATGTCCGTGACGCGCATTGCGGCTGGGCATAACGCAATCAAAAAGGTCCACTCCGCGGCTGACACCCTCGATAATATTCCCCGGAGTACCCACACCCATGAGATAGCGAATTTTGTTCTTGGGCATATGCGGTTCAACGGCGGAAATTATACGGTACATATCCTGCTTGGGCTCTCCGACCGCAAGACCGCCGATTGCATAGCCGTCAAGGTCAAGCTTGGCTATTTCAATCATATTTTCCACACGAAGCTCCTCGTAGGTGCTGCCCTGGTTTATACCGAAAAGCAACTGCTTGCGATTGAGCGTATCGGGCAGAGAGTTGAGCCTTTCCATTTCATCCTTACAACGGCACAACCAGCGCACGGTTCTTTCTGCGGATGCCTTTGCATAGTCATAGGGTGCCGGATTGGCAACACATTCATCAAAAGCCATTGCTATTGTGGATGCCAGATTTGACTGTATACGCATACTCTCCTCCGGACCCATGAATATGCGTCTGCCGTCCACGTGAGATGAAAAGCTCACGCCCTCCTCTTTTATTTTACGGAGCTTTGCGAGCGAAAACACCTGAAATCCGCCGCTGTCGGTAAGAATCGGACCGTCCCAACCTATAAAACGGTTTAATCCGCCCATTTCCCTTACAAGCTCGTCACCCGGACGCACGTGGAGATGATAGGTATTGCAAAGCTCAACCTGACAGCTTATATCCCGCAAATCATACGACGACAAAGCACCCTTTATGGCGCCGCAGGTTGCAACATTCATAAATGCAGGTGTCTGAACCGTTCCGTATATTGTCTTGAATTCTCCGCGCCTTGCCGCGCCCTCGGTTTTTAAAAGCGTATACATAAAATGTGTCTCCTCATAAAATAGCCATACTGTCGCCGAAGGAGAAAAAGCGGTATTCCCTTTCGACCGCCGTCTTGTAGGCAAGCATGGTCTTATCGTAGCCGTAAAAAGCCGAAACGAGCATTATAAGCGTACTTTCCGGAAGATGAAAATTGGTGATAAGTCCGTCGATGCACTTAAACTTATACCCCGGATAAATAAAGATATCGGTATAGCCCTCATCCTCACAGATACATCCGCGAAAGCTTGCCACCGATTCAAGTGTGCGACAGCTTGTGGTTCCGACGGCTATAACTCTTTTCCCGTTTGCCTTTGCCTCGTTTATCGCAAGCGCAGTCTTCTCGGGTAAAAAATAATGCTCTGAATGCATATGATGCTTTTCGATATCATCGGTTTTTACCGGTCTGAAGGTGCCTAAGCCTACATGAAGCGTTACATAAACAATATTTACACCCTTTGACCGTATCTTTTCAAGCAGCTCCTGAGTAAAATGCAAGCCGGCCGTAGGCGCCGCCGCCGAGCCAGGCTGCTTGGAATACACGGTCTGATAGCGCTCCTTGTCTTTAAGCTCCTCCGTAATATAATGCGGAAGCGGCATCTGCCCTATACGGTCAAGCACCTCATAAAAATTGCTCCCATCATAAGTAAAGCGAGCCACCCGATTGCCGTTATCAAGCACCTCAAGCACCTCGGCACGGAGTACTCCGTCTGCAAAGGTAAAGTGCGAGCCCTGCCTTGCGCGCTTTCCGGGGCCTGTTATGACTTCCCAGACGTCATTTTCTCTCGGCTCGAGAAGCAAAAACTCAACCCTTGCCCCCGTGTCGTCCTTTGTGCCGTAAAGTCTTGCCGGAAGCACTCTTGTATCGTTCAGAACCAGACAATCGCCCTCATTGAGAAAATCCGGTAATTCATAGAAGCTTTTGTGCTGTATCTTGTCGGTATCGCGTTCAAGCAGCATCATTCTTGAGGTGTCTCTGTGTTCAAGAGGATGCTGAGCTATAAGCCTCTCTGGAAGCTCGTAAAAAAAGTCTGATTTTTTCATGTTTTTTAACTCCGGATATTAAAAAATTCAGCAAAAACATTTGACTATTCCGCATACAAATGATATTATAAACATTAAGTTAAAAATACGGTAAGCCAATGCGCTGCGCAGATATCCTGCTTATTATATTGCAAATTCCGTGCATTGGCAACCCTATTTTGCAAAGTTTACCGGAGGTAGTCATTATGAAAAGTTACAATGTAGGCATAATCGGAGCAACGGGCATGGTCGGTCAGCGTTTTTCCCTCTTGCTTGCCAATCACCCGTGGTTCAAGGTCAAGGTTCTCGCAGCAAGCCCGCGCTCGGCAGGGCTTACATATAAAGAGGCAGTTTCAAAGCGTTGGTGCATGACCGAGCCCATCCCCGAATCCCTTGAAAATATCGTCGTTATGAACGCATCGGAGGATATAGAAAAAATTGCGGCGCAGGTCGATTTTGTTTTCTGCGCAGTCGATATGAATAAAGAGGAAACCAAAGCCCTTGAGGAAGCATACGCAAAGGCAGAATGCCCTGTTATATCAAACAACAGCGCAAACCGCTTTACACCGGATGTTCCCATGATAGTGCCGGAGCTTAACGCCGAGCATGCGGAAATAATCCCCTTCCAGCGCAAAAGACTCGGAACCAAGCGCGGCTTTATTGCCGTGAAATCCAACTGCTCACTCCAGAGCTATGTCCCGGCGCTGTTCCCGCTTTCAAAATTCGGCATAAAGGACGTTCTTGTCTGCACATATCAGGCAATATCCGGAGCCGGAAAAACCTTTGAAACTTGGCCGGAGATGCTCGACAATGTTATCCCCTATATCGGCGGCGAGGAAGAAAAATCCGAAAAAGAGCCGCTCAAGCTTTGGGGAAAAATAATCGACGGCAAAATAGTGCCTGCCGCTTCACCCAATTTCACCGCACAGTGCATACGCGTTCCCGTGAGCAACGGTCACATGGGCGCAGTGTTTGTGCGCTTTGAAAACAAGCCTTCAAAAGAGGAAATCATAAAAATCTGGAACGACTTTAAAGGCCCCGCTCAGGAGCTGGAGCTTCCGAGCGCTCCTAAGCAATTCCTTAACTATTTTGTTGAAGATAACATGCCGCAGACAAAGCTTCACCGTGAGCTTGAGGGTGGAATGGCAGTATCAATCGGCAGACTCAGAGAGGATACACAGTACGATTATAAATTCGTCTGCCTGTCCCACAATACGCTCAGAGGCGCAGCCGGAGGAGCGGTTCTTATGGCTGAGCTGCTTTGTGCAAAAGGCTACATAGATTAATCTTTTATATTTTTAAGGAGGTCACTGCTATGAAAAAGCCCGTATTCACCGGCGCGGGAGTTGCAATTGTAACCCCGATGTACGAGGACGGAAAAATAAACTTCTCCCTGCTTGAGGAGCTTGTTGATTATCAGATACAGCACAAGACCGATGCTATCGTTATATGCGGAACAACAGGTGAATCCCCCGCACTTGACAACGAAGAGCATGTAGAGGCGATAAAATGCGCTGTGAGCGCAACAGCGAAAAGAGTTCCCGTAATCGCCGGAACGGGAAGCAACGACACGGCTTATGCCGTAAGCCTCTCAAATGAAGCCGAGCAGGCAGGAGCCGATGCGCTGCTGATGGTAACCCCTTATTATAATAAAACCTCACAGCACGGTCTTATTGAGCATTACAACTTCATAGCCGACCGCGTGTCCACACCGATAATAACCTACAACGTGCCGAGCCGCACCGGTATGGACATTAAGCCTGAAACCTACCTTGAGCTTTCTAAGAACCCTAAGATTGTGGGTGCCAAGGAGGCTAACGGTTCTATTTCCGCACTTGCGAAAACCATTGCGCTGTGCGGTGATGAGCTTTATATGTATTCCGGAAATGATGACCAGATTACAGCGTTAATGTCCTTGGGCGGTAAGGGCGTAATCTCCGTTCTCTCAAATATTCTTCCCGAAATCGCTCATGATATCGCCGCAAAATACCTTGAGGGAGACTGCGCGGAAAGTGCAAGACTTCAGCTTGAGTACCTTGACCTTTGCAATGACCTGTTTTGTGACGTAAACCCAATACCGGTAAAGGCCGCAATGTGCATGATGGGAATAAACGTCGGCAGATGCCGACTTCCTCTCGGCACTCTTAACGATGCCGCTCAGGCAACTGTTCTGAAGGCACTTAAAAACCATTCACTCGTTTAAGCATCTAACAAACAAGCAAAGGATGAAAATCATGAAGAGGATAATACTCAGCGGCTGCTCCGGAAAAATGGGAAAAGCCATAACAGAATGTGTCGCAACCACGGACGATTGCGAAATAGTTGCGGGTGTGGATATTTTTGAAAACTCAGCACTCCCCTATCCCGTGTTTCTCTCCTTCTCGGAGCTTAATATAGAAGCTGATGTAATAATTGACTTTTCCCACCCCTCCGCTCTTTCATCCGTGCTTAAATATGCTGTTGACAACTCCGTTCCCGCTGTTGTGGCAACCACGGGACTTTCGGATGAGCAAATCGCGCAAATACATGAGGCCTCACAGAAGGTTGCCGTCTTCCGTTCCGCCAATATGTCTCTCGGAGTGAATCTTGTATGCGAGCTTGCAAAAACCGCCGCAAGGGTGCTCGGAGAAGCTTTTGACATCGAAATTGTCGAAATGCATCACAATCAGAAGCTTGACGCGCCGAGCGGAACAGCACTCATGATTGCGGACGAAATAAAAACCGTGCTCGATGACGATGTATATTATGAATATGACCGTCACTCCAAGCGTGAAAAGCGCAGCAAATCCGAAATCGGCATACACGCCTTACGAGGCGGCACGGTTACCGGAGAGCATGAAATCATATTCGCCGGTCACGATGAGCTAGTAAAAATAAGCCACAGCGCACGTTCAAAGGAAATTTTCGCACAGGGTGCGGTAAACGCTGCAAAATTCATTTGTGAAAAATCTGCGGCACTCTATACGATGAAGGATCTTGTAAAATCATGATTAAAAAATCTTGCGTTCTTGCTTTGTTTACAGAACATACGATAAATGTTCATTTTCCCCTCCGTTTTTAACAATTAGTTTGTTTTGAATTCATTTCCCGAAAACATTTTTGCGGGATAATGACAACAAGCTGATTGTTGAGAAAGGAGGGTTTGCATGAATGAAGTAAAATTTGTTTTTCAGCGTACCGAAATGAAGTATTTGCTCAATCCAGAGCAATTCAGAGGTATGGAGCGTATAACCGAAAAATACATGTCCCCTGACGCATACGGCAAGTACACCATAGGAAATATCTATTTTGACAACGATCGCTTTGAGCTTATACGCAATTCTATTGAAAAACCGGTATACAAAGAAAAATTGAGACTCCGTTGCTACGGTGTTCCGACCGACTCCGACGCAGTATATCTTGAAATCAAGAAAAAATTCAAAGGTGTTGTAGGAAAACGGCGTATGAAATTCACTGCCGCAGACGCGTACGCATATCTGAATTATGCAGTTGCTCCGCCTGATTCCGATACGCAAATATTTAAAGAGCTTGATTATTTTATCTCACATTACAAGCCGGTTCCTCAGGTGTATCTCGCCTATGACCGCGAGGCGTTTGCCTCCGATATTGACACAGAGCTGCGTATAACCTTTGACCACAATGTCCGCTACCGCACAGACGACCTCGACGTCAGGCACGGCGACCGAGGCAAGCTTTTGCTCGATGAGGACAGGTATCTTATGGAAATCAAGGCACTCGGCGCTGTTCCGCTCTGGTTAAGCCGCGCTCTCGGAGATATGGAGGTTTTCCCCGCTTCATTTTCAAAAATCGGTGAAGTTTATAAAAAAGAAAAACTGTTTAACGGTACGGAGGAAAAAATATGTTTGAAAGTATAATTATCACAAACGGACTGTCAATGACAACTGCTTTAATTTGTTCTGCAGTCTCGCTTGTTCTCGGGCTTGTAATTGCAATATTCTATATGATAAAGAACACCTATTCAAAGAGCTTTGTTATAAGTCTTGTGATTCTGCCACTCATAGTTCAGGTAATAATTATGATGGTAAACGGCAATCTCGGCACCGGTGTTGCAATTATGGGCGCGTTCAGCCTTGTGCGCTTCCGTTCCGCTCCCGGCAGCTCAAAGGAAATCGCAGCCGTATTCCTTTCTATGGCAATCGGCCTTGCAACAGGTATGGGCTACATATCCTTCGCCGCAATTATGGCGGTTCTCATCTCTGCAATAATGCTTGCCCTCAACATCAGTAGTTTCGGAGACGGCAACGTATCAACCGTGCATCAGCTNNACAGTGCCCGAACAGCTCAACTACGATGACGCGTTTGAGCCTATCCTTAAAAAGTACACAAAAAAATATACCCTTGACAAGGTTAAAACCACAAATATGGGAAGCCTGTTTGAGCTGACCTACGTTATAACACTCAAAAACAACAAAGAACAAAAGGCTATGATAGATGATATCCGCTGCCGTAACGGAAACCTCACGGTAATGTGCGGCAGACTGACAAACGATATCACCGAGCTGTAATCAAAGCCGCTTGAAAATTGAAGAAAGAAGATGTCGTTATGCGTAAGTATCTTGCAATGATGCTCGCTCTTGCGCTTACCGTATCGCTTTGCGCCTGTTCCGGATTAACTCAGAGCGGGAACGGGACTTCTATACCCGAAAGCAATACGACAAATGCGTCCGAGACTGCATCCACCGATACAATCACACCTCAAGCGGAGTCTGATGACCTTATTATAACCTCACCTACCGACAGCTCCGCAACTGAAATTTCCGCATCCGGAACCTCAGCAACAATCTCCGGCACGGGAGCTGCTGTATCCGGAAGCACCGTAACCATAAACAAAGCCGGCAAATACATCATCGACGGAACACTTTCCGACGGCCAAATAATCGTAAACACGCAGGACAAGGAAACCGTATTTATTGTTTTCAACAATTTCTCCGCCGCCTGCAGCTCATCAGCACCGATTTATGTCGTTGATGCAAAGAAAGTGGTGCTTACACTCTACGGAGACAACTCACTTACCGACACCTCAAATTATGTGTTTGCTTCTGCCGCGGAAAGCGAACCGGATGCCGCACTGTTTTGCAAGAGTGACCTCACTGTAAACGGAACCGGTACCCTTACAGTCACAGCGAATTACGCCGACGGAATAAAGTGCAAGGATGTGCTGAAGCTGTTGGGAGGAACCCTTACCGTAAGCTCTGTTGACGATGGAATAATAGGCAGAGATGCAATTGTAAGCTCGGAAAACACAGCACTGAAAATAAAATCCGGTGGCGACGGCTTAAAGACCACCAACGATGAGGACACTTCTCTCGGAAGCATTACAATCAACTCAGGCACCTATGATATAACCTCCGAAAGCGACGGTATACAGGCAATTACCGAGCTGCACATAACAGGAGGAGATTTTAATATTGTTACCGGCGGAGGAAGCGGAAACGCCGCAAAGGTTACCGCCGCTCCCGGTTTCGGAGGATTTTCCTCATCATATACCGACACCGAGACAAGCTGCAAGGCACTCAAGGCAGGCTCTCTTGCGGAAATAAAGGACGGCAATTTTAAAATTGATTCCTGCGACGATTCCCTGCACTCAAACAACGCTGTAAAAATTTCCGGCGGAACGTTCTCGATTTCCTCGGGTGACGATGCGATTCACGCTGATACCTCAATAGAGATAAACAACGGAACAATTGATGTTTTAAAGGCCTACGAGGGTATCGAGAGTACAACAATAACGATAAATAACGGAGAAATTCATCTCAAGACAAGTGATGACGGAATCAACGTCTACGGCGGAAATGATGCGTCCGCGCTCGGAGGAAGACCCGGACAAAACACCTTCAATGATGCCGCAGACGAGACAGAACGCGTGTTCACAATGAATAACGGATATCTGTATGTCAATTCAGACGGTGACGGGCTTGACTCAAACGGTGCAATTCTTATAACCGGAGGTACAATAATTACCGACGGCCCTACAAACAGCGGAAACGGAGCGCTTGACTACACCACCGGATGCACAATAAGCGGAGGAACCCTTATAGCCGCCGGCAGCATAGGAATGGCGCAGAGCCCCGGAAGCACTTCCTCCGTTTGTTCAATTGTCGTTTCTCTTCCCTCTCAGCAGGAGGCGCAAACTCCCGTAAGCATTGTTGATTCAAACGGAAATGAGGTTCTTACATACAAACCCTCAAAGGTGTTTCAATCTGTAATAATAGCCTCTCCGCTATTAAAATCAGGTGAAAAATACACCGTATACTACGCAGGAAGTCATTCGGGAATCTCTAAGGACGGATTGATGAGCTCCGGAAGCTATACCCCCGGAACAGAGCTTGAGACCGTAACTCTGACATCTGTTATAACTGCTGCGGGAAGCTCCTCCTACTCGGACTTCGGAGGCATGGGGGCTCCCGGAGGAATCACACCGCCGCAGGGAGGAAAATTCAGATAAAAATCAACCGGCGCACCGCTTACGGTGCGCCGGTTTCAATTTGCCTTAACTCAGAGCTTTATTTCGATGCCCATTTTTCTGAACAGCTCGATAAACTTGTTTACGAGTGAATAGATAGTGCCGAGAACGCCGGCAAATATTGTGAAGCCGAAGAATTCATCATCGTTTTCAGGTGCATCGGTCTTGTGTACCGTAAGAGTATCGACCAATTCGTGCTCCGCAAGAGTGTATGAATTTATCTCCATAGAGTCACCCTCAAAGGTAAGTGAGGTATATATGGTGTCGTTAATTATTTTATTTACGGCAATGCTTTCATCCTTGCTCTCGGGATACGTATCATCTCTTACTCTGTTAATTGACGTGGATACCATAAAGATAGTACCGTCAGGATTGGTTATATCGGAAACTCCGGTATAATCCTCTACAACCGCATCCATTTCCATGCCGTGGGTTCTTCCGTAATAATGGCTGTGACCGGCAAGAACGATATCAAAGTCATAATCGGAAAAGATGGGGTTGAAAAGCGCTTCAAGGAGTGCATTGTCGCTGTCGGCTCTTGAATATGCTCCTCCGTAGAGGTCGTGATGAAGCATGCCTACACGCCATTTTGCATCGGGATTCGCCTTTATCGCATCCTGAACAAATCTGAGATGGTCCACCGAGCTGCCGTTTGTGCTGTCCATAACAAGGAAAAGAACCTCGTTGTAGGTGAACCAATAGTCACCACCTATATAGCTGGTGCTTATACCCTTATACTCGTTGGGTTTGTTTCCGAAATAGCCGTAATCATAGGCTTTTTTCTCATGGTTGCCTATGCAAGAAGCAATAGGAACATTTCTGAGGACACTCGGGGAATAGAAGCCGAACATTTCACTTGCAAGTCCGCCGGAGGCCTGGTCTCCTGCTGAAAGGATGAAATCTGCCTCGATGTTATCGTTAACCATCTTATTGAGAGCATTGTGCCATTTATAAGAGGTTGTGCTGAGACTGTCGGGCTCCTCGGTGCTGTCGTTGCTGATGTGAACATCACTGCAATACAGAGCGGTGAAGCTGTCCGCATCACCGGTGCGGAAGCGCTCAGGCTCACTGTCGGCAACGCCCTTGCCGTAGGTATAATAATATATCGAAGATGCCTCAAGGCCGGTTACGGTTACCTTGTTACTGAATCTCGTACCCGCCATAGACGCTTCACCCTTGAATTCAACTGCTTCGGTCATATCAGCGTTAAGCGAAATCATTACAACCGGTGTTCCCTCTTCGACATCTGACTGCCACGAGAAATTCATCTGTGACTCATCACTGCCGGGAGTGAGTTCAACAACATCCTTGGTTATGCGCGCGTCGGAAAAATAGGTGTTCCACTCCTCCTGGTTCATTGCCCAGCTTGACCTTACCTCTGCGAACGGATCGATAGCCGAAGACGATACGCCGAAGCAGGAAAGCAAAAGCATAATCGCAAGAGTGGTAGCGGTAATTTTCTTAAATGTGCGATTCATTTTTTTACCTCCGTTTTAATAAATTTAATAGCTTGTATAACATTATAGCTTTTAGACCAAAATATGTCAACCGTTTGAAATACAAAAACATAATAAATAAAATTTCTGTTACATTTGTTTATCGAGGTTTACACATCCTGCAACTTGTGGTAAAATATTCTTTAATATCCTAAGGAAAAAGCTTGGAGTGTGTCTTGGACTATGAAGAAAAAAGTTATTATTATCGGTGCCGGGCCTGCCGGAATAACCGCAGCACACCGCCTTCTGTCAAGCGGAGGCGATTATGAGGTTACGGTTGTAGAAGAATCCGATGATATCGGCGGCATCTCGAAAACCGTAAGACATAACGGAAACCGCATGGACATCGGCGGACATCGTTTCTTTTCAAAGGATACAGAGGTGACGCGCTGGTGGAATGAAATAATGCCCCTGCAAGGCGCACCGTCGCATGATGATATACTGCTCGGACGCAAGTCCCCGCTTTCAGCAGGAGGACCCGACCCCGAAAAGGAAGACCGGGTTATGCTCACCCGCCGCCGTATTTCCAGAATATATTACCGAGGCAAATTTTTTGATTATCCGATATCCATGAAGGCGCAAACCATAAAGAATATGGGCTTTTCAACTACCATAAACGCCGGCATGAGTTATCTCGGCTCCTGTGTTAAAAAACGCACCGAAAACTCTCTGGAGGATTTCTATATCAACCGCTTCGGCAAAGTTCTGTATTCCATGTTTTTTGAAGGCTACACGGAAAAGCTCTGGGGAAGACATCCGAGTGAAATATCGGCCGACTGGGGCGCGCAACGCGTGAAAGGACTTTCCGTAACAGCTGTTATCAAGGATATGCTTGCAAAGCTCACCCCGCGCTCCGAGGAGCAAAAGAAACAGGTCGAAACCTCGCTGATAGAGGAGTTCAGCTATCCGAAATTCGGTCCGGGTCAGCTTTGGGAAACCGCAGCCTCCGAGGTTGAAGCTATGGGAGGGCGTATAATACGAAATTGCAAGGTAATAAACACCGAAAGCGCCGAGCACGGCCGGATATCCCGTGTTATATGCGATTTCGAGGGCAAGCAGACCGTTTTTGACGCAGATTACTTTATATCATCCATGCCGCTTTGTGACCTTGTGAAGGGAATGAACGACGTTCCTGAGAATATAGCAAAAATCGCAGCCGGTCTCCCGTACCGCGATTTTGTAACTGTGGGTCTGCTTGTAAAAAAACTCAATCTTGTTAATGAAACAGACATCCGAACCCTCGCTAACATTGTTCCGGACTGCTGGATATACGTTCAGGATACCGGGGTAAAGCTCGGCAGAATTCAGATATTCAACAACTGGTCTCCTTATCTTGTTGCCGACCCGGAAAACACCGTCTGGGTAGGTCTTGAATATTTTTGCACCGAGGGTGACGCGTTTTGGAATATGACTGAAGACGAATGCACCTCGTATGCGGTAAAGGAGCTTGTAAAAATGGGTGTAATCGACAGCGGCGCACCCGTGCTTGACTCTCACCGCGAGCGCATAAAGAAAGCATACCCTGCTTATTTTGACACCTACAAAGATATAGACAAGCTCACAGACTATCTTAACACATATTCAAACCTATACTGCATCGGCAGGAACGGTCAGCACCGCTACAACAACATGGACCATTCAATGGTAACTGCGTTCAGAGCCGCAGATGCGATAATGTCCGGCAAAACCGATAAAACCGAAATATGGAATGTAAATACAGAAAAGGACTATCACGAGGAAAAATAATCACTTTCTGAAAAGCCCGTCAAACGGCCCCTTTCTGCGCGGCGGACAACGGCAATCATCAAGATGCACGAGTATTGTATCATCTCCTATCACCTTTATTTCGTTCCAGGGAATCCTTATATCGTCGCTCCTGTTGAAAAGCACACACCCGCTTCCGAATATTATTATTGCAACTATATGTCCGCTGCAGGTGTCAACCTCTACATCACACACTTTGCCGATACGACTGCCATCCGCGACGTTTACAACCTCCTTGGCTCTCAAATCAGTAACACAGCAATTCAAAAAAACACCTCCCGTGAAATATTATATTCACGGGAGGTTGATTTTTTTCCGGTATTTTATTTGAAATATTTATATATAAGTCTGAGCACGGTAAGAGCTATCATTTCATCATAGTTATTCTCAAGCATTTTTGCATCAAGCAGACGGTAGGTGTTGTGCTTTTTTGCAAGACTCGACAGCTGTGAAAGTGCTTCCTCTGTAGTGCCCTCAAAATACTCTCTGAAATTTTCGCTTCTTTCTATAAGTCTGCCTGTTATATCGGTAAATGAATACACCTCATCCGGCTCTATTCCGAACACCGAAGCGGTTATTTCGAGTGCGCCTGTAAAATATTTATGCCTGTCAAGCTTTTCGCCCTTATACAACTCCGAAATCAGCTGTGTACACGGGGCGTTAACCGCATTCCTCGCAAAAAGTCTGGGCACCTCCTTGAGCTGCTCGGTTTCAAACAGGCTCATCTCATCTGCAAACTCATTTGAAAGCTTATCTATAAGAGGCTCCGCGTCCGCCTCAAAGCGGAAGGTGTATTTTGCACCGCAGTATTTACCGAAAAATTTCATCGCATCGTTATAGCCGAGAACGATGTTTTTCTCTATAACATCCCTCTCAAAGCACAAAAAAGTACCCAGGTCGCGTGAAGGACGTATATATTTCACCTTGGGGTTGTTGGTGTAGTTGGGGTGTCCGCACTCCGAATTGAGGTCTATGGCAATTACCTCATCTGCACCGAGCCGTAAAGCGGTTGCAATCGGCAAATTGTCGTAATATCCGCCGTCTATATATGCCTGACCGTCTATCTCGCAGGTTGGAAACACCGGAAAGCACGAGCATGACGCTGTAACCCAACGCTTAAAATACCCGGGCTGTATGTCCGATTTTTTTATTTCAACGGGTACAAGTGACGGGAATTTTACCGTAATTGCGCCGTAGTCTATTCCGGAGGCAAAGAACCTCTTTTCATCCGCATATTTATCGAGTGTTTCAAGAAACGGGGTTATATCCCCTCCCTTGGGACCTCCTAAATAGCTTTTCAGGAACGGGCGCAATGAATCCATGTGGTCAACAAGCGACATTATGCTTTTGCTTATATTTATACCGTTGACCATGACGTGGGACATATCCATTTCCGCCCAGAGCGCCTTAGCTCTATCATAGTCGTTCTGCACGTACAAACCGGCATTGATTGAACCGATAGACGTTCCCGTGGCAATATCGAAATATATTCCGAGCTCATTAAGCGCCGTCCATACACCGAGCTGATACGAACCCTTAGAGCCTCCTCCGGCAAAAACCACCGCTCTTTTCATTGTTGTGAACACTCCTTAACTTTGTCATATTTTTTGTTTCTGAAGTAAAGAACTATGTCCGCAAAAACCATGACAAAATTTATCACGTAAAAAATAAAGACATACGTAATATTTCCCGAAATAAGCTTTGCCGCAATACCGCAAACATATCCGAAAAGGATAAAACACATAAACAGAAGGCTTTTTCCCTTTGCAGTTTTCGATTTGAGCGACTTATATATCGAAAGCGGCCAGGAAATGCCGAAGCTTATGACCATAAACGCCTCAAAAAGCTGTGCCAAAAAACCACCTCGGAAATATAGTAACATAAAAAAACGGAAAACTCAATACAAAATCGAGCTTTCCGAAAAAACGCTTTTTTTATTTTTTGAGATATGCGCCTATGGAATCAGACATAAAGCTTGCAAGTCCGGGCTTTCTGGAATCAATATTTTCGGTAAACCTCTCGTCCCCTACATACATCTGTGCCAGACTTTCAAGAATCACATCGGTGCAGTCATAAAAATACTTTGATATATACTCCTGCCAGCCCTTCGCCGCAAGCTTTGCAGCCTCACTTTGCGGTGAACCGCCGTCATTCATGACCGATATAAATCTCGCATAAGCCTCTTCTCCCGCCGCCTGTGCGACATTCCAGTCCTGACTGCCGTACTTTGCAGTCTTTTCCTCGCTTTGTTTGTAAGCGTGTGTATCGCCCCATTTGGCCTTTGCCTCTTGAGCATATTTTTCCTTTGCATTTTCCATTTCGGTTTTGTTGAATTCTTCAATACTCATGTTTTTTTCTCCTCTCATCACTGAATCCGTAAGCTCTATAAGCCCGTCGATATGCGCCTTTTTCATTTTCAGCAGCTCGCGGTGCTTTAAAAGAGCCTCGTTTTTGTCAAAGGACGGATTGTCGATTATGGCTTTGATTTCCTTCAGCTCAAAGCCAAGCTCGCGGAAAAACAGTATCTGCTGCAACCGCTCAAGAGCCGTGCTGCCGTACATTCTGTATCCGGCTGATGTTACTTCATCGGGCTTAAGAAGACCGGTCTCGTCATAATAGTGCAGTGCGCGCACTGTAAGTCCCGATAATTTTGCAACTTCATTGACTGTTTTCACTGTTCATCCCTCCTTACAATGAGAAGTATATACTATGACGTAACGTAAGAGTCAATACTTTTTTTATTTATTTTTTCATTTTTTTTACAGACGCCGAAATAAGCCTTTTAAAATCCGGTGCCACTCTGTCCGCAGTCTCGGAAACCTCGGCATGAGACAGCGGAGTCTTGGAGATTCCGGCGGCAAGATTTGAAATACAGCTTATTCCGCATACCGACATTCCCGCATGCTTTGCCGCAACAGCCTCGCACACTGTGCTCATTCCCACTGCGTCGGCACCAAGCATGGAAAGCATCTTTATTTCCTGAGGTGTCTCGAAATTAGGTCCGGTAAGCTGAACATATACACCTTCTTTAAGTGCGATATTCTGTTCGGAGGCTGATTGTTTGATTATTTCACGCAAATTTTTGTCATATACCTCGCTCATATCCGGGAAGCGGACACCGAGCCTGTCTATATTTTTGCCGATAAGAGGCGAAGGAACAAAGCTGCTGATATGTCCGTTTATCAGCATAAAGTCCCCCGCGGAAAAGGTCGGAGATATTCCGCCCGCCGCATTTGTAAGGAAAAGTGTTTCGGCTCCCAAGGCGTTCATAAGCCTCACCGGAAGCACAACCTCCTCCATTGTGTAGCCTTCGTAATAATGTACCCGTCCCTGCATGATTACACATTTTACGCCCTCTACGTATCCGAAAAAAAATCTCCCCTTGTGTCCCGGAACCGTTGAAACCGGAAATCCGTCTATTTCGGAATAATTCACAACCGCAACCGCTTCCGCGGATTCTGCAAAATCTCCGAGACCCGAACCGAGAACAAGGGCAAGCTCGGGAACAAAATCGGTTTTTTTACGGACATCCGAAACGCATTTTTCTATTCTCTCCCATGACGGAATCAACATATAAACACCTCCGAAAATACATTGGCGGCAATCGCATAACGATTACCGCCGATAATATTGAGTTTCTGTTATTCAGCAGCAACGGCTTCCTTTTGACCTTCCTTGAGAGCGGCATCATGTGCTTCTCTTTCAGCTGCATTTTTGGCAAGACGCTCCTTGAATTCCGAAAGGTCCTTGTATTTTACCGGAACATTCTGCTTCTTTATTATGAGATTGACGACAAACAGAATTATAAAGGCGGCAATCACGCAGAAGATTCCGAACTGCGAGGAACCGGTGTAGATTCCGGGGAAGGTGGAGTTAAGCTCACCGTTCATGATTGTAAAGAATACAAACGAAAGTGCACTGAACACCACTCCGAGAACACAGAAGGTGAAATTGCGCTTAAAGCCGCGAGGAGATGCCGAAAGCATGAGAAGAAGGAGATTTACTATTGCTATAACAGCGGCAAGAAGAAGCATAACGATTGCAAGGGCGTAAAATATCATTATCTTCCCGATTATTTCGGAGCCGAAAAGCTTGAGCAAAGCGTCAAAATTGAGCTTTGCGACAACATCCATCGCAATCGTAAGAACACTGACACCGGATGCCTTTATCGGAGAATACGGAAGGTTAACATTAATGCTGCAAAGAGGAAGGAAAAGCATTCCGATGGGAAGAAGGCAACAAATAATTCTGACTATTGACATCTTGGTGCCTATAAAAGCGAACTTCAGCCTGTCTATTCTGGGCTGGAACTGAATATGCTCTGCCTCTGCCTTATCGGCATCAGCCGCCAAACGCTCCTCCATGTTGTAATAGATAAGGTTTACACCGCAGGAAGGACACTCAGGCTTATAATCCTTAATTTTAAGCTTGTAGCCGCATTTCGGGCAAGTTGCCATATCAATTTCTCCTACTTCAAATAAATTTTGTTTCCCGCAACAAAAAAACAGCAGGAAGCACCGCAACGGTGCAAGTTTCATATATTATATCACATATATAATACATTTTCAATAATAAATTCTAATATTTTTGAAAAAGTATAGTGAAAAGTACAAAACCCATCAGCGGTGGCTGAGCACGTTTTCCTCATAATCGAGAATCTGCGAATACCAATCTTCCCTGACGGGAACTCCCCTGCTCTCGCAGAAATAATCCCATATATCGCCGAAGGGATAGGTCTTCAGTTCCTCGTTCATAGCAAGCAGTCTTGTGAAGTCTCCCGTATCCTGTGCGTGCTTCAGCTTATCGTGAGGAGTAAGCATTGCATAAAGCAAAGCCTTCTGAACGTTTCTCATGCCTATTACCCATGCCGCAACGCGGTTTATTGATGCGTCAAAATAGTCAAGGGCAATTATTACTCTGTTGAGAGCGTTATTGCAAACAATTTCCTTTGCGATTTCCTTTAATTCATCGTCAAAGCTAACCACATGGTCGCTGTCCCAACGAACGCCGCGGGAAATATGAAGCGCAACCTTTTCGGAAAACAGCAGCATTGACGGGATTTTGTCGGAAACCTTCTCTGTGGGATGAAAATGTCCGTTATCAAGCAGACATATAACATCATTGTTTGCAGCATAATTCATATAGAACTCATGCGAACCGACGGTATACGACTCAACACCTATGCCGAACAGCTTCGATTCCACGGTATCAATAAGATATTTGCGATCTATCTGCTCGGAAAATATTTCGTCAAGAGAGGCCTTGAGACGGGCTCTCGGTCCGAAGCGGTCTGCCGGGGTATCCTTATATCCGTCCGGAATCCAAACGTTGTTAACGCAGGTTCTGCCCAGCTCTTTGCCGAAGTACTCACCCACATGACGCATTGCCTTGCAATGGTCAATCCAGAAACGTCTGACGTTTTCATCGGGATGGGAAAGCGTAAGCCCGTCAGCCGCAAGCTGATGTGAAAACAGCGTGGGATTTATATCCAGACCCAAGCCTCTGTCACGGGCGAACTGTACCCATTTTTCAAAATGCTCCGGAAGAAGCTTGTCGCGCTCCACGGGAGAATCGGGAATCGCGTATATTGCATGGAGATTTATTTTGTGCCTTCCCGGAACCTGGAGAAGCGCCATATCAAGATCCGCCATAAGCTCCTCGGGATTTCTCGCCTTACCGGGATAATTTCCGGTTGCGGCAATTCCTCCGGAAAGTACAGCTCCGTTTTCAAAGCCGGCAATATCGTCACCCTGCCAGCAATGCAGAGATATAGACACCTTTCCGAGCTTATCAAGCACCTCATCCGTGTTTATTCCGAGCCTTTTGTACAGTCTTTTTGCGTACTCGTATCTCTCTTCGGACATTTCTGTAATACCTCCGATTATTTTTTTAAGGCTATCGCGGCTTTTGCTTTATTTATTATGTTTTTGCTGTCAAGACCGAATATCGGAAGCAGCTCCTTGGCGGGACCTGATTTTCCGAAGATATCCTCGACACCCACCTTGAGAACCGGTACAGGATAAGCGTCGCACACAGCTTCCGAAACAGCACCGCCGAGTCCGCCTATGATGCTGTGCTCCTCCGCGGTGACAACAGCGCCGGTCTTTTTTGCACAAGCAATGACCAGCTCCTTGTCGAGCGGCTTTATTGTGGGCATATTGACGACCTGTGCGCTTATTCCCTCGTTGGCAAGCTCCTTGGCTGCAATAATCGCCTCGCCGAGAAGAAGTCCTGTTGCAATTATAGTTACATCGGTACCGTCCCTGAGTAATACACCCTTGCCGATTTCAAAGTTATAATCCTCATCAAAAACTCTTTCAACCGCAAGACGGCCGAAGCGCATATAAACGGGACCCTTATACTTCGCTGCGGCAAATACCGCCTTTTTGGTTTCAATGTCATCGGCGGGATTTATAATTACCATACCGGGAATAGTACGCATAAGCGCAATATCCTCACAGCACTGGTGGCTTGCGCCGTCCTCTCCGACGGATATTCCGGCATGAGTCGCACCTATTTTTACATTAAGGTGAGTATAGCCGATTGAATTGCGTATCTGCTCGAAGGCTCTGCCGGCGGCAAACATCGCAAAGCTGCTCGCAAAGACCGTAAGCCCGGTGGATGCAAGACCTGCGGCTACGCACATCATATTTCCCTCGGCAATGCCCGTATCAAAAAATCTGTCGGGGAACGCTTTTTTGAAAATGCCTGTTTTGGTGGCTGCCGCGAGATCGGCATCCAGAACGATAACCTTATCGTCAACTTTTCCAAGCTCCTCGAGAGCCTTTCCGTAGGCCTCTCTGGTAGCCATTTTTACTATATCTGCCATATTCTCAGCCCTCCAGTTCCGCAAGCGCGGCGTTAAGTTCGGTCATTGCCTGCTGATACTGCTCATCATTCGGAGCGGCACCGTGCCAGCTGACCCGATTTTCCATGAAGGATACGCCCTTGCCTTTAACGGTTTTTGCAATAACAGCGACAGGCTTACCTTTAACGGTTTTTGCTTCCTCGCATGCTTTTTCAATCTGCTCAAAGCAATTTCCGCATATTTCTATCACATGCCAGCCGAACGCTGCAAACTTCTCCGGAATCGGATACGGCGAGTTAACCTCATCAATAGCACCGTCTATCTGAAGATTGTTGTTGTCAATAAAAGCAACAATATTATCGAGCTTCTTCGCGGCCGCGTACATAGCCGCCTCCCAGACCTGTCCTTCCTGAAGCTCACCGTCACCGAGAACCGCATAAACGCGGAAATCCTTATTCTGTATCTTTGCACCGAGAGCCATACCTACTGCCGCAGATATTCCCTGACCGAGAGAGCCTGTGCTGATGTCAACACCCTCAAGCAGCTTCATGCTCGGATGTCCCTGAAGGTCGCTGCCGACCTTTCTGAGTGTTTTTAGATGTTCAACAGGAAAGTATCCCCTGTTGGCAAGAACGGAATACAACACCGGCGCTGCGTGTCCCTTTGAAAGCACAAAACGGTCACGATTCTCCCACACGGGCTGCTCCGGTCTTATATTCATCTCCTTGAAATAAAGATAAGTCATGATGTCGGTACATGAAAGAGAGCCGCCGGGATGTCCCGACTTTGCGTTGTATACCCCTTCAATTATACCCATGCGAACCTTGCATGCCTGGATTTTCAGAGCTTTCTTTGCTGCTTCATCCATAAATGCATCCTCCTTGAAAAATATATGATATTTCCGGCGTTCCGGAAAATAAGGGCTGTTTATGAGTTTTCAGAGTACTGCGAAAGATATTTGAGGAAGTCCCCTACCGCTCCGCGGTTGCAATGACAGGCAACGTAGTCTGCCTGTGCTCTTAAATCCGCCGGAGCCTGCGCACATACAGCGAAATATTTTACCGCCTCTTTGAACGACATATCGTTATAATAATCGCCTATCGCGCCGGTCTTCTCCGGAGAAATGCCGAGCATATCGCGTAAAATCACGAATGCCCTGCCCTTTTCCGCTTCTTGAGTAAGCATCTCACAGGTTACGGGAGAAGGAATAACAAAACGGCATCCGGTGTTTTGCAGTGAACACGCATATTCGTTAAGCTCACGTAAAACCGGAGGCGCGGCAAAGAAGACGACTTTTCCCCATCCCTCCGCCGGAACCTCGGAAATGCTCCGATAAACAGTGAACGGCATTTTGTCCGACAATGCCATACCCACACCGAACACCACGGGTCTGACAACATAAGTTCGCTCAAGAGTATTTACTATAATTTCCGCTGTTTTAAAATGCGAGGCTATATCCTGTGCAATCTCCTTTGCGTTTTTATCGAGCGGCGAAAAGTGAAGTACCTTTTCGGAACGGTAATCATATATTCCGGCTCCGTTTAAGAATATCGCCGGAGTGGGATAGGCTGAAACCTTCATATAGTGGCGTCGCATTGACTCCGGAGGTCTGCCTGAGGCGAGTGTGAAAAGTCCGCCGCGCCGGGTGAAATCCTTTATTGCTTTTTCATTTTCAGAGGGCATGTAGCGCAGCTTACCGTTAAGTGTACCGTCGATATCCGATGCAACAAGCCATCCCGACATATCGGGGGCGTTTTTCATTCTTATGACCATTCCTTTCCGCCGAGCTGTATTCTCCCGAGAAAGCTTGTGAAATATTCCGGTAATTCTGAGGATATTTCAATATATTCCCCGCTTCGCGGATGAACAAAGCCTATAAGTCCGGCATGAAGGCATTGACCGTCAAGCCCGTAGGTTTTTTTAGGGTTGCCGTAAACCGCGTCGCCCGCAACAGGATGCCCGATATACGCCATATGCACCCTTATCTGATGCGTTCTCCCGGTTTCCAGACGCAGAGCCGTGTAAGTGAAGTTTCTGTAACGCTCGATGACGCTGTAATGCGTAACCGCGCTGCGTGAGTTTTTATCGGTAACAGCCTGTTTTTTACGGTCAGACACCGAACGCCCGAGAGGGGCATCCACGGTGCCTTCATCCTGTTTGAGTGTTCCGACTACAACTGCGCGGTATTCGCGCTTAAAGCTGTGTACCTTTATCTGTTCGGCAAGGGCGGCATGTGAAAAATCATTTTTTGCAACTATGAGCAAGCCGCTTGTGTCCTTGTCTATCCGGTGAACTATGCCAGGACGTATAACACCGTTTATGCCGGAAAGTGAAGCTCCGCAATGATAAAGCAGTGCATTCACAAGAGTACCGTCACAATTTCCGACGGCCGGATGCACAACCATTCCCTTGGGCTTATTGACCACAAGCAGGTCATCATCCTCATATCTTATATCAAGAGGTATATTTTCGGGTTGCGTTGACAGCTGCTCCGGTTCCGGGATTTCAATTACTATGACATCTCCGGCTTTCGGGAGGTATTTTTTATCTATCGGTTTGCCACCGAGCAGCACCGCCTGCTTCTCCATCAGGGCTTGGACGGCACTACGGCTTAAATCAGGCAGCACAGAGGTCAGAAGCTTGTCGGCACGTATTCCAGAAAGCTCATCGGTCACGGTAACGATTTCTGTGTTCATAAAGCCTCGTCCTCCGCCGCGGGAGGCGCACTGCTTTTCCTTTCCCGAATCAGGTCATACAGCAGATAACCGACAAGCGAGAAAGCGCCGACGGTTATAAGGCAATCTGCAAAATTAAAAACCGCAAAATTTACAAAAAGCACTTCGATGTAATCAATAACAAAGCCTCGAAAAATGCGGTCAATAAGATTGCCTGCACCACCCGCAACTATCATTATCAGACATACAAAAGCGAATTTTGACTTGACCTTTCCCATCGCGAGATACACAATAACCGCAATGAGCAAAGCGGCTGAAACAACAGAAAGAATTGCGGTATTGCCCGAAAACGAGCCGAAAACAGCACCGGTGTTTTCAACATAGCGAAACTGAAGAAAGCCTGTCAGAACCTCATGCACCCCGACAGGCTCAAGCTTCAGCACAACCATCAGCTTAATAAACTGGTCTGCTAAAACAAGCATTAAAATTGTAAAAATTGAAACAAAAGCTGTCATTTCCGTACCGCTCGAAATTTATTTTTTCTTTTTGAAAAAGCCCTTTTTATGCACTGGTTCATCATCGGGGGTGAGCCAATCGCTCTTTCCCTCGGACTGTTCCTGTGTGGTATCGCGGATAACCTCATACCGGAAGGGTTTGTCGTGCTCCTCCGGAGCATCCTCTTCATCATCGAAATTAAGGGCGCTGAGATTCAGCTTAAAGCCTTTTTTATTCTTCGCCTTGTCAAGAGGCACAGCCTCAACCGGCTCATCATCCGAAGGCTCTTCAAACTTTTCCACAAGCTCCTCGGCATCAGCCTCAGGCTCCGACTCGTCCTCAGGCTCATCATTGAAAGAGAATCCGGACATCTCAAAGCGGCTGTTGTCCGTTTCTGCGGAGTCATCCTCATTGACAAATTCAAGACCCGGGGCATTTTCATCAAAAAGCTCATCGGGAAGCCGGGTTTTTACAACAAATTCATCGGACTCGTCAGCCTCGTCCTCGGCGTTGTACTCAAATACAAATCCGGAGCCTGCCGCTTCATCTGAGGAGGTAATTTCTTCGGGCTCAGGCTCGGATATAAATTCTATCTGCGGCTCATCTTCAATTTCTTCGATTTCCTCGGCTTCTGCTTCAACCTGTGCAGCCTCAGGAATTTCCGGAGAAGCGCCGGAGAAAATGTCGTTCGTATCCTCGTCCTGAACCTCGGCAACAGCTTCAAGCTGCTTTATCTGCTGCTCGTTTTCATCGGTATCCGATGTATCTTCCGGCATTTCACCGAGTGTGCGGACAAAGTTTGCCTCTTTTTCGCGTGTTTCTATCTCCTCAAGCGTCTTCAGACGCTCTGCCGCCGTTTCGGGCAGACCGGATATCAGTTCTATATGCGCCTTGTATTTTGCAAGAAGCTCGGCCCTGAATTCCGACACCTCTTTTTTCAGCATGTCATAAACCAGGCTCTCATGCGTTATGTTCCTTGTAGCCGCTCCGACCTTGTCCTTGGCTGCGGCTTCAGCCTGCGAAAGTATATCGTCCGCCTTGTGCTGTGCTTCGGCTATGATATCGTTATACCTTGCATCAACGCCACCCATTACCTCGGTTTCGTATTTTTCCGCCTTTTCCTTTGCCTCTGAAACAATTTTCTCGGCTTCTTCGTTGGCGACGGCAAGCCTTTCATCTATTGTATCTGTTATTCCCTCTACGCTCTGCTTTGCCTCCTTAACTATCAGGTCGGCGGCGCGCTGAGCNNGCGCTGAGCGCTGAGGACTGCCGATTTTATAACATCCTCATCGTTTTTATATTCCTCAAGCTTGTCGGCAAGAAGCCCTATTCGCTTTATAAGCTCGCCGTTCTCTCTGAACATCTGCTCATAGGAGGCGGTTACCTCCTCGAAAAAGCCGTCGACATCCTCTGCCTTATATGCGTTTCGCCCAGATTGCTGAAAAATATGTGACTTTAACTGTACCGGTGTCAGCATATGATTATTCCCTCCATTTACCGCCTCCGGCGGCTTCTCTTTCACAATAGTTCAGGCTGTTAAAAGAACATGCCGTTGCTCTCAAGCTCATCTATGAGGTCGCCCATAACATCAACATTATAAGGTGTGATTATAAATGTGCTGTTCGCAACTCTTTTAAGCTGACCCGCATTTGCATATGCCACTCCGCTGAGGAAGTCAACCAGACGTCTTGCAACATCGCGGTTTGCAGATTCGAGGTTGAGAACCACGGTTCTTTTTTCGTTGAGATTATCAGCTATTGAGCTTGCGTCCTCAAAGCGCTCGGGCTTTGCGAGCACAACCTGAAGCTGTGCTGTTGTATGAATGTTGACAACCTTGTTCGGGTCGGAATTATCGCCTCTGAAGCGCTCGCGAACCGCGGGCTTTGCGGGAGCATATTCCTCGGACGGCTTATATGTTACAAAGTCCTCCGAATTCATATCGTCGTAATAATCCTCCTCAGAAACGTTGATGAATTTTTTTACCTTATCCTTGAATCCCATTTTTTCTTCCTCCTTAATATGTTCTGGCTCCGAAAATTGCGGAGCCTATTCTTACCAAATTCGAGCCTTCCTCAATTGCTGTTTTATAATCGCCGGACATCCCCATTGAAAGGATATCCATATATACATTATCTATGTTTTTGTCCCCAATGTCAACAAACAGTTTGCGCATATATGAAAAAAATCTTCGCAAATCATCATTATTTTCGCAAATCGGGGGTATTGCCATCAATCCTCTGACCTTTATTCCGTCAATTACGGAAATTTTTTCGAGAGTATGCGGAAGCTCATCGGGGCTCATGCCGGTTTTTGACTCCTCCCCGCCTATGTTGACCTCAAGCAAAACATCCGTTACAACGCCGACCGCCAGAGAGCGTTTTCCGAGCTCACATGCAAGCTCAACACTGTCAACAGATTCCACTGTTGACACATGACCCGCTATCTTACGCGCCTTATTGCTTTGAAGATGCCCTATAAGGTGTGACTCGACATTTTCAAGCGGAAGCAGCGGCTCCTTGAGAAGCAGCTCCTGAACCTTGTTTTCGCCTATAAGGTCAATGCCGCAGTTTTCGATAGCGTATTTTATATATATCGGTTCAACCGTTTTTGTAACCGCCATAAGCCTTATATCCTCCGGTTTTCTCCCCGAGGCTTTTGCGGCAGAAGCGATGTTTTCGCGTATTTCGAGCAGATTTTCCGATATATATCCTAAGCGCACATCAGTATCTGCCGATGATTTTTCCGTCATACAAATCAGTCCCTTCCGTTACCACCTCATCATAAAGCTTGACATAGCCGTTTGCACCATCCGGATTGTAAACTATGCAATATTCATCGGCGGAATAGATTATATTTATCTTTTTGAATTTAGCAACATTGCCCATCATGACGTATACGCCCTTGTTTGAGTCCCACATGCGAATTGATTCCGAGGGTATCTTATAACCCTTATATTCATTTACAATTATTCTTGCCTTCTCGTTTCTGAGAAGAGCAAGCTTTTCGTTCATCATATTACAGGAAAGTATCAGTGAGCATACGCCGTCGGTGTTGTTGCCTATTTTGCACACCTTAACCGGAAGCCCCGATACACCCGACACGGGAAAATCAACCGTTATGGTCTGACCGAGCTTCAGCTCGGAAATGCGCTTGCTTTCCACATTGCATACTATATACCAGTTAAAGTTTCCGACAAGCTTCCCCATGATATTTGAAGCAACCGCCGCAGGCTGGGCGCCGATGAGAGGCGTTATTGTATCAATATCAAGATTTTCAGCCGAGGAATACGGCACCGTGTTCTCGTATCCGTCAACCTTGCTTATATAATAGCCGGATGTTCCGGCGGTAACGCTTCCGTAGTTTGCGGAAACCGATTTTAATTGATTGAGTTCTGTATTCAGGGCGGACAATCTGTCCGAAAGCTCAAGAACCTCTCCTGTGGCTATCTGATAGTTTGTAAGTCCGTCACGGAATTCGTTTGATGCGCTCTTGAGCTGTGAAAGCTCACCGGAGTCCATAACATCAAGTACATTTATCCATCGCGTCCGAATCAGGGTGTTGAGAGTTGAAATATCCATAGTCTGCAAATTCGCCTGACCGGAAAGCTCCGTATAATGCTTTATTTCATCCTCAAGCTCACGTATCCTTGTGTAGGACGATGCCGATGCCTCGTCGGAAAACACAACAGCAACCGTATCACCGTTTGCCACACGCTTTCCGTCCTCAACAAGCGGAACAAGAGTACCGGATACATCCTTGACTATGTACTGTTCATCGCGTATTACAAAAACATCCGTATCTATCGCGTCATAAACGGTTGTTTCAAGCGCAACCTGCGTTTTTATCGGGTCATAGGTGGACATATACGCCTGGTAGC
>LFRM01349536.1_pt1 | contig 117910 bp, 96 predicted proteins | sample 618341 | NCBI WGS metagenome assembly LFRM01 (sample SAMN03654438, study PRJNA283298) | anaerobic digester metagenome | isolation source: pool of bioreactors CSTR01a, CSTR02a, and CSTR03a thermophilic anaerobic... | place: Denmark: Kgs. Lyngby | collected 2014-05-21 | reverse complement strand
GGTTATGGGACTTTGGGTAAAATCAAATTCCTCGCCGTCATAAACCCATATTCCCACGGCTATCGGCATTTCGGGAACGCTCGGGACGCTTTTGAGCAGCTGGCCGTGGCTTATGTTTCGCACATATAAAATATTGCCTTGCTCGTTGTAAAAAACCAATCTATGAATATCTATATCTTCGGTTTTTACGGCGATATTTATGTCTTCGGATATATATTCTATTTTATATTCATTGTTCGCAATCGGCGTAAGCGTAGCGTCGTTTGCCATTACCTCCAATATATACCCTTCCGATATCTCCCCTTCCAATTGAATGGAAAAGGAAAACTCGCTGCCGTATTTAAGTTTGTCTGCATAATCATGGATAAATGTTATGCCGTCTATGTCGGGAAAGCTCACTTCGCAAAAAATTTCTTCCCAAAGCGCATAAACTTCAATATCTTCATTTATGGCGTTGATAAATAAATATTCGGTTATCCCTTCTTCTTCCAAATACCATCCGTGGAATTTATAGCCCAAACGCTCTTTAAGCTCGGGATAATCCAACAATGAATTGTTGGGCACCGCAAATTCTTGATTGGCGGGATAGTCCATGGAGTCTATTATTTCTCCGCCGTTAGTATGGAGTATGACAAAATAATCCCAAATTACTTTGTATACTTGATTGTCGGCGGTAAGCTCGTCGTACATGTCGCCGCTAAAATTGCCAAAGCGCGGGTTTCTCTTTTCGGGATTGTCCAATTCCACGGGAAGAGGGGGCGAAAGAAGATTTTGGCGCACATCCTCGCTTTCCAATTCCAATTCTTGATAGGTTTTTTGTGAAATATAATCGTAAGGCTTTGCGCCGTAAGGGATTTTTAGCGTTATGTCGGTATCTTGATGCAAAAACCTCAAATTATATATAAAAGGAGTATATATCGCCCTCACTTCAATGTCTTCCACCAAAGAGCTTAAGTCCGCGTTTTCCCATACACCTGTATGGCCTTCATAGGAATGAGGCTGAGGAATGTCTTCCCTTGCCAGAGATTGACCGTAAGTTACGGTACGGGTCTCTACATGGCGATGGCCGTTTAGTTCCGAAATAAAGGTTATTGTGATAGTTTTATCTTCATAAACGGCGTTAATAACGGTATCTTGCGTGAAGGAGCTGAAATCTTGTCTGTCCCAATAGCCCGTCTTTCCTGTTTTTTGAGGCACTTGGGGTATGTCGGTAAGCGCTTGGCCGTATAATACCTTTCTGATTATGTCTTCTTGGCCCTCTATTTTGAATGTGATTGTCAATTCAATGGGAGCGTAAATGGCGGTTACCGTTAAATCCGATTTAATGTTGGAAAAATCCGTTATGTCCCATGTCGCCGTATGTCCCGTTTTTTGCGGAACTGCGGGTATGTCGGTCAGCGTTTTATTGTATTCCACCTTTCTTATGATGTCTTCTCCGCCTTCGACTTTGAAAGTAACGGTAAAAATCTTTATGCTGTATTTGGCGTAAAGGGTTATACTCTTTTCGGCTTTTGCCGAAGCCGTAAGAGGTTGGGAATAATCTTTGTCAAAAAACCAGCCTTCAAATATATGGCCCTCTTTTTCGGGCGGGGCATAATCGGGAATGGCCTCGCCTTTTTTTACTTCGGCGCTGTGTATGATTTGGTCATCGACTATGAAAGTAATGCTGACGGCGGGCGTTTTGCAGGCCGCAAGCGTGCACAGCAACAGTATCAGCATAAATATTGTAAGGAATACTCTTTTCATTAGCCGCTCCTATATGCGAATATCGCTAACTCAGTATACTATAATTATTTATATTTAGTCAATTTAATTATCTTTACGACCACTTTTTGCCAGACTTGGACTTTACTAAAAAATAACTCAATGGTATAATATTTTTGATTAAAAACGGGAGGAATTAGTATTATGCAAAACAGAATTACCAAAAAAACAAAGCTTCTTGACGAAAACGGTTATCTTATTAATCCCGGCTATGCCACAAAGCCGCTCTTTGAGTATGATAGGAACGATATTAAAGCTAATAAGTTAAGGATTAAAGAATGGGATTATTACTATGTGGGAAACGATGAATACGGCTTATGCCTTACCATTTCGGACAACAGCTATATGGCGATGGGAAGCGTTACTTTCCTTGATTTCAAAAATGTCAAGGATACTACGGTGTCCAAAATAAAATTCTTCACCATGGGCAAAACCAATCTTCCTTTCACTTCCGAAAAAGGGGATGTGGAGCAAAGCTATAAGGGGCTGTATTTGAAATTTACCAATGACGGCAAAAAGAGAAATTTAATTTGCGAATGCGATAATTTCCTTGACGGCCAAAAGCTGCAAGCTGATATCGTGTTGAGCGATTTCCCCGCCGAATCCATGGTTATCGCCACTCCCTTCAAAGAAGACAAAAAAGCTTTTTATTATAATCAAAAAATCAATTGTATGAAAGCTTCCGGAAAGGTTGTTATCAGCGATAAAGAGTATTCTTTTGACAACAATAACTCTTTGGGGCTTTTGGATTGGGGCAGAGGCGTTTGGACATACAAAAACACCTGGTACTGGGGCAGTCTTTCCGCGGTATTGCCCGACGGCAGGCTTTTCGGGTTCAATATCGGCTACGGCTTCGGCGACACCTCGGCGGCTTCAGAGAATATGCTGTTTGTGGACGGCAAAGCGCATAAGCTTTCCTCGGTTACATTTAATATTCCCGTCAAAGACGGAAAGGACGACTTTATGAGCCCTTGGACCTTTACTTCGGACGACGGCAGATTCGAAATGAATTTTGAGCCCTTGATTAATCGTCACGCAAATATAAATTTGGGAGTGCTTTGTTCGGTGCAAAATCAAGTTTTTGGATATTTTTCGGGCAAAGCCAAACTTGACGATGGCAGCGTTATCGAACTGAACAGAGTTTTGGGCTTCGCCGAAAAAGTGTTCAATAAATGGTAAAGGCAGAAAAGGGCTTTCGCTTGACATAACTTAAAAACGGATATAGAATTATTGTGTTCTTTGGAGGTGCACAAATGCAAAAATTCTATACCGTAGACATATGCGGTGTCAAAAGCGATTTGCCCATTCTTCCCATCAGCGACACCCTAAGCATAGCTTTCTTTAATTTGCACGGAGCGCAGGCCTTAACCGAACATTGCGCCAAGCATGTGGCAAAGCTGATTGAGGGCGCCGACGTGATTTTAACGGCGGAATCAAAAGGATTGCAGCTTGCTCATTGCGTCGCTCGAATATTGGATCACGATTTTTACGCCGTTGCAAGGAAATCCAAAAAGCTCTATATGCAGGACGGCATAAGCGTGACCGTACAATCCATAACCACAAAAAACGTGCAGACGCTGTATTTGTCTGCCCATGACACGCAGCTGCTGAAAGGCAAAAAGGTGGCTATTGTGGACGATGTGGTTTCTACCGGCGGAAGCCTGCTCGGTATGGAAGAACTGGTTAAGAAAGCGGGAGGAGAAGTCTATGTCAAAGCATTTGTGCTTGCCGAAGGCGACGCCGCAAACCGCAAAGACATAAAATATCTTGCGTCCATACCCTTATTCTGATGGATTTATTGGCTAAATTGAAGGCGCTTTATAAAGAGTGCTTTTCCGATTCCGACGAATGCGCCGAGTACTTGTTCCAAACAAGGCTGGGCATTCATAACGCTTTATTCAGTCAATCAAACGGCGTTATTACTTCTTCGCTGTATTTGGTTGACAAAAAGCTTGATTATTGCGGAAAAACCGTAGGCCTGCCCTTTGTGGTGGGCCTTTGCACAAAAAAAGAGTTTCGCAACAAGGGGCTTGCCAGAAAGCTGCTCAAAAAAGCGGTAAAAAAATGCCAAGCTCCTTTTATTATGCTTTATCCTCAAATTTTCGGCTTTTATGAAAAGATGGATTTCGCGGTAATTTCTTACGACGATATTATTGACCAAAGCAAATATGTAAAAAAGCCTTGCGATAACGCTTGGGAAATGTATGAGCTTTATCTCCGATATATTGAAAATATGGATTATTATTCCGTTCTTGACATCAAGGGTTTTGAAGAGCTTATCAAAATAACCGAGCTTGACGGCGGGCGCTATTATTTATTGTATGACCGCAACCAAAATCTTGCGGGGTTCACCAACGGAGAGGAAGGCTTGTCTCTTGTTCCCGAAAACAAAAAACCCGGCGTCATGGCAAGGATAGCCGACTTGAAGCAAGCGCTTTCTTTATTGGACGAGGACATTGACATTAAGATAAAGTTGACCGATTCTTTGATAGAAGAAAACAATATTACTTTTAAGTATAAAGGCGGGCAAATAATCGAATGCGCTGATTATGACGAGGTTTTATCCGTTTCCCAACTCACTCGGAGTCTGTTCGGCGCAGGCGGCAAGTTAAAAAATATCAAGGGATATATTTTTGAAAGATATTAAATAATCGATACTATGCAGGGAAAATCTTCCACCTCAAGTCTATAAACGGCTTCCGTTCCCAGTTCGGGGAAATATACCGCTTGACAGCTTTTTATGCAATTCTTATAATACGCTCCCGCTCCTCCGATTGCGTCAAAGTGGACGCCGCCGTGCTTTTTTATGGCTTGGATAACGGTTTGGTTTCGCTGTCCTTTGCCGATTGTGGCCAAAATGCCGTTTTGTAAAAACAGCGGCGTAAACGCGTCCATGCGATAACTGGTAGTGGGTCCCGCGCTTCCCACAATGTCGCCTTCTTTGGGCGGGCAAGGCCCCGCGTAATAAACGGTTTGCCCTTTAAGCAGCATTTCCCCCGTTTTTTGCAAATGCTCAAGCATCTTTTTGTGGGCGGCGTCTCTTGCGGTGTATATAACGCCGCTGAGCAAAACTATGTCGTCTTGTTTAAGGGCTTTGATATCTTCTTTGGACAGCGGGGAAAAGATTTTTTTCATGTATATTTACCTCTATAATATAACGCTGCCATGTCTTACGGCATGGCATTGTACGGTAACGGCTACGGGCAAGCCCGCTATATGGGTGGGAAAGGTTTCTATAAAAACTTTAAGGACGCTTGTTTTTCCGCCAAAGCCCTGAGGTCCGATATTAAGAGCGTTTATGCTGTCTTCCAATTCTTTCTCCAGCCGGTTCAGAAAGCTGTCTTTGTTGGGAGAATTAAAATCTCTGAGCAAGGCTTTTTTCGATAAAATGGCGGCTTTTTCCATGGTTCCGCCTATTCCCACTCCCAATACAATGGGAGGGCAGGGATTGCCGCCCGCTTCTTTGGCGGCGGTTATGACGGCTTCTTTTATGCCTTCTAAGCCTTGGGCGGGGGTGAGCATAAACAATCGGGACATGTTCTCCGAGCCGAAGCCTTTCAGCATGACATGCAGCTTAAGCTTGTCTCCTTCAGTTATTTGATAATGTACTACCGCGGGGGTGTTGTCCTTGGTGTTTTGTCCGCTGATGGGCTCCCTTACCGATTTTCGGAAGCGCCCTTGGCAAAAAGCTTCCCTTATGCCTTGATTTATGGCGTCTTCCAGCAAGCCGCCCTCAATATGGACATCTTGTCCCATTTCAACAAAAACTATGGTCATTCCCGTGTCTTGACACAGCGGAATGGCTTGGTCTTTGGCTATATGCGCGTTTTTTATCATTATGTCCAGCGCGAAACGGGCTTTTTCGCCGTCTTCTTTTTGGCGGGCTTCTTTTAGGGCTTCAAGAACGGGTTGGTCAATATTGATTCCCGCTTCCAAGCATAGTTTTTTTACGGCAAGCGCAACGCTTTTTGTGTGAATGACTTTCATTTGGCGACCTTTTTGGCGGCTTACCAGCGCCGCTTATAGTTTTACTTTAAGGTTATTGTAATATTACATTAATATATATCAATTGTCAAATTTTCGGTTATGGTGTATAATTACCTTATGGCAATAAGAATATGTGTTTTGGGCAGCGGCTCAAAGGGGAACAGCATATTGGTGGACAACGGCAAAAACCGCCTTTTAATCGACGCCGGATTAGCTGCAAGGGATATTTGTTTTAAGCTCGCCCAAATCGACGTGGACATAAACACAATAGACGGAATACTTGTTACGCATGAGCATAATGACCATATAAGGGGATTGGAAGCGCTGTCCAAAAAAATTCCCGTTTACGCTCACGATTACACTATGGAGGTCATTGCCGCAAAGTGCGATATTTCGCTTGAGCGGCAAATGCATTTTGACAATAATATGTTTTCCGTGGGCTCATTGGATGTTCAGACTTTTAGAATTTCACATGACGCCGTTTATCCTTTGGGCTTTTGCATAAGCGATTGCGACAGCAAAATAACCTACGCCACCGATATGGGTTATTGCTCCAAAGAATTCTTGAAAATCGCCAAAGGTTCGGATTTGGTGCTTATCGAATCCAATCACGACGTGGATATGCTGATTAACGGCAGCTATCCCGCATATCTTAAAAAAAGGATAATATCGAATAAAGGACATTTGTCCAACATAGCTTGCGCCATGGCCATAAACGAGCTTGCCGAAAGCGGCACCAGACATTTTGTGCTAAGCCATTTGAGCGAGAACAATAATTTGCCGGAGCTTGCTTATTGGACAAACGCCGATTATTTGCGTCGCAAGGGCGCCAAAGTGGGCGAGGACGTAAAGCTTTATGTCGCCGAACAATGGCAGGTAAGCGGCTATATAGGAAACACGCAGAATGCAGGGTTATGATTATTATAAAGAACAGGCTTTTCCCATAATTTATTTTATTTCCCTTTACGCAAGCATGTTGTTTGCGTTAATTGTTTCTAAGATCGAAGCTTCCCCAAACGCCAAGATTTATATTTCTTATTTGTTGCCACAAATTATCTACTTAACGACAGTCGCCGTATATTCGGCATACGCCAAAGTCAATGTGCGCAAAGCCATACCTTTTGATTTCAAAGTCAAATTTTCCAAATACGCTTGGGCGGTAATCTTGGCTGTGGGGCTGTTTTGCTTTGCGCTTCTTCCAAATGTTTTGATTATGGAGCTATTTAAGCTGTTGGGATTTAAGCCTTCGGTCAGCGTTCCTACGCAAAAAGGCGGAGTCGATATTGTTTTAAGCTTGATAGTCATATGCGTATTGCCCGCCTTAGGCGAAGAAATAATGTTCAGAGGCGTTCTGGCTTCTTCTTTCAAAGAGTACGGCGGCGTGTATGTGATAATTTTGAGCGGACTTATATTCAGCTTTTCACATTATAATATCGCGCAAACCGTTTATCAATTCTTTCTGGGGACGCTGCTTTGCTATGTTTTTTTGAAAACCAACAACCTGCTGTTTTCGGTCATTGTACATTTTTTCAACAACGCGCTGGCGCTGTTTTTGCCTTCGGTCATACCGTTTTTCGGAAAAATGAATTGGTCGGGTCAAACCTTTGCCGTTCTTATACCCATGTTTATAGCGGGTTTGTTTATTTTTGTTTTGGCAATAAGAAAACTGACGGCAACAATTCTTCCGTCTTCCGATATCATAACGGTATTTGAGTATCATCCTGAAGGGGACAGCTTTGTGGCCGTGGCTACGGAAAACAAAAACGGCAGCCGCGAAAATGGCGGCTTGAAAACGATAGGCTACCAAATCAAGCAGAATTTTTTGGCTATAGCCGACATTTTTAACGCCCGCAAAACAAAAGAAAAAATAAAAGCTTTCAAGGAATTGTATCCGCAAAGGAAAAAAATAAATTTTTTTATTAAACTAACGATAGCGGCGATAGCCGTAATGTGGGTTATCGGCGTTATTCTTTAGCTAAGGGAGAACGATGACAAAAACATTTAAGCTGGGAGCAATATTTTTTATTTGCGTTTTATGGATGGTATTGATAAGAATAGCCGTGGGATTTATGAATTTGTCGGATAATGTCTTATCGTGGCTGTTCAGCTTTCTTGTGCAATGCATAGGCATGGGATTAATTCCTTTTGTACTGTATAAACAATGGATAAAAGGTAGCGTAAAAGAGGATTTTCATTTGCAAACCAAGATAAATCCTTTATATTATCTTATCGCCGTATTGCTGGGATTTTTGCTGTATTATGTAACGATGGGGGTATCGTTAATATATCAAAATCTGCTCATACTTTTAGGCTTCAAGCATGTAACCACCAGCGTAGGGGTGGTGTATTCGGGTTGGGAAGTGCTGGCCATGCAGTTTATTACGGTGGCGATTTTGCCCGCTTTCTTTGAGGAATTTGTGGACAGGGGACTGCTGATGTCGGTTTTTCGTAACGAGGAAGACGAAAGGAAAAAGCTCATCCTGATGGCTGTCATATTCGCCCTTGCCCATCAAAACATAACGCAAACGGGATATACCATTGTGGGCGGATTGGTGCTGGCTTTTATGGCATTAAAGACAAAAAGCATATGGCCGGGAGTCATAATACATTTTATCAATAACGGAATCAATGTGATTCTTGATTACAGCTCTCAAAAACAAAATTTCGTGGGAAAGATATATGACGAATTTCAAACTTTTTTGAGCAACAATATCTTTTTGATTATGGCCACTTGGATTGCGACTGGTTTTATAATCGTATATTTGCTTAAAATAGCGGATAAAATAAGCAAAAAGGAAAAGAAAGAAGAAGTTCAATTGCAGAACGAAATAGATTTGACGGAAAGAATTTATAAATTGTTCGGCATGGATTCCCAGTCAAGCAAGCAAACGCCCGCGCTTCAGGGAAAAACCCGCGCATGGGAGTACGGTATGGTGCTTGCTTCGGCGGCGCTTTGCTTTTTAACCACGCTGTTTACTTTTATTTGGGGGCTGCTGAGGTGAAAATAAGCTTAATTGCGGTAGGCAAGCTCAAAGAGGATTATTGGAAAAAAGCCATTGCCGATTACGAAAAAAGGCTGAAACCTTTTTGCGATTTTGAGATAACGGAAATAACCGAAGGCAAAAGCCTTAAAGAAGAAGCCCAAAATATCAAAAAGAAGCTGAAAGGCTGCGTAATTGTATTTGACATACATGGACATATGACCACGTCTGAAGAGTTTGCCGAAATCTTTTCGCTGAACATGAACAGAGGGGTAAGCGCTTTCAGCCTTGTTATAGGCGGCAGCGAAGGATTGGACGAAGAGTTAAAAAAAGCCGCCGATTACAGAATTTCTTTTGGAAAGGTTACATATCCGCACAGATTGATGAGGGTTATTGCCGTTGAGCAAATATATCGGGCTATGACAATAATCAACAATTTAACCTATCATAAATAACATTATCCGCCGTTTGTCATATTATAATTTAATATGATAAATTATCGTGAAATAGAAAAGCTTCTTGACGAAACGGGCGGTAGAGTAAGCTATGTGGGCGTTACGCATTTGGGCAACCCCATACCCATGGTTACCAAAGGCAACGGCGCGAACGGCGTAAGCATACTGCTTGTGGGAAGCGTGCACGCAAGAGAATACATAACTTCGTATCTTTTATGCGGTTTGTTAAAAGACTATGAAGGCCAAACAAGAATAGACTGTGTGCCCGTACTCAATATAGACGGCGTATTCTTGTGCCGCAACGGGGCAAGGCTGTTTCCGCCCAACAGCAAGACGCTTGAAGAACTTATCTACCTTAACGGCGGATGCGATTTTTCATTGTGGAAGGCCAATATAAGAGGCGTGGACATCAATGTTAACTTTGACGCCGATTGGGGCAAGGGAGAGCTCAACACCAAAACGCCGGGCAGCGAAAATTATATAGGGCCTTATCCCGAAAGCGAAAACGAGACCAAAGCCGCGGTTGAACTTTTGCGAAAAAATAATTATAATATGGTTGTCGCTTATCACAGCAAGGGAGAAGAAATATTTTACGGCTACGGCGACGATTTGAGATATAAAGAGCATTCTTTAAGGGTGGCGGATTTTTTGGGATATCGGCTCAAGACCAGCGACAATTCGGCGGGCGGACTTAAGGACTATGTGGTCAAACAACTTAAAGGATACGCTTTGACAATCGAAGTGGGGAAAGACAGATTTGAGCATCCTTATCCCATGGAAGAGCTGTCCGCATTATTGAAAAAACATAAAGGCAGCCTGGAGCTGTTTTGCGATATAGGAGAAAAAATTGCAGGAAGAGTTTATGAGGGAAGCCATAAAGCAGGCCCGAAAAGCTGAAGGCAAAGAGGAAATACCCGTGGGAGCGGTGGTGGCGCTGAACGGCAAAATAATAGCCAAGGCCCACAATAAAAAAGAAAAAACAAAAAATTCCCTTAACCATGCCGAAATACTGGCCATGAACAAGGCATGCAAAAAGCTTGGACAAAAATATCTTGACGGATGCGAAGTATATGTAACGCTTGAGCCTTGCGCGATGTGCGCCGGCGCCATGCTCAATTACAGAATAAAAAGGCTGTATTTTGGCGCTTGGGAGCCTAAAACGGGTTGCGCGGGCTCTTTGTATAATCTTTTGACGGATAAAAGATTTAATCACAGAGTGGAGGTTGCGGGGGGAATATTGGAGGAAGAATGCGCTTTGATGTTAAAAAACTTTTTCGCCCAAAGGAGAAAAAAAGAACGCTCATAATAGCAGGGCTGGGAAATCCCGGAGAAAAGTATGAAAAGACTTATCACAATATGGGCTACGGCGCGATAGACGCGCTCAGTTTGCTGTACGGCGTCAAAGTCAAGAGGGCGGAATGCTCGTCTTTGACGGCGGCGGTTAACGATGGCGGCGTCAGAGTGATTCTCGCCAAGCCCATTACTTATATGAATTTGAGCGGACAAGCCGTAAAAAGCTTATTGCGCAAATATGACGCGGGCATAGAGGATTTGATTGTGGTCTATGATGACGCCGATTTGACAAGGTTTGCTTTGAGGGCAAGGCAGGGGGGCTCGGCGGGCGCGCATAAAGGCATGAAAAACATAGTGGAAACGCTGGGACGGGATGATTTTAAAAGAATACGAATAGGCATCGGCAAAGAAGAAGGAGACATAAAGGATTATGTGCTGAGCGCCGTAAAAAAAGAAGACCAATCCCGTTTTGAAGAATGTTTTAAGAAAGTAGCCCGCAGCGTGAAAGATTATGTTGGGCATAAAGACTACGAAAGACTTATGAGGGAGCTTAACAGCAAGGAAAATAAATGAAATTCAAAGATTATTTTTCATTGGATAAAACGCCGTCGCTGAGCAAAATAGACAACGCGATAAAAAATAAGCGCTCATGCGCGGTGTTTTATGCCGTGGAGAATTGCCGTTATCATATAACCTCTTGTATTGAAAGCTTTTTTTTGTATGTAACCCCGGACAGGCTGTCCGCAAGAAGGGCGCAAAAACTTTTGTCAGCCTATACGGGGAGCGACATCCCCATTATTTTTGAACGGGAAAACGCCTTGATAAACAGCTATAATGTCAATGTTTTTTCCTTGGGCGAAAGGTTGAAAGCGCTTTGGGACATTATCGAGGGAAAAATAAAGGGCGCGGTGATATCGGCGGAAGGTTTGCAGCAGTATTATCCCCAAAAACAAAATTTTCTTGACGCAGTCAAAGTTTATGAAACGGGAGGCAAGGCAGAGCCTGAAGAAGCGGCGGCGGCGCTTGTCCAAGCGGGTTATAAAAGAGTGGAAAGGGTGGAAGACAGGGGGGAGTTTTCGCTTAAGGGGGATATATTGAATGTCTACGCTTACGATAACGAACAGCCCTGCCGACTGGAATTTTTTGACGGCGCAATCGAGGCTATCAGGAGGTACGACCTTGAAAGCTTTAAGGTAACCGAAAAGCTTGATAAATTGACCGTTATTCCCGCCAGCGATATTTTAATCAATCCAGAACATATAAAAAAAATTCTCGCCAATATCGAACGCGCCAGAAAAAACGCGGGCATAAGGTTGAGCGAAACGCTTGGGAACACCGCCCAAAGATTCAAAAACAATCCCAACGACCCCTCTCTTGTTTGGCTGATACCTTTTATGTCGGAAAACTTTGAAAGCATATTCGATTACTTGCCTCCAAGCAGCGTAATAGTTTTTGACGATTTAAGAAGCGTGGACGACAAATTAAAGCTTATGCAAAACGCCCACGGAATAAGGGTGAAGAATTTCATTGAAAGCGGGGAAGCCAGCAGCCGCCATTATGACGCCATTATTTCAGTCAAAGAAATTTATGAAAAAATCAAAAGCTTTACCAAGCTTGGTTTTTCCGCCATAACTTCCGCCAATCCCGTCTTTGAGCCTCAAGAAATTTTTACGATAAGAAGCCAATCCGTTCCCAAGTATTTCAACAATTTCAACCAATTGATTGACGATATTAAAAGTTATGCCGCAAATGGCGCCAAAATATTTATTTATACCAAAAAATACAATCATGAAGCTTTTATCAAAAACCTGCAGCACAATTATATCGGCGCTAAAAAATTTAATTACGGGGACAAAGAAGGCGAAGTAAATGTGTTAGCGGGGGATATCCCTTCCGGCTTTGTTTATAACGCGGACAAGCTGGTTGTTATAGGCAATGAAGACATCGAGCGCAAAAGGGAAGCCTCAAGAAGCGTAAAAAGAAGCGATTTCGTACTGCCCCAAAAAGGCGATTATGTAGTGCATGAGAAGCACGGCATAGGCATATCCGAAGGCATGCAGAGGGTTAAGACCACCGAAGGCTATAAGGATTTTTATGTGGTGCTGTATAAAGACGCCGACAGGCTGTATCTTCCCGCCGGGCAATTGGATACGCTTGAGAAATACAGCGGCGCGGACAAGCCGGTTTTGCATCGCTTGGGCGGGGCGGAATTCGCTAAAGTTAAGAAAAAAGCAAAAGAGTCCATAAAAAAGATGACGATAGACCTTATTAAGCTTTATGAAAGAAGGCATAAGCAAAAAGGTCATAAATACGCTCCTGATACCGTATGGCAAAAAGAGCTGGAGGACAGCTTCGAGTTTGAGGAAACCGAGGATCAATTGAAAGCCATCAGCGAAATAAAACAGGATATGGAACAAGGAAAGATTATGGACAGGCTGATTTGCGGCGATGTGGGATACGGCAAAACGGAGGTGGCAATCAGAGCGATATTCAAAACCGTTATCGAGGGCAAACAAGCGGCGGTGCTTGCGCCCACCACCATACTTGCTCAGCAGCATTTCAATACCATATCGGCAAGGCTCAATCCTTTCAAATTGAAGATAGCGCATATGTCCAGATTTGTGCCGCCCGCTCAAATAAAGCAAAATTTGGAGAAAATAAAAAGCGGGGAAATAAATATTATTGTGGGCACTCACAGATTGTTAAGCAAGGATGTTATATTCGCCGATTTGGGGTTGCTGGTGCTTGATGAGGAACAAAGGTTTGGCGTGGAGCATAAAGAAAAAATCAAAACTTTGAGAAGCAATGTAAATGTGTTAAGTCTTACCGCCACTCCCATTCCTCGCACCCTTCATATGTCTTTGTCGGGGATAAGGGACATTTCGGTGTTGGAAACTCCGCCCGCGAACCGTCTGCCCATTGAAACTTATGTAACCGAGTACAGCGACAGCCTGCTTACCGACGCCGTAAGAAGAGAATTGGCAAGAAATGGACAAGTGTTCATACTTTATAATAAAGTGTCCACCATAGAGGCTTTTTATAAGCATGTGGTAAATTTATTGGGCAACGAAGCCGAAATAATATACGCTCACGGTCAAATGAAAAGCGCCGAGCTGGAAGACAGAATCAGGCTGTTTTATGAGCGGAAAGCGTCGGTTATGGTGTCCACCTCGATAATCGAAAACGGCATAGACCTTCCCTTCGCCAACACGCTTATTGTCATTGACGCCGATAATTTCGGATTAAGCCAGCTGTATCAGCTGAGGGGCAGGGTAGGAAGAAGCGATGTTCCCGCTTACGCGTACTTTACCGTAAGGGAAGGGAAAGCGCTTACCGAAAACGCTGCCAAAAGATTGGAAGCTTTAATGGAGTATACCGATTTGGGCAGCGGCTTTAAGGTGGCGCTGAGGGACTTGGACATAAGGGGAGCGGGCAATGTATTGGGCAGGGAGCAATCCGGACATATGGAAAAAGTGGGCTATGACATGTATTGCCGCATGATAAAAGAGGCGATTGAGGAAGCTCAAGGGAAAACGATAACGGAAAAGAAAGAAATCGAGCTAAATATCGAGGGCGATCATACCTTGCCCGAAGAGTATATAAGTTCGCCTCAAGAAAGGTTGAAATTTTATAAAAAGGTGTCCGCGCTTTCAAGCATGAGTCAAGCCAAAGAGTTTATCGCCGAGCTTAAAAGAGATTACAAAGAGCCTCCTCAATCGGTTTATGACATTATCGCAACGGGGATAATAAAGAACTTGGCGCAAAGTTTGCAAATACGCAAAGTAACGGTGGGCAAAAAAGGCGGGGCGTTATATTTTTATGACGATTCCTGCCTGCAAAATCGGGAGCTTTTTGATGCGTTAAGCAGTATGAAAGACAGGGTGGCGCTGTTGCCGCTGAGTCCTCCGCAGATTATTTTCAGGAATAAAGATTTGGACCAAACGGCAAGGCTTAAAATGACGCTGGAGTTCTTGCTTAAAGCTTCCAAAGCGGAAAAAGCCAATATTTGTCAACGATTTTTGCCTTTTTAACAATATTTTATATAAATTAAAGTATGGTAAAAATCCTTGTATTTGCTTTTTATGTATTGTATAATTAGTGTTACGAAATTAACCTTTTAACCCTTAGGAGCATATATGAAGAAGAAAATAACGGCTTTAATAATCCTTACGGCGCTGCTGTGTTCCATATTTTCGGGATGTCTTTTGATACGGGAAAATAAAGAAAGAGCGGCGAACGAGATATTGGCTATGGTAACCTCGGACGGCATTAAGCTCACCGTAACGAGAAACGAATATTTAGCGTACGCCAATTATTTATTGAGTCAATATTCTCAATACGGACAAACTCCCGACCTTAAATCTTTTATGCCTGAGATATTGGATTATATGATAAATCAAAAATACCTGATAATCAAGAGCATGGTATATTTGAAGAGTTTGCCCCACAGACAAGACATTATGGCGGGGAACGATTCCGATATAGACATCAACTCTCCCGAGGGCGTGCTGACATATGCCGAAAGATACAAGGCAATAAAGGAAGTGAATGAAACCTTTGAAAAAGAGATTGAGAATTACATTAAAGAATATGAGGAAGAGCAAAAAAACATCGAGATAAACAGAGCCAAGGAAACGCTGTCGATAAGGTTCAAAGAAGGCTACTCGGTCAAGGAAATAAGAATTGCCCAAGGCTCCTTCAAACAAGAATATCTTAAAGACGAAAAGCTGGACGAAACCAAAGTGAAATTGGAAGTGGTCATCGAAAAGAAAGGCGTGGAAGATCAAATTATAACCATGCCCGTCAATTCCACGATGTATGATAAAGAGGCAACGTTCAGCACCGAACTAAGCTCCGAAGAACAATCACAAAAAGTGGTAACCAAGAATGTCATACTTGTTTACGAAGAGCCCTTTACCGACGAGAACGGCGAAACCGATTATAGGGAGCATAAATCCCAACCTTTTGAATACAGAGTGGTAGTGCCCCGCGGCACAGAAAAGGAAGAAGACGAAGTTGACGAAGAAGAAGGCGACGTGCCCGACAGATATAAAGCCAAAGACCAAATATCCGAAGAAAACAAAGCGGAATATTTTAACTATAACGTATCCACCACCGACGCCATAAAAGAAGCCTATCGTCGTTTCAGACAAGCCAAGAAAGATATGTTGATAAATTTTGAAACCCAAGGCTTGCAATATTATTACAGAAACCAGTATGAAACGGCGGTAATCGCGGCGGCGCAGCATGAAATAAAAAGATCGGCCGATCTTTCGCAGGTAACCGACGAATACATTGAACAGGAATACAGGATTTTGGCGCAAAGGCAGAAAGAGGAATATGACATTCTCTCAACGGACAAGGAAAAAGTAAATAAATTTGTCAAGAGCCTGTCCGACGGTTCCATGAATCTTGAAAAAGTGTATTATATTCCCCTTCAAGCTTTGCAAAATGAAGGCTATGACATAAAAGAATTCTTTGCCATAACTCATATCCTGTTTAAGTTCGACGACACCCAAAAGGCTTTTATCGATAAGGAAAAAGGCAACAGGGATAAAGACGAGCTTAAGGACCTTCGTTGGAAGGTGGCGCAAAATACGAAAACCAGCCGCTCCAATCCCAATTATGACCCCGAATATGACTGCCCTTTGCATAAGCACAACGAAGGCGAATGCATATACGAAGGAGAAGGGCTTTGTCCCTCGCTTGCTTTTGACCCCGACCATTTGGAAGAGGAATTGTTTGGGGATGACGGGATATATCAAACGATTAGTCAGGCTTTGAGCCAAATCGAGGACGACAGAGAAAGGCTGGAACTGTTTAAGGATTATATGGTTTTATATAACGACGACGGCGGCGCCATGTCCTCTCATACCGGTTATTTGATAACGCCCGAAGGCATACCGCACAGCTATGACGGCGACGATTTTCCCGGGCTTGCTTGGAAGCTCTTTGAGAAAAACCCCAAAATCGGAAGCGCTTTTGTTGTCGAAGACGATAAAACTTATTTGGGCTATGCCTTCACTTCTTACGGTATTCACCTCATGATGATAAGCTTTATTCCCTTCAAGGACGAAGGCTCCATTGACGAAAACGGCTTTTTGAAAATAGATACCGCCCTTGATTTGAAAGGAACCACACATAAGGAGTTGCTTCGCAAACAATTCGAGGACAGGCTTAAGAGCGACGCTTATTCAGCTTTCACAAAAGAAAATACGCCCAAAGACGAGAATTTCTCAATTGACAACAAAAAATTTAATAAATTGCTCAAAGAATTGAATTTGAAATAATTAATAAAAAACGCCTTCCGCAAGGAAGGCGTTAACTTTTATTTGATAAGTTCAATTTATAAAACGGATATGCTTTTTATCGTGTAAGTAATATCGTTTTCCACAATCTTTACGGGCACTTTGGTGGAATTGTTCATGGAGCCCAAGCCTCCGATTATCGTGTTTTCCGAATTGTCGGGAGTGTAATAAACATAAATGGGCTTTCCTATCGGAGTGGAGTTCCTGACTATGGCTATTTTGTAACAATCGGCGGTTTTGGTTTGATCGGGATAGGGAACGCTTAGCTTTTCCGTACCCTGCGATACTACGCTTACGCCTTCAAGCTTATCCGTGAAGGCGTCGGGAATGTTAAGGGCTTTATTGATGCCCTCTTTAAGATTTTGGCATCTGATATAAGTATAAAGCAACTCATTGTCTATTGTTTCGCCCTTGACTTTAATTTTTCCGCTGCTTTGCTCGGAATTCGCTAAAGTATAATGATAATATTTTCCTTCGTAATAAGCCGTCAGTTCGTAATTTTTTGCCCCCGTAATTTTCTTATAACTGGCAAGCGGCGTAAAATCTTTAAGCAAAGCCACCGTTTCAATCTGAGTGTCGCCAAATGAATAACTTATCGTATAGCGGGTGGTGGCGGCGGGGTAACTCTTTCCGCCTATTGTTTTGTCGGACGGATTTCTTTCAGTTATCGCGGTTAAAACGCCCAAGTCTTCTTCTCCTCTTTTGACCTCGTATGTCAAAATTTCTTTATCCGCCCAGCTTGAACCGGGAGGAGTGGGGGAATTGCATGCCGTAAAGGCAAAACACACTAAGGCAAGCAATATCGTTACAGCAAAAAACTTTTTCATGATTCCTCTTTTACACTTATTATTATCAATGATTTTATTTATTATAAGACGAAGGCAAACCCAAAGTCAATTAAATTGCGTTTTGGTTGACGGGTGTTTATTTGTCAAGCTTGAATAACAAGCGCTGTTGTGATAAGATTTATTTATGAATTTGCAAATAATCTTGTCCAACACAACATCTTGCGCCATAACCAACGCCATAGCTTCGTTGGGCAAAAGGCTTGCTCAAGACAGTTCCCATATCGTAATAGCGCCGGACAGGTTTACGCTGTCTCAAGAGAAAGAGATTTACGACACGCTGGGGCTTCGCGGAAGCTTTAATATCGATGTGCTCAGCTTCTCTAAATTCGCCGCCAAACTTGCTTATTCAAAAAGGCGTTTTCTTACCAAAGAAGGCGCCGTTATGCTCATGAAAAAAATAATGATGGAAAATATGGACATATTTACATATTACGATAAATTGTCCGTATCGCCCGGTTTTGCCAAGCAAATGTTCGCCGTAATCGCTTCTTTAAGAACCTCGGGAATTACGCCGCAAATGCTGAAAAAAAACACCGAGGCGCTTGACGCAAGGTCACGGTGCAAGTATGCCGATATCGCGCTGATATACGAAAAATACGATCAAGCCTTGCAAAGCGGCTATGACGACACCATTTCGCGCTATAAACAAATGATTGGGTTACTGAAAGATAGCGATTGGGTAAACAAAAGTCATATTTATATAGTAGGCTTTAATATTTTTTCCGAACTTCAAAAGAATATTATTCAAGAGCTTTGTCTTGCCGCAAAAAGCGTTACCGTGGCCATAGCGACGGGCGGCGGCGAAGAAGACTTTTTCAATGCCCGCCAAATCGAGGAAATTGCCTGTTGGGCGGGTGAGAAAGGCGTAGCGGTGGAACAAAGGAAATTTTTTGAGAAACTGCCTTCGCCTTTTGATTATTTGAACAGAAAGCTGTTTGCTTTCGGCAAGCCGGCCTTAAAAATAAAAGATTGCGATAAAGTCTATCTTTTTACGGGAAAAAATCCTTACGAGGAAATAAGGAGCGTAGCTAAAGAAATCGCTTATTTAGTGAGGGATAAGGGCTTAAGATATAAGGATATGGCGCTTGTGTGCTGTCAAGAGGATTACAAGAATTGCATAAAGGACGTTTTTTCAAGGTGCGGCATTCCTTACTTTATAGACGAGAAATACACCGCCGCTCACAGCGCCGCCGCTAAATTCCTTATTTATGTTTTGCAAGCGATATTGTATAACAACAGATTGGACAAGGTCTTGAACGTGGTCAAACATCCTTATATGGGATTTTCGGCAAGGCAGATTGAAGATTTTGAAAATTACTGTTTGGAAAGAAATATTAATTACGATATGTTCTTATCTCCTTTCTCGGACATTGAAGACAGCTCAACGGAATTTGTCAGGGCGTCTTATGCGGACACCATTGACAAAGTGGTAAAGACAGGCAAGGTAAGCCAAATTACGGACAGCTTGCTTGCGCTTTTGGCGAACAAGCGGCTGGAGGGCGACGAAAACGACATGCTTTACGGCGCTTCTTTGCAGTCGGCGGAAAGGCTGCCCGATTTGCTTGACGAAATCAATTACATACTCGGCGAAAGTCAAATGAGCTTGCGGGAATATTACGCGTTGCTCACCGAAGGCGTAAAGAGCATGGAATTCGCGCTGTTGCCCCGCTTTTTGGACAGCGTTTTTGTGGGGAACACGTCGGAAAGCCGTTTTATCGGTCTTAAGGCCATGTTTATTGTAGGCGCCAACGAAGGCTATTTCCCTTTCAAAAGCGGCGAACAACCTATATTGACTTTTGCCGATATGCAGAATTTGAAGCAATGCGGATTGGATTTGCGCCCCAACCCTTTGGAAACCAACGCTTTGGAAAAATTTGTGGCAGCGGATTTGATATGCAAGAGCCAAAGGCTATATATAAGCTGTTCGGACTACGATTTAACGGGACAGCCCATGCAAAAAGGGGAAGCCATTGAGGATATAAGCTGCTTACTGAACATAAAAATACAAGAAGGCATATCCCATCCCGAATTTGACGAAAAGGAAGAGCTTATATATAACTTGGTAAGCGCTGAAAACGCCTTTTACGAATACGCGGGGGGAAGGGTGAAACCCGCTTACCGAAAATGCGCGCGGGATTTCCTTTTAGATTGCGGATATAAAGACAGGCTGGAAAGCTTAAACAAACAAAAAGACGACGAGCCGTACGAATATAAGGATTTTTATTTTATTAAGGACGACCAAGGCAATTACATAACCAAAGTAACGCAATTGGAAAGCTATTTTTGCTGTCCGCGCAGACATTATTTGCAGCATGGATTAAAATTAAAGGAAAGAAAGACCGCCAAGTTAAAGGTGGTGGACATAGGTATCATAATACACAATTTCTTAGAGTTATTTTTTACTAAAAACCTTAGCAGAATCAGATCGCTGACCGACGAGGAAATTGAGGAAGAAACGGCGGCGGCGATTGAGGAGGTTTTGAGAAAAGAAAATATCCCCAGCGTCGACGCGGTTCTTAACATAAAAAAAGAATGCTTATATGTGATTAAGTCTTTGTTGGAAAACATTAAAAATTCCTGCTTCACGCCCAAATACATAGAATTGAGTTTTGACGACAACGAAGAAGGGGGATTTGGCGCTATAAAACTGGAAACCAAAGAAGGGCTTTTCAAAATAAGAGGAAAGATAGACAGAGTGGATGTTTGCGGCGATAAAGCCGCCGTGATTGATTACAAAACGGGAAATGCCAAAATAGAAAAATACAAGTACATATTCTATGGCAAAAAAATTCAATTATACACCTACATGAGCGCGCTTGAAAGCAAAGGATATAAGCCTTGCGGCGCTTTTTACCTGCCCATTAAAGACGGCTACAGGAAATCCGTCGACCGGTTCAGAATGATAGGGCAGATGGAAGGCTCGGAAGAAACCTTAAGGCAATTTGACAAGCGCTTGTTCCTTCCTTCTTCTTACGAGCAAGATAACAAAAAAATGGACTCCAAAATCATAGGCGTGAGCGCTACCTTGAAAAACGGCAAGGTAAAGTATAACGCCAATCAAAATATTATCGGCGAAGAAGATTTTTATCATATTATGGATTATGTAAAAAAAGTGTCCGTTAAAGCAATTGAGGAGATTTCACGCGGTTATTCGGCCAAAGCCCCGCTTAAAGAAAACGAGAATATCGAATGCAGATATTGCCCTTATAAGAGCCTTTGCGACATCGAGGACATAACCCCGAGAAATTTGGCGAATGTCAAATTGGAAAAATTTAAGGAAGGAAAGGGAAATGGCTGAAAAAATAGAATGGACCAAGGCGCAGAGTCAAGTGCTTGAGTGCGACGGCAATCAATTGGTAAGTGCTTCGGCGGGCAGCGGGAAAACCGCCGTTATGCTGGAGAAAGCGCTGGGCCTGTTGAAAAAAGGCGGCAGCATAGACAAATTCCTTATTATGACCTTTACCAACGCCGCCGCCGCCGAAATGAAAGAAAAGCTTATCAGGAAACTGTACGCCGAAATACGCTCCACCGGCGACACTCATTTGAAAAAACAGCTGGAATTAATCAATTTCAGCAGTATTTGCACGATAGACAGCTTTTGTTTTGGTTTATATAAAAAATATTTTGCCGAAATGGGGTTGGACCCTTCTTTTGAGCTGTTGGACGAAAAAGAAAGCAGGCTGTTGTTTAACGAATGCATTGAGTCATTGGCGGCCGAGATTTTGCAAGGCGACGACAAAAAACAAATTTTGGCGTTTTTGGAAAGATTTATCAGGAATAGAGATATTGGCCCTTTGAAAGCGGCGGTAAAAAGAATAAGCGAATATTTGGATTACTGCGTTGACGAGCGGGAATTTATTGATTACAGCCTTAAACTTATCGCAGGGGATATAGAAAGTCACCCCGCCACGGTGTTTTATATGCGTTACCATAGGGAAAGGTTGAAAAGGCTGCTTGAGGAAGCTCAAGCTCTTTGGACTTTGGCGCAATCTATGCCCTCTGTTTATAAGGATATAATAAATAATATTATGGAATACCTTGAATGCTGTATGAGCGCTAAAAGCGTCAAAGAGTTCGCTGAGGCGTTGGACCTGCCTTTGGCTACCCAAAGGATTCCTTCCAAAAAAGCCGACCAGGCAGAAGCGGAATTCGCTTCTTTAGTGTCCGAATTAAGGACGCAAGCAAAAAAATATACCGATAAATTAAGGGAAGATTTTGACGATTATTACAATAACGGCGGACAGCTTCTCAACTGCAGTTTTAGCGATATAAAAACGCTTTTGGACATAACTTTGCGGGTTAGAAAAAAATATGCGGAAAGCAAGCTTGAACAAAATAAATTCGATTTTGCCGATTTATCCAAGACAGCTTTGCGCATACTCGAGAATCCCCGCTTGCGCAAAATTATTTCGGAAAGCTATGATTATGTTTTTGTGGACGAATACCAAGACACCAATTATATACAAGAAAAAATAATAAACCTTATTTGCCGCGACAATAATTTGTTTATGGTGGGCGACCCCAAACAAGCGATTTATCAATTCCGCTTCGCCCGCCCCGAAATATTCCTCAACCGCCAAAAAGAATACGGCGACGGCGCCAAAGGCAAAAACCAAAAATTGAATGAGAATTTTCGTTCGGACAAGAGAATCCTTGATTTTGTAAACCTTGTTTTCAATCAGATTATGACCGCCGAGTTTGGCGGCGTGGACTATAAAGGAAACGCCGAGCTGGAATGCAAACCCGAGCTTGTTTACCCCATAGTATCCCAAGTGCCGGCGGTGGAAATAGCGCTTTATAAAAAAGAAAAGCAAGAAGAAGAGGCCTTGCCCTCCGTTTACAGCGTTATGGGAGACAAAGGCGAAAGCGAAAGGGATACCGGCTTCGAGGCTCAATATATAGCTCAAAAAATCCAAAGCATGGCGGGCAAGGAATATATTTACGATTCCTCCATAAAAACAAAAAGATTGGCGCAGTATAAAGATATCGCCATTTTAATGTATTCAAGAAACGGCAAAGACATAATGCAAGAATTCAAAAAAAGGGGAATCCCCTATACCGCCCCCGGTTTTGAAAAAGAAAGAATATATGAAATAAATCTGCTTGCCGACTACTTAAGAGTTATAGACAACGCCGCAAACGATATTCCGCTGGCGGCAGTCATGCAGTCTCCGCTTTTCGATTTCAGCGACCGCCAAATGGCGGAAATAAGAAAAAGCGACACTAAAGCGCCATTTTGGGAAGCCGTAATTAACTATAAAGGCGACCAAACTATTAAAAATAAGATTCATTTGCTTAAAGAAAAAATAGAAAAACATCGAACGATGTCTTCCTATTGCGGTGTTTACGATATTTTGTCGGCGATTATGCGGGAGGGCTTCGACGCTTATTTGCTGAGTAAGGGCGAAGAAACGATATCTAAGGTTAATTCCTTTATCAACGGCGTCAAGGGCAAGGATTACGCCGCCAATATCCCTTCTTTCTTACAATTTTTTGACGAGGTGTTTGACGACAGCGTATCCGCGCCTTCCCATGCCGATGCCGTTAAGTTTATGACTATACACAACAGCAAGGGTTTGGAATTCCCCATAGTATTTGTGGCTAACGCGCACAGAGGGTTTACGCATTCCCATGACAACGACAATGATTTGTTTTTGGACAACGAATTCGGCATGGCGGTCAAATACTTTTACGAAAAAGACAAGCTTAAGCTGGATACTTTGATAACCAAAGGGTTCAAACTTAAGAAGCGGTTTATTGAAAAAGCCGAATTGATGCGCCTTATGTACGTGGCCTTCACAAGAGCCAAAAACCATTTGTTTATCGTGGGGGAAGATAAGGACAGCAAAAGCTCGTATGCCGATAATCAGGAAAATTTCGCTCAATGGATTAATCTCGCAAAAAAGAAAAACAAGCGCATAGCGGATTACTTCTATAAAGGCCCGCTTGAAAACGAGGAAGCAAAAGAAGAGGAAAAAATCGTTATCGCCGAAAATAAATATTTGGATTTAAGCTTGCTGAAAAAGCCCTATCCGCATATGGAAAGCTCTCGTTTGCCCCTTAAATTCAGCGTTACCGAATTAAGCAAAACAGAAGACTATTCGGAAGAGGAATATGAGCCCAAAACGGTTTATCTTACCCAAGAAGAAAGGGTGGCCGAAGGAGTGATTTATCACAAGCTCATTGAGTTTTTGGATTTTTCTTTGACATCAAAAGCCGACATTGAAAGACAAATAAAAAAGTTTATCAAAGAGGGCAAACTTAAAGAAGAGGAAACAAAAAGTCTGGATTTAAATATAATGGTAACGACGCTTAACAGTGAAATTCTGGAAAAAGCGCGGCAAAGCGGCAATTATGTCAAAGAGAAAAAATTTATGCTGTATTTGCCGTATAATTTAATCGATAAGGCTTCCCGCGTTGCCGATAAGGTTCTGGTGCAGGGAGCCATAGATTTATTGATTTTGGGCAAAGAAAACATAATTGCGGATTTTAAGTTTACCCGAAGCGGCGAGGAAAACATCAAAAAACGCTACAAAGCCCAGCTTGACCTCTATAAATTGGCGGTAGAAAGCTTGCTCGGCATAAAAGTTCATCGACAGATTATTTATGTAATCAACAAAAACAGAGAAATAGAACTATCAAAAATTTAATAAAACAGTCAATTTACTTGTAAAATGTGTTGCAATATCATTGTTTTGTGATATAATAAAAATAATTTAGCCTATTCTAACAGGAGAGCATCATGCAAGCTTTTGAAAACGTATTTCTTACTCCCATTAAGGAATTCTTATCGCAGACCGAATTGGGAGCCGACTTGATGTTGGCAATAATGGGAATGGTCGCCATGGTTGTAGTTTTTTTGATATCCTTGCTTATTATGAATGTCAGCCATGTTAAGAGTTTTGCCAAAAAATTAAAGGAAGCTACCGCTTATCTTAATGACGGCGATGAAATCACCGAAGAAAATGTGGAAGGATTCAATGAAAAACTTAAGGCCATGCCCGAAAGCGTGCAAAGGGGGTGGGGAGCGTTTCTTGACCAAAAGGTAGGTTATCCGTCCGATTACATACTTGCCCGAGATGTTCTCACCGAAAAGAAATACAGCGGCAGAAGCAAGGCCGGCAAAGCTTTCTTAGCCATAGCCGGCGCCTTAGTGGTTGCTTTGGTGGTTTGGCTGGAATATTTGATTAACAAAGGCGGCAGTCTGGCTCAAGTGGGTTTAAGCGATTTTACCTCTAATTTTGAGCTTGTGGGCGCTATATTGGCGGCGTTTTGCGCGCCTTGGCTGGTATATACCGCGCTTAAAGTCACGCTGAATATTTTGTACGGCAAGCAATACTCCAAGCTGGAAAAGGCGTTTTCCGAATTTCAAAACGCGCTTGACGACAAAGTGTTGATTTACGCTGAGGAAGAAGATGAGTTTGTGTCCGAAAATATCGGCGAAATTAATGCCGCCATCGAGGAAATTATTTTAGACAAGCTTCAAAATAAGCAGATTGTGGAGATAGTAACCGCGCCCAAGATTGAAGAAAAGGAAATTGTGGACGAACCTGTGGAAACCATAAGCAATGACTTGAACGCCGCCGAAGAGGAATTGGCTCAAATCAAGGTTGATGAGAACGACAATGACAGTGCCGATGACGATAACGACGACGGCGCCATAAAAATCATCGATAACGACGAGGGCGGCGGCGAGGGGGCGGCTCCTTCCGGTTCGGCCTTGACGGCGGAGCAAAAACAGGCGCGCCTTGAAGGACTTATTGCGATAATAGACATGGCGTGTTATCATGATGATAAGGTTACCAGAGAACAAATAGAGGAGCTTGCGATAATTATAGAAAACGAGCGCCTTTATGGGGAGCATAAAGATAGAGACAAGGAAATATTGGAAGAATGTTTGCGCAAACTTGCCCAAAAATATGACAGTATGACGGATAAAGCCATTGCGTAAACGGCGAATAAAAAACCAAAAACAATAAGGAGCCGAAAGTAGTTATGGATACCGACCCTTTGAGTTATAACTTAACAGAACCGTAATGAAACCATATTTTGATTATGGACAGGCTTTTGCCTTGCGAAAAAAAGATATGGTTTCATATCTTTTTTTTGTTACAAGGAGGTAAAAAATGATAAACATTTATCAGACCGATCAACGCACAGGACATGTCATGGAGATTTCTTCCGAAATCATAGGAGGAATGGATCTTAACAACAAATGGATACACCTCACCAATCCCACCGACCAAGAAATAGAACTGGTGGCAAGAGCTACCGGCGTAAGCGAAGACACCATAAAGGCGGCGCTTGACGAAGAAGAACGCGCTCGTATTGAGGTTGAGGACGAGGCCACGCTTACCATTTTCGACATTCCGAAAATAGAGGAAGAATCCAACTATTTCTCTTATTCCACAATGCCCTTCGGATTTATTATTACGAAGACGACCACGATAACGGTTTGTTTGAAAGAAACCTCTTTGACGCACAGCTTTACCAATAACCGCGTTAAGACTTTCTCCACTTACAAGAAATCCAGATTTCTGTATTTGCTTTTGTATAATACGCATGTAAAGTATTTGCAGTATTTAAGGCAGATAGACAAGGCTTCGGCGCGTATTCAAAACGAGCTTCATAAATCTACCAAAAACAAGGAATTGATACAGCTTTTGGACTTGGAAAACTCCTTGGTGTACTTCTCCACATCGCTTAAAGCCAACGGGGTGGTTATAGAAAAGCTCAATCGTACCGACATCATAAAGCGTTATGAAGAAGACATGGATTTGATAGAAGACGTGGCTATCGAAAACCGCCAAGCGCAAGAAATGTGTAATATTTACAGAGACATACTTGCCAGCACCATGGACGCTTACGCTTCGGTTATTTCCAACAATCTCAACATAGTAATGAAATTGCTTACCAGTTTAACGGTTATTTTGTCCATACCCACTTTGTTGGCATCGCTATGGGGTATGAATACCGGCGTGCCCTTTCAGGGCAAAGCGTGGGGCTTTTATGTGGTTACCGCGATATCGCTTATAGCTACCATTATCGTTACCGTCATTCTTTACAGGAAGAAAATGTTATGATAAGACCGTTCCTGCCCTGCTTTTAAGATTATTTTATGATAAATCGATAAGCAATTGTAATAATTCTTAGGTTATGCTATACTAATAAAGTATATTTCCATAGGGTGAAAGCAAGGAGCCAGTATATAATGAACGGTATGATTGACGCTAATATCCGGAAAAAACCGCAAGTCAAAAATTCTCATAAAATAGCGTTGGGCGTGGGGGATTTCGGTTACAGTCTTATATCAAGCACGGTAGCCACATATATTATGACTTTCGGCACAATGGCCGTAGGTGTCAGCGGAACTCTGATGGGCGTAGCAGTGGCCATAGGAACGATTTTTGACGCGGCTTCAGACCCTATCGTAGGTTATTTGTCGGATAATTCCCGCAACAGATTTTTTGGCAAAAGACACGGCTTTATGCTGTTTGGTCTTTTATTATTGGTATTGACAAGCGTTTTTATATGGGCGGTTCCGCCCGATTTTTCGCCGATAGGGCAATTTATATGGTTCGCGGTGGGACTTACCTTGATAAGAACTTGGAATACTTTGTATTATACTCCGGTAGGAGCCTTTTCGGTGGAAATGAGCGACGACTATAACGAGCGTACCACCATACAAGCGGTAAGGTCGATTTTTTATATTATCGGTATGATACTTCCCATAGTTTTAATGGGTATTTTTCAAAATAAGTACACCGTTTACGACGAAGCCGGAAAGGTGTTGGTTAAAGGTCAATTTTCCGTTCAAGGTTATATAGATTTTTCTTATGTTGCGGCATCCATAGCAATTATTTGCACTGTGTACATGTTCGTTATGACTTTTTCCAACGTGCCTCGAATAAGAGCCAAGCAGCTTAAAGACGAACAGCAAGCGCAGACAAGGAAAAAGCTTAAAGATGTCTTAATAGATTTCTTCAATGTCTTGAAAAATAAAGACATGCGGTATATAATTTTTGGCTATTCCACCGCCATGGTAGCCGCCACGCTGATAATTACCCTTGGCTTCCATGTGTTTACGTTTACTTTTGTTACCACTACTACGCAAATGTATACGCTTATGGGGGGATTGCTGTTTATGACCATAGCGGGGCAACCTGTTTGGATGATTTTGTCGAAGAAAACCGACAAAAAGAAAACAATGCTAATCGGCTTGTTCCTCAGTTTTATCGGCGCCTTTGCTTTGCTGATAATGTTCTTTTTCAGAAAACCGATAAATGATTTTATGGCTCAAAAATTTATAAATATGGCGGTATTGCTGCCGCCGCTGATGATAGCTGGGATGGGAACGGGCGTTCTCTATTCCATGCCGCTTGCTTTAATAGGGGATGTCATAGCCAAGCAAAGCAAAGAAATAAAAGGCGAAAAAACGGGCACTTACGCGGGCATGATGACGCTGGCGTACAAGACCAGCCAAGCGCTTACCCAATTGGTTGCGGGCACGGCGCTGGATGTGATGGGCTTCAAGGAGGGAAGTCCCGTTCAGACCGAACAGGTGGCCTCGTCCATAGGGCTTTTCCTCTTTATAGGCATTATCCTTGCCATTTCGGGAGGAATTTTCATTTACAGCAGACTTAAAGTAAGCAAAGAAGAAGTTACCAAGATACTGGAGGAACAAAATAATGCTTAATATGTTGCCCACAAACGATCGAAAACTACTGGGCTCTATGTCCTTTAAGATTTTCTCTTCTCCGTTTGAAGGGGATATCGGTTATATATTTTACGAGGACGATAAGCCCATAGGTTTTGCCAAATTGGTTGTGGGCGATACCTCAATTATATCCGCGATAGGAATTTTGCCCGATTACAGAGGAAAAGGATACGGTGATTTCTTTACCCGCTCCATACTCTTCCGCCTTACTCAGATATCGCGCAAAATAGTGGTGAATTATATTGACGATTACTATTTGAAGTTTGGATTTATTCCAAAGGACAATATTATGGAAATAGAATCCTACAAACTTACTTTTAACGAAAAAAATCATCATTGTTGACAATGGGGAGGAACAGCTAATAACATGGAAGCTTCAAATTTCATTGAAAACATAATTATCGGCGATTTGGAAAGCGGCAAGCACAAAGATATTGTTACCCGTTTTCCGCCCGAACCCAACGGCTATTTGCATATCGGCCACGCCAAAAGCTTGTGCATAAATTTCGGCATTAAAGAAAAATTCAAGGGAAAATGCAATTTGCGTTTTGACGACACCAACCCTGTAAAAGAAGACGTGGAATATGTGGAAGCGATTAAAGAAGACATAAAATGGCTGGGCTTTGAATGGGATGAAGAAAGATATGCCAGCGATTATTTCGAGCAGCTATATCAATACGCGGTATTGCTTATAAAAAAGGGCCTTGCTTATGTGTGCGATTTGTCCGCCGAGCAAATCAGGGAAACAAGGGGCACGCTGGCGGAGCCCGGCGTGGAAAGCCCTTATCGCAACAGGAGCGTGGAAGAAAATCTCAAGCTTTTTGAGCAAATGCGCCAAGGCAAATTCGCGGATGGCGAAAAAGTGCTTCGCGCCAAAATAGATATGGCGTCCGGCAACATAAATATGAGAGACCCCGTTATGTATAGGATTTTGCGGGCGCATCATCACAGAACGGGCAATGACTGGGTGATTTATCCCATGTATGATTTTGCCCATCCCTTAAGCGATGCCATAGAGGGAATTACCCATTCCATCTGCACATTGGAGTTTGAAGACCACAGGCCTTTATACGACTGGTTTGTGAAAAATTGCGAGTTCAAAAATCCTCCTCAACAAATAGAGTTCGCGAGGCTCAATATTAAAAACACCATAATGAGCAAAAGATACCTCAAACGATTGGTGGACGAGGGCATAGTGGAAGGCTGGGACGATCCCAGAATGCCCACATTGAGCGGAATGAGAAATAGAGGATATCCCCCTCAAGCCATAAAAAACTTTTGCGCCATGGTAGGAGTGGCCAAAGCCAACAGCGAAGTGGACGACAAGCTGTTGGATCATTGCGTGAGGGATTATCTTAATGTCAACGCGCCCAGAGCCATGATAATTGAAAGACCGCTTAAGATAATTATCGAGAACTGGGAAGAGGGAAGGACGGAGGAAATAACCCTTCAGAATAAACCCGGAGACGACAGCGGCGGCACCCATACCGTAAGATTCGGCAAAGAAGTATATATTGACCAAAGGGACTTTTCCTTAAATCCTCCTCCCAAATATCACAGATTAGTAAAAGGCGGCATGATAAGGCTTAAAGGGGCGTATATATTAAAATATTCTTCGGTGGACTTGGCCGAAGACGGCTCTGTAAAAGCCGTTCGTTGCAACTATATCGAAAAAAGCAAATCAGGAGAGGAAAACAGCAAGATTAAAGTTAAGGCGACGGTGCAATGGCTGAATTGCGAAGACGCCGTTAAGTGCAAATTATATAAGTATTCGTCTTTGCTTGTCGACGAAAGCGAGGGCAAAAGCGATTTTGACGAAAGAATAAATCCTAATTCCTTGGAAATAGTGGAAAACGCGTTGGTTGAGCCGTTTTTGCTTGAAGAAAAAATCGGTAATTGTTACCAATTTATCAGGGAAGCCTATTACAAATATGCGCGCAACGAAGGAGGGATTCCCGTATTTTATCGAATTACCGAGCTCAAAGACAGCTATAAAATACCTACGCCATAATCAGCTAAAATAAATTAAAAAAAAGTTAAATAATTCGCTTAAACCTATTGAAATTATTTTAATTTAATTATATAATTAGTAATATATGTGAAAATGGGCGTATGTTTTTTTGCCTGTTAGACCGTTGTAAAGGAGAAGTATAATGAGTAAGTCTGAATTGGTAAAAAATCAAGCGGAAGCGGCTGATTATTCCGCGGTAAATGCAAAGCAAGCTAAAGATGACACCGACGCCGCAGGGAATTCCGCTTTCGAAAGGGAAGTCCAACTTAACCTTGACAAAGAAAGACTTACATATATTTGCGATTATTGCGGCAAAGTGAACGGCATATCCGAACCCAGATGCGCCAGATGCGGCAAAAGAAGACCGCGCGGCGAATACATAAAAGCCGTAAGCGCTGTGAGAAACGCAAGAAAGTTCAGAGAAGAGCTTTTGAACAGACAATCAATGGAAGACGAAAAAATCAGGCAAAGCTTTATAAGCATGGACGCGGCGTCTTATATCCCCAAAGATCAAGACGCACTCACCGAACAAGATAAGAAAAAGGCGGCAAGGGAAGCTGTTTTGCAAGTAATCGCCGCCGAAAAGTTTGCCGATGAAATAAGCAAAGACGGCAAAGCCGCTTTGGACGGCGATTTGCAAAAAATTATCGCGGCCGAAAGGGAGGAAGCCATTGATTATGCCGCCGAACAACTGCTTTCCGAAAGAACGGCAAAAGAGCGTTTGGCAGCCGATCAAGAGCCCGAAAAAGAAGAAGCCAAGAAACAAGCGGCAAGAAGAGCGGTAATGCAAATAATAGCCGCCGAAAAAGCCGCTCAAGACGAATTAAAGAAACATAAGGACGCTTTGAGCAAAGCGGCGCTCAAAAGAATTGAGGAAGAAAGAGATTTGGCCGCTAAAGAAGCTTGCGCAAAATTCCTTGCCGAAAAAGAGGGAATCGAAAAATCGGAAGGGAAAATTTATGCCGAAAGAGACGCCGTCAAGAGAATTTTGGAGCAAAAAAAGGCTTTCAGCGGCGGCGGTTATTACCCGCAAGACGGATACTCTCAATTTTTCACTCAAAACAGCAGGATTATTCAGCCTTTGGTCGTAGTGCCTTATGTAAACCCCAATCAGCCTTTATTACAATACAGGCCCAATCAGGTTTATCGTTTTGTGCCCAATTCTTATCAACAGCAGCAACCCAAAACTGAATCTTCTCAGCCTGCCGCTCCTCCGCAATGGGCGCCTGTAGCTGAAACGGCGCCTTTGCAAGAACAGGAAATTCCCGAGAAAAAAGCTAAAAAAACCAAGAAAAAGAAAGAGGTTGTGGTTACCGGCGGCAAGCTCGGAGTAAGATTGACGGCATTGTTTACGGCGTTATTGGTTTTGGGCTTTATGGCCGCTTTATGGTTTTTGCCTTTATTGTCTCCGGACGTATACACGGACAACAACGCCAATCTCAGCATCATAGCCGCTTTCGGCGAGCTTTTGCAGGACGGCATAAATGGCATCTTTGGAACCGATATATCTATTTTAAGTTCCAATTCCTATGTCGCGTTTATCAGGGATTTGGATTTTATGGGGGGTATAGTATTACCGTTCGGATTAGTGATCGCGTTGGTAAGCTATATCGTTTTGTTTATTAAGTCCATAATAAGGCTTATTACCGGCAAAGCGTCAAGCAAGGGATTGTTTATTGCCATATTTGCTTGTGTTTTCATACAGCTTATCGTGGTGGGAGCTTATCTTGTAACAAACGCCGCGGGTATGGATTTCTTTAAGAATATTGAGTATTCGCTGTATGCGGCCGAAGGGTTAAGCCTGCTTATGATAGTTCCCGCGATAATATGCAAAAAGAATAAGTAATATGATTCAAAAACACAAAGTTTTCAGCATAAAGTAAAGAACAAAAGCATGATGCCTAAGCCGAATGATTTATTAGGATTAAGGTAATAAAAATATATTACTGTATAAAGGAGCAATATCTATGCCAAAACCCCAACAACAGAGAGAGGCATCGCCCCAAAGCTTTGAGCGCATGGCTGATATGGAGCGCATAGCGCGCGCAGATTATTTAAGCTCGCCTTATTACAGAGCATTTATTGAAGCCCGCGCACAGAGCGATGGTTACGGCGGCATTCCTTATTACACGAGAAGCGGCAATTCTTATCGCCAAAGAAGCAGCGGAACGGCAAAGAAGAGGGGGACTTTTGCGGCAGTTCAAGGTTACAGAAGAAGAAAAGGCTTTATCGCTCTTACTCTCATATTTATGTTGGTAATAATAGCGATAGCGGTTTTAGGATACATAAGCGGAATTGTACCCGAATATATTTCCCTTTTCGTCAAAGCGGAGGGCAGCGATCTTGAGCATATTTCCATTGTCGATCCCGTTATGGGAGCGCTCAAGAAGTTCGCGGGAATGGAAACGGAAAGCGTTTTTTATACCGAAGCTTTGGAAAATGTGGAGAACGAAAGCAACCTTGCCACCAAAATCGCATATTACGCTTTGCCCGTTGTCATTGCGTTAAGCGTAATATTTGCGCTGATTATCTTGATAATGGCTTTTGCCGCTCTGTGCAAAAGAGGAATTAATAAAGGCTATGTGGCAAGAAAAACCAAGTATGGGTTCCTATGCTTGCTGTTATTCCTTTTCTCGTTGTTTACTGTGGTGTGCGGAATAGTCTGGAACGGAAAGGGCTTAACGGAAATTACCGGTTTCTTTATGTCTCAAGCATCGTATATCAATGCCGGCTATGGATTGTTCGGATTGGTGGGGTGTTCTTTATTGGGCATGATATTTAACTGGTGCTCTTACAGTAAAGTAAAAGGATAATTATTAAGGAGCAAAAAGGAGAGTATTATGGCAAAGAGAACAAAGCTCGAACAGCCGAGCAGACCTGCAAGGACCATGAAACCCGTTTATCGCGTTATCGATCCTAACGGCACTATACCCGTGGCAAAACCTTCCAGCAATATACAGCTTACGCCCATTGTGATGCCTGTATCCTTTGTGCCTTATTCCACACAGTCGCAGCCTATATTGACGGAAGAGGACTACGATTACGATTATTGATAACGGAAAAACAACAATGATATAATTATTGAAGTTTTACTTGAAATATGTTACACTAACAAGTAGTTTTCTTAAACTACTCTTAAAAAAATGAACTTGAATCCCGACATGGGGGTGTGTATGGCAGCCAAAGGCAAGAAGAATAACTTGAATACATATAACGGCAATATGTCTTTCCCATATGCTGCTTTACCCACTTTAAGACAACAGCCAGGAATAAGCCCCTACGCCCCCAAACAGCAATTACAAAGAAGCAAAAAGAGCTCAGGTAAAAAGAGAAAGAAGGTTGATCCCAATCGGAAATACCGTTTGGAGAAAGAAAAAAGAATAAGAAAAGGCAGAGACTATTTCTTCGTAATGAGGAAGTTTGTCTGCTTTTTGGTATTTATTCTCTTTGCCGTGTGCTTGGGAGTATTCGCCCTCGGCTACCTTAATATTCTTCCCGATTATGTGTCTTTGTTTGTGGAGCCCGATTATACTCCCAAAGACGAAAGATTTACGGAGAATGAAGAGGGAGTGCTTGTGAAGGTTGAAGACAAGAGCGCGCATTATTCCGCTATGGACCCCATAAGCGGCTTTATCAAAAAAATGTTCGGCATGGAAAATATATTGGGACCTTCACAAAAATATGACTCCATGGTGGAAAAGGCTGAATCGGGAGCCACCGATATGATAACTTCCATGATTTTGACCTATTTCCCCATAGCTATGGTATTATATATATTGACGGCGTTGATATCCATGATAAAAGCGTTTTTGGCAATGTTCGGCAAAAGGATATACCGCTTGTTCGGATTAAGCGCCATATGGATGATAATCTTCGGCGCCGTGACAGCTATAGGCGGAATGGCAAGCAATCTGCCTCCTGAAAGCGCTTTGAATTTTGGGGAGCTTGTGCCGTTTTTGATGTCTTATCTTACAAGGATGACAAACGCAGGTCCCCAAACAGCGGCAGGGTTCGGTTTGTTCGCGTTGTTGGGAGTGCCGGTGATCATAATCATATTGTCTATGTTTATGAAACGAAAAGTACCTTACAGTATATTTGATTAAGAAGGAGTGATTCTTATGGCAAAGAAAAGAAAGAATGCGCAACGGTTGCAGACGCAGGCGCCGCCCGTAAGAAAGAACGGACAGCCGGAAATAATATACGCCAAAGTTCCTGTGGGAACTCCGATTGCCAAGCCTGCTTCCAATATCCAGCTTACGCCGATTGTGCAGCCAATAGCGTTTGTGCCTTATTCCACCAGCAGACAGCCGCTGCTGGTAATGGACGACTATGAAGACGGATATGAGGATTATTAAAACCAGCTCACATAATTAAGTAAGGAGATTATTATGGCTAAGAAACCATTTGAATATACGGCTTTGGATAATGAATGGTCGGAAGAAGAGGAATTTACTTCCGAGGAGAATAAATCTTCATCGGCGGGAGTTCAGCTTTCGCCCATAATCCAGCCCATAGCGTTTGTGCCGTACAGTACGCAGGACCAGCCTCTTTTGCAATACGGAGACAGCAACGGCTATAGTTATGAACAAGCGCAGGCCGAAGAAGACCAAGAAGACATTGAGCGGACTTACGAATACGATACCGTCAAAAAAGTCCGTTTTACGCCCATATTTTTATCCGTATTAAGCTTGCTGGTAATAGCTGTAATTGTCGCCGGCGAATTTGTATTGCAGCAGTATCTTTCCATTAACGATAATATCAGCGGATACGCTTATATTATGCAGCTGGTGGATATGGTCACGGCAGGCCAATTGGTTATTGCCGATTTGGTTATTCCGGGAGCGGTGGCGCTCATCGCTTTGTTTGCGTTAATAAATTTTATTGCCGGACTTATTAAGATGAAGTCCAGAGGCGCTTGCGCAATATCCAAGCTGTGCCTGTTCTTTATGATAACTTTGTCGTTGACGTTAACGCTTATAAATATAATGAACGACGCGGAAATTAATTACGGACTTTATATTGTTACGGGTTTGTCGCTGTTGTCATTAATTATCGGTTATTTAACCCGTAAAGATGAAAAATACAAATAAAGCCGCGACATAAAGAATAAGGATTCAAGCCTTAAAGGAGTTATGTTATGAGTAGAAGAAGCAGAAAGAAAAGATATGGCGATATCAATGAGCCGATGGTGGCCCCTCAATCAACGCCCAATACTCAGGTGTATATGCCTTTCCCCATGCCTGTGCAGCCCAATGTGGCGGTTGTGATGCCTAACACCGGCAATTATCAGTCATACGGCGCGGGAACAATAATAGGTTTGCCGCAATATCAATCTATAGACGAATACGGCAGGGTGTTCCAACCACCGATTATTTACGGAGCGCAGCCTTGTTCGGCTCCCATTCCCGTCCCCAGACCTGCGTCCATTGTGCAGACCACGCCCATAACCATGCCATTGCAGATAACCTATGAAAAACAATTGCGGGAATAGCAAATAGGAAGGAAGGTAGAATATGAATAACGAAAACTTTAACCAGCAGGATTTTAATGCCACAAATCCATCCCGAGCCCAAAACCCCACAAAACAGGAAGCTTCCGTTCCGCCCTTAAGCAACGGAAAATGGGAGCCTGTCGATCCGGCTACTTTGGGTTTTACGGTAAGCGGAAATATGAATCAGCCTATTTTGGGACCTGACGGCAATTATTATTGCATAAGCAATTCCCAACCGGAATTCAGCAGCATACAAGCCAATCTAAACAATGCGGTGCCCACTCCTTCTTCCATAGTGCAACTTCCGCCCATTGTGCAGCCTATTGCGCTTGTGCCTTTTGCTTCCCAGAATCAGCCTTTGTTGCAATATGATCCCAATTACCGTCCTCCGGAGCCTTCGCAGTCGCAATCCGCTCCCGCTCCCAAGTATCGCTTGAAACCCTACAAAGGAATATCTTTAATTCAGATACTTTGTTCGGTGGCGACAATTGTATTGCTTGTTTTGCTTACGGTAATTGATGGACAAAGAGGCATTGTGGATTGGAGCGAATACGCCGCCACCGGCCTTGACACCATATACGGTTTGCTGGCAGTCTTCGGCATAAGCGTTGGCAGCAGCGTATATTACGATAAATTATTGAGCGCGCATTTTACGTCCGACCTTGGTCAAGCGTTTTCGTCGGACTGGCTTATGTCGGCGATGTATTTGCTGATACCCGCCTTTGTCGTTATAGCCTTGTTAATTTCCGTAATACTCGTTATTGCTTACCTTGTAAAAATGGGCAAGCAAAAATCGCCAAGAGGCTTCAATGCGGGCGCTCTTATAAATTTATGTCTTATCGGGGCGGTTATCGCCATGGTCTTTGGCATATCTCAAAGGCAGAATATGGAGCTTATGCCGGGGTTGGCGCTTTATATCGCGGCGGCAATAAATTTGTTTATGATAATATTCCCGTATTTTGCCAAGAAAAACGCCTATGTCTTGGACGCAATGGCGTTAAAGCAAACTTATATATTGGATAACGCGCAAGCATAAAACATGTCGAAGGCGGTAAATAAATTATTATTTAGCGCCTTTTTGGATAAACTTATTAAAGTATGGATTACATAATATAGGAGAAAACGATATGGTATTGGAAAAAGTAAAGAGTTTGATAGCGGAGCAGCTTGGAATAAGCGAAGAGGATATTACCGAAGAAAGCTCTTTAGTTAATGATTTGGGAGCGGACTCCTTGGATATCGTGCAAATGCTGATAAGTTTGGAAAAGGAATTCGGCATAATTTTCGGCGACGAGGAAATAAAAGCCATTAAAACGGTGGGAGACGCGGTAAAATTTATCGATACGCATAAATAAAATTATTTACCCGAAAAAACCGTTGACATATTCATAAATAATTGGTATATTATTAAGGCACCCTTAGGGGGTGTTAATTTTTTTGGAGGTTTTCGGCGATGCGCGTTAAGATTACCCTTGCTTGTACCGAATGCAAGCAACGCAACTATGACTCAACGAAAAACAAAAAGAATACTCCCGACAGAATGGAGATAAATAAATATTGCAGATTCTGTAAAAAACATACATTGCACAAGGAAACCAAATAAGGGGGGGCTATGGCAAAACTCGACAACAGGCCAGAAATACCTGACCTTGAAATTCACTCAAAAGAGACTCTCGCCAATAAGGTTAAGCCCCAAAGACAGAAAGGCAAAAAGGACGGCAAGAAGAAGTTTTCGTTAAGCAAGGTTTTTCGCGAAATGATAAGCGAGCTCAAGAAGGTGGATTGGGCTCCGCTAAAAAGCACCAAAGACAATAGCGGCGTTTTGACTCAAACGGGAACCGTGCTTATCGTAGTATTATTTTTCATGATATTCATAGCGCTTTTTGATACGGGTTTGACCAAGTTGCTTGAGCTCTTGCTTGAAAGCGCCAGCCCTAAATAAGCTTGGGGTTAAAAGCGCAAGCATTAGGTTGAATGATTAGGAGTAATAAATGGAAAACACGGAAAATTTAAAATGGTATGTCATACATGTTTTCTCTTCTTACGAAACGGTTGTTAAGAACAATCTCGAAAAGATGATAGAAAACAATAATCTGCAAGATTATATCAAAGAGATATCCATACCCACCAAAGAAGAAATCGTAGAGAAAAACGGCAAAAGAAAAATCGTGGAAAGAAAGAAATTTCCGGGATATGTCTTTGTTAAAATGATATATTCCGACCATTTATGGTATATGATCACCAACACAAGAGGAGTAACGGGTTTTGTAGGTCCTCAAGGCAAGGCTTTGCCCCTTACCAATGATGAAATTAAGAGAATGGGACTGGAGAAGATAACCGCCGAAGAATTTGACATCAAGGTGGGCGACAACGTAAAGGTTATCTCGGGCGCGCTTGAAACCTTCCTCGGCGTGGTGGATGATGTGTCAATCGAAAAACAAAAAGCAAGAGTTATCGTTCATATGTTCGGAAGACAAACGCCGGTAGAGCTTGACTTTAATCAAATAGAAAAGATATAAGGATAGATATAATCTATAGATAAAAATTAATAATTACTTATTATATGGGAGAGAGATAAAAATCTTATTAATTTATCTCTCGTTAGCACCAAGTAGTCATGGAGGTAATTGACTATGGCAAAAAAAGTAACGGCAGTGGTAAAGCTGCAATTACCGGCAGGAAAGGCGACGCCGGGACCGCCTGTCGGCTCCACATTGGGACCTCACGGTATCAATATTCCTGCGTTTACAAAAGAATTTAACGAAAAGACGGCTCAGCAAGCGGGACTTATTATTCCCGTGATTATGACAATTTACGCCGATCGTTCTTTCAGCTTTGTGCTTAAAACACCGCCCGCGCCCACTCTTATTAAGAAAGCATGCAAGATAGAATCAGGCAGCGCGGCTCCGAACAGGGATAAGGTGGCGAAGATAACCAAGGCGCAGCTGGAAGAGATAGCCAAAATAAAAATGGCCGACCTTAACGCGGCATCGCTGGAAGCCGCCGTCAGCATGATAGCAGGCACTGCCCGCAGCATGGGCGTAGCCGTGGAAGACTAAGGAGGTTGACATGAAAAGAGGAAAAGCGTATTTGGATTCCTTAGCTTCTTATGAGAAGAATAAGCAATACGATAAAGAAGAAGCGATGGAGATTGTTCTTCACAACGCCAAAGCCAAGTTTGACGAAACCATTGAATTACATTGCAAATTGGGCGTAGATCCAAGGCATGCCGACCAACAAGTCAGAGGCGTAGTGGTGCTTCCCCATGGAACCGGCAAGACCTTAAGAGTGCTTGTTATAGCAAAAGGCGCCAAAGCTGATGAAGCGGAAGCGGCAGGCGCTGATATCGTGGGCGCCGAGGAAATCGTCCAAAAGATACAGGGCGGTTGGTTTGATTTTGACGTTTGCGTAGCCACTCCCGACATGATGGGGCTTGTGGGCAGACTGGGCAAATTGCTTGGTCCCAAAGGGCTTATGCCCAATCCCAAATCGGGAACGGTAACAATGGACGTGGCAAGAGCCGTTAAGGACATTAAAGCGGGTAAAGTGGAATACCGTGTTGATAAAACCGCTATTGTGCATTGCCCCATAGGCAAGAAATCTTTCGGCAAAGAAAAGCTTTTGGAGAACTTTGACACTCTTATGTCCGCTTTGGTTAAAGCCAAACCCGCCGCGGCGAAAGGCCAATATATCAGAAGCTTGAGTTTGGCTCCCACTATGGGCCCCGCCGTAAAAGTAAACTTTAAGGTGTAAAAAGATTGACAAATAAATAAACAACCAATATAATAAAAAAGTCCGTTCAAAGACTGCAGGTACCCGCTTAAGGGTTCAAACCATAAAGGGCCCGCACAGAATGGCAGAAGGAAACAAATATTGTTTTGGGATATTTCGCTCCGCTGCTTTCGTTTTGAACGGCGGAGCTTTTAATTAATAAATAAGGAGGTAGATAATGTCAGTTGGCAGAGACAAAAAAGTCGCAAAGGTTGCCGACATCAAGGAAAAGCTGTCCAACGCCTCGTCTTTTGTGCTTATTGACTACAAAGGCTTGACGGTGGCGCAGGATACCGAGATGCGCAATGCCTTCCGCGAAAAAGGCGTCATTTACGAAGTAATGAAAAACAGACTGCTCAACCTTGCGCTTAAAGATATGGGATATGACCAATTTGCGGATTATCTTAAAGGACCGACCGCGGTTGCCATGGGAACTTCCGATATAGCGGCTCCCGCTAAAGTGGCTTTGGACAAATCCCAATTGTTTAAGAAAATGCAAATTAAATGCGGCATGGTGGACGGAATTTTCTTGGACGGAGAAGGCTGCAAAAAGCTTGCCCAATTGCCTTCAAGAGAAGGGCTTATTTCGCAAATACTCGGTTTGCTGCAAGCTCCTATCGCGGCATTGGCAAGAGCGTTGTCGGCTATAGCCGAAAAACAAGCTGAAGCTTAAAAAAACAAAAAAATAAAAAATTATTATATGGAGGAAGTATAAAATGGCAGATATCGCTAAAATAATCGAAGAGATAAAGACTTTGACAGTTATGGAACTTAATGACCTTGTAAAGGCGCTTGAAGAGGAATTTGGAGTAAGCGCGGCGGCTCCCATGGCGGTAGCGGCAGGCGCGGTTGCGGGAGCGGCTCCCGAAGCGGCGGAAGAAGAAAAGACGGAATTCGACGTTATTCTTAAGGCCGCCGGCCCCAATAAGATTCAAGTCATCAAAGCAGTAAGGGAGATTACCGGTCTTGGATTGGTAGACGCCAAAGCTCTTGTAGACGGAGCTCCCAAGCCCGTTAAAGAAGGCGTAAGCAAAGACGCCGCCGCCGAAATCGAAGAAAAGCTTAAGGCTGTGGGCGCCGAAGTCGAAGTTAAATAATACCGTATCAAAAATGACAATCAGCCCAAAGATAGTAATCTTTGGGCTGATTGATTTACGCAAATTTAAGTTATTAAATACTTTTTACGGTTTAATCCGAGTGGCGCATTTTGTGGAAAGCATCATGTCTCCCACCAAAATGGAGCTGGCGTTGCAACGGTCGTTTTTGTTGTATACGCAATTGGCAATGCATTGCACTACATCAGGCGCGTCGCTCAGAAATTCTTCAGCGGCTTCCAGCTCGGCAAAAGTTTGTTCCAGCGCCCCTCCGGCGCGTTTTATTTTGGTGTCGCATATGCCTTTTTCGTTAATAAGAATTATCCCCGCTGTGCAATGATTTTTTAAGTTGTGCTGACAATTGCTGGTAGTGCATTTCAATTGTAACATAAATTGGCATTCTCCTTTTTACAATGGTAGTATGTAAAAAGATTTTTAAATAAATTCACGGTTTGACTTTTTTCTTTTTTTAATTTAAGATAAAAATAATGTTTAGCATTTAAGAATGTTTAGGGAAAAGATTTTGGTTATTATCGATTAAAATATATTGGGAGCCGAAATGAAAATAATTTTATTGCAGGATTTTAAGACTCTTGGGAAAAAAGACGATATAGTGGAAGTGAGCGACGGATACGCAAGGAATTTTCTTTTGCCCAAGAAAATAGCCAAGGAAGCCACTAAGAGCGTTATCAACGAGCGCCAACAAAAGCTGGAAAAGGAAAGAAGAGAGAAAGAGGCCGAAAGGCAAAAAGCTGTCGAACTTAAAGAAATACTCAGCAAAAAAACCATAGAAGTGCGGGTAAAATGCGGCAACGGCAAAATGTACGGCAGCGTAACTTCTCAAGATATAGCAAAAGCCCTTGCGGAGCAGGGGTTTGAAATCGATAAGAGGAAAATAACTATTTTAGAGCCCATAAAACAATTAGGGGTTTATACGGTGGACGTTTGGCTGTACGCCGAAACGGTGGCCAAACTGAAAATTAATGTGGTAAAAGCCGAATAAATAAAATTGTCGTTGGGCGTATACTAACTTCAAGGGGAAAAAATATGTACGATATTTTATTGTATGTGTCGGCGTTTTTACTTCTGCCAGCGATAATATATTCAATTTATGTAAGTTTTAAGGTTAACGGCGTATACAGGCAATATGCCCAAATACACGCCCAATCGGGCATGACGGCTTATGAGGTCACCCGCCGCATGCTTAAGAACGCCGGGTTGAGCGATGTAAAAATCGATAGGGTAAGAGGAAGTCTGACTGACCGTTATAATCCCAAAAACAATACGATTTTTTTGTCGGACAGCGTGTTTTCTTCCACTTCGGTCGCCGCAATCGGAGTGGCGGCCCACGAAACGGGACACGCCATACAATATAATACCAATTATCTGCCCGTAAAATTAAGAACTTCCATGGTTCCCATTGTCAATATCGGCTCTAGGCTTTCCATACCGCTTATTATTTTGGGACTCATTTTGGGTTTGACCAGCGAGCTTGGAATGTACATTATTTATATCGGAATAGCGTTTTACGCTTTTTCAGCCATATTTATGCTGGTTACGCTGCCCGTGGAATTTAACGCCAGCAGGCGGGCCAAGAAGATTCTCGTGGAAACCAATATCCTTACCGAAAGCGAAGCCGCCATGGCTTCCAAAGTTTTGAATGTCGCCGCGCAAACTTATGTGGCGTCTTTTGTGGTGTCGCTTTTGTTCCTGTTGAGATTGTTTGCCATATTCGGCAGAAGAAGATAGGTAATTTTTCTAAAATCCCGAGCAAACGGTATAAACGGCTACGGCTTGTTCTTGCCCCGTTTCCCCGCAACCTTCGTTGGTGGTGGCATGAACGGCAATTTTGGAGGTGTCAATCCCAAGCGTTTGGGCAATTACGGTTATCATTTGCGGAATATATTGCTGCAGTTTGGGTTTTTGCGCCACAATAACCGAACTGATGTTATTGATTTTTATTCCCTCTTCTTTGAGAATTCGGGCCACTTCTTTTAATAATATAACGGAAGAAATATCTTTATATTCATTTCGGGTATCCGGAAAAAATGTTCCGATATCCCTTTTCCCCGCCATTGAAAGCAAGGCGTCCATAATGGAATGGATGAGCGCGTCGCCGTCGGAATACGCCACAAAGCCTTTGTAGTGCGGGATTTTTACGCCGCCAAGCGTAAAGGGAAGTCCTTCTTTGAGCGTATGCAAATCATAGCCTATGCCCACTCTTGCGTTTATGCCGAATAAATCGTTGTCGTAAGTAATTTTTCGATTGCCGTGCTCACCCTCGACGGTAAAGGCTTGTCCATAATATTTTGAAAAAATTTCGCTGTCGTCGGTATAATTAAGAGTATTGCAACGCTCATAAGCGTCAAGCAACATTTTTGTGTTGAATCCCTGCGGCGTTTGCGCCAAACGATAATTGTCCCTGTCCACGGCGGCGGTAATTTTGCCGCTTTTATCGATATGCCTGATGCTGTCGGGCAAAGGGAGAACGGGAACGGCAGAGTTGTTTTGGGAGCAGCAGTCCATAACCCTTTTTATCAACTTTTTGGTAACGAAAGGTCTTGCCCCGTCATGGATAAGCGCGAACCGAGTATCGCATTCTTTTAAGGCGTTGTATACCGATTGAGAGCGCGACAAGCCGCCTTTGATAAAAATAACTTTATTTTCGTTGACGGACAGATTTTCTTTAATAGTTTTGTCGTCGGTTACCAAATAAATTTTTTCTATCTCTTCAATTTCCGCAAAAGTTAACAGCGAGTGATTGACAAGAAAATTTTCGCCCAGCATAAAAGACAGCTTGTTTATGTTCATTCTGCGGCTTTTGCCGGCAGCGAGTATTATCGCGGAAAAACTCATTGCTTGACTTCCCCCGTTACTTCATATAAAGAGCATGCGTCTTCTTTGCCCACATTTCCCGAAGGCACTTTTATTACCTTAATTGAGTAATCTTTATTCCCGAACTTAATCAAGATTATGTCGCCTTCTTTTATTTCTTTAGAAGGCTTGGCTTCTTTTCCGTTTACAAGGACGCGGCCTCCAGAACAAGCTTCGTTGGCTACCGTTCTTCTTTTTATGACCCTCGCGATTTTAAGAAATTTGTCCAATCTCATATTAGTTAGTTTACCATATTAATTTTGTCTTGACCACAAAAAATTAATATCGCATAACCGTTTTCTTTTTGGGTAGTTTAGACAATCATAATTTAAGTTATAATTCTAAATAATAATAAATAAAAAAATATACTTTTTTTGTTTGACATCGTTGACTTCGTGTATTATAATGCTATAATGTTTACTTATATAAATAAAAAAATCCTTTCAACTCAAAACATACTAAGGTTTTGGGGTGGGGGGATAATGCCATCTATAAGGGGATTAAAATACGGTTGAACCATTTTCTAAGATTTCTATTTCAAAAGGAGCTTATTGCGCATGTCTCAAAAAATTCACAAGATTAAGTGTGGCGCCACCGAGAGATGGAGTTTCAGTAAGATAAAACCTATTCTCGACGTGCCATACCTTATTGAAGTTCAAAAAAAATCCTATGAGAAATTTGTCAATCAAGGAATAAGAGAAGTACTTGACGATTTTTCGCCGATTACCGACTACAGCGGCAAAATGGAACTGGAATTCCTTGAACACACTTTGGAAGGAACTTGCAAGTACACCGTAAAAGAATGCAAGGACCGCGATATTACTTACACTTCGCCGCTTAAAGTGAAAGCGCGTTTGACAATAAAAGAAACGGGAGAAATGAAAGAATCCATGGTGTTCATGGGCGATTTCCCCAAAATGACCGAAAAAGGTACTTTCATCATTAACGGAGTCGAAAGGGTGGTGGTATCCCAGCTTGTCAGAAGCCCGGGGATATATACCAAAGGCCAACCGGACAAAAACGGGATTATGCGTTATGACACCACGGTAATTCCCAACAGAGGAGCCTGGCTGGAGTTTGAACAGGACTATAACAACGTGCTTTCGGTAAGAGTGGACAGGAACAGAAAGATAACCGCCACTATACTTTTGAGGGCGCTGGGTTACGGCTCCAACGAACAGCTTATGGAGCTGTTTAACAACGACGAAATGATTTATGAAACCATGCTCAAAGACGGCGAGATACTGTCGACAGAGGCGGCTAAGATAGAAATCTATCGCAAGCTCAAGCCCGGAGAAGTGCCCACCGCCAACGGCGTGGACGTATTGCTTAAGAATATATTCTTCGATTCCAGAAGATATGATCTTTCAAGGGTAGGCAGATATAAATTCAATAAAAAATTATCCTTGGCCGAAAGAATAGAAAAGCAGACGGTGTCAAGAGATGTGGTTTTTGAAGGCGAGATCTTGGCCGAAAAGGGCGAGGAGATTACTCGGGAAAAAGCGCGTCAGATACAGAATTTGGGCATAAACGTGGTTTATATTTACACTCCCGACGAAAAAGAATATAAGGTTATAGGCAACAATACGGTTGACCTTGCCGCTTATGTTGATTGCGACCCCAGAGAATTGGGCATTTTGGAATATGTTTATTACCCCAATTTGCTTCCTTTGTTGAAAACATATGAAGGGGATATGGAAGGTCTCAAAAAAGCCATAAGAGAAAATGTCAAGAATCTGGTGCTGGAGCATATTTCGGTAGATGACATTGTGGCGACGGTAAACTACAATTTGGGAATGAAATACGGCTTTTATGATGTAGACAATATTGACCACCTTTCAAACAGAAGGGTGCGCTCAGTAGGGGAGCTGCTGCAAAATCAATTCAGGATAGGCATAGCCAGATTGGAAAGGGTTATCAGAGAAAGAATGAGCATAGCTCAAGATATTAACGAGCTTACCCCGCAGTCTTTGATCAATATAAGACCTGTCTCTAGCGCAATCAGAGAATTTTTCGGAAGCTCGCAGCTTTCTCAATTCATGGATCAGCCCAACCCCATTGCTGAACTTACGCATAAAAGAAAGCTGTCGGCGTTAGGGCCGGGAGGTCTTAACAGAGAAAGAGCGGGATTTGAAGTGCGCGACGTTCACCATTCCCATTATGGCAGAATGTGTCCCATAGAAACTCCCGAAGGTCAGAACATTGGTCTTATTACTTCGCTGAGCACTTATGCGCGCATTAACGAATATGGCTTTATCGAAGCTCCTTACCGCAAGGTGGACAAGGAAACGGGAACGGTTACCGACATAGTGGAGTATATGACGGCGGACGAGGAAGACAAATATATAATTGCGCAAGCGAACGAGCCTTTGGACGAAAAAGGCAGATTTATTAATGACAGAGTTACTTGCCGATACAGGGATTTCATTAAAGAGTATCCCTCATCTCAAGTCGAATATATGGATGTGGATCCCAAACAGCTGGTATCGGTAGCCACAAGCTTGATTCCTTTCCTTGAAAACGATGACGCCAACAGAGCTCTTATGGGTTCAAACATGCAACGTCAAGCGGTGCCGCTTTTGCGTCCCGAAGCGCCCATAATAGGAACGGGCATGGAACATAAAGTGGCAAGAGATTCGGGCGTATGCGTAATCGCCAAGCATGACGGCACGGTCAAGAAGGTTACCGCCGACGAAATTGTCGTTATCAGAGACGACAACGGAGAGCCTGAAGTATACGAGCTTCAAAAATTCGTAAGATCCAATCAGAGCACCTGCATAAACCAAAGACCCATCGTTAATAAGGGAGATAAGGTAAAAAAAGATATGATAATCGCGGACGGCCCTTCGGTGGAAAATGGCGAATTGGCTTTGGGCAAAAATGTTTTGGTAGGCTTTATGACCTGGGAAGGATATAATTACGAGGACGCCATTCTTATAAGCGAAGACCTTGTAAAGCACGATATATTCACTTCCATTCATATTGAGGAATACGAGCTTGAAGCCAGAGACACAAAGCTTGGCGAGGAGCAAATAACAAGAGATATTCCCAATGTCAGCGAAGACCTTTTGAAGTATCTTGACGAAGACGGAATCGTTATGGTGGGCGCGGAAGTGCGTTCGGGCGATTATCTCGTAGGCAAGGTTACCCCCAAGGGCGAAACCGAGCTTACTCCCGAAGAAAGGCTGTTGAGAGCCATTTTCGGCGAAAAAGCAAGAGAAGTTAGAGACGTTTCGCTTAAAGTGCCTCACGGCGAAGGCGGAACGGTTGTCGATGTCAAAGTATTTACCAGAGAAAACAAAGACGAGCTTGAGCCGGGAGTCAATAAACTGGTGAGAGTATATATAGCGCAAAAAAGAAAGATTTCAGTAGGCGACAAAATGGCGGGACGCCATGGCAACAAGGGCGTTATTTCCAGAGTGTTGCCGAGGGAAGACATGCCGTTTATGGCGGACGGAACGCCTCTTCAGATAGTGCTTAATCCTTTGGGCGTGCCTTCGCGTATGAACATTGGACAGGTGCTTGAAGTGCATTTGGGGCTTGTGGCTAAATTGATTGGAATTAAGATAGCCACTCCGGTTTTTGATGGAGCGTCCGAGAATGACATTATGGAGATGTTCCAGCAAAACAACCTGCCTTTGGATGGAAAAGTGCAGCTTTATGACGGCAGGACGGGCGAGCCTTTTGAGAACAGAGTAACGGTGGGCTATATGTATATGCTTAAGCTTGTGCACCTTGTTGACGACAAGATTCACGCAAGAAGCGTAGGTCCTTATTCCTTGGTTACCCAGCAGCCTTTGGGCGGCAAAGCTCAATTCGGCGGACAGCGTTTTGGTGAAATGGAAGTGTGGGCGTTGTACGCTTATGGCGCCGCCAATATCTTGCAGGAAATCCTTACCGTCAAATCCGACGACATTATGGGAAGGCAAAAGGTGTTTGATTCCATAATCAAATCCACCCTTACCACCGAACCCGGCATACCTGAATCGTTCAAAGTATTGAAGAAAGAAATGCAAAGTTTGTGCTTGGACGTAAGGCTTCTTACGGAGGGAGAAGAAGAAGTGCATTATCTTGAATCGTTTGATGACGAAAGAGATTATGAACCCGCTCATTCTTCCAGAGAAGAACTTAAAGAAATCAGTATTGAAGGCGATGTCGACTCGCTGTTCGGTCAAGAAAAAGACACTCTTTTTGAAGATGACGACGAAGACTTTTTTGAAGACAGCGGTATGGACAACAATAGTTTTGACAGCCTTTTCGATCTTAATGAAATGCTGGATCTTCAAAAAGATGACGGTAAAAAAAGCCAAGAGCCCATAACCGATGAATTCTTTAGCATTATTGACGACGGCGAAGCTATTTTGCAGAGCGAATTCGATGATGATGACCAAATGTAGAGGTGAACAATGGTAGAAATAAATAATTTTGATTCAATCCAAATAAGTATAGCATCCCCCGAAAAGATTAGGGAATGGTCGCACGGCGAGGTTACCAAGCCCGAAACAATAAATTACAGAACGCAGAAGCCTGAAAGAGACGGATTGTTTTGCGAAAAGATTTTCGGACCCACAAAAGATTACGAATGCCATTGCGGCAAATATAAAAGAGTAAGATACAGAGGAATAATTTGCGATAAGTGCGGCGTTGAGGTAACCAAAGCCAGGGTAAGAAGAGAGAGAATGGGTCATATCGAGCTTGCCGCTCCGGTATCTCACATTTGGTATTTCAGAGGAGTGCCTTCGCGTATCAGCACCATACTCAATATGAGTCCCAAGCATGTGGAGCAGGTTATTTATTTTGCTTCTTTTGTGGTGATTGATCCCGGCACTACGGAGTTTTACAAAAAACAAGTAATAAAAGATGACGAATACAGAGAAGCGATAGAAAAGTACGGTCCCAACAGCTTTGTCGCGGGTATGGGCGCCGAGGCTATTAAGACATTGCTCAGAGAGGTGGATTTAGATGCCGAAGCGGCTGAAATGAACGAAATAATGAAAAATTCTCAAGGCCTGAAAAAGATAAGAGCGGCTAAGAGAATGGAAATTATAGAAGCTTTCAGAAAAAGCGGCAACAAGCCTGAGTGGATGATACTTGACGTGCTTCCCGTCATTCCGCCCGAATTGCGTCCCATGGTGCAGCTGGACGGCGGCAGGTTCGCGACAAGCGACCTTAACGATTTGTACAGAAGGGTTATAAACAGGAACAACCGCTTGAAGAAAATGATAGAATCGGGAGCCCCCGATATAGTTATCAGAAACGAAAAGAGAATGCTTCAAGAAGCCGTTGATGCGCTCATCGATAACGGCCGCCACGGAAAAGCCGTTACCGGCCCCGGCAACAGAAATCTTAAATCCTTGTCGGACATGTTGAGAGGAAAGCAGGGACGTTTCAGACAGAACCTGCTCGGAAAGCGCGTGGACTATTCCGGCCGTTCGGTTATTGTGGTAGGCCCGGAGCTGAAAATATACCAATGCGGCCTTCCCAAAGAAATGGCGTTGGAGCTGTTTAAGCCTTTTGTGTTCAGAAGACTTGTGGATATGGGAATTTGCCATAATATCAAGAGCGCCAAAAGAGCGGTGGAAAGGCAAAAACCGCAGGTATGGGATATCCTTGAAGAAGTTATCAAAGACCATCCCGTGCTTCTTAACAGAGCTCCCACCCTTCACAGATTGGGAATTCAAGCTTTTGAGCCGGTATTGGTGGAAGGCAGAGCCATTAAGCTGCATCCCCTTGTATGCCCCGCGTTTAACGCTGACTTTGACGGCGACCAAATGGCCGTTCACGTTCCGTTGTCCATAGAAGCTCAGGCCGAAGCAAGAATCCTTATGCTGGCAAGCAACAATATTCTTAAGCTTTCGGACGGCAAGCCTATTGTCAGCCCCACTCAGGATATGGTTATAGGCACATACTATCTTACTTTTGAAAAACCCGGCGCCAAAGGCGAGGGCAGATACTTTATATCTCCCGACGAAGCCAAATTGGCTTATCAAGTTAAAGACATTGATTTGCAGGCAAAAATATATGTGCGTCGAAGCATTACTTTGGACGGAAAAACATACAAAAAGATTGTTCCCATCACGGTTGGTAAGATAATCTTTAACGAAGCCATTCCGCAAGACCTCGGATTTACTCCCAGAGAAACGCCGGAGCAAATGCTGGATTACGAAATTGATTTTCTTGTGGGCAAAAAGCAATTGTCTCAAATAGTGGAAAATTGCTTTAAGCTTAAAGGCGCCACCGAAGTGAGCAAAGTGCTTGACAAAATTAAGGAGCTTGGCTTTAAGTATTCCACGATAGGCGCGATAACCACCAGCATATTCGATATGCGAATCCCCGGCAGCAAAAAGGAAATTCTCAGGCAAGCTGAAGCGGATGTCATAAATGTGGAGAAGAACTTCAGAAGAGGTCTTATTACCGAAGAGGAAAGATACAGCGAGGTAATAAAGATTTGGAGAAAAGCCACCGACGATGTGGAAAGAGATTTGGAAAACAACTTTAAGAAATTCGACCAAATGAATCCCATATGGATGATGGCAAACTCCGGCGCCCGCGGAAGCATGCAGCAGATTAAACAGCTTTCGGGTATGCGCGGACTGATGAACGATCCCACCGGTAAAATTATAGAGATTCCCGTTAAATCTTCTTTCCGCGAAGGACTGTCGGTTTTGGAATACTTTATATCTTCCCACGGCGCCAGAAAGGGCGGAGCCGATACCGCGCTTAAAACGGCCGACTCGGGTTATTTGACAAGAAGACTTGTGGACGTCGCTCAAGACGTAATTATTCAAGAACACGATTGCGGCGACAAAAAAGGTTTTCTGGTCAAAAAACTTACCGACATTAATGGCAGAGTAGTGGAAGAATTGGCTGAAAGAGTGGTGGGCAGATACAGCATTGATCCCATTATCAACCCCCAAACCGGCAAAGTAATTGTGGAAGCCGATTCTTTGATAACCGAGGATCAAGCTAAAGAAATACAAAATTCAGGCATTGAGGAAGTCAGAATAAGAAATCTCTTGTCTTGCAAGACCAAAAACGGACTGTGCGCAAAATGTTACGGCGCCAATATGTCTTCATGGAACATAGTCAAATTGGGCGAAGCCGTGGGCATTATCGCCGCGCAATCCATAGGAGAGCCCGGCACTCAGCTTACTATGAGAACTTTCCATACCGGCGGCGTGGCGTCGGTGTCGGATATCACGCAAGGTCTTCCTCGAGTGGTGGAGCTGTTTGAGGCACGCAAACCCAAGGGCGAAGCTCTTGTGGCGGACATTAGAGGCGTAGTCAGCATCAGCGAGGACAAGGGTCAAAGAATAATTACCATTAAGTCCGACAAAGACGAAGACGTCAAGTTTGATTACAAGATACCTTACGGAGTTAAGCTTATCGTAAAAGACGGGGATATAGTGGAAGCGGGCGACCAGCTCTATGCAGGCTCGGTTAATCCTCAGGACATTTTACGCACAAAGGGCATAACGGGCGTGCAGGAATTCATGATAAGAGAAGTGCAGTCGGCTTACCGTTCAAACGGTGTTCACATCAATGACAAGCATATTGAAGTCATTGTGCGTCAAATGCTCAAAAAAGTTAAAGTCAACAATCCCAACGACACCGATTTGCTTACCAATGAATTGGTGGATAGGAGCAAGCTTGAAGAGTCTAACGAAAAGGTTCTTGAAGAAGGCGGAATGCCGGCCACCGCTACTCGCGTGCTGCTGGGTATCTCCAAAGCCGCGCTTGCAACCGAATCCTTCCTTTCGGCAGCGTCCTTCCAAGAAACCGCAAGGATATTGACCGACGCCGCGATAAAGAGCAAGGTGGACAATCTTGTGGGGCTTAAAGAGAATGTCATTATCGGCAAACTTATTCCCGCAGGCACGGGCATGAAAATATACAAAAACGTAACCTTGATATCCAACGAGGAGAAAAAGAAGCCCCAAGACTTTATGCTTGAGCATGAAGAATTGGATTACGACAAAATAGGCGATTTAATGGAATAAGAAAGGGAGAACAGAATGAAAAGGTTTTTTACTTCGGAAAGCGTAACCGAAGGACATCCCGATAAAATTTGCGATCAAATAAGCGACGCCATTCTGGACGCCATTCTTGAAAAAGACGGCAATGCCAGGGTGGCTTGCGAAACTTGCGCGACTACGGGTTTGGTGCTTGTAATGGGAGAAATTTCTACAAATTCCTATGTGGATATTCCCAGCATAGCAAGACAAACCATTAAGAATATCGGTTATAATTCTTCCGAGCTTGGGTTTGATTATAATACTTGCGCCATCTTAACGGCAATAGACGAGCAATCCCAAGATATAGCCATGGGCGTTGACAGCAGCCTTGAATATAAGGAGAAAAAAGAAGATGATTACGATATCATCGGCGCCGGCGACCAAGGCGTGATGTTCGGCTACGCCACCGACGAAACCGAAGAATACATGCCCCTAGCCATAGTGCTTGCCCATAAATTGTGCCAAAAGCTTTCGGAAATAAGGAAGCAAGGCGTTGTGGACTATCTTAGACCCGACGGCAAAGCGCAAGTAACGGTGGAGTATAACGAAAAAGGCCTTCCCACAAGAATAGAAGCTGTAGTGCTCAGCGCTCAGCATAGCGAAGAAGCGGATATGGACACACTGAAAAAAGATTTAACCGAACTGGTAATTAAACAGGTTGTTCCTATCGGATTAATGGACAATAACACCAAAATTTATATCAATCCCACAGGTAGATTTGTAAAAGGCGGTCCTCTCGCGGACAGCGGGCTTACGGGCAGAAAAATTATCGTGGACACTTATGGCGGCTATATTCCCCACGGCGGCGGAGCTTTTTCGGGAAAAGACGCCACAAAAGTGGACAGAAGCGCAAGCTATTACGCAAGGTATGTAGCTAAGAATATAGTGGCCGCTAAGCTTGCCAAGAAATGCAAAATAAGCGTGGCCTACGCCATAGGCAAGGCCAAGCCCGTATCTATTGATGTGGATACTTTCGGCACCGCGGTTATTGAAGAAGAAAAAATAACCGAGATAATAAAAAAGGTATTTGATTTTCGCCCTAAAGCAATTATTGACAATCTCAAGCTTTATCTTCCTCAATATTTGCCCACGGCAAGCTATGGCCATTTCGGCAGAGCGGATTTTCGCTGGGAAAAGCTTGATAAGGTGGCGGAACTCAAATCATTCTTATAAAAATGACTATAAAAGGAACTGTCGAAGATATAATTTTCAGGAATGAAGAGAACGGCTATACCGTAATGAATGTGGATGCCGACGGCGATTTGATTGTCGCTGTCGGCATTTTTCCTATTATTAATCAAGGCGAAACGCTGAAGCTTAACGGTGAAATGAAGTTTAACGCAAAGTTTGGCGAGCAATTCATGGTGGAGAGTTTTGAATTCATAAAACCCGACGATGCCGAGGGCATAAAAAGATATCTTGCCAGCGGACTTTTTACGGGCGTGGGGAAAGCGACGGCGGAAGCCATAGTGAATTATTTCGGGGACAAAACGTTGGAAATAATAGAAAAAACGCCCCAAAAGCTGATGAAGGTGCCCGGTATTGGCGCCAAAAAAGCGGCGGACATTGAAAGATGTTACATGGAAAGCAGCAAAGTTAGGGACGCTTTGATTTTTTTGCAAAAATACGGCATAACCACGCAAATCGCGCTAAAAATATATAAAGAATATGAAGAGGACACCGTTTATATCGTAAAGAGCAATCCTTATAAATTAGTGGAAGACATTGAAGGCATAGGGTTTTTGACGGCCGATAAAATTGCCGAAAGAATGGGCATAGAAAAAGACAGCGATTTCCGCTTAAAGGCCGCGCTTTTGCATGCGTTGAAAGAGGCGTCGCAAAAAAACGGGCATACCTGTTTGCCTAAAAACATATTAATCAAAGACACCATGGCTTTGACCTCGGTCTTTGACAAAGAAAGAATTGAAAGGATAATAGATAACGAATATTACAGCATTAAAAAAACCGAATATCAAGGCGAAGAATACATATCGCTTAGTTACATCTATAACACCGAAAACGCCATAGCCGCCAAGCTGGTCATGCTCAATAACATGCGAAGCGATTTGGATATCGATTGCCTGACAGAATTGCAGAATTACCAAAAAACAAACAATATAATTTTGGATCAGAACCAAAAAGAAGCCGTAAAAAAATCGCTTGACGAAGGGGTGGTAATAATAACGGGCGGTCCGGGAACGGGAAAGACCACCATAATAAAATGCTTGACTACGATATTAAAGCAAAGGGGTAAAAAAGTGGCGCTTGCGGCGCCTACGGGAAGAGCGGCAAAAAGAATGACTCAGGCGACGGGAGAAGAAGCCAAAACCATTCATAGACTGCTTGGCATAACGGGAAAAAATTTTGATTTCAGCCAAATTAACATTTTGGATTATGATGTGGTTATTGTGGACGAAATCAGCATGGCCGATATTTTTATTTTTAATTATTTGCTCAAAGCTATGCCCGGCGGAGCCAGACTTATTCTTGTAGGCGACAAAGACCAGTTGCCTTCGGTAGCGTGCGGCAATATTCTGTCGGATATGATAAGCAGCGGCATGTTTTGTACCGTATACCTTAATGAAATCTATAGACAGGCAAAGAAAAGCATGATTGTGGTCAACGCCCACAGAATAAACAATTGCCAATATCCGGTAACGGAAAATTGCAAGGACTTTTTTATAGACAATAAGAGCTCTCCCGAAGATATTAAAAGAAGCGTAATAACAATGGCATCTTCAAGAATTCCTGGATACTTAAATATCACCCCCAAAGAAATTCAGGTGCTTGCTCCCATAAAAAAAGGCGCGGCGGGAGTGGAAGCGCTTAATAAGGAATTACAAAAGGCGCTTAATCCTCAAGGCAAACAGATAATTTACAAAAACAAACTGTTCAGGGTGGGCGACAAGGTCATGCATACCGTCAACAATTACGCTTTAGAATGGATAAAATCCGATTTTACAAAAGAAAGCGGAACGGGTGTTTTTAACGGAGATATCGGATATATTGTCGATATTAGGGATAATGAGATTATCGTTGAGTTTGAGGACAATAAAATTGTAAGGTATAAAGATGACGAAATAGAGGAGCTTATGACGGCATACTGCATAAGCGTGCATAAATCCCAAGGCTCTGAATTTCCCGTAGTGATTATGGCCATTACTTCGGGCAGCTACGCCATATTAACCAAGAATTTATTGTATACCGCCGTAACAAGGGCAAAAGAAATGGTGGTGCTTGTGGGGGATGAAAAGAACATCAAGAAAATGGTAAAGAACACCTTTACCTCAAAAAGATTTTCGCTATTGCCGCATCTTCTTGAGTTGAACAGCCATAAGTTTCAAATATTGAAGGGAATAAATTAATAATTATTATGATTAAAAGGTTTTTGAAAGCGATAATAAACGCCCTTTTTCCTTCCGATGTTACTTGCATATGCTGTGACAATGAATTGCGATATGAAGAGGAAAGAAAGCATTGCGTTTGCGTTAAATGTCAGCAAGAAATAAATTATATCGGCGACAAACCTCAGATAATAGAGAATGCCGCCTTGGGCTTTAGCGAGTTTTTTACCGTTTATGATTATGAGGGAAAGATAAAAAACATAGTGGTAGGCTTTAAGGACGGAAAGAAAGCTTATCTTGCCGAATATATCGCCAAGATGCTTTATGATGTTTATAGCCAAAAGGAAATAAAAGCCGATTGCGTAGCCTATACGCCTTGCTCGCCCCAAAAGACGCGGCAAAGAGGTTTTGACCCCATGAAATTGGTGGCGGAAAAGTTTGCGGAGTTATCTTCTTTGAAGATAACGCATTGCTTGGAAAGATCAAATAAAGGCTTGGACCAGACCGAAAGCGCGGACAGGTACAAGAATATCAAGGGGCTTTTTTATGCCGCAAAGGATAAAAAAGACACCGATATTAAAGGGAAAACCATAATTTTAATTGACGACGTAATCACGACGGGAGCCACGGCTTCGGAATGCTGTAAGGTTTTGAAACAATGCGGAGCGGGGAAGATTATACTTTTGACTTTGGCGCAGGCGGCAAGTTTTGAAAGATATAAAACTTCCTTCATACCGCGAAACGAAAACAAAAACATGGCAGTCGATAACTGAAATGCCATTTCATATAAAACCTTGCCGCTTTAGGCTGCTTTGTTCGGTCAAAAAAGCGATTAAAAGATTGTGAAATCGGTGAAAGCATAAATATAATTACAAAATGCGATTATTTTATGATTTTATTTGACAACGCTCTTATTGGTTGATATAATAGTTTAGCTTGCAGAGTGAAATGCAGGCTTTTATGTTTAATAAGATAATGATTGGAAAATAAGTCATTATACATGTTTAAAAATGAGATAGGGGGAAGCGTGTTCATTAAGGAGTGATTAATGGACAAAATCTTGAAAGAACCGCCCGAAAACAGAATAATCGGTTTCAGGCAGGTAAGAAAAGCAGCCAACAACAATCGCCTTCGGTGTGTGGTGATTGCGATGGATACAGATGAAGAAATGATTGCGCAGATAACTGGACTTTGCCGGCAAAAGAATATCCCTTACGATTTTTATAAATCCAGAATCGAAATGGGGAAGCTTCTGAAGCTGGATGTTGCTTGTTCGGTATGCGGAGTCAAGAAACAGCAAAAAGAGTTATCTGATTAGGGTTGAACGGATACTCATCCAAAAACTTAAAGGAGGAAGCAATGCCTACAATTAACCAGCTTATAAGGCAGGGAAGACAGCGTCAAACCAGAAAGTCACAGGCTCCCATGTTGGAGGAATGCCCTCAAAAAAGAGGAGTATGTCTTTCGGTTACCACGACTACGCCCAAAAAGCCCAATTCCGCTGTTAGAAAGATTGCCAGGGTCCGCCTTGTAAACGGCATGGAAGGTACCGTCTATATTCCCGGTATCGGTCATACCTTGCAGGAACACAGCGTGGTTTTGGTAAGAGGCGGCAGGGTTAAGGATCTTCCCGGCGTGCGTTATCATATCATACGCGGCACGCTTGATACGGCAGGCGTGGACAAGAGAAAACAGGCAAGGTCAAAATACGGCGCCAAAAAGCCTAAATAATCATAGGATGATATTATTCAACCATTAGAATGCAGTAGGAGGTTAATTTATAAATGCCCAGAAGAAGTGGAGTCCCCAAGCGTGATGTCTTACCTGACCCCATATATAATTCAAAGGTTACCACCAAATTGATAAATCAGGTAATGCTTGACGGCAAACGCGGAATAGCGCAAAATATCGTATACAGCGCTTTTGATATAATAGAGAAGAAAATGAACTTAAACCCGCAGGAAGTATTCATGAAAGCCCTTGAGAATGTAATGCCGGTTCTTGAGGTTAAAGCTCGCAGGGTGGGCGGTTCAAATTATCAAGTGCCTTTAGAGATAAGGCCTGACAGAAGGCAAACTTTGGGAATCAGATGGCTGGTGCTTTTTGCCAGGAAGAGAAGCGAAAGAACGATGAAAGAAAGACTGGCCGCTGAGATTATGGATGCGTATAACAGCAGCGGAGGCGCTTTCAAAAAGAAAGAAGATACCCACAGAATGGCTGAAGCCAATAAGGCGTACGCTCATTACAGGTTTTGATTAAAAGGCGAAAACTGGTAAAAGAGCGGCATACCTTATGCCGCTTTTTTGATAACATAATAAAAAAAGCATTGGAGTAGAACATACTATTCAAGATGAACTCAATAGATTAGGAGTAATGATGTCAAGAGACTATCCGTTAGAAAAGATAAGAAATATCGGAATTATGGCGCATATTGACGCCGGTAAAACCACTACCAGCGAAAGGATCTTGTTTTATACCAACAAAGTCCATAAGGTGGGCGAGGTGCACGAGGGCACCGCTACCATGGACTGGATGGCTCAGGAACAAGAAAGAGGCATAACCATAGTTTCGGCAGCCACGACCACTCAATGGAAAGGGCATTGCATCAATCTTATTGACACCCCGGGACACGTGGATTTTACGGTGGAGGTGGAAAGAAGCTTGAGAGTGCTTGACGGGGCAGTGGCTGTTTTTTGCGCAAAAGGCGGCGTGGAGCCTCAATCGGAAACGGTATGGAGGCAGGCGAATAAATACAAGGTGCCGAGGATAGCATTTATTAACAAAATGGATATAAACGGAGCCGATTTCTTTAATGTTATGGAAATGATGCGGACAAGGCTTCATACAAAACCCGTGGCCATAACTTTGCCTATAGGCAGCGAAGATACTTTCGAAGGCATAATAGATGTTATTAAAGAAAAAGCCATACGCTACGGCGACAGCAGCGGCATTAACATAATCTATGACGAAGTGCCCCAAGAGTACAAAGAGCAAGTAGCCAAAGCAAGAGCGGAATTGGAAGAGATTTGCGCCGATTATGACGATGAAATCATGATGAAGGTACTGGAGGGCCAAAAACTTAACGAAGAAGAAATAATAAAAGCGTTGAGAATAGCCACCATAAAGCTTGACATAACCCCCGTCCTTTGCGGCACCGCTTACAAAAACAAAGGAGTGCAAAGGCTTCTTGACGCCGTTGTGGACCTTTTGCCTTCTCCTTTGGATGTGGAATCAATCAAAGGCGTAAACGAAAAGGGTAAGGAAGAGGCACGACATTCAAGCGACGACGAGCCCTTGAGCGGACTTGCTTTTAAGGTTGCCGTTGACCCCTTTGTGGGGAAATTGGTATATTTCAGAGTTTACAGCGGATCAATCAAGACGGGAATGCAGGTATATAACAGCACAAAGCAGCATAAGGAAAGAATCAGCAGAATTTTAAGAATGCATTCCAACCACAGAATGGAGATTGAAGAAGCTTATGCTGGCGATATTGTGGCGCTTATCGGACTTAAAGAAACCACCACCGGCGACACTTTGTGCGCCTCCCACAGTCCCATTATTCTTGAAAGCATGGACTTTCCCGATCCCGTGGTAAGAGTGGCGATTGAGCCCAAAACGAAAAGCAGTCAAGAAAGAATGGGAATGGCTTTATCCAAGCTTGCCGAGGAAGACCCCACCTTTAAGGCCTATACCGATAAAGAGACCGGGCAAACCATTATAGCCGGTATGGGCGAATTGCATTTGGAAATAATAGTAGACAGGCTGCTTAGGGAATTTAAGGTGGAAGCGAATATAGGCCAGCCGCAGGTAGCTTATAGGGAAGCCATTAAGAAAGAAGCCGTCGGCGAAGGCAGATATGTTAAACAAACCGGGGGCAGAGGACAATACGGAGTATGCAAAATTATCATATCGCCTAACGAGGCGGGAAAAGGCTTTGAATTTGTGGACGAGATTGTGGGCGGAGTGATACCCAAAGAGTATATCAAGCCTATTGAAGAAGGCATAAGGGAAGCTGCCATGGGCGGAGCGCTTTTGGGATATGAAATGGTGGATTTCAAAGTAAGGCTTGTCGACGGCAGTTATCATGAAGTCGATTCAAGCGAAATGGCGTTTAAGATCGCAGGCTCCATGGCCTTCAAAGACGCCGCTTCAAAAGCCGATCCCACTTTGCTTGAGCCCATGATGGAAGTGGAAGTGATTGTTCCCGAAGAATATTTGGGAGCGGTGCTTAGTTCGCTTTCCTCAAGGAGAGGCAGCGTAAGATCCATGACCGACCGCCACGGAGCAAAGGTTATTTTAGCGGATGTGCCGCTCTCGGAAATGTTTGGATATACCACAGTTTTAAGGAGCGTAACTCAAGGAAGGGGGCAAAGCAGCATGCAATTGAAATGCTATACCGAAGCGCCTTTAAGCGAGCGGAAAAAGCTGCTGGACAACATTGTTTCCGGATAAAAGGCAAATAATTTATCTTTTTTTAATGTTTTTTCATTAAAAAAAGATGTGAAATTAGATGACAAGATAAATAAAATATTATATAATAGGTAATACAAATAAAAAAGAATGTAAAATTATTGGAGGACATATTAAATGGCAAAAGCAAAATTTGAAAGAACAAAACCCCATATTAATGTCGGTACAATTGGTCACGTTGACCATGGGAAGACAACCTTAACAGCTGCCATCACAATGGTTTCGGCGGCATCCGGTCTTGCTCAAAAAGTCAAATATGATGAAATTGATAAGGCTCCGGAAGAAAAAGCAAGAGGAATCACAATAAACACATCTCACGTTGAATATCAAACAGAAAAAAGGCATTACGCGCACGTTGACTGCCCCGGACACGCGGACTATGTAAAGAACATGATAACGGGCGCCGCTCAGATGGACGGCTCGATATTGGTTGTGGCTTCCACTGACGGTCCCATGCCTCAAACCCGCGAGCACATATTGCTTGCTCGTCAGGTTGGCGTTCCTTATATAGTGGTATTCATGAATAAAGTAGACCAAGTTGACGATCCCGAACTTCTTGACCTTGTTGAGATGGAGATCAGAGACCTGCTTACCGAATATGAGTTCCCCGGCGATGATGTGCCCGTAATTAAAGGTTCGGCGCTTAAAGCTCTTGAAGCCGCTTCAGCCGGCAATGTGGACGCGCCCGAATGTCAACCCATTAAGGAATTGCTTGATGCTCTTGACAATTATATTCCCGAACCTGAAAGAGACGTTGACAAGCCTTTCCTTATGCCTGTTGAAGACGTCTTTACAATCACCGGCCGCGGCACTGTGGCTACTGGCAGAGTTGAAAGAGGTCAATTGAAGCTGCAGGATAAAGTTGAGATAGTCGGACTTATGGACAAAGCCAAAGAAACTACCGTTACCGGCATAGAAATGTTCAGGAAGCTGCTTGACTATGCTCAAGCGGGCGACAATATCGGAGCTTTACTCAGAGGTATCGACAGAACGGAAATCGAAAGAGGCCAAGTGCTTGCCAAAGTCGGCTCAATCAAGCCCTATACCCGCTTCAAAGCTCAAGTGTATGTGCTTAAGAAAGAAGAAGGCGGAAGGCATACTCCTTTCTTTAACGGATACCGTCCTCAATTCTATTTCCGTACCACCGACGTTACCGGCTCAATCACTCTTCCCGAAGGCGTGGAAATGGTTATGCCCGGCGACAATGTTGACATGGACATAAAGCTTATCACCCCCATCGCTATGGAGCAAGGTCTTCGTTTTGCTATCCGCGAAGGCGGCCGCACTGTGGGATCGGGTGTTATTACTTCAATAATCGAATAATAAACTAAACAATAATCAGCAAATAAAGAGTCCGTAAACCGCGGACTCTTTTATTTTTTATGTTATAATAAACATATGTTTACGCATGGAGATAAAATAATAAAGTGTTTCGCTCCGATTTATAACGACAGCTGCAAAGTGCTGATTCTGGGCAGCATGCCCAGCATAAAATCTTTGGAGCATTCATTTTATTATATGCACAAAACAAATAGGTTTTGGAAAGTAATGGCTTATGTATTAAACGCCGAATATCCGCAAACGATAGAGCAAAAAAAGAAAATGATGTTGGATAACGGCGTGGCGCTGTGGGATGTAATCTTCAGCTGTTAAAGAAAAGGCTCTTTGGACAGCGCCATAAAGAACATCACGTTGAACGATCTTGCAAGCATAAAAAATATTGAAAAAATGAAAATATTCGCTAACGGGAAATTGGCGTACAACCTTATGAAAAAGCATTTTCCCCAATATGATGTCGAGTATCTGTGTTCAACCAGCAGCGCCAATGTAAGATTTGATATTGAGCAATGGCTGAAAATAAGGCAATATCTTTAAGAAAATGTATAGTTATTTTTTCAGCGCCGGAGTAATGTCATAATTTTGATTTTCCGCAAGCTCTTTTATGAACAGCGCTCTTATGTAGCCTCTGTCGAAAGTTGTGGAATGCACAAAAAAACCTTTGCCGTAATAATACCTTGCCAATTGGTAATATTTGGTGTTGGTGTGCAAGGCAATTGCTTTAACTTGCATTTCCTCGCATTCTTCGATGGCGTAAGACAACAGCTGAGAGCCCACTCCCGCGCCGCTTTCTTCGGGGGATACCGCAAAACGGTAAATATAGGCAAGCTCATCCGTTAATTTTTCGATTCTTATGCAGCCTATTATTTTGCCGTGGCGCACGGCGACAATAACGGTATTGTTTTCGATATCCCTTATGACATCTTCAACGGTCTCTTCAAGCGCCGAAACGGTTACTTCATCGTTTAGCTGCTCCTTGTATTGCTGAAAAGCGATTTTAGTCAATTGATGAATTTCCGCCGCTTGGCTTATTTTTGCCGGTACTATTTTCATAATATCTTCTTACTTCGTAATCATCGTGCCTATGCCGGAATCTGTAAATATCTCCAGCATAACGGGATGGGGGATATTGCCGTTAATGATATGCACGCTTTTTATGCCGTTTTCCACGCCTTGTATGCAAGCCTTTACTTTTGGAATCATGCCTCCGTGAATAATGCCGTCGGCCATTAATTTATGCAATTCGTTTATCGAAGCAAAATTCAAAAGGGTGTTTTTATCATTTTCGTTTAAGTAAATTCCATCGATATCGGTAAGATAAATAAGCTTTTCGGCTTTTAGGGCCACCGCTATTTCGGCGGCGGCGGTATCGGCGTTGATGTTAAAGCTTTTGCCCTCCGCGTCTGTGCCAATGGGCGCGATAACGGGGATAAACTCGTCGGAAATAAGTATTTCAAGAAGCTTTGTGTTAATATTTTTAATGGCTCCCACAAAACCGAGGTCATATCCGTCGCCCGTTTCCATTTTGCTTACTTCAATTAAATTGGCGTCCTTGCCGCATATGCCGATGGCTCTTACGCCGAGATTATTCATTTTTGCCGTTAAATCTTTATTTATCTTGCCGCAAAGAACCATTTGCACAACTTCGATGGTATTTTCGTCCGTTATCCTTAAACCGTTGTGGAATTCTGAAGGTATATTAAGCTTTTTGAGCATGAAATTTATCTCAGGCCCTCCGCCGTGTACCAGTATGGGGTTGACGCCCACGATTTTCAGCATGGCGATGTCTTCAAGGATGGTATGTTCTTTTTGAGCGTTCATGGCGTTGCCGCCGTATTTGATTACTACGGTCTTGCCTGCAAGCTTGTTTATATAAGGCAAAGCCTCGGCAAGAATATTGGCTTTTTCTATTAACTTATCCATTTTTTATATATACCTCGCGGAGAATTTTAGGGCGGCGGTTTCTTCCATGCCGAACATGATATTCATATTCTGCGCGGCTTGACCGCTTGCGCCTTTTATTAAATTGTCAAGACAGGACACTATAATTAATCTATTCAGCCTTTTGTCTTTTATAAAACCTATTTGGATATCATTGCTTCCTGCCACGTTTTTAATTTCCGGAAGCAGGGTTTCGGGTAAGATCTTTACAAAGGGCTCGTTTTTATAAAAGTCGTTATATATTGTTTCTATATCGGCGTTAATATTGGACAACGCCGCATATATGGTGCACAAAATACCTCTTTTTATGGGCAGCAAGTGAGGGGAAAAGCTCAGCGTTATTGGGCGATTGGCCGCAATAGATAATTTTTCTTCAATCTCGGAAGTGTGGCGGTGATTGGTCAACGAATAAGCTTTGAAATTCTCGCTTGTTTCGCAAAAAATATAATCGGTCTTAGCTTTTCTGCCTGCTCCGCTTATGCCGCTTTTAGCGTCTATAATAATACTGTTGCTTTTTATTATTCCTTCTTTAAGTAAAGGATATAGCGGCAATATGGAACAAGTGGTGTAACAGCCGGGATTGGCCACCAAACGGGCTTTTTTAATGTTGTTTCGATAAATCTCGCAAAGCCCGTAAACGGCTTTATCGTTCAAATCTTTCCTTGGATGGGTTATGCCGTAAGTATTTTCGTACAGCTCCAAGCTGTCATAACGGAAATCGGCGGATAAATCTATGACTTTTACGCCCAAATCGTACAGCTTGCCTGCAAAAGACGCGCTTTCCCCATGCGGCAAGGCCAAGAAAACGACATCGCTTTGCTTGGCTATTTCTTCTACGGAAGGGTGGGAAAATTCCTTATTTCCCAGCGCGTAAAGCGAAGGATAAAGGTCTGCAACCTTTTTGCCGCTGTTGGAACGGCTTACAAGGTATTTTAGCGTAACATTGGGATGGAGGGATAAAATATTGATTAATTCCAATCCCGTATAACCGCTTGCGCCTATAATGCTTGCATTAATATTCATTTTTACCTCTTAATATTCATTGATTATACATAATAATTAATAATTATGCAAGCAAATAGATCGGTTAATTTAGTTTGATTCGCTTTTGGAAAACATGCAGCCGCAATAATTTTGGCGGTAAAGATTGTGCTGTTTGCTTGCCTCAATGGAACGAAGGTAACCGTTGTTTTTTTTGAAATCCGAAGGCAGAAATTTAACTCCGTACAATTCTTCCAGCTCAAAACCTATTTTGTTTATCCAATCGGCGTTTTTGTGAGGACTTACCGAAAGAGTGGTAGTAAAATAATCATAGCCCAGCTCTTTGGCTTTTTTTGCGGTTGCTTCCATGCGCAACCGGTAACACTTAAAGCATCTGGAGGAACCTTCGGGCAAGTTTTCCAAGCCTTTGGATATTTCGATAAAAAGCCAAGGCTGATAAGCGTCTTCAATAACTTCTATGTTATATGACTTTTTTTGTACAAACCTTTTTTGCTCGTTCAGCCTTTTATTGTATTCTTCCAAACTGTCAATGTTGGGGTTGAAAAAATAAATATCAGTGTCAAAATAAGTTTGCAACAATTCTATGCAACCGCTGCTGCACGGCGCGCAACAGCTGTGCAATAAAAGCTTGGGTTTATGTGAAGCTAATTTATTGATTATCTTAAGCGCTTCTTTATAATAGTTCATACAAATATTATAACATGGTGGGGCAAATAGAAAACAATTTTAACATTAAAAGGATTTATGTTATAATATAAAAAATAACGGAGGTCTATTTTGAACAAAGCTCAAAAACAGTGTTTTGAGGTTCTGGAAAAAAGGGGATGCCCCGTGGCGGCGTTGTGTTATGATTTTGATAAAACGCTGTCCCCTAAGGATATGCAGGAGTATGGGTTTATTGAAAGGCTTTCGATGTCGGCGGAAGAATTTTGGCGCGCGTCCAATGAGCTTGTGAAAAGCGCCGACATGGATTCCATACTCGCTTATATGTTCACCATGACAAAAGAAGCCAAGCGTAAAGGCATAATAATTACCGAAAAAGATTTAAGAGAGCTGGGAAAAGATATTGAGTTATTTAAGGGAGTGGAGGATTGGTTTTATAGGATAAACGCATTTGGAATAAACAATCAAACGGTCATAGAGCATTACATAATATCGTCGGGAATCAAGGAAATAATAGAAGGCAACCCCATTGCTCAATGGTTTACCAAAATATACGCTTCATCATTTTATTACGATGACAGCGGCCGCGCCGTATGGCCTCGGCAAGCCGTTAATTTTACCACAAAGACGCAATATTTGTTCAGAATCAACAAGAATTGCGAAATAGAAGATGTCAACAGGTATATGCCTGACGAAAAAAGAAGGATACCTTTCAGCCATTTTATTTACATAGGCGACAGCGAAACCGATATTCCCTGCATGCGTCTTATAAAGTCCTCGGGAGGCAATTCAATCGGCGTGTATAATCCTGCGGATGACAAAGGCAAGAAAACAGTCTCAAACTTAATTAAAGAAAACCGTATTAACTATTATGCGCCCGCCGATTATTCCGAAGGAGGAATGATGGAAATGATAGTAAAGAAAATTATCGCGCAAATAAAGGCCAAGCATGAGCTGCAAAGAATATCCGCGCAGCAGTATGCCAACGCTTTAAGGAATTGACAAAATCAAAAACAAGGACGATTTAATGCGACAAACGCTTATTCAAAGGGGATTTTGTAAGTATTAACATCTTTCTTGACAATAGAATAAGGTAAATGATATAATTAATTAATGTTTTACGCTGACTTAGCATAATGAGTCGGTACAGAGGAAATAATGCTGGAAATAAATCACTTGTATAAGAAATACCTCAACAGCAACAGGTACGCGGTAGAAGATTTAAGTTTGAAGATAAATGGGGGAGAGGTTTTTGGTTTTTTGGGTATGAATGGGGCGGGTAAATCCACCACCATAAAATGTCTTACGGGCATTTACCCTTTTAACAGCGGCGAAATTAAGATTTGCGGTTATGACATTACCAAAGACTCAATAAACGCGAAATTAAATATGGGATATGTTCCCGACAATCACTCGGTATACGAAAAATTCACCGGCAGGGAATATGTCAATTACATAGCCGACTTATATAGGGTAAGTAAGGAAGACAGGGAAGAAAGAATGACGAAGTTAGCAAAGCTTTTTCGCATGACGAAAGCTTTGGATACCCAAATAAAATCCTATTCTCACGGCATGAAACAAAAGATTTGCATTATTGCCGCCCTCATCCACAACCCAAAGCTTTGGGTGCTTGACGAGCCCATGATGGGACTTGATCCGCAGTCTACCGCAGAAATTATTAAGCACATGAGAAACCATTGTGAACAAGGCAATACGGTTTTCTTTTCTTCGCACAATCTTGACCTTGTTGCTAAGCTTTGTGACAGAGCGGCGATAATAAATAACGGTAAACTGCACTGCATTATTGATCTCCACGAAGCGGGAAACAAAGAAGCTCTGGAAGAGAATTTTTTTAGAATTACCGCATGTGAGGAGGAATAATAAAAAAATGAGCGCAATTAAAACTCTTCTCAAAATGGAGATTCAAAACCGTTTTGGGAAGATAAACTTAAAAGACAGGAAACAACTCCTGAAATTATTAACCACGGTTATTTTTTCGGTCGCGGTATTTTCTTTGACTCTATGGGGAGCTACCATCTTTTTTGAAATGTTTGAGAAAGCCGGGCTTGCTTATGAGGCGCTGGTTATCTTTTTTACGGTAGTATTTGTATTTTTATTGATTACGAACATCAGCAGCACGATTAAAGTATTATACTATAAGGGCGATAACGAGATTCTTATGAGATTTCCCGTAAACGGTTGGGAAATATTTTGGGCAAAAACATCATTGTTAATTTTGTCCCAATTATTGCTCACTACGCTGATAGTCGTGCCGTTTCTTGTCGCTTACTCTTTTGTAGTTCAAGTAAGCGTGTCTTACTATGTGTCCATTCCGTTTATTTTAATTTTTATGGTGTTCGTGCCTTTCTTCTTGTCCAATATGCTTGCCATACCGTTTATGCACCTCAGCAACAGGATAAGGCATAAATTCGGACTGATTATTATTGGGCTTGCCGTTTTAATGACAACTATTTTTTTCGTGTATACCCTTATATTTGAAAGAATGGTTGAATATCTTAAAGCTAATCAGGATTTCTCGGTATTTAAGCAAGAAACGGTAATATTGCTGGGCAATATGGTGAAATATTTTGTGCCCACAAAGTACTTCGCGGGCATAATGTTGGGCGAATTTGAGGTAGTGAGAATAATTGACAGAGAGCGCGTTACAGTAACCGTGGGCGACAGCCGCATAGTTTCGTATTTGGTTTTTGGAATAATACTCGCGCTTTCGGCTCTGGGCGCTTATTATGTCATAAAGCGCTTATATCGAAAAACTTTGCTTGCCAACATAGAGGTGGAAGGGAGCACTTTCACAAAACCGGTTAAGAATAAGGTAAAGAGCATTTTCTCAACTTTGTTGTATAAGGAATTCGTTCAGGTGTTCCGTTCCATAAATTATTCTTTCCAATATTTCGTGCTGGCTTGCGCCATGCCGATAATGGTATTTTTCTGTAACAGAATAGCTTTCAGCATAGGCATAAACGATGTGGGTATAAGAATCATACCCGGATTAACCTTGCTAATTATGCTTATTTTTAATACAATCATTATATCTTTTTCCGCTACCTCGATATCAAGGGAAGGAAATAACTTTTACCACACTAAAGTTATGCCTGTGCCCATAAAAACTCAGCTCGGCGTTAAATTCGTAATGTACAATATGGTGTCGTTTATTGCCAATACGATTACCATTGCCATAATCATTCTGACCAAACAAATGTCAAGCGATGGAAGTTACGAAATCGCAAAGCCTCTTGCCATTTACGCCATAGTATTTTTGGTGTCCGTAGCTTTAACGCTTATTTCCATGAAGATGGATATAATCAAACCGAGATTTAATCTTAACGGAGAGGGAGAGATCGTTACCACAAGCGCCAACTCCACTTTTTCCATTGTTTTTGGATTCGTGGTGGCGCTGGTCTTTGGCTTATTGGGAATGATGGTGCCATATATTTTCAGGCAAATGGGCTTTATGTTAATGTTTTATATGTTAATGGGGCTTACGTCTTTGCTGTTTGTTGGAGCGGTATTATTCTTTTTCATAAAGCTTAATGCCGCGTACAATAAGATTATGTAGGAAGTAAATATGAAAAAATTCTTGGTTATATTAATCTTTCTTATACCGGTAATAGTCATTATTGCCATTCAAAGCGCGGGAGCGGCCATACAAGCTTGGGCGCCGCCCGTCAACGCCGAGGGCGTGGAAATAAGAGACGAATTTAATTTTCCGGTAAACGGCGGCAGAGTTATTGTGCCCAGACTCATGCCAGACGGTAGCGACGGCTATAGTTTTGTGTATATAAATGTAACGCCGTCTATTTGCTATTCGCAAGAAATTAAATATATTATGTCGCAAGAAGAAACCTATGACGGCAAATGCGAGCTGGTGCATGTCAAAGATAATAAGTATAAAATTGTGGCAAAAAGGAATGGCAGCGCTCTTATGCGCATTTATTCGGCAACAAATGACAACGCTTACAGCATGCTGAATGTTTATATAACAAGCCAGAGAGTTACCCAAATGTTCATTTACGCCCAAGATTCTCCCGACGGAGAGATTTCAAGAATGGAGGAAGCTTCGCAAATAGATTGGTACGAAGGACTGAAGCTCTACGCATACGCTTCTCCCGCCGAGGCTTTGGGCGATAATTTCATAACATGGGAAAGCGCCGACGAGAATATCGCCGAAGTGGACGCCAACGGTAAAATTTATCCGAGGGGAGTGGGCAGGGTAAAAATTACCGCTTTTGTTACGGATAAGACAAACAAAGAACACTTTACATTTATATATGTAAATATAAAAGAAGAAAATCTCCTTTGTTCGCACATAGTGGATATCTCAAAATCTTTTTGGGAAGAATTGAACCAATCGCAGCATATAGAATATATTAAGAGCAATCTTATTCTCAACAGGTTTGACGAGGACGGAGAAATTATTGAAAGTGAAGCTTCAATTTCTAAAAAAGCAGAAAACCAAAACCAAAACGGATGCGAATACAGCGTAAACGGTCAGAATCTTACAATAAACTATGTGGACGCTGACGAGATAATAATCAAAAGCGATTATATCAATGAGATATATACCAACAACGGGGGATATACTTTGATTGTCGCATATGCGGACAGCTCAAAGATACAAGCGCCTAAAGTTACATATAATATCTCCGATAAGAGCGTGCTGAAAATTGACGGCGAAGGCAGAATTATTCCGTTAAAAGAAGGAGAATGCATAATCAGCGCCACCGATGTGGTCAGCGGGAAAAAGACGCAAGATTTATATGTGGAAGTCAAAAGCCGTTTGTATGCTTTTCAGCTCGAGCTTACGAATATGGACAACATAAAAGGCATAAAACAAGAAAGGGTATGGGGTTTGAGCTGGTTTGACGGCAAAGGCGGATTGACCAATAAATTTAAATTGAACTGCAGTAATGTTTATCCGACGGCGTCCAACTATGATTTGGTATGGCAAATAGACAATGAAGAATACGCGGATATAGACGCCGAGGGCAATATTACTTTTAAGCCTCAAAGCGTGAGCAAGGAGATTACCCTTACCGCGTATGCCGAAGTGCACGGCGTAAGAACCGAGCTTGAGAGAAGCTATACCTTCAAGATGTCGGAGCAAGCCGATACCGTAAACGTATATAACTTTGAACAATTTGTCGATGCCAACAGCGAAAAATACGGCAAAAGGTCTGTTGCTTTGCAAAACGGCATAACCGTTGAGAGAAAGGCGGAAATAGCCACCAATAACAGCATTTACGGCAACGGTTACATGTTTTATTTTGTTTTCCCCGAAAACGAAAAGTTTATTAATGATAACGCGCTTGCGGTGAGGAGCGCAAACATCAACCAAAATGTAAAAGAGCTTATTTTTGAGAATTTCACCATACAATGCGATGACGATTATTTGGGCGGACTTTATAAAGGCACTTGTATTTTCTTTGGGGATTTATCCATACCCTGCACATTGAGGTATGTTATCGCAAGGTATGCCTACAGATCTCTTAATATTTCTCTAAATAAGAGCGTAATGACGGTAGAAGGATGTATTTTGGGGAATACCGGACTTGCGGCAATTTATTTTGCCGATAATTATATGGATGACTTTACAAAAGCGGGCACGCTAATTATAAGAAATTGCGTTTTCAAGGAAACGGGCTGCGCTTCTTTGATGACGACGCCTTATAGCATAAATAAAAATATCACCGACAAAAATTATGTGCCCAATGTAAAAATAGAAGGGTTTATTGACAGCTACAATTGGAAGAAGGTCAATCAGTTGCACGGTATTTTTAACGCCTTGGACGATAAGACTTTGGGCGATATAAAAGATGCGAGGGAGGCAATAAGCAACTTGCTGGCTAAGTATTTGGAAAAGCTGCTTAAGAAAGAGGAAGGACTTGTGTATACTGACGAGAACGGAGAAGAATGGGTGGCGATGAATCTTTTTGCGCTGGGGCTCAACGACTATATAGATCCGAGGGCTTTTGATTTAAGCGGAAATGAAGAGTTTGCGCTTATGCCTCTGGCTTTGGAAAAAGGCATTGCGAATATCGTTAAAGAATTAATAGATTATGATGTCCATAATCCTTGTTACCTTATGACTTATAAGTTTGACACAGAGAAAGGACCTATAATTAAACCCAAGGACGCTTGTCCTGAGAACGAAGCCTTGTTTACCAGACTCAAAAATGGTAATTAAAGCCATTTTTTAAGATTTGCTTAATGATAAATTGTATTATGAAAGAATAATTCATTATTCGCGCGGGAAGGATTATGGCTGTAAGAAAAGGTTGTTGCGTGGGCGGATGCCTACTGAAGACATTAATAGCCGTCTTGGTGATAGTTATATTAATCGTGGGAGCGGCTTTGTGGGTATACAATCAAACGCTGGAAAAACTTGGGCTTGGCGATGTGAAGATTCAAGGGCGCACGCTGAGGGAGTTGGGTCTGGCCCAATTAAAAGTTAAAGATGTGATAAGCTTGATCAGAGGCATCTTGAAAGGTCCCGATATAGACGCAATAGCCAACAATCGTTTTGACCCGATAGCGGATAAACAAAGCACCGAGCAAAAACTGAACGATACCGATATCCCTCAAGATTCGGACGACGACTTTAATTATCTTTATTTGCTGGAAAATCAATTAACGGCGGAGCAAGCGATATTGCTTGAGTTCGCCGACACCGAAATAGCGTACATTTTGGACGCCATGGTACAGCAGGGCTCGGACGACGCTCAAGAAGCGGTGGAAATAATACGGGAGCTAAACGCTGATTTTGTGCAGGTTGCGATATTGAAGGAACAAGACATAATGCTGGAAATGATGATAAAAATTGATATTTCAAACATAAAGAATCAATTACCTTCGGCTTTTGGCGCCATTGCCGACACCGTATATCTTAACAGCGTAAATAAGATGTCTGTTAATAACCAAGGCATGGTCTCCACCCAATCGCATTCGCTTTCGATTAACGGCATGACCAACCAAATGAGCGAAGTTCTCATTAATGCCTTGTATCAATTATTGCCTCAAGAGCATCTTGAAGAAGACAAAGACGCCAAAGAATTTTTTAATGACGCTTTCGGCGCTTTGTTCAAAACGGTAATAAACAATATAGGGCTGGTGGGAGACGCCGAAACCGACCAAGCGGGAATCGTTGTGGGCGGCGTTAATTACGGCGAAGTCGGCGTTGATGACCATTCGATTAAAGTTATAGTGAGGGAGAACGCATAAAGTTGACTATAGGCATCATCATTGCAATGCAAGAAGAGGCAAAGCCTTATAAAAAACATATCTTAACCGACCAAGAAATATACGGCAAAAAATTTCTTATCGGCAAAATAGCCGATAAGGATATTGTGATATGTCTTAGCGGCATAGGCAAGGTAAACGCGGCTTTCGCCTGCGCGCTTATGGTAGAACGCTTTAAGCCTGATTTAATAATTAATACGGGCGTTTCGGGCGGATTGGGCGTTACAAAAGCGTATGATATCGTGATTGCCGACAAAGCGGTTCAGCATGACGCGGACACCACCGCTTTAGGCGATCCCAAGGGCATGGTAAGCACCGTTAATAAGATATATTTTGATACTTCCAAAAAGCATAATGAATTGATAAAAGCTTATTTGGACAATGCGTGCGTAGGTACTGTGGCCTGCGGGGATCAATTTATCGCGGACAAGCGTTTGGCGTCGGAAATTGCCCGGCAGTTCAATGCTATAGCCGTGGATATGGAGAGCGCCGCCGTGGCGCAGGTCGCTTACATTACAAAGACTGATTTGGTAATAATAAGGGGAATATCCGACGGCGCGGATGAAGAAGCGCCCGTTGATTTTATGTCTTTAATCGAACAAATCAGCCAAAAAATTTATGAGGCGGTAAAAAAAGTAATTGAAAGACTATAAGATATGCAAAATAATAGTTGGTAGGTTTAATAAATGAAGATAAAGAATTTAATGAAGCGATATCACACCACAATTAATCTTGTCAGGGATATTATACTTGGTGTCATAGCGTTTGTAGCGGCTTATTGGGTGGATAGGGGAAGTTTTGTAAGACACCCCGGTCTGTCAATAATGTGGATATACTTCAGCATATGTATAATTATCACCATATCTTCCATGGCGTTATTGAAAGGATACAGAGTAGAATGGCGTTATGCGGGAGTGACAGAAGTAGTGAATGTCATTATAGCTTTTGCCGCTTCGGGCGCCATCGCGATAATAATGAAATTAAGCTATTTCAGACAAATATTTTTAAGTACCATTGTATTATTTTATTTCTTCTATTTTTGTTTTGCTATGTTCTGGAAGTTGTCCACACGACTTACCATGGCGTTAAGAAAGCGCTTTAGAGTGGTGGGCAGCAATAACGAGAATATAATTATTTACGGTTCGGGGTATACGGGCGCGGCGCTGGTAAAGCGTTTATTGGACAAGCCAGAAGAAGGCTACGATCCCGTTGCGATAATAGACGACGATCCCTCCAAGCATCGCAAATTCGTAAGCGACGTTCCTATAATAGGCGGCAGGGATTGCATAGGGTATGCCATAAGAAAATACAAAGCGACCACAATAGCCATCGCCATAACGAAAATAACAAAGGAACAGCTGTTGTCCATTTATTCTTATATAAAGAAATTTAATGTCAAGATAAAGATAACCAGCAATATGAGCGGCGCCGACGCGGTATTGAATTCCGATGTAATCAGCTTAAAAAACCTTAGGATTGAGGACTTGCTTCACAGAAAAGAGCATAAAATAGATAGGGAACTGCTGGACAGTTTTATCAAAAACAAAGTTATCTTGGTTACGGGCGGAGCGGGCTCCATAGGAAGCGAAATATGCCGTCAGGTATTGCAATATCATTGCAAGCATTTGATTATTTTTGACCACCACGAATACGGTATGTTCAAAATGAACGAAGAGCTAAAGAAGAGTTGTGCAAGCGATTTATATTCTTTGGAGATGGGCTCGGTAAGAGATAGGGAGAAAGTGAGGGCTGTCATAGAAAAGTACAAGCCGGATGTGGTGTTCCACGCAGCAGCATATAAGCATGTGCCCATGATGGAAATCAGCGCCGACGAAGCGGTTAAAAACAATGTGATTGGCACGGAAAATGTCATTGAACAATGCGATATGTCGGGCGTAAAGAAATTTATACTTATTTCCACCGATAAAGCCATAAATCCCGCCAATGTTATGGGGGCGACCAAAAGGATTGCCGAATTAGTTTTGCAATGCAAATCCAAAACCTCGTCAACGCAGCTTGCCGCTGTCAGATTTGGCAATGTATTAGGTTCCAGCGGCAGCGTCATACCCACATTTATGGAACAAATCAACAACAGGCAAAATGTTACCGTAACTCATCCCGAAATGAAAAGGTATTTCATGACCATACCCGAAGCCGTCAGACTGGTATTGCAGGCGGGAGCGCTTGCCGAGGGCGGCGAAGTATATGTGCTGGATATGGGAGAGCCCGTTTACATTAAAGATTTGGCCTTTGATCTTATTAGGGCCAGCGGACTAATTCCCGAAAAAGATATAAAGATTGAGTATACCGGATTGAGACCGGGGGAAAAATTATTTGAAGAGCTGCAATATTCCGATGAGGATGTGGATAAAACAAAACACAGCGGCATATTTGTGTGCAAATTGGGGAATGTGGATTGCAAGGAATTTAACATGCAATTGCAAATACTAAAAGAAGCGGCTCAAAGCAATGACAAAAAGAAAGTTGAAGACATAATTTTTGAAATTGTTCCGAGCGAGTATAGGGAGAATTCCAAAGGAGTGGCGTAGTTATATGAATCATTTCGGAACAGACGGCATAAGAGCAAAAGCCGAAGTTTTCACAAAAAGTTATATAGAAAAGATAGCAAAAGCCGCGCTTATGGTAGAACCAGGAGCGACAGCGATTATCGGAAGAGATACCAGAGAGAGCGGTTTTTTTATTGAAACCAAATTGAGTCAAGCTATCGCTGAGAACGGAGGGAAAGCCATTGTGGCGGGAATGACGGCCACGCCCGCTATCGCTTATTTGGCGAGAAAACTTGGATGCGATTACGGCATTATGATATCGGCAAGCCATAATCCCCCCGAATACAACGGCATTAAGTTTTTTTCGGGAAGCGGCGAAAAAATTGACGAAAATATTGAGGAAAAGATAGATTACCATATCGACAATCCTGTTGAGTTTGAAAAAGCATACGGAACGCGGGAACAAATAGATTTTTATTACGGCGATGACGAATATATAAATTTTTTGATTGATACTTTTAAGCCCGACCTCAAAGGCATGCGCATTTGCCTTGATTGCGCTAACGGCGCCACAGCAAGAATAGCGCCTATGCTGTTTTCGGCTTTGGGCGCTCAAGTTACGGTCTTTAACAAAAACGAAACGGGAAAGGACATAAACAAAAATTGCGGAACCACGCATATCGAATTTTTAATGGAAAAAATGAAGAAGGAAAATTTCGACATTGGCTTTGCTTATGACGGCGACGGCGACAGAGTGAAGGCGGTATGCGAAAACAAGCTCTTTGATGGCGACCATTTAGTGTATGTTCATGCTCAAATTATGAAAAAACACAATAAACTGGCAAATAATACCGTGGTAGGCACATTGATGAGCAATATGGGCACACAAAGAGCTTACGAAAAAGCGGGCATAAATTTTGTGAGAACGGATGTGGGGGATAAATACGTTTATAGGGAAATGCGGCAAAAGGGCTATAATTTAGGAGGCGAGGAATCGGGACATATTATATTCAGCGATTATATGAAAACGGGGGACGGCATACTTTCCTCATTGCTTACGGCAATGCTCGCCAAGGAATATTCGCTTGTTAAGCTTGACGACATTATTGAGTACCCCAAAGCTATCGACAGTTATATTTGCGGCGAAGAAGCGAAAAAGAGATTCTTTGAAGATGAAATGCTGCAAGCATATCTTAAAGAAGTGGATTTTGAAGGAAGAATGGTTGTAAGACCCAGCGGCACCGAACCCAAAATAAGAATATTGGTTGAGGCCGTTGATAAATCCGTAGCCGAAGACAAGGCTGCCGAGATAAAAAATAATTTGATTTGGAGGCTGGAATAATAATGATAAAAGTATATATCATGAACGATGAAAGATTTGTTTATCTTGACCTTATGGGCAAAAATCCCAAAAAAATGCTTGAGGATGCCTTTAAGCCTAATTTTGAAGTAATAGAAAGTTTGGAAGAGATAGAGGAAGACGCCGAATATATCGCGGTATTATATCAGGATACCCCGCTTGTCGATTATGCTTTCTTAATGGAATTAACCCAAAAAGGGGAAGGTTTTGCCATAGGAGACGGCTATATTAAAAAAGCCGGATATGGCGGCAAGCTCGAAAGCGTTGACGATATAAGGGCCAAACAAATAAAGACTTTGGCCGACGCTCCTGTCATAATAAAAGAGATAAGAAGAAGAGTGCTTGATTCTTACAGAAACAGGAACATACTTTTTTATGATTTGGACAGTTGCTATATCGACCAAACGGTGCGGATTGAAGACGGCTGCATAATTCACCCCATGGTTAACCTTAAAGGAAACACTCATATAGGCAGGAATTGCGTGCTGTTTTCTTTTTGCGATTTAATCGATACAATAGTTGACGAGGGAGTTGATATTCGCTCCACCTATTCTTTGGGCGCGAAGATAGGCGCGCATACCACTGTGGGGCCTTTCGCTTGTTTGAGGAAGGGAACGGTTATCGGCGCTTATTGCAGGGTGGGCGATTTTGTGGAAATAAAGAATTCTACAATCGGTGACAATACCAAAATGGCCCATTTGGCTTATGTGGGAGATTCTACCGTAGGCTATAACACCAATATAGGCTGCGGAGCGGTATTCGCCAATTATAACGGCAGAATAAAGCAGCGCTGCATGGTGGGAAGCAATGTGTTTATCGGCGCCAACAGCAATCTGGTGGCTCCCGTTACGGTCAACGATGGAGCTTATATCGCTGCAGGCAGCACCGTAACTCACGATGTGCCCGGCGGCAATTTGTGCATAGCCAGATCAAGGCAAGTGCTTAAGCCTAATTGGGAAAGAAAATAATTAATCTCACTTTAATATTACATCAGCCACATACAATCCGTGAGCGGCGGCGTGGGAAAGGCTTCTTGTAAACCCTGCGCCGTCTCCAATGGCGTAAATATTCTTAGTGCCTTTTAACATAAAATCGTCTTCGGTTTCCGGTCGCGCGGAGTAGTATTTGCATTCTATGCCGTAAAGCAAAGTGTCATGGTTAGCTGTTCCCGGAGCCACTTTGTCCAAAGCGTATAAAGTTTCAATGATATTATCCAGCTGACGCTTGGGCATGCACAGCGAAAGGTCGCCCGGCACGGCTTTAAGGGTGGGAATCGTTGTGCAATCTTTCATGCGGTGTTCGTTTGAGCGCCTGCCTTTTACCAAATCGCCGAATCGTTGAACAAGCACGCTTCCGCCGCTTATTTTATTGGCCAGGCTTGCTACATATCTTGCGTATTCAATGGGCTCGTTGAATGGCTGGGTGAATTTGGTGGTGGTAAGCAAGGCGAAATTGCTGTTTTGCGTTTTTTTATCTTCGCCTTTGTACGCATGGCCGTTTACCGTAAGCACTCCATTGGTATTTTCGATAACCACGCTGCCCCTTTCGTTAAAGCAAAACATCCTTGTTACATCGCCGTAACCTTCGCTTCTGTACCAAATCTTAGGCTCGTAAATGCGCCTGCTGAAATGTTGCCAAACAAGGTAGGGGAGCTCCACTCTTACTCCGATATCCACTTGATTATTGGACATCTTTATTCCGTTCTTTTTGCACCAGTCCACCAAAAAGCTGCTGCCCGCTCTGCCTACGGCGATTATAATGTTGTCGCCTTTTACCGAAAATGTTTGACCGTCGTGGGTATAATGAACAATATTTTTGTCTTTATCGATATCGACAACGGGGGTATTTGTAAGAATTTCGCATTTTGAACCGAGATTGTCGATAAGATTAAGCATGGTGCTGAAGTTTTCATCAGTGCCCAAATGCTTTAATTCGGCCTGCTGCATATGCAAGTCATGCTGAAGGCAAATAAGCTTTAATTCGTCGTCGGGCAAGTATCTCTCTTGACTTGCGCCGTGCTTTATGAGTATTTGGTCGGCTTTGTTGATATAGCTCAGCACTAGTTCGTCTTGCATAAACGAAGTAAGCCATCCCCCATATTCGGTAGATATGACATACTTGCCGTCCGAAAAAGCGCCGGCGCCTCCCATGCCTTGCATAATAGAGCAAGGCGAGCAGCCCAAGCATTTTTGGGTCCTTTTGGAAACCAATGGACATTTCCGTTTTTGTAAGGGCAGGCCCTTTTCAATTAAAAGAACCTTTTGGGTTTTTCCAAGCGCATAGGCGGCCATTATGCCGCCTATGCCGCCGCCTATAATCACTATGTCGTATTTTTTTTGTTTTGCTTGCATTTGCGCCTCATTTTTATTGTTATTAACACTAATAATTATATACGATAAGATTATAAAGGTCAATTTAAGACAAAAGCTATTCTGTTATTATCAAATCGATATTCTTTTCGAGAGTCAATGTTTCAGTTTTGCCACTGGGGCGCGCTTTTTTGTATCTTATTACCAGTGTAACGTTAACCGTACCGCTTTCATTGAAGGTAATATAGCCGTTTTTGGCTTCGGCAAGCGAGCTGTTATTTATTTTTATGCTGGTATCGTAAGCGGGCGAGGAGTTGAACTGGCATTTGCTCGATACCATATTTTGATACGAAACCCTGTCGCCTATTTGGTAGGTGCGTTGCTGTTCGGTCAAATTATCCCTCAAGTCAAATTTGACAATATAAATAGATGCCGAATCGATGAAACTGCCGTATCTGTATTTTATGTTCACTCTGCCCGTTCCCTTAAATGTCAATACGGAGCCTGCCACGGCGGCTTCGCTGTCGATATCGGTAATCACATATTCAACGCCTTCGCTTATTCTTTGTTTGGAAGGATATGCGATAAGGTTTAAGGAATAGCTTGCTTCTTCTTCCTCGTCGCCTTCAAGATAGAATATGGTTTTCTCCATTTCCACAAAAGCGTTGTCAATTGATGAAAAATTAGGCGCTTTATAAGAATAAAAGGTATCTGTAAGGCACCTTACGGTATATCCCAAGCTGTTTACATAGGTAAATTGCAAGTAGACTCTAATTTGATTGCTTTCGGTATAAAAAATGACAAAATCGCCTTTTACGGCATATGTTCCAATTTCTTCGGTAAAGCTTTCGGGCAAATTGCTGCCGTCGCAGCTTTTGTATATTTTGTCGTTTTTAATTTTTATGTTTGATGTATAAATGCCTTCAAGCGAAGACAAATCTTCAAATTGGGTTTCACCTTTTCTTTGGTTTGAAGTCGGAATATGAACTATGTAGCTATTATATCGATAAAAAGATTCAACGGCCTCCATACGGTTTTGGTCGCCCACATTATCGGGTATAAGCGTTAAATAGTTGTTGTTATCCCGATATTCCCCCGTATTTGTCAAGATGTTTGAATTGTCGTAAATAAAGTATTTTTGCTTTTTATCAAAAATTATTTTGCTTGAATTCCTTACAAATTTGCCCATCAGCGGCTCAAAAGTGTATAAATTGTAATCTTTGCCCTTTTTTAGAGTATTGCAGGCGGTTAAGAATAATAAAGCGCACAAAATCGCCAAAAGGGCCGATAAAATAACCAATAGCCTTTTTTTCATAAAAATCCTCCTTATGAAGGCGAAAAAAGTCAAATTATTTATAAATCCATTATACTATGCCGTTGTAATAACAACAAGGTATTTATAAAAACAAAACCTCTGAACAGAGGTTTGTTTAAGGTATGATATTGTGTCGTATTATTGAATAACGACAAAGTTATTATTCATTCAATGAATAAGTTAATCGTTTGATTGAGCTCCAATACTTCCCACGAGCCGTCAATGTAGGAATTTCTTATATATCTGACAAAAAGCATAACTTCAACGGTGCCTTCTTTTATGAATTTAATTTGCCCTTCTTGGTCTACGGCAAGCGCGTCGTTGTTAATTTTCACGATATAGCGGGCAAAATCAACATCGGTATAGATGACTAATTTGTCGATAATTCCAAGATAAGAAGCTGTCTCTCCCGCATTATAAACGCGATTTATGTCGGGGATATTCTCTTCAAGCTCAAATTTTACAATATACACCTTTACTATGTCTTTGAAAGGACCGTATTTATATTCTATATCCGCCCAGCCGTCGCCTTCAAAAAATAAAGAAGAGCCTTGCATGAAAGCGGAAGGAGAGCTTGCGTCAATGAGTCTGAATTCGGCGCCCGTAATAATTTTTTCTTTGGAGGGGTAAGCAATTAAATTCAATTCATAGCCCAAGGCGTTTTCTTCTTGGTAAGCGAATACGGATTTTTGCAAATCCACCGCAGCAATATCCGCCCCTTTGAAATCAATTTCCTTGTGGCAAAAAATTGATTGGGCAAGACAGCTGACTTGACGATTGAGCTCATCTTTACAAAAATAACGCAAATAGGTGACAGAGGGCTTTCCGTCAAAAAACAAAGTAACAAAATCCCCCGTAAGGTCGCGCTCGTATTCTCCCGCCAAAACGGTAAAGCTTTCGGGGTCGGGATTGTCGTACGCGCTTTTGAAGATTTTGCCGTCCTTAAGCTTGAATTTGTCGCCGTAAAGGCCTTCAAATTCAGATATTTTTTCATCTTCTCCCGCTTTCACATAGGCGTTTTCGGGATTAATGAGATAATCTTTATAACTTAAAAGGCAAACGGCGGCTTCCATACGGTTTTGGTTGCCTATATTATCGGGAATAAGAGTTATTACATCATCGTTGATATGATAATCCCCCGCGATTTTAAGCATATTGTTTTTGTCATAAAAATAATATTTTTGTTTGTTTTTGAATACGATTTTAGATAAAGATTTAACAAATTTGCCTTGGGAAGCGTCATATGTATATAAATAGTAGCCTTTTAATTTTTTTAAGCGGTCATTATTGCAAGCTGTCAAAGACAATGCCGCCAAGACAATCAAAAGCGTTAAGGCAACGGCGCAAAACTTTCTTTTCATAGTTTGCCCTCCATAATCTACAGTTAAATTATTTATATAATAAAAATAGTTGAAAAATTATAGAAATATCGTCGGCTTTTGCAATAATTCAATGAAGGATGTCAAACAATTTTTTTTGCGTATGGTTTTTTTATTTCATGTATTAATTCTAATTGCCTTATTTTATAATTAAAATTTAATTTGATAATGCAAATCGGCAAAATTTGTGATAAAATAAATTTAACGCGCCCTCAGAAAGCAGCGCCTTTTGGCGGTTATATTGTAGAAAGAACAGCGGGGAATACAATTATTCGGGATAAGAGGTAAAAGTAAAAATGAAAACCATTGAGCTGAAATCATTTGACGAAACAATACTTCACTGCACTTTATGGGATGAGGCAACAAACCCCAAAGCCGTGGTCCAGCTCTGCCACGGCATGGGTGAATACGCCATGAAATATGATAGGTTCGCAAGATATCTAAACAGTCAAGGCTATATAGTGTTCGCCGACGACCATAGGGGGCACGGATACACTGAAGACGAAAAAAATCGAGGGCATCATGACGGTTTTATGTTCGGCGACACTTTGAAAGATTTATTGTTTATTCACAAATATCTTAAAGAACAATACAATTTGCCTCAAATATTTATCGGACACAGCTACGGGAGCTTTTTAGGGCAAGCGTTTTATCAGCAATCAACCGATGTCAAAGCAGTTATTCTATTGGGCTCTGCAAAAATCCCCAACTGCTTGTCCGCGATGGGCATGGCGATTTTATATCTTTTATATTTGATAAAAAAAGATTGGCGCCCAAAATTCATTAACAGCGTAAGCGACAAACTGTTTAATTTGAAATACAAAGGCGAAAAGGGCGCATGTCTTTGGATAACCCGCGACAACACGAGAAGGCAAGCTTTTATTGAAGACCCTCTTTGCGGCGTAAATATGAGCGTCAATTTTATTTTTTCCATGCTTAAAGGCATATATCAAACCAACCGAAAGGAAAATACGGCTAAAATAAACCGGAACACGCCGCTTGCCATACTCAGCGGAGATATGGATCCCATAGGAGGATGGGGTAAAAAGGTAATAAAGCTTTATAAATTCTATAAAAAACAAGGAGTTAAGGATTTGTTTTTTAAGCTTTATCCCGGCGCCAGACATGAATTGATAAATGAGATCAATTACGAAGAAGTATTTAATGACATAAATGAGTTTATTCTTAAATGCTTAAGTAAATAAAAACAAAGTTTGAATTGCCGCTTAAAATATACATTTGGGTTCCCATAATGTATAATTTTGTAGCACAATTGACAAAATTTAAGATTCGCGCTTAGTCGAGGTTTTTTTATTAAAGAACCTCGCATTCGTTATTTTTCGACACTTATTGACATAATCTCCTTTTGTTTACGATTTTCCGCTTTTTTATTCTAAAAATTAAAATTGACTATAGTTATTTAACTTAATATAATGGCATTAGAAAATAATAATACAGGAGATGAAGGAAAATGACAGTACAAGAATTTTCGGATAAGGTAAGCGAAGCCGTTTTTATGAATATTGAAGAAGTGCTCAAAATCGAAGAGGACCGCTTGAAAGACGGGTATAAGTTTTTGGTAAAATTGGAAACAGGCGAAAGCTTTGTGGTAATGGTGATAAAATAATTTTTCCGCATTATAGGATGAAGGGATTTCGGCCAAAATTATATAGCGCTCGCGGCCCGATAAAGAATATAATCGATTCTCTTTGACTTTGTCGGATTTAGGTGTTATTATGTAAAAAATTATGAATGCGGCAGGAGTATATGAGCATTGTTAAGAACACCAAGTTTTCTCTGATATCACAAAAAGCGGATAAATTCTTTTATTCAAACTTCTATATAGCTTTAATCACCATAATCGGCATTATCGGATATATTTTCAGCTTGGAAATATACGCGATTTACGCCATAGTGATCGTTGCCGCTTTCAATTGGATTTTATGCAAGGACTTGATGCCCAGTTTTTTGGCCGTAGCCATACTCGCTATGACTCCGCTTGCACGCCACGGAGAAGTTAACTTTTTCGATCCGGTTTATTACGCGCCCATTATTGCGGTGCCCGCTTTTATTGCGCACATGATTCTATTTCCTCCCAAAGTGAAATTGGATAAATTCTTCTATACCACTCTTGCCGTTGCCATAGCCATTACTTTGGGGGGAGTGGGCTATCTTTCCGCCAAGGAATATTTTTCCATGCCCGCGCTTTATTATGTATTTGGGCTTGGTTTCGGTATGGTGGGCATTTATATTATTCTGCAGGCTTATGTTCCATACGATAAAGAGAGAATTGCCAATTATTTTGCGCGCATGATGGTGGGCATAGGCATTATGGGTATAGCCATGGTGGCATGGGAGTATATCGAAAACGGTCACGAAATTGCCCAAAACTTTCGTCGTTTCATGCGCCATTTTCAATTTGGCAACAATTTATCCAACAATCTTTTGCTGTCCATGCCGTTTGCTTTTTATCTTGCCGTAAAGACCTCAAAAGCCGCGCCTTCGGTTTTTTATTTTGCGGTGGGAGTTTTGCAATATATCGCCATGGTTTTGAGTTTGTCAAGAGGCGGAATACTGTTCAGCACCATAGTGTTTCCGTTTGTGCTTTTAACGACATTTATCGTAGCCAAAAAACACAGATTGAAGTATCTTATTGTGCTTGTCGTAATCGCCATAACGATGCTGTTGGTGTTTTGGTTTTGGGTTTCGCCCTTTTTAGAAAATATTTTGGAAATCATGGAAGTGAAAGGGAATGAGGCAAGGGTAAAACTTTATAAGCTTGCTTGGCATAATTTTTTGGAATATCCCATATTCGGCAAAGGGATCGCTTATGACGGAGGCTTGTATTATCATCCGCAGCCGTGGTGTATGTATTGGTATCATTCCACTCTCTTCCAGATTCTCGGCAGTTTGGGTATTGTGGGCGTAATCGCTTACGGATATCAAGAAATAGTAAGATTCTTAACGCTTGTCAACGTAAAAAGCGTATTCAATCTTTACACATTGCTTTCCATAGGCGGTTTCGCGGCCTATTCCATGGTGAATGTGGGATATTTTGTGCCGTTGCCCTTTGTGGCCATAGTAGTTCATATGTTTATCGTAGCCGAGAGATACAACAAAATTCTCAAGAAAAACAAAGATTTGCTTTTGGAAGAAAAAATCGTAAAGCGTCAGATTATCAGACCTTAAACAGTATATCCGGCTATTGAAATTATATCTGTTTTGTGCTAAAATCAAATTAATTTAATAAATAATACTGAAAAAGGCGGAATTCATTATGTGCGATACCATTGTTGCTTTGCCGTCGGCAACTAAGGACGGCAGAATGCTGTTTGCGAAAAATTCTGACAGAAGCCCCAACGAACCCCATGTGGTGGTCAGATATCCGGCAAAGGATTATGATTTGGATAAAAATCCTAATGTCAAATTGACTTATATAACCATACCCCAAGTTCAACATACATATGAAGTTGTGCTTATGAAGCCCAGCTGGATATGGGGCGCCGAAATGGGCTTTAACGAGTACGGGCTCAATATCGGCAACGAAGCGGTGTTCACCAAGGAAAAGAAAGGAAAAGACAGCCTTATTGGCATGGACATGCTGAGATTGGCCTTGGAACGGACAAAGAAGGCTAAAGAGGCTTTGGATTTAATCATTGAATTATTGCAGGAATACGGACAGGGCGGCAATTGCGGCTATGACCACAACTTCCACTATCATAATTCTTTCCTTATCGCTGACAGGGAAGAAGCGTATGTGCTGGAAACGGCGGGCAAGTATTACGCCGCAAAGAAAGTCAAAGATTTTTACGCCATCTCCAACTGTCTTTCAATTGAAGAGGATTACGATATCATACATCCCAACGCCATAGACAACGTTATTAAAAAGCGCCGTTGCAACACAATGGAGGAATTCGGGTTTGCAAGATGCTATTCCGATAAGATTTATACGCATTTTGCAAAAGCCAAAAAGAGAAGATGTCTTGCTCAAGAGGTCTTGGAAAAGAATAAAGGGCAGATAACCGTTCAAACAATGATGGAAATTTTAAGAAGCCATGCGCCGAATTATAAAGAGGACACCAATTCGGTGGCTTCAATTTGTATGCACGCGGGCGGGCTCATAGGCGACCATACCACGGGCAGCTATGTGGCTTCGCTTTCTCCCGACGACGCGTATTATTACGTAACCGCCACATCCACCCCTTGCCAAAGCATTTTCAAACCGCTTATCTTGGACAAAGAAATGCCCATAGAAACCGAAAACGAGGAAAAAGCAAAGGAGTATTGGATGAAATACGAAAGGCTGAACAGATATATTTACGCCGGACAAATAGACAAGGCCGTTTTCTTAAAAGAGATAAGCCAATTGGAAAAAGAGTATGTGGACAAATTTGAGAGCAAGAAAACAAAAGCCGAAAGAAACAAAATTATTAAAGAGTGTTGGGCAAAAGCCGATAAATTAATTGACGAATATTTGAAAAAGATGAACGGCGCCGAATTTAATTTTCAAAAGGGCAAGCCTTCTTACCGCAAATACTGGAAGAAAAAAACGGATATTTTGTTTGCCCAAAAAGATTAACAGTGTATTGCAAATAAAAAACGCTAAGCCCGCTTTGGCAACGCGGGCTTTTTGTTATTTTCTCAACACAGCAAGATTGGCAGTATTTTAGCAAAAAAAATGTCATGTTAATTGTTATTAATACATGCTATAATTATTATAAATTATCTCCAATTTGGGAACGCCTTGGAAAAAATTGAAAAAGGAGATATCTTAGATGATTGAGCTTAAAAAGGAATATCAGGCGCGGCAACAATTAGGATTATTCCGGTTTTTTCCGCATATTCACAAAAGAATACGGCATAACGCCGATAGAATATACCAAATACCTTAAATTATGATACCATAAAGGTATTTATAAAAATGAGAGGAAAGCAAATGAAATTGACATTTCGCTGGTACGGCGACAAAGACGCGGTAAGTTTGGATAAAATCCGGCAAATACCCGTAATAAGCGGCATTGTGTCCGCCATAGACGATATTTTGCCGGGAGAGGTTTGGCCCCAAGAACAGATTGAAGCCATCAAAAACAAAGCCAACGCTCACGGACTGGAATTCGAAGTGGTGGAAAGCGTGGCGGTGCACGAAGACATTAAGCTGGGCGAAAAAAGCAGGGATAAATATATAGAAAATTACATAGAGACCATGAAAAGGCTGAGCCGTGCGGGCATTAAGGTGATATGTTATAATTTTATGCCCGTTTTTGACTGGATGAGAAGCAACCTGCGCTTTAAGAATGAAGACGGTTCAGAGTCTCTGGCTTACGAGCATGATAAAGTAATAAAATTCAATCCGCTTACGCTCAGCGAAGATTTAAATTTGCCGGCATGGGACAAGAGCATAGGCAAAGAACGCATGAAGAAATTGCTTGATATCTATAATGAATTCACCGATGAAAGGTATTTTGCAAACCTTAAGTATTTTCTTGACGCCGTTATTCCCGCCGCCGAAAAATATGATATTAAAATGGCCATTCATCCCGACGATCCGCCGTGGAGCATTTACGGCTTGCCGAGGATAATCGGGCAGGAGCGTAATTTTCAAAAGTTTTTGGACCTCAATAAGAGCGCTTATAACGGCGTAACTTTTTGCGCGGGCTCATTGGGATGCTACAAGAACAATGATCTTGAAAAGATGATTGAAATGGCGAAGGGCAGAATACATTTCGCTCATTTAAGAAATGTAAAAATAGAAGGAGAAAAAGATTTCAGGGAAACGGCGCATCCGTCCGTTTGCGGCAGTTTGGATATGTATAGGCTGGTCAAGAAGTTATACGATACCGGATTTGACGGTTATATCCGTCCCGACCACGGCAGACAGATTTGGGGAGAAAGCGGCAACCGCGCGGGATACGGACTTTATGACAGAGCGCTGGGAGCCATGTATATAGCGGGATTGATTGAAGCAATCGAAAAGGAGGCAAAAAATGTTTAAGGACAAAGTAGCGGTAATTACGGGAGGGGGAGGAATATTATGCTCGGCTTTTGCCAAGGAATTGGCAAGACTGGGAGCAAAAGTCGCCGTGCTTGATTTAAGATTGGAAGCGGCTCAGAAGGTTGCCGACGCCATAAACGGTCAAGGTGGCCAAGCAAAAGCATATCAAGCCGATGTTTTGGATAAAGAAAACATGGAAGCGCTCCGTCAGCAAATCCGTAAAGATTTGGGGTTTTGCGATATTTTGATAAACGGCGCGGGCGGAAACAGTCCCAAAGGCAATACCACCAACGATACCTTTAGCTTTGAAGATATGAAAAATGATAATGTCGTTACCTTTTTTGACTTAAAAGATTTTGATATCGACAATGTTTTCAGGCTTAATTTTTTGGGCGCGTTTATTGCCACGCAGGTTTTTGTCAAAGATATGCTTGACAAAGGCGGTTCGATTATAAATATTTCATCCATGAGCGCTTTTTCTCCCATGACAAGGGTATCCGCTTACAGCGCGGCAAAGGCGGCGATATCCAATTTCACCATGTGGCTTGCGGTGCATTTCGCGCCCGCCAATATCAGAGTGAACGCCATAGCTCCCGGTTTTTTTGACACCGCGCAAAACCATGATTTATTGTTTAATAAGGACGGCACGCCCACGAAAAGGACGGAAAAAATATTAAACAATACGCCCATGAGAAGATTGGGCAAAGTGGAAGACCTTTTGGGAGCGGTGAAGTTTCTTTGCAACGATAAGGAATCAGCTTTTATTACGGGAATTGTATTGCCCGTTGACGGAGGATTTCAGGCGTATTCGGGAGTGTAATATGGGCCGATGGGAGGAAGCATAATGAAAGGCTTTTTGCGAGAAGATTATTTTTTGAATAACAATATTTCTTATATGCTCTATAAAGAATTTGCCGAAAACAAGCCCATAATTGATTATCATTGCCATTTAAGCGCCCGTGAAATCTATGAGAATAAGCCTTTTGAGTCGCTTTATCAATTATGGCTGAAATATGACCATTATAAATGGCGCCTTATGCGGCAAGCGGGCATTGACGAGTATTTTATTACGGGAAAAGCCGACGAGTTTGAAAAATTCGCAAGTTATTGCAAGGCGCTTTCGGGAGCGGTCAATAATCCTTTATATATTTGGTCTCACCTTGAATTGCGGAAATATTTCGGCATAGATCTTGTAATTAACGAAAAAAACGCTTATGAAATTTGGAACAAGGCGCAAGAAATATTGAAAAAGGGCTTTCTTACTCCGCTTAAATGCATGGAAATATCAAATGTAAAAACCATTTTCACCACCGACGACGCGCTTGATGATTTGCGATACCATAAACTTTTGGCAAAGCGGTTTCCCAATAAAGTATTGCCCGCTTTCAGAGGGGATAAAGCGCTTGGGCCCGATAAAGCGTTTATCGAAGACCTTCAAAAAGCAAGCGGAATAAAAATCGCTTGCCTTGAGGATTATTTGCAAGCTCTTTACGGCAGACTTGAATATTTTTGTGCTTGCGGCGCCAAAGCCGCCGATTTCAGCTTTGAATGCTTAAACCAAAATATTATCGAAGACAGCCGAGCGCAAGCTATTTTTGAGAAAATTCCGAGCAATCAGTGTATTTCCGATAACGAAATTATCGCTTTGTCAACCTATATTTTGTATAGATTAAGCCAAAAAATCAGCGAATTGGATATGGTTATGGAATTGCACATGGGAGTTACAAGGAACAAAAACAAAAGGCTTTATGATTTATTGGGGGTTGATTGCGGCTGCGACGGCATAAGCGAAAAAAGCTATTTGAGCGGGCTTTATAACCTCTTAAACAATTTGAATTCCGAAAACGCTCTTCCTCATATAATACTCTTCAATCTCAACCCCAATCTTAGCCATTTATTAAGCGTATTGGCGGGCTGCTTAAGCGGCCGCAAAAAAATACAGCTTGGTCCCTCATGGTGGTTTAACGACAATAAAGAAGGCATAATAAGTCAATTGGACGCCATTTCTCTCAACGGGCATCTTGGTTCATTCGCGGGGATGCTTACTGATTCGCGCTCCTTTTTGTCCTATTCAAGACACGATTATTTCAGAAGGATTTTGTGCGATTATTTCGGCGAAAAAATCCAAAAAGGCGAAATAGCTTTTAATAAAGAAATTATTGGCGAGATAATTGAAAATATATGCTTCAAAAACGCCCAAAAACTATTCAGATTGTAAAATTTTTTATTTATTAGCCCCTAAAGAATAAATATAGCTTTTTACGGCAATAATTTTTTTGTTATAAAAAATTTTTGATAATTTGCAAAAAAATTTATATAAAACCGTTGACAAAAGGTTTTTCTTTGATATAATGTAATTAGCAGTCGAAGCCTTAGAGTGCTAATTCAAGTAAGGCTGAAAAAAATAAAAGGAGGTGTTATTATGTTTGGATTGATACCGGTAAACAAAGGTTTGACCAGACCGTCCAATTACAGCGGAGGAATCAGGGATTTCTTTGACGACTTTTTTAACGATTTTCCTTCATTGTCGTACAGGGGAGCCATGAAGATGGACATTAGAGAAAACGAAAAAGAATATATCATTGACGCCGAGCTGCCGGGAATAAAGAAGGACAATATCACGATAGACATTAACGAAAACAATCTTACCGTTTCGGCGAATTATCAAGAAGACAAAAAAGAGGAGAAGGGGAACTATATACACAGAGAAAGAAGAATGAGCTCAATGTCCAGAACAGTATACCTTCCCGATATGGACGAAGACGGCGTCAAAGCAAAATACAGCGACGGAATCTTATGCATCACGGTTCCCAAGAAAGTTGAATCGTCCAAAAGAAAAACAATAACGGTAGAATAAACCCCAGCATTTCAGCTGAAACAGACAAAGCGCGAAGTTTGGAAATCGACTTCGCGTTTATTTTTTATTTGGAAAATCAAGTAATAATATTTGCTTAACTGATACAGAATAAACTTAGAAAATATTTTTTTATTAATAGGAGGAATTTTTATGGCAAAAGTAAATTTATCCACAAAAGATGTAAGTCTTATGAGCGATCTTTTGGGATATGAGCAATGGGCGGCGAAGAAATGTCAGCTTTACGCTCAAACAATCGACGATCCGGAAATAAAAGGTTTATGCAAAAAGATGCAGCAAACACACACAATGAATTTTGATTCTCTTTTTAATTTTTTGAAAGAGCAGCAGTAAGTTCAGGGAAAGGAGGAAATATTTATGAAAAATTTGAATGAAAAAGATTCCATGATCGACCTCATCAATCAGGAAAAAGAAATTATGAAAGCGTACGGCTCTTTTATTCCCGAAGGTTCCAGCACCGATTTAAGAGGGTTGTTGCACAACAACTTAAAAGCTGTGGAAAGTCAGCAATTTGAGCTTTTTGAGAAAATGAGACAAAAAGGATATTATCAGATAAATGACGCCAAGCAGCAGGAAATCAAACAGCTGGTAAATTCTTACGCATAAACCGTCAAGTTTTTTCGGCTTTTTATACCGTTTAGCAAAGGGATATTGAGATATCCCTTTTTGCGATTTTACTCATTTTTATTGCGCTTTAACAGCGTCCGCCGCATATAGTGATATGACTTAAGCGAAATGATGCGGCGAATATTTTGTTATTTGCGGCAATATAATTTTAATAATCAGCGATAAATAGGAGGCTGTCTATGTCCGCGCGTTTTAGAAGAAGAAACATCAGGCCGTCGAGGGCGGCGGCTGTGCAAAGGGAAATAAGGCGACTTCCTGACATAGCTTATTACATACAGACGACGGACGCCGTAAATCCAAATGCCGCCCTTCCTTTAACCGAAGCGTTTATTTCGAGCGAAAATATAACCATGTTGAACAATTATGTTTTCAATTTGAATAACGGAATATACAGACTGGGCTTTTCGGCGGCGGCAAAGGCTTTGGAAGACGCCTCAGAAGTAGGATTGGGCTTTTTTGTCAACGGTTGCTCCACAAATATCGCAACAAAAAATTCTTCAATTAAGGACAACACATACGCGTTAAGCGCCGAAGGCATAATAGTGTCCACCTCAAACAATACCAAAATTACTTTAGTGAACGCCGGAAATGTAATAACAAGTTACGCCTTTGTCAATGTTATAGCGGAAAGGATTAATTAATATTTTTATTTTTCATTAAATATATCCGTTAATAAATTTGTGGGAATACGCATTTACGGGCGTTATATGAAGGCATATGAATAAACAAAAAGAATGGGCAATATATTTAATATTATGAGATTGGGAGGGCTATGACACTGGTAAAGAAGACTGTTATTCTGACAAAGAACGGCGCCAAAGGCTATATAACGGTAGTAAGGGTGGGGAGCTCTTCGGGCATAAAGGCAATAATTGATTATGCCGGAACAGAGCTTGTTATGGGCTTAAAGATAGGAGCTTTCCCTCTCATAATTAAAAAAATAAACGCGGCGAAAAGTGAATTTGAGCTGCCCGCCGATATTGATTTTACTGGCAACGACGACATAAGCTGTTTGGTTATGGAAGGGCAGAGAATCTACGCCGAAGGCGGAGCAAGAGGAAGAATACAATTGCAGGATATCATGAGGTTTATGGATAATGAAAACCAATCAAATATCAATCAAAAAAGCAAGGAGGTCAGCCATGAAAAAGATAAAGGCGTTTTTCAGCAAATTGATGAGCGGGATAAAGAAGTTCTTCAAAAAGATAGCTCAGCTGTTCAAACCCCAACAAGTGCCGGAGAATCAAGAAGAGAAGAAATAGCGCCAAGCGGGATTGTGGAAATACATAAAGAAAAAACCAAAATGGAAAGCCGCATAGAGCAAGCAAAGACAAAAGAAATTCCCAAAGCGGAGATGCCCAAAGGAACTCCCAAGACCCAAATCAAAGAAGTTCCCATGACGGAAAAACCAATAGACGCGTCCCAAACGGACAGGGCAAAAGATAGTCCCAAAGCCGAAACGGTCAAAGAAGAACCTAAAGTGGAAAGAGCAAGCGATAAAAAAGAAAGCGGCTCAAAGCTTGAGGATAAAAAAGAAACAACCTATGAAAAGCTTGAAAGCAAGGAGAGCGTTAAAGAAAAAACAGAAACGTCCAAAAGCTTTGTGGACGGTTTATTGAAGGACGGCGCAAAAAGCGCGCCCAAGGACGTCAAGAGCTTCTATTATTCGGTAAAGGACAAATTAGATGAATTATTTGTAATGTATCCCAGAGAAAAAATGTTGGAAAATATCATTCCTTCTTCAAAATGGGTAAGGATTAATTACGATAAAGACGATTATTATGTGGCGGGCGTGCTGGTGGACGATGACGGCAAGGTTACCCATATCGCTTACGGAGTGCCCGGCTTTGAAGGAAAGAGTCCGCCCAAAGAAACTGAATGTATCTGCGACTGGCTGCCGCTTAAGGATATGGATAAGTTCGAAGGCTACTGGCTGATTTTTCAAAGCGCGGATACCGGAGAAATTTTGCCTAAAGATTAATTATTTTTATATAATGGTTGCTGATGTTTGAAATTTATTATATACTTACTATTATATAATAAAAAAGGCTGAGGCAACCGTATATTATGAATAATCAAATATCTTTATTGGGAGCGCAGGTGGCCAAGACTATGCCGATAATAATCATGGTATTATATATCGCGGGACTGGTGGCTATCGCCATAATTACTCATAAAAAAAGCCGTTCGCTTTCGGGCTTTTTCCTCGCGAACAGAGGAATAGGCGGATGGATGACGGCTTTTTCATACGGAGCGGCGTATTTTTCCGCCGTTGTTTTTATCGGTTACGCGGGCAGATTCGGCATGCAATTGGGGCTTTCGACGGTATGGATAGGAATAGCCAACGCGCTGATAGGCTCATTGCTGGCGTGGATAGTGCTGGCCAAAAGAACCCGCAGCATGACCAACAGGCTTAAGACAAGAACAATGCCCGAATTTTTTGAAAAGAGGTATCAAAACAAACATATCAAGTTGTTGGCGTCCATAGTGATATTTATATTCCTTATCCCGTATTCGTCTTCGGTATATCAAGGTTTGGGCTATTTGTTTGAAATGATTTTCGGGCTTGAGTTTTACTGGTGCATAATTATTGTGGCCGCGCTCACCGCGATGTATCTGTTCGCGGGCGGTTATTTCGCCACCGTATTGGGAGATTTTTTCCAAGGCATAATTATGCTGAGCGGCGTTATCGTTATGATAATTTTGATGTTTAATTCCGATGTTGTGCAAGGCGCTGAAGGACTAAGGAAGCTTACCGAAGCGGGATACGGTTTTATCCCGTCGGCGGAAGGTAATTTCTTTAATTCCAACGCATTTAACCTTATTGTGATAATTCTGCTTACATCTTTCGGGATATGGAGCTTGCCCCAATCGGTGCATAAATTTCACGCCATAAGAGATAACAACGCGATAAAAAAGGCCACAATAATAAGCACGGTTTTTGCGTTGGTCATAGGGGGAGGCGCTTATCTTAACGGCGGATTCGCAAGACTGTTTTTCCCTCAAGGGCTTCCTGCAGGAGGCGACGACGCCGTAGTTCCGGAAATGCTTATTAGAGCTGGTTTTCCCGGCGTCATGTTGGGGCTTATTATGGTGCTGTTGTTGTCGGCAAGCATGTCCACGCTTTCCGCGCTTGCGTTATCGAGCTCGTCGGCGGTGGCAATCGACGCTTATAAAGGATACATAAACCCCAACGCCAAAGAGAAAAAAGTAAAGCTGATTTTGCAGATATTATGTTTGTTGTTCATAACGCTGAGCGCCGTACTGGCAATATTCAGAGTGGATGTTATAGTAACGCTGATGTCTTTCAGCTGGGGCACATTGGCGGGCTGTTTCATGGGACCTTATGTGCTGGGGCTTTACAGTAAAAAAATTACGGCGGCGGGGGCCATTGCCTCAATAATCAGCGGGGTAAGCGTAACGATAATTTTAGTCGCGGTGTTCGGAATGGTGGACGGCGGCAAAAATGTTGGCGAGATAATAAATTTAGGTATAAAAAGAGCTCCTTTAATAGGAGTTATCGACATGATTTTTTCCATAATAATAACTCTTGTAGTAAGCGCGTTTACCAAAAAACCCGATAAAGAGCATTTGGATTTTTGTTTCGCCAAAGAAAATATAATCGAAAAAGCTCGATAAGTAAAAGGAGCTTGCGGATGAACAGAACAAGATTTATAGCTTATACGGGAATATTGACGGCTATTGTTACCGTAACCACATTTGCCGCCATACATACGCCCAACACTCAGGGATTTATAAATTTCGGCGACGCCATAATATTTATCGCCGGCATATTCTTCGGGCCCTTTGCCGGGCTTATCGCCGGCGGTTTGGGTTCTGCGTTTGCCGATATGATACTTGGCTATACCGTCACATGGGCGCCTTTTACGCTGGTCATTAAAGGCGCCGAAGGGTTTATCGTGGGTCTGGTATCGGCGATATTGTGCAAAATGTTGGCCAAAAAATACCATGTAATAGCTTATTTGTTGGCGATGACGGCGGCGGGGCTGATAATGGTGGCGGGTTACTTTTTTGCCACATGGATTCTTTACGGTTTTTTATATGGCGGCGCTTTCCATTCCCCAAAGCTTCATACAAATGGGAGCTTCAATGGCGATAGCTTTGCTTTTAATCCCCGTAACCAAAACAATTTTGCGCGTAATAAATCCCAAAGACGACCGTCAATAAACGCTCTTGATTAACTTAATTTGCTTTTGAAAAAATCGCACATTTCTTTGTTGGTAATTATGGATTCCTCATATTCGGGCTGAATTACCTGATAGACATGAGTCAATTTGTTCTTAGTTTTTGAATCCCAGAATCTGAGCTTATATTCATGATTATGTTCTTCCAGGAATTTCGCCATGTTTAAGGTTTGTTTTCTCAAAAAGTCTTTTTTGCTGCTTGCAAGATAAACGGGCGCTATGTCGCCGTTGTATACTCCTGAAAACGATATTTTGGACACCCATTCAGAGTCCCTGAACCCTTTTCCCAAAAAATATTCGCCGTATGCGTTTATTATGGGATTGCGCAGCTTAATGAATTTTCTCAGTTCAAAAGCGCCGCAGATAAGGCCGCCCGCTTTAATTTTAATGTTTGTATGCAAATCCCACTTTTCGCACAATTCTTTGTTGTGTTGCAAGGCCATGGTCAAAGAAGCCAAGTGGCCGCCCGCGGAATCTCCCGCGATAAAGAAATTGTCCAGGTCGGCAAAATAGTCGTCGCACCTTTTTTCCAGCCAATTCAAAGCGGCGAATACATCCTGCAAAGGAGCGGGGAATCGGGCTTCTTGAAGAAGGCGGTAATTGATATTGATGACGGTAAATCCTTCTTTGGCAAGATGCATGCAAAAATTCTTATTCAATTCCTTGTTTCCATAAAGCCAGCCGCCGCCGTGTATGTCAAAAATTACGGGCAATTTGCGGGAGGTGTTTTCGGGATAATAAACATCAAGGGTGTGCATTGGATTGTCGTCGTTTATGTATTTAATATCCGTTATTTGCGTAACGCCTTGAGGCAGCTTTTGCGAAGCCCTTCTTTTGGTGTCCACCTTATCGGTTATTTTCCAGAAAAAATCAAGCAATTTGTGTCCTACGCTCATATTGTGTGTTCTCCTTTATACATAATCTATTATAAATTCCAGTTTGTATTCTCCAAAGTCAATTCCCTTGACGCGCTCGGTTATAACGCTCTCGCTTATCTCCAAATCGTAGGGAACGACTATGTCAACGGAAATTATTTTCAGTTTCTTATCCACTCTGAAATCATGAAAACTTAAAGCGGGGCTTATTTCTTCCAATTTCTTGCGCATAAACTTTCTGATTTGTTTAGTCTCGGAATCATTTATATCGACGGGGTCAAGATGCGCCACTATCTCCGCTCCGCAGTTATTGGCCACATTTTTTTCTATTTGATTTATTATTCTGTGGGCGTCGTTGAGGGAAAGGTCGGAAGGCAGCTCCACATGCACGCTGCCTATTGAATTGTCGGGGCCGTAATCGTGCAGCAAAAGGTCATGAGCGCCGAGTATTTCGGGCTGTTCCATTATTTCTGACATAATCTTGGAGCTTAAAGCCTTATTGTGTTTGCCTCCCAAGATTTTGTCTATCGTGGCTTTAATCAGCCTTATGCCGTTAAACAAGATAAACAAAGAAATAATTGCGCCGATTATGCCGTCCAAAGGAATGCGCGTAAAGTTTGCCGTTCCCAAAGAAATAAGGGTGGCGGAAGAAATCAAGACATCTTGGAAGCTGTCGTCTCTTGCGGCGCGCACGGCCGGAGAGTTTAATTTTTTGGCGTTTATGTGATAAAAAATCCCCATTAAAATTTTGACGGCGACGCCCGCGGCAATTAAACCGAAGAACAAAGGCGATGTCATTATGGGGGAAGGAGCGATGATTTTTTTAATCGAGCTTATGGTAAACTCAACGGCGGCCACGATAATGACGGCGGCAAGAATAAACCCCGCTACATATTCAAATCTGCCGTGACCGTAAGGGTGGTCTTTGTCGGCTTTTTTGCCGCTTATGGCAAAGGAAAAGGCCACGGCGACCGAGCTTGCCACATCGCCGAAATTATTGACGGCGTCGGACTGCACGGAAACGCTGCCGCTGATTATGCCTATTATAAGCTTGCCAACGGCAAGGACAAGATTGAAAATTGTGCCGGCTATGCCGGTTATGATTCCTTTTTTGGTTCTGTTCATATAAATTTCGTTATATTTCCGCTTTGTTATACATATTTTTAGGTATGAGAAAATTGCTGCTGCTGTGCGTTTTATTGATTTTAGTATGTTATATCTACGGCTGTAAACCCAACCTTTCTCCCCAAGGACTTTTGCGCTATGTGGAATATCTTGAGAAAATTAAGCTAAGAGGGATTGCCGACAGCTTTTTTGTGGAAGTGACAATAGGCGACAGCGGCGGCAAAGATTTTTGCAAAATAGCTTTAATACCTTCACGGCTGGGAGCTTGCGCCCAAGGCATGAGTTTTTGTTACGGCGAAATAAAAGGCTCGTTGAAGAAAGCAAGCGGCAAGCAGGAATATATCGCCGTAGTAAATTACGCCAAAGCCCATAATTTCATAGCCTTAAGCGACGGCCACGCAATGGAAACAGTGGCTTTGTTTGCGCTGGCGGAGGAATTGCCCGCCGAGGAAATATTGCTTAAGGCCAAAGAGCGCTTCGGGCAAAGCTTGGAGGAAGACTTTTTACGGCGGGATACGGATATGAGAATACATCTCAAAATTATTTCCGATATGTCGGGCAACGCTTATTATTATGCAGGGTTCGCGGGCGGCAATAAATATTACGCGGCGATGTACGATACCGTGAATAAAAATATTATTGCCGACTATGTTAAATAATTATAGCACAATATCTTGCCAATCTTCAACAGCTCATTTTGGAAAAACCTCAAAAAATAAGGGCTCTTACATTTATGACGGATATATGTTATAATGATTTACAGCTGAGGTTTTTGGTTCTATGTATTACAAGTTAAAAATAGCCGCCGTCGTTACTTTTTTGATTTTTACCGTGGTCGTAGTAGCGTTGCTTGTTACTTTCACTCCCGTAACGATTACGCTGAATTACGGATTTACAAAAGTAGTGCATGATTTTAAGTTTCCTCAAGAAGATTTGTCTCTGGATAAACCTTATACTCAAGATATTACAGTCGCGCGTTTTACGGCTTATGTTCCGCCTAAAGGAATCAATTGGTTTTTGGATGAAGAATGCACCCTTCCTTGGGTGGAAGGCACAAGGGTAAAATCAAACATTACGCTTTACGCTTGCTCATATTAATCGGCTGTTATACTTTCTCCTTTTTACCTTAATTTTCAGCCATAGCTTTTTTGGATTAAAATACAATAATTCCGAATATTATTTTATAAATTACAACAAAACTCCCATTAACCGAAATTTTTTGTTTTTAGTTAAAAAACACAATAAAAACGGGGTTAAACGAATATTTTAAGTAATATTATATGCCGTTTGGACGAAAAATCACTTTAAGGTTCAAGAAATTGTCAAATGAAGCAAAAATAAGACAAAGGTATTGGCATAAAATAGTTATATAAAAACATTGGGAGGTTTTATATATGAAACTGGTCAAGGTTAAATTCCTAAAAAAGGGGCAGGGTTTTTTGTATTTGGGCAACGACGAGCTTAAAATGCATGAGGCTGTATTTTGCCGAACCAAGGAAGGCATTTGGGCGGGCGAGGTGATAGATATACCCGATGTGTCCATTTTGATGGAAAATTCAGGCGCATATATCCCGCTTAAGGAATGCGTGGGCATTGACAATGAGATTACATACGAGCTTTGGTTGGAGCATTGGAACCAGCAATCTAAAACTTGATTTTATTTCATACATCTTTTTGTTTTATGTTCATGGACAAAACCGCTTGCATTCCCTTGGCGGTTTTGTCTTATATTATCCGCAAAGAACTTATAAAATTGTAATTATTCATTGAAATTGTGATATTATGCCGATATAATTTGGCGGGTTATTAATGGACAGCCATGCTGTTTAGTTAATATTTTATAATACGCTGTGCTCTAAGCTTAAAAACAGTAACTGACAAAATTAATATGTTGAAATATTTTTTTAATGTGGTAAAATAAAAATCACAAATAAATATTGAAATGAGAAAGGAGTAAAGGAAATGAAAAAGGCGACAAAAATCATGTTGACGCTGATATTGGCATTATGCTTGATTGTAACGATAGCGGCGTGCGACAACGACGATAACGGAGGAAGCAACAATCAACCTGAAAAAATAAGGGTGACAGACAGCTCTGCGGAAGGAGCCAAAATGATTAAAGGATATGTGGGGAACACGCAGTTTGAAAAGGTTGCGGGCTTAAGAATTCTTTTTGGCGAAGAGCCTGAATTGGCGGCGACCACCGATGAAAACGGATTATTCTCTTTCTATTTTGTTAATCCCAATGAGCTTGAAGCAAGCAGAGTTATGGATTATATTACTTTGGACAGTCAAGATTATAAATACAAGGTGTTTGAATATACTCATGACAGTTCGGGAGATACGCTGGGCTGCACCATTGTTGTGGACCAAGCCGATTCGGATTTTGATATGGAGACCATTGTCCCCAATGTTCAAATAAGGTTAAGTTTCGGAATGGCGGACGAAGACTTTGTAATGCTTCCCGTGGGATATCCTACCGAAAATCCGAACATGATAGACGAAAACGGCTTAAATACTGAAGAAAGAAAAGCTGAAGAACATAAAGACACGGTTTTCGGCGTCAAGCTTTTTATTAATGAAAAGTATTACGACTACAGCAGAGATTCGGGTTGGAGAATACGTTATATTATTCCGGGAACGGTATTGAGACTGGAATATCCCGAAATGTATTTTGCCATTCATGTGCCGGGAACGATCACAACGGTTTTGGATGGCGAAAACAGAGATACTTACACTTATACTCTAAACAACGGCGTATTTATTGATTTTAGAGCGCGCAGCGAAAACCCGGATGTATTGTTTGACCATGAAGAATGGAAAGATTATCTTGAAGACTAATCTCAATGAACCTATAATGAAATCCCCGAAACACAGATTTCGGGGATTTTTATTTAATCGTCTTTTTTTGCTCCCCAAACGCAGGGATTTTTTAAGCTCATTTTCCATTCGGCGCTCCAAGAATCAGGCTGACCAGCGAATTCTATATGCAGCGCAAGCTTTTGACAATTATAGAAAGCTCCTTTTTGGATTTCGGTTACTTTGTCCGAAATAAAAAGTTTTTCTAATTTGACGCAGTTTCTGAACGCGAACAGTCCTATGAAATTCAGGTTTTCGGGCAGGCGCAAATCTTTGAGACTGTAGCAGTTTTGAAAAGTCCAATTATTGATTTGCTTAAGGTCGTCGGATAAATATAATGACTTGAGCGCAAAGCAATTTTCAAAAGCGGCGTATCCCAGGGAGGTTAATTTGCTGCTTGGCGTAAATTCACAATACTCCAGCCGTTCGCATCCCCAAAAGCATTCCTTGTCGATTGTTTCCACGCTGTCGGGCATGGTTACCTTTTTCAAGCGGTTGCAGAATGAGAAAGCTTGCTGACCGATTGATTTGAGGCCGTCATAGATAAAAACTTCCTCTATGCTTTTTGAATTGCTGAAAGCATAATCGCCTATTGTTTTTACCGACGGCGGAATTATTATTCTTTTTAGACCTATGCAACCGTAAAAGGCGTGATCTCTTATTTTTTTCACAGAATCGGGGATTCTGAACACCCCGTTCTCGGAATTTTTTACTTGTATCTTGCCTTTGGGGTAACAGATAAGCTCTGTGGCGTCTTTATTATATAGCACTCCGTCAATGGATGTTAGATAAGGGGAGTCCTCCGCTCTGTAGCTAATAAGATTGTCGCATTCAGCGAACCAAGAATAATCAAAGTTTTTGAAGTTTGCGGGAAAGGTTACTTCTACAAGTTTTTTGCAATCCCTAAAAGTATCATGATTTATGGTGTCCGTTTCTTTAATTTTGTATGTTGTCAAATCTTGGCCGTTTTCTATCCGCAAAGGGTGGGGAGGAGAGCTGTCTTGATTATCGAATATATTTATTTTGGCAATATACCAATTTGTGCCGATATTGTAAAATTCAAGACAAACTCTGTTGTTTTGAAGCCCGTCTTCTTGATCTCCGTAATTGACGGTTATCATTACCGTTCCGCTACCCATGGCGTATCGCGCAAATGTATACGAAATATCATAGCTGTGCGGATTTTTTAACGCCTCGCTATAATTCAGAATAAAATAGTATTTGTTTTCTTCCAGAAATTTATAATAGTCTTTGGATTTTTCGGGATAATATAAGGCGGCTATTTTTTCCAAATCGCGCTCTTTGTATGCCTCAAAAAATTCCACAGCTTTTTTTTCTAATTTAGCAGGGGCTTTATTGGACATAACTTCTTCAATCTTTAAATATATAGACAATGCGAAAAGATACAGTATGGCAAACAACAAAAAGGCGATAACGATTTTTCTGAGAATTATATATAATTTAATTTTTTTTAGTATTTTCATATTCTTTTCTTCACGCTCCCCAAACGCATTCGTTGGTGAATCCCATATCCCAATATAAAGACCATCCGGGCGGTTCTTGGGCATGCTGGCAATACAATTTAAGATTGGAGCAGGTATGGAAGGCCCCAATCTCTACTGTTTGTATTGCGCGGCTGATATATAATTCTTCCAAACTTACGCAACGGCGGAAGGCGTATCTTCCTATTCTTTTGAGGTTTTGTGGCAGGCGTATTGTTTTTAGCGAATAGCAATTCTGAAAGCACCATTCCTCAATCTCTTCCATGCCGTCGGGAAGGTATATGTTTTTCAAGGCCGAGCATCCGTCAAAAGCGCCGTAGCTTATCCTTTGCAGCGCGCTTTGGGCGGATATCTCCGCGCTTTCAAGCTGTCTGCAATTATAAAAACATTCTTTACCGATTATTTCCATGCTGTCGGGAAAAGCGACGCTTTTTAGTTTATCGCAATTTTCAAATACATTTGAATACAGGTATTGCAAACCGTCGTTAAAAACTATGCTCTCAAGATTTTTCATATCGGCGAAAGCATAATTATATATATATTTAAGCGTTGACGGACAAATTATCTTTTTTAACCCAAGGCATCCTCTGAAAGCTTCGGAATTAATTATTTTGACGCCCTCGGGAATTTTGAATTCCCCTAAGTTCACGCTGCCCGCGTTTTGTATTTTGCCTTTTGGATAATATACCAAAACGGACATGTCTTTGGTGTACACCACTCCGTCAACTGAAGTTAAGAATTGCGAATCTTCGTCTATATTTACGGCTATGAGATTGTCGCATGTGCCGAACCATCCATGTTTTATTATCATGTAGGTGCTGGGAAAGGTAACTTCAATTAAGTTTTTGCAGTTGTAAAAGGAAAGTCCGTCAACTGTTTGTCTCTTGCCTACTTTATAGGTCACTATTTCTTTATTGGATTCTTTTACAATCGTATTGTAGTTTTCGTTTATTAAATAGTGGACATGTCTGAAAAAGTCAGTATCTTTTTCGGATATATACCATTCGCCGTCAATTTTGAGGAAGCAAAAAGTTCGGTCTGTACGCAAATTTTCTTTTTTGTAAACGAATTCAACCAATAATTGAATGGTATTTTTTTGGAGATATATTTTTAATGCTTTTATGTTTTTTATGGCAAGAAAATCATAATTGGGGTATTGAGCGAAAAAGTTAAAGTTATTTTTGACAAATTGATTGTAGCCTGCGGAATTTTCGGGATAAAAAGTGCTTGCGAGCATATAGATGTCATGCTCGGCGTAAGCTTGCATAAAAAGCTTTACTTTGGGCAAAAGCATACTTGACATAATCGCTTCTACCATGGGATGCGCCGCCATGCCGATTATAACCGCGCATAATATCATTAATAAGACTATAGCGGCCCTTCGGAGTCTTATTAAAGATTTCACCTTTTTGAGGATTTTCATAAATATAAGATATATCAGCGGCATAGTTTTGTCAAGAAAGGAACGGATAAATGAAAAGGTAATAATATTGTGTTTGCGCTATGGGCGTGTTATAATTTTCATACGAATAATTTATTTTGGTATAGATTAAGCCATTGAGGTGACTATGGACGAAAAAAACATCAACGAAAACGAAAAAAACAATAGTTTAACCGAAAAAGAGAATAGCGCCCGACAAAAAGAGGTTAAGGGCAAGGATATTTCAAGCGAGGAAATTAAATCCAAATACAAAACCGCTTTGATAATAGCTTTGGCGGCTTTGCTTACCTTGAATATTATTTTGGGTTTTTTCGGATTTTTGTATTACAGGCATACGCTGAATGTGTCGGCTGAGAAAATAGAAGAAAAATTAAAGAAAGAATTGTTTGACAACTTGTATGACGACGCGATAAATAATATTTCCGAAAAAGTTTTGCAAGGTTATATTAGAGAATATTATTTGCCCGAAGATTACTTTTCGATAGGGCTTTACGTAAACAAAAACACCCGCGCTTCCGTGGTGGAAGTATTGGGAGGATATAACGCCACTTCTCCCATTAAGAGGTCTACGGGCATCATTCTTAACGAAGACGGCTACATAGTTACAAACGCGCATGCCGTTACTTATACGTCTACCCATGTGGGCGGCGACATAAACAATCCCAATACCACGATTATCTATCATAGTTACCCCGTTATTCAAATAATTATTCATAACGAAATAGAAAAATACGAGGTAACGGTTATCGATTACGATATCCCAAAAGACCTTGCTTTATTGAAGCTTACAAGCTTGCCCGAAAATATTAAGCCCGTTACTTTCGGGAACTCCGATTATGTCAATGTGGGCGAAGACACCGTCCTTATGGGCAATACTTTGGGAATGGGCATCACCGTATCCTTGGGCAGTATTTTGGGCTGTTACAGCTATAACGAAGTGCAAATGCTGCAGGTTGACGCGTTGACGCTGGAAGGAAATTCCGGAGCGGGGTTGTTCAATCCTCTTTGCGAAGCGGTGGGGGTGCTGAGCTTTCGCATTACGGGAGAATCGAATTTGCAAAGCGTGGGGTACGCGATAACCTCCAACGAAGTCATTAATTATATACAGAATGTGGCTCAAGAAAACGATTTGGAAATAGAATATACATTGTCGGACAATATACCCGATTTTTTACCCGACTGATAAAAAAACAATTACGAAAAAACAAAATACCTTATTGACAAAGATTGTTTCTCTATATATACTTAAATTAAAGTAATATTATAGTTAGAAAAATATTAAAGGGATACTGTCCACGGAAATCAGCATATAATGTATTAGTCACCGGTGAGGCCATGAGAAAATATCGCAAAAAAAATGCCCTCAAAATATTTATCAGCGTAACAGTCTGCGCTCTTATATGCGGCCTGCTTTTTTCCGCGGCCAATTCCATCAGCGATTTTTTGTACGGCGACAATCAGTCCGTAAATAATCAAAGCAATAATATCTCCCAAGACGACAACCATTCTTCAAACAGCGAAGACTTTAACGACATCGTATATCTTACCGATTTGGACGATCTCGGCGGCATCAAAATAGGCAATAACACGGGAAGCGGCAGATATTCGTTGGCGCTTTCGGATTATGACTCCGGTAAGTTCCATATTCTCATTGTTGACAAAGACGGTTTTGTGTTTGCCAGAGGCTCAAACGAATGGCAGCAGCTGGGCTTAAACGGCGGTTCTTCTTATAACGCCGTAGCCAACACGGTAACCGATTACACAAAGACGGATAGGTATTATACATATTGGCAACCCGTCGTCGCCCTCAATCATGTTACGGTCACCAAAGTGGCGGCGGGAGGATATCACAGTCTTGCCATCGGCTACGATTCCAGTGGCAATTACAGGGTATTCGCATGGGGACGGCAAGGCTCGGGCAGACTGGGCAACGGCACTACGAACGATACGGCGTCTTCGGGGGTAATCGATATCACAAACAAATTCAACTTTGAATCGGGCGACTATCCCATCGATGTGGAGGCGGGGGAACACCATTCAATGCTGCTCACCAATAAAGGATATGTGTATACTTGGGGGGAAAACGCCAGAGGGCAGCTGGGGAGAGGAAATACTACCGATTCCAGCACGCCGGTGAAAATTACCGACGGCAGTTTAAAGGATAAAAAAATTGTGGAGATATCCGCCGGGAGCGAGCATAGCTTGGCCAGAGACTCAAGCAACAAACTGCACGCCTGGGGCGATAATACTCGTTATCAATGCGGATTGACAGGGTCATATTACACCAGTCCGCAAGCCATTCAGACAAGTTATACGTTCAGTCAAATCAGCGCCGGCGAACTGCATAATGTGGGAAGACGCACAACCGGCAATCTCGTTCTGTGGGGAGATGGCAGAGGAGGAAAGCTGGGCAACGGCAATATCAACAATACCGACGATAATAAATCAACAGCTGTTTCGCACACAACGAGAACATATACGGACGTAGCCGCCGGCGGCGCAAATACTTTGGCCTTAGACAGCAGCGGAAATGTTTGGGTAACAGGATTCGGCACCGACCTTTTCTTTAACGTATCGTACAGCGGTTCTTTTGTTGACAGCCAAAAGGATGCTATCGCCATATCCAACGGCGGAATGATGTTCATGATTACAAGCAATCATGAAATGTATTATTACGGATACGCTGCGAAATATGGTGAACACTGGTACGGCTTAAATCCTATACCTGTAGTTCCCGGCACCAGTATTCAGGATACCAGCATTCCTTACCCGACTTATAATGTCGTACATAATACTTCCGACAATATAAAGAGGCTTGCGCCTATTTCAAATATCATAGGACTTCCCACCGATTACAACAGAGCCAGTCCGCAAAGCACTGTGCCTACGGACAATATTATTTTTTATAATACCCGCGTAAAAATAAATTGTTTTTACAGCAGTTATTCCGAATTTAAGATAGCTCAGGTAACCTCGACCATTTACAATAACAATGATTATAATAACAGCAGCATAAAATGGAAAACTATCAACGCCAAAGGCGCGATAGTGGATAGGGAAGGATATTATTTTGTAAAATTCAGAATGGGATCAAGCACTTCGGGCACTTTAACGAACAGGAAATTTACCATAGCCAACAAATCGGGTCCCGAAGTGGCTTTAAGCAGCGACAACTCCAGCAAGTGCATAGCCACAATAAAGGTATACGACGGATTCGGATTAAGCAAAGTACAGGTGGCGGGCACGGCAAGCGTTTATGATTCCGCTCAAGGAAAATTTGTGGACCAAAATTATGACGTTACCCATGATATATCCTCCAGCACTTATTCCACCACGATTGAAATTCCACGAAACAGCAAAAACACCTTTAAGATAACGGCTACGGATTCGCAAGGCAAAGTTTTTGAAACCAATCTTGTCGTGAATACCGTGGTGTCTATTATAGCGACCAATCTCGAAACCACTTATGACGGCACAACCAAGGCCATAACTCCTCAATTCCATACGCCGGCAAGAGGCACATTCTCAAAATCTCAATTCCAAAGCTATTACAGCGGATACACCATATCCGATGTTTACTACTCGGGCGGAAGGGCGGATTTCACGCCGGGCACTTCCCCGCCCAAGCTGGTCAGCGCTTCCGCATATTCAGCTTATACCGCCATCAAAAAAGGTTCTTCAACGATTATCGATAGCACCGTCAGCATTAAGATAAATAAGCGGAACCTAACGGTGACCGCCGCCGCCAAACAGAAAGTGTACGGCAATTCTGATCCTGCGTTAACATATACATACAGTGGCTTGGCTACGGGAGACAGCTTTACGGGCAACCTGACCAGAGTGTCCGGCGAGAACGCGGGAACTTATGCCATCAACAGGGGCTCGCTTAACGTTACCAACAGCGATTGCTATAACTTCACATACAACGGAGCCAACCTTACGATAAGCAAGCGTACCGTCAGCATTAAGGCGGATAACAAATCAAAGATATACGGAGACAATGATCCCGCGTTGACATTTACGGTAACAAGCACTTACAATCTTGCCAGCGGCGATAAATGGGAAGGAGCTTTGACCAGAGACAGCGGACAGACAGTGGGAACATACGCCATTAAGCAAGGCAATCTCACTGTGGATAAACCTCATAACTACACCATTAATTTCACTCAAGGCACCTTTACCATAAGTCAGCGAAGCTTAACGGTGTCCGCCGCCGCCAAAGAAAAAACATACGGAAACCCCGATCCCGAATTGACATATTCCATAACCGGCGGAAGCTTGGCCTCGGGAGACGGTTTTACGGGCAGCTTAACGAGGACATCGGGCGAAAACGCCGGCACATATACCATTAACCAGGGAACTCTTAAAGTTACCAACAGTAATTGTTACAACTTTACATTCAAGAGCGCCACTTTCAAGATAAATCCTCGCGCCGTCACGGTTAAAGCAAATGACGCGCATATAGATTACGGCGACAATCCTCCTTCGTATTCCGTAACATACGAGAATTTGGTATCGGGAGACAATCCCGGTCATACGGCTACCTGCTCGTATGTCAAGGGCAACAACGCGGGGACTTATGATATTACGGTAAATGCCAAGACGCACCAAAATTATACTTTCACTTATGTAAAAGGCACATTGCATGTAAGCAAGATTCCGGTGTACATCACTCCTAATCACATAAATATAACTTACGGCGACACTCTTCCCGCTGTTACGTTTGAGTATGACGGATTGTTGTCGGGAGACACGCTTTCTCCCGCGCCTTCGACTTATATCGTGGACTCGACGGGCAATCCGTATAACGGCAACGCGGGAATGTACTACATAAGGATACATGCTCAGACATATACAAACTATGTGCCTTCATACGGAGAAGCGCTGTTAAACGTTGCCCGCGCCAATGCCGTAATAACGGCGGCGGCCACTCAAGAGAAGGTATACGACGGAGCCACGCAGTATCCCGACGCTACGCTCAATCATAACGAATGCTCATTGACATTCTCGCAAGGGTACAGGAACGTGGGCACATATTCGGTAACTATTTCCAGCGCTCGGACTACCAATTATGAAGCCGCCTCAAAGACAGTTACATTTAAGATAACGCCGCGCCCCTTGACCGTAACCGCGAACAACATTACTAAGGTATACGGCGAATTCGATCCCATATTAACCTATACCTACCAAGGCTTGGTGCAAGGCGACATGATTACGGGCAGCCTTGTAAGGGACAGCGGAAACAATGTGGGAACATATACAATCAGAATAGGCTCTGTTCAGGCAAATAATAACTACGCTCTTACATTTGTGGAAGGCGTGTTTACCATAATAAGAAGGCCGATAACAATAACAGCTCATCCCCAAGAAAAAACATACGGCGAATTGGATCCGCAATTGACATATGGAATAACGCAGGGCGATATAGCGTTCGGCGATTATCTCAGCGGCGATTTGGTCAGAGAGCCCGGCGACGACGCGGGAACATATCAAATCGGTCAAGGCACATTGACTAACGCAAACAACTCCAATTATGACATTACATTTGAATCCGCCACATTTACAATCAGAAGAAGGAACATTATCATTACGGCCAATCCGACGCAAAAGATATACGGAGATCCCGAGCCTCCGTTGACATATTATATATCCCAAGGCGAGCTTGTGGGAAGCGATCAACTGCAAGGCAGCCTTGCCAGACAAATGGGCATAGACGTGGGAACCTACGCCATAACCCAAGGCACTTTGATCAACGATAGAAATCCTAACTACGACATCGTTTTCGTGCCCAGCTCCCTTGTAATTCACAAGCGGCCTTTGACGGTGAAAGCCAAGGATTTGACCATTCATTACGGCGATACTCCTCAATTTGAGATTGAATATATAAATATTGCGTACAATGACGCGTTTACCGATGAAGTCGTTACCGATTACAGGCTTTACGACGAAGTCGGCCTTTACACCATAAATGTTGTTCAAAGAGAATATGTAAATTATGAGCCCGAATATGTGGCGGGCGTTCTTACGGTTGAAAAACGGCCCATAACGGTAAAGGCGGACAATAAAGAAATTACATTCGGTCAAGCGCCTCCTCAATATACCATTACTTATATTAATACCGTCAATAACGACCAATTGACGGACATCGTGTCTTGCGCTTATTCGCAATACGGCGACGCGGGCGAATACGACATAACGGTCACTCCCAACGAGTACGCCAATTATGTTGCCACATATCAAAAAGGCGTATTGAAGGTCAAAAAGAAAGAGATAGTAATTACGCCCATAGATAAAGTTATAAATTACGGCGAGCAGCCCCCTCAATTGGAGGTTGAAATTACGGGGCTTATCGCAGGCTATGAGGTTACCGCGCAAGTTCAAACGGCTTATCGAAAAAATGATAACGCCGGCGAATACGATATTACGGTGATCAGTCAAGAGTATGTCAACTACGCCCCCGTTTACCGAACGGGCACGCTTACGGTTTTGAAGAAGGCCTTGACGGTAATAGCCGACGATAAGCACATAATATACGGTCAAGCGCCTCCTCAATATACTGTGTCATATATAGGATTGGCGGAAGGCGATTACCTTGAGGATACCGCGGTATGCGATTATCAAAGATATGACGATACCGGGGAATATGAAATAACGGTTGTGCAGCGCGAATATGAGAATTACCAGCCTACTTATGTGTCGGGAATGTTGACGGTAAGCCGCAGAGATCTCATAATAAGGGCGGACAATAAGACCATAACCTACGGAGACGCCCCGCCGCAACACACAATAACATATTCGGATTTGCAAAACAATGACAATCTCGAGGACACCATAATTTGTTCTTATCAAAGATATGACAACGCGGGCGAATACGCCATAATGATAGTCCGCAAAAGTTATAAGAACTATAATGCCACTTATGTCGACGGAGTATTGACGGTATTAAAGAAAGCAATTACCGTAAAAGCCGATGACAAAGAGATAATTTACGGCGACGATCTTCCTCAATTCACATTCCAATATACCGGCTTGGTCAATCAAGACACTCTCACGGACACCGCTACCACCGTCTACAACCGCTATGACGACACCGGAGAATACGCCATAAAGGTAACTCCCAGAGAATATGTCAATTATGCGGCAACTTACATTGACGGCGTGTTGAGAGTGCTTAAAAAAGACCTTGTTGTAAGAGCGGAAGACCAGTATATCAGATACGGCAGCGAAGTTCCCGAAATCACCTTTATCTTTGAAGGACTGGCAGGGCCCAAGACGCCCGTAATAGAAGCGTATACCACATATTACAAGAACGCCGACGTGGGAGCTTATCCCATAATTATAACCACAACCGAGTTGAGGAATTATGAAACTCAATTCATAAACGGAACAATCTATGTGGACAAATCGCCTTCGTTATTGATAGGCGACAGAGAGCAAATACATTATTATGACAGAACCGTAAAATATCTGGATGTGACGCTTAATCATGACGAAGCCGAGCTGGTGTTTACCCCCGCCAGAGGATATACGGAAATAGGCATATATTATATTACCGTAAGCGCTCCCGAAACCGAGAACTATATGGCGATATCAGAGGTGTTTACGCTGGTAATCAATAAGCGCAAGGTGTTTATTACCGCGCATGACCAAAGCAAGGTATACGGCGAAGCCGATCCTGAATTGACATACAGCTATGAAGGATTGTTTGAGGGAGATACCTTGTGGGGAGAATTGAGCAGAGCGCCCGGAGAAGGCGCGGGCAGCTATGACATAATTCAGCATACCTTGACGGCGAGCGAAAACTATGATTTGGTCTTCACCAAAGGAACGTTTGTCATAACGCCTCGGCCGCTTACAATAAAGACATATCCCGAAAGCAAGGTATACGGCGAAGCCGATCCCGTATTCAGATACGATATAATTGAGGGCAATCTCATAGGCGACGACGCGTTAAGCGGGGCTTTGTCCAGAGAGGCGGGCAAAGATGTGGGACAATACCCGATTAATTTGGGAACGCTGGGCAATCCTAATTACGCATTGACGCTGGTAAGCGATTATTTGACCATAACCCCCAGAACTCTGACGCTTTCGGCCCTTGCTTCCGGCAAGATATACGGCGAAGCCGATCCTGTTTTGAATTACGCAATAACAAATGGCAATTTGGTTTATGACGATGTGTTGGAAGACACTGCCTACAGGCAAGCGGGCGAAGACGTGGGCGAATATGTGATAAGCATCAATCAAGTCGAAAACAGAAACTATCTAATCACATATGAAGACAATATTTTCGTCATCAGCCGCAGACCGATTACCGTACAAGCGGACAGCAAGCAAAAGGTATACGGAGATGACGATGTGGCTCTTACCTATACCGTAATTGAAGGCAACCTTGTGTTTAACGACCAATTGACGGGCGAGCTTGTAAGAGAAGAAGGCCTGGACAAAGGCGTTTATGCCATATTGCAGGGCAGCGTAACCAATGACAATAACGGCAACTATGACATTACTTATATCGCTTCGACATATGAAATAACGGCAAGGCCCATAACCTTGCGCGCCAATGACGCGTCCAAGATTTACGGCGAAGCCGATCCCGAATTGAGTTATGAGCTTATTGAAGGCAGCTTGGCGTATTCCGACGCCATTTACGGAATACCCGCCAGAGAAGAAGGCGAGAACGCCAAGACCCATGTCATAGGCCGCGGCAGCTTAACTAACGACAATAACGAGAATTATGATATTACCTTTGTAAACGGCGTGTTTACCATTCATAAGCGTCCCATAACCGTTGAGGCCCAACCGTATACAAAGGTTTACGGCTACAACGAACCTTTGCTGGATTATGATATTATCGAAGGCAGTTTGGCGTTTGACGATGAACTTGTAGGCAGCCTTGACAGAGGAAGCAATTTGAATGTGGGCGAATATGAAATTACGCAAGGCACATTGACAAATGAAAACAACCCCAATTATGACATTACCTATATCAGCGCCATATTCACCATAGTGCCCAGAGCCATAACAATCACGGCCGATTATACCGTTAAGTCTTATGGCGACAACGATCCGATAATAACCTACAAAGTAACAACGGGCAGTCTTGCTTATTTGGATACGCTTGCGGGCTTGCTGACAAGAGAACCCGGGGAAGCAAGAGGCGAATATCAGATTTTGCAGGGCAGCGTGAACAGCGAAAACAATCCCAATTACAATATAAGCTTTGTGGGGAATGTGTTTAAGATAGTGGAAAGAGCCATAACTGTAAAGGCGATTTCGGTATCAAAGATTTACGGCGAAGCCGATCCCGAGCTTGGCTATGAGATAACCAAGGGCGGCACGGTGTTCGGCGAAACGCTTGTGGGAGAATTGGTAAGAGACGAGGGCGAAAATGTGGGCAGCTATACCATCAGAAGAGGAACATTGATAAATGAAAACAATCCCAACTATATCATAACCTTTGAGGAGAATGACTTTATCATAGAGAGAAGACCTCTTGTCATAACGCCCAACCAAGCAAGCAAGACATACGGCTATGGCGATCCCCCTTTGACCTACGAAATTACCGAAGGCAATTTGGTGTTCGGCGACAGCTTGGTGGGACAGCTTGCCAGAACGCAGGGAGAAAACGTGGGCTTGTACCTGATACTGCACGGAACGCTTAATAACGCGCACAATCCCAATTATGACATAATACTTGAGGAAGTTTATTTTGAAATAGAAAAAAGAGTGGTGGCGCTGATAGCCAATTCCCAAAGCAAGATATACGGCAATCCCGACCCTGTGTTTACTTACAGCGTGCTGGGCGGAGAGATTTTGGAAGGGGATGTTTTGGAAGGCAGCTTGTCCAGAGAAGCCGGCGAAAATGTGGGAGTATACGCCATTACCGCGGGCGACCTCAACGAGAGAAATCCCAATTATGAATTGGTGGTAATGAGCGGTAATTTGATAATCAATTCTCGCCCTATAACAATAAGGGCAAACGATATATCCTTCATGCACGGCAGTCAAACCGAAATAGAAATGAGCTATACGATATTGGGCAATCCTTTGCCTCAAGACGAAGAATTGATAGCGCAAAGGATAACCATAACCACGCCCGCCACTCCGTATTCCATAGTGGGCAAATATCCCATTGTGCTGCATCAGACGGGAGCTTTGAACAATTATCAAATAACCCTCGCCGACGGCATATTGGAGATAATTCCCGGCACCATAACCAATGTGTTCTTTGAGGACAAGAGCGTGCTGTATGACGGATATGAGCATGTGCTTGAAGCTACCGGCGACGTGGATAAGTACAATGTGCAATATATGTACAACAAGGGCGTCGAGGTAGGCATATACAACGCCATCGCGGTATTTACCAAAGAAAACTACAATGATTTGATTCTTACCGCGAAATTGATAATTATGACAAACACCATAACCACCTCCGAAATAAAACCCGAAGGCATAGTTACGATAGAAGAAGGAGTTAATCCTTATGTGGTGCCCGTAATCATGCAAAATCAAGACGCCGACACCCTGGCGCTTGCGCAATCCATTCTTTCTTCGGACGCCGACGAAAGAGAAATCATCAACAAGATAGTCAACATAAGCTTGTATGACAACGGGCAAGAGATTAACCTGCCCGGAGAAGCGCTAATTAAGCTCCTCATTCCCGAAAATGTGGATACTGTGGACGATTTAAGGCTTGTGCACCTTAACGGAGAAATTTACGATGTGCCGTTCACGATTGAAGGAGACTATATAGTATTCAAAGCAAGCGAGCTTGGCAATTACGCTTTGATTGTTACCACCAAAGAAAAGAGCAACGACTCCATTATCGCCACAGCGCTGTTCTATACCGGAGTGGGAGTATTGGGCTTGGCGGTGGTAGGATTCTTGATAACGGGATTCACCAAACGCAAAAAGCGCTACAACGCTCAAAAATATGTATAAGCATAAAATAATCGATAACATAATAAATCCCGCATAAGCAATGCGGGATTTATTTTTTCGCGGTTTTTTATTATTTCGCGTTTCGTTTACGGTTAGTTATTACTTTTGATTATTAATTAATGTTTTATTTATTACATTATATTTATCCATATTAATAACGCTTGTTCCGTTTCTGTGGAAGGACAATCATGCCGCCGCGTTATTCATTCTCGGCGGGCAATTGTTCTTTTATCCATTTGGCGTACAGCGTCAAAGGCTTTTTTGCCGAAGCGTCTATTTGGGTAATGGGATTGCCTTTGAATTTGGGATTGTCGTACCAGCCGCCGAAGACATAACCTTCTTTTATGGGCTCGGTCAATTCAATGTTGTCGCTTACCGCTGTGTAGTAAGAAGGATTTCTATTGCTTTTGCCGCCGTCCAATTGATAAGTAATATCGTATATTTGGGCCATTAAGTCGTCGGAGGCGTTTACGGTTTCGCAACCGCCCACATGTAAAAATTTCTTGTTATAAAAATCCTTAAGCTTTTCTGTGGGCAAAGCCGCCGACGGGGCGTATACCGAAGATTCCTCGCCGTCTGTGATATCCTTTACGGGAGCGGAGTAAATGGAACACAAATACCATTCTCTTACCGCGTTATGGCCGTCGGTTATAACGGAATATTGCGGACCTTGGAAGTTGGGATAAACTATTACATAGGAGGACAGCTTGATTAATTCGGGCACTAAAAATTCCATGCCCGCTTTAAGAAAGTTGGCTTCATATGTATAGTATTCCACGGCTATTCCTCTATGATTCATCGCTTTAAGACATTCAATCATGGTTTTGCCGGTATGGTTTTGATAAAGCGGTTTGCCGCTCCAGCGGATATTGATGTCGCGAGGCCCGATATATGTCATTTTGCCGTCGTCGCCAATCAATGATCCCGAAAAATAAGCGTCCAGCAAAGCGAATCTGTCGGGCAGCTGCTCGCGGGGAAGCTGTCCGTGGTCGGCCAGCTCGGTAAGTAAAAATATGGTCGCCGTGGCAAGCTGTCCGCCCATGGAATGAGCGGCCACTCTTATTTCTTTATTGCCCATGCTTGAAGGAAGCAGCTTCATGGCTCTTATGTATTCCGCCGCAAAATGCTCGGCAAGGCTGTATTCCGTTACGTCATTGGCGCTGTATGAGCCGTCGGCATGGCGATAGCGCACGCCTCTGCTGCCTTCGTTTGACCATATTTTTGCTTCGATAAGAGACGGATTTATTTCGGAAGCAAACCTGTTATAATGGTAGTTCGCCACATTCCAGCCCTCTCTTAACCATATGTAATTAAGATAAACATAATTGGCGTCTATGTCAAATTCTTCCGGGTTTGCAATCTTTGTGTTCAACCTGAATTTTTCCTGCTTCTCATAGCCGTCCAGCAAAACTCCGTGCACATTAATCAAAGTAGGCTTGTTCGGATTCACGAGGGCGGCTCCTTCTTCGGAATCGGCGGGAACTTGTATGATTGTTTTTGTTTCTTCGTCCCATTTAGTCCAAAACAAACCCATTTCGGCCATATCGGGATATGTTTCGGTGTCAAGATATACTTCTTTGGCGTAATCGATATAGCCTTTGTCGCTGCTTAAGCAGGCGTCAAATATTTCTTGCGTTCGGTTTTTTGTGAGATAAATAACCACAAAGCCGATAACGGTCAAGCAAACTGCGCAAATAAGTATCAAAGCTAAAATTAAATTGAACTTCTTTGAATTTTCCATAAAAACCTCTAATGTATAAGTAAATTGCAAGCTATAAACATGATACAAAAAATAAGCTTCTATGTCAATATATGAAGACAAACGGAAGGCAAGGAAAGGCCGCGCGCTTAAATAATTTGTTTTGGCAAAAATTTCTGTACTATAATTATATCTATGCTATAATTAATGTGAAGAAAATTATAAGGTAGCCATGAAAAACAAGGTTGTAATTTTATTAACCGCAATAGCGTTTTTGTTAACGGCGGCGCTTTTATTCGCTTGCAAAAGCGCAAGATATATCGTTTTTTTTGATTCCAACGGCGGCAGCAAAGTAAACGCCGTAACAACCGACGGCGCTTCCGTTATCGATTTGCCTGTTCCCGTAAAAGAAAACTATGCTTTTGAAGGCTGGTTTTACGATAACGGAATTTTCAAAAAACCGTTCACTTCTGATTCTTTGGTAAAAAATCCCATAAAAAGAAATTTGACCGTTTACGCCAAATGGGGAAAAGCGCCCACAAAAGGCTTGCGGTACGAATACGACGAAAAAGACAAAGCATATACGGTAATCGGACTAAGTGGAAGTTCGCAAGAATTGGTTATAGCGCACGAGTATAACGGCTTTCCGGTAACCAAAATCGCTTCTAACGCCTTTTTGGACAAAACCGAAATCGTCAGCGTAACCGTGCCCCATTCAATTGTGGAAATCGGCGAAGGAGCGTTTAAGGGCTGCTCGTCCATAAAAGAAATGTCTTTGCCGTTTGTGGGAAAAAACCGCGAGATTAAAAGCGATAAGGAAGCGGTCTTTGGGCATATATTCGGAAGAAGCGAAACCCTTTCGTTGATGCCGTACACTTTTACGCAGCAATACGCGTTTAATTCTTTTTCCTTTTATTATGTGCCGCTTTCCCTGCAGTATGTGGAAATAACCGACGCGCGCGCCTTAAGCCACGGCGCTTTCACTAACTTATCAAATATAATTAAGATTACTCTCAATGAGGGTTTGGAAGAAATAGCCGATTTTGCTTTTATGGGGTGCAGAAATTTGGGGAGCGTTTATTTGCCCCACACAGTCAAAAAAGTGGGAGCGGATGCTTTTGAAAGTTGCCCCAGAGTGAAAATATTTTGTCAAGCTTCAAGCATGCCTTCGGGTTGGGCGGTCACATGGAACGAGGACCATGCCCCCGTTTATTGGAATATAGACATAGACGATATTATTGAAAAAGACGATTTGCAATACTTGTTAACCGATGAAAATAAATTGAGCTTAATAAACTGCATAAGCGTTGCCGAAGAAGTTTCCGCCCCCTCAAAAGTATATGGTTTGGAAGTTGTCGCGGTCAAGCAAAACGCGTTTTTGAATAACGACAAAATATTGTCCTTGACCCTTCCCGACACCGTAAAGGAAATGGAAATGTTTGCCGTTAAGGATTGCCCCAAGCTTACAAGCTTGTCTTTGCCGTTTGCGGGCAAATCGGATAATTCAAGCGGCAATTTCGGATATATATTCGGGGCGAACAATCATTTAAGCAATAAAAGCTTTGTTCCTCAAAACATAAAAAAAGTGGAGATTAGGAAAGCTCAATTGAAAAGCTGCGCTTTTATGGATTGCTCTTATATCGAAGAAATTGTTTTGCCTTCGCAAATGGACGCCGTAGCGGACTCGGCGTTTATAAATTGCTCCAAGCTCCAAGCCATTGAGCTTCCCAAGGGCTTGACCAAAATAGGCGACAACGCTTTCGCCGGGTGCGTTTCTTTAACCGAATTGTCGCTGCCTTCTTCGGTAAATGAAATAGGCAAATATGCTTTCAGCGGCTGTGAAAAGCTGTCTTCCATAAATATCCCGCAGGGTATAACCGTAATAAAAGAATACGCTTTTAATAAATGCCAAAGCCTGCCGCAAATAAACCTGCCTTCCTCCGTCGTAAAAATAGAAAAGTACGCTTTCGCCGAATGCGCGGCCTTAAGCCAAGCGGATTTGCCGCAAAACCTTGCCGAAATAAAAGGATACGCTTTTTATAAATGTCAAAGCCTTTCCCAAGTATATATAGGCAATAAGGTCAGCTATATAGGCGAAAGGGCGTATGCGGAATGCGCTAACTTAACATTTGTTTATATCCCAAACAGCGTAATAGCCGTGGGGGTTCAAGCCTTTATGGAGTGCAAAAAGCTGACGATATATTGTCAAGCCCAATCAAAGCCGTCGGGCTTCTTGGAACAGTGGAATGGCGGACGGCCCGTTCATTACGGATATAATATTAACGAATAAATCCTTTTGTAAAGTTTTTTCTAATTTTGCTTTTTTCATCAATAAGTTACTTTATCAATAAGCATAATAAGAATATAATTGCCAAAGGCGTTATATATTATTAAAAATGAGTTTTTGGGAGTTAATGCTGGTGGCGGCGGCGCTTGCCGCGGACGCTTTCGCGGTATCGCTGGCAAACGGCGTTATTATTAAAGATGTAAAATTGCGCCACGCTTTGAAATTCGGAATATATTTCGGCTCTTTTCAATGCGGCATGACGCTTATGGGCTGGCTGGCGGGGCATTCCGTGGCGGGGTTTGTTTCCGCTTACGCGCCTTGGGTGGCTTTTATTCTGCTTACTTTCATTGGCTGCAATATGATTATTGAAGGCGCTAAACGCAAAAACGAGGTCAAGTTTTGTGGCAGCGAGCAAATTTTGGGATGGAAAAATATGACCATGCTTGCCGTTGCCACAAGCATTGACGCTTTGGCGGTGGGGGTGGGGCTGGCCGTTATAAAAATTTCCATAATAAGCGCCGCCGCCGCGATAGGGGCGTTTGCTTTCTCCTTATCCTTTATGGGAACGCTTTTGGGCAACAAGTTAAATAAATTATTCAAAAAATACGCCGAAACGGCGGGCGGAATTATACTTATTATCATTGGATTGAAAATACTTATCAATAGTTTCGCCTAAGAAAACAATTCATTTTTAGCGCATTAAAGCTTATTTACAAAACGCCGCCGATAAGGTATTATAATATAGTTATGATAAAAGTTGTGTCGGTGGACAATATCAAAAAAAGCGACAAGCTGACCATTGAAAGCGGCGTAAGCGGAATCGAGCTTATGTCAAGGGCGGCCAAAGGCATTTGTGAGGCCGTAAAATGGCGGGGCAAAATCGCCATAGTCTGCGGAGGCGGCAATAACGGCGGAGACGGCTACGCGCTGGCGTTAATTCTTAAAAATAACGGCCATGACTGCGAGGTTTTTCAAGTAAGCACAAAGC
>LFRM01250040.1_pt1 | contig 126585 bp, 102 predicted proteins | sample 618341 | NCBI WGS metagenome assembly LFRM01 (sample SAMN03654438, study PRJNA283298) | anaerobic digester metagenome | isolation source: pool of bioreactors CSTR01a, CSTR02a, and CSTR03a thermophilic anaerobic... | place: Denmark: Kgs. Lyngby | collected 2014-05-21 | reverse complement strand
TGGGAAAGTAGGTCGTTGCCGGATTTATATAAAAGCCTTATGGTTATATGCCGTAAGGCTTTTTGCTTTGCAATCATTTACTGATTATCAGAATAACAGGTTTTGACGGTAAAGGATTTATACGGTAGTAAACTGTTTCCGCGATAAATCCTTCCGGATACCCTGTTGCAATTCTCACGTTCAGGGCTGAATGGCCCGGATCAGTCGTAATAATCTTTTCTGTTAACGCACAGGCAGGTGCATTGGATATGTGCTGAATTAAGTATATGATTTACAGGGTTTGGTTTGATTTACTTGTTTGCAGTACTGAATTCCCCTGTTTTGCAGCGGATTATGAATTTGAACTCCGATCGGACGCTTATGAAGTATTTTGTAGAAAAATGATATATTATGATGTATAATGTTATATATTGTCACATTACATAGCATTGGAGGATACGGCATGAGAAAGAATACCAAGTTTATGTTTCTGCTTATTGTTATCTGTCTTTTCGCCGGAATTTTCACTGCATGCGGCAAAAAAACAAGGAATGAAATTCTGGGCAAATGGAAAGTGGTATCGTTTGAAACAGATCCTGATGTACCGGGAGGTATGGTTACACAGTTACAGACTATGGCCGGAAGAATGGTTTTTGCCGAAGGGTCCGTCATTGAATTTATAGACGGAAAAAAAGTATCATTGCGAAACATGGTTACCGATTATGAATGGGTTACTGATGACAAAATCAGGATTGGAAGCGAAAATGGCAATGACAACCCGTACATTTTTGATGTAACCATAGAGAATGATACCATGATATTCAGAAATGAAATGATAATAACATTCAGGAAAACAGACGGGAAAACCGGTGAAGGCAGTCAGAACGCACCGCATGACAATAAGGAGTATGAAGAACTTCAAAGACAGATTGATGCCCTTTCAACGGAACGGGACGAGCTTGAAAGACAAAAGGCAGAACTTGAAAGCAAAGTAAAGGAGCTGGAATCAGAGCTTGAAAAGTATCGGGAAGTGGTACATGAAAGAGAGTTTCTCACCCAGGACAGTCAGATTGAAGAAAAGTTTGCAATGGCTTATTCCATGGATGAAACAGCAACCATAGACGAGCTTGAAATTACCCTGGAAAATGTAACATTTATGGACAATTACAAGGGCGTCGTACCCGAGTACGGCAAGGTCATAACAGGTACGATTAACATCAGGAATATAAGCCGCGAAAATGCCTCCCTGGTCTGGTATACCATGTACGTTGTTGATAACGAAGGATACAAGTTCCAAAGAAGTCTCTTCAATGACGTAATGCAGGAAATCTATGACCCGGGGAAATCATACGTCAGCTACCAGGGTGAACTGAAGCCGAAATTTTCAATAAGTGAAGAATTCTTGTTTGTCGTACCCGATACAGATACCGATCTGTTGCTTGAAATAAACCATCTTAACGAGAATCCTTCCAAAAACAAGGTTATTTACATAAGGTTAAAATAGTGCAGAAAAATACGGCTTCTTTGAAGGGAAGCACGGGAAGCACATGGGCGGTTCCTGTGCTTCCCTTTATTATGTTTGACATTCCATTTATTAATGATAAAATTGGGATATAATTCCTCTAAAATTGAAAGGAAGGTTTCCGTGATAAGGAAAACAGTACTTGTACAGATATCTGTGTTAATACTGGTACTTTTTCTGTCAGGATGTACCATGGATGATAATCCGGACAGCAGGATTCCCGAATCCGATCCTGCTTTACAATCATCTGCAGGGAATGAGGATTTGACAGAAGATATTTCTCCGGCAATAACGAAGGAACCCGGTACTGATAATACTTCCGGCTATTCAGATAACTATGTGCCCGAACTGGATTCAGGCAAATATACGGTATCCACAGAGGAAGTTGTGATATATACCGATCGTGCAATTGTATATCTTGAACCAAATGTGTTCTATCCCAAAAATTTGGCAGATTTTGTCAACGAAACTGTTGAGATTATTGAACAGGAAACGGGTCTGTCATTTTTGAATGATAACAGGATTGGAAACATGTTGTATGTCCATGTCCAGCATGCGAACATTCCTTATGGTACCGAACACGGTGCTTTCGTTCAGCCCATGGATGTGCTTCCAAACTGTATTGAAACAATTTTTCATGAGTTATCACATACAATACAGCTTCAGGCATGCAGCGATATAAAAATGAGGACATTGTCAGAAGGCTTCGCAATTGTGAATGCTTTCAGGGTATCGGGCAAATCGTCTTTACCTAATCTGTTTGATCCGTTTTTCAATTATAGTTTTTTTGAGAATGAAGAGTTAATGATGTCCGATCCCGAAAGATTTATCATGGAGGCTGAAGGATGGGACACATACCTGGCCGGGTTCAGGTTTGTATATTACCTCGAAGAGAAATACGGCAAGACAATTTGTCCCCGGATATTCACCAGGATAGGGGAAATGTATCCTGATGGATGCAGTAACAGCGAACTGATAGAAATAGTCAAGAGCATGACATCTGAAGATGTATTTCATGACTTTAAGGAATGGTACGGGAGTGAACGGGAGAAGTTTGCCAGGTCATATCCGGTGGTAAGCCTGGATAAGACCGGTTACCTGGAAGTCTTCCCGGTTTATAATGAGAATACCAAAGTCTATTTTATGCCCGAATTTACATACCAGGGCAGTATAACCCTTGATTTTACAGGTGGTTTTGAATACCTGCAGTTTTTGGGGCATAATGTTAAAGGAATCTTTGGAACAGTGCAGTCTGAAGGAGAGCACACCCTTTCTTTTTATGATGCATACGGTGAACTTGTTTGCACAAAACAGGTCAGCAATTCACAGATCAGGCTGGACACCCCTAAAGCTGTAAAAATTGAAATAACGGGAGACGGTTCACTTATTCATATTGTACCCGATTTTGATTTGATGACCGATTAACCGGAGGTAATCGGCATATATCGGATTTACCATGCAGAATACCCGGGGTAATTGAAACAAATCTTATAGGATGCTTGTATATTACAGGTATCACATCGGGCCTTTTTTTCCATTCATCCGTGATATATGACTGGGAGCCGTGTTTTGAATTAAAAAATTTATTGACGCTGGTTGACGGGTCATGGCTGAAATCAGGTTAACAGGGCTTCAGGAAGAGTTTTTCGGAAACCGATGGATGTTTTCAGGCAGAAGAATATGATATAATGGTTTTCTGTAATGAGGCTGCAAGGAGGAAAACATTTTGAACAGGCTGTTTATTGCGAAGGATAAAGACCCGTTAAGAATGACGCTGGATCTTTTGGACAGGATGAATCCTCTTGAGGGAAGAAACAGGGATATAAAAATAGGAATCAAACCCAATCTTGTCTGTGCGTCCCCGGCAAGTGAGGGTGCCACAACACACCCTGAAATAGTGGAGGGTATAATTCTTTATTTATTGGATAACGGGTTCAGGAACATAAAAATTATTGAGGGTTCATGGGTGGGGGACAGTACCAAAAGAGCCTTTAAAGTCTGCGGGTATGAAGATATTTCAAAAAGGTACGGCGTTCCCTTAATAGATCTGAAGGATGACGGCTATATAGCCAAAACCTATAAGGGGATTGAAATAAGCATCTGCAAAACGGTATTTGATTTGGATTACCTGATTAATGTACCCTTGATAAAAGGGCATTGCCAGACTAAAATAACATGTGCACTGAAAAATCTGAAAGGCATAATACCTGACAGGGAAAAAAGAAGATTCCATACATTGGGTCTGCATAAGCCAATTGCTTATCTTAATGCGGTAATAAAGCAGGATCTTATTATAGCCGACTGCATTTGCCCCGACCCGTATTTTGAAGAAGGGGGAAGGCCTGCAAAACTAAACAGGATAGCAGCAGGTTACGATCCGGTTTTAATGGACTGTTATGCCGCCAAAACTCTTGGCTATGAACCCGATGATATAAAATATATAGGCCTGGCAAGGGACGAAGGTGTGGGTAATTACATTAATGCTGACACCGAATTCATATATATTTATGACCATTCTTCAGATGAAAATGAATTGAGAATAGTCCAGAAAGAGAAGAAATATCTGAGGCTGATAGATGAAGCAGATGCCTGCTCGGCATGTTACAGCAATCTTGCAAGCGCCATGGAGAAGCTGAATGAAATGGGTCTTACAGACAGCTTTGCTGATCAGATATGCATCGGACAGGCTTACAGGGGGTATAAAGGATATCTTGGAATCGGGAACTGTACTTCCTGTTTTGAAAAGTACTTGCCGGGATGCCCTCCTGATGTTGATTCAATAATAAAATTCCTGGCTGAACTGACCGATTAATGATCCCCGGTTCAGTCAGGGAAGCTGCCACGAACTGTATGGATGACGGGCAAGATATGAATTACGGTATCTGTGATCAAAAGTTACTTCTTCACCAATAAAATCAGGCACAGGGAATTGCTGATTCTCATTTTTCAGCTCAATCTCTGCAATAACAAGACCCTGGTTTTCATTCAGGAATTCATCAATTTCCCATGTGAAACCCTTGTATTCAAAAGTATACCTATATTTTTCAATAATCGGCCTGTCACACAGTTTTTCAAGTATTTCATCGGCATCTTCCATGGGTATCTCATATTCATACTCCAACCGCGACAAGCCAATGCTTGGACCTTTTATTGCCAGGTATGCCTTGTTTTCAATAATCCGTACACGAACAGTTATATTTGAGCCAGAAGGAAGGTAACCCTGCCTGTACAGGATACCCTTTGATAATTTTTTGAATGAATCATCCTTTACAAGAAATTTCCTCTCTGTTTCCTTCGCCATACTATCCCTGCAGCAAATAACAGGTTTTTACCTGTTATTTCAATCAAAATTGCATAGTTATAATATTATAACACAATTATTGATGCCGGATAAAAGACCGGGGTTAAAAAGGCAAAAAAATAAAAGGGGGGGGGAACTGTGAAGTCCCCCTCATGGTAATGGCATTTTATTCGAAATACTGTTCATATTTAGCCTTGCGTTCCTCAATAATAGCTTTACCGCCGGAGCTCATGTAATCTCCGAAATAGAGCTCCCATGTTGAATCAAATTCATCGGGCTTGCAGTTGATGACATTGGCCAGGAGAATGTCACGTTTCTCTTTGAGTACCTGACCCATACCCTCTTCTGCTTTGATTTCTCCTACGTTGAAATGTTTAGGTGAAAAGCCGTCTCTGTTGGCTACCAAATAAGCTTTTTCTATATATCTTGCATCAACGCCCGCATATCCGAGAGCAAGTGATCTTGCGGTAAGGGAAGGATCACCCAGATCCAGGCCGTTAATGGTAATTGTATAGTCAATATTATTTACAGAGTTCATGATCTTATCGCCTGTTGCGGAAATAGTCTTAATAGCGCCGTCAGGCATAACTTCATGTGTTACTCCTTCTTCTCCAATCTGGAGGAACTTGCGGTTTTCAAACTTGGAAATCCAGTCCAGGTACAGTAATGAAGCCACGGGCTCCTTGTTGGTTGTCGGGAAGAATACCTTACGGTCTACAGTTGAATAAAGAACCTTCTTATATTTGCCTGCATCGTTCTTGAAAGGATCCACTGCTATGAATGCAGCTTCCGGACCAATCAGTCTCTGAAGAGTTCCGTGTATACCTTCTTCTGCATCACGATAAGGATAATCCCAGTTGTGCATGAAAGAACCAACATAACCGGCTTTAATCAGGTTATCCTCGGTTGTGTCTCCTTCTTTATACAGTGCGAAATCTTTCCAGATTAAGCCATTGTTATACCATTCATTAAGTTTGCGGATAGCCTCCTTAACACCAGGCCACAACAGCTGCCTGTCGTCAAAACCATTAATGTAAAGCTCTTTGTCTGAAACATTATCAGGAACAAAGGATACCATCAGGTTGTTAGCTCTCCAGCCAACGTCGAAGCTGATGGAGAACGGGATCATCTTATCAGCGTCATTGCCCAAAAGCGTGCTGGCATTGTTCTTGAATGCATAAAGCACGTTTTCAAATTCTTCAAGGGTTGTGGGCTCGTTCAGGTTCAGTTTCTTCAGCCAGTCTTCACGGACAAACGTGTTAATTCTCGGAATCTGGGCCCTGATAGCCTCAATTGCCCAAAGTTTTCCTGTTTCAGGATCCAGGTTATAATAAATGTTTTCATCCCCTAACAGATCCCACAGGTTATTAAGCAGAGGCCTATACTCTTCAAGCAGCGGGGCAAGGTCAATAACACCGCCCATGTTTGCATAGGCTTGGATTGTTGGATAACTGTAAGTTACGCAAATATCCGGAGCGTCGCCTGCAGCAAGCAGGTTGTTCAGAACATCTGTCTCGGTCCAGCGCGGAACGGGTATAAATTCAACTTCCACGTTATGGTCTCTCAGCATTCCTTCTTTTATAAAATCTGTGTAGAAGTTGTCCTCCGGCGGGCTTCCGCCATCGTTACTACGATCATAAATCTCAACAGTGATTTTTCTTGTTTTGGTAAATTTACCGTCCACAAGTTCAGAATCTCCCGTCTGTGCGGATTTTGTGGGTTCCGAAGCCGCTTTTGTTGGTTCACCACCATTCTGAGGTGGGGTTATAGCCGGTGTACAAGCTGCTAAGAGTGTTAAAACCATGATGAAGGCGAGTAAAAGAGAAAGAGTTTTTTTCATAATAATCCCCCTTTTTTAATATTTCATATTTTTAAGACACGTTGTGTCTTAACAGCAGGATTAACCTTTTATTGAACCAAGGGTTACACCCGTAATAAAGTATTTCTGAAGCCATGGATAAACCAAAAGTATGGGAACTGTTGCAAACATAACGGTTGCTGCCTTGATGCTGTCTGCAAGGCCGGGTTTTGTAAAGCCTTCCTGCGTAGCAACCTCTATACTTGTAACATTATTCAGGATATTGTAAAGCAGCAACTGTATCGGCCAGTATTCCCTTTTGTTCATATACATCAGGGCGTCGGAGAAACCGTTCCAGCGCCCTACGGCATAGAACAGCGAAAGTGTTGCAATAACAGGAGTTGACAAAGGCAGATAAATTTTTATCAATATCCGTATAGGCCCGGCGCCGTCTATCTCTGCAGATTCCCTGAGACTGTCGGGAATTCCGAAGAAGAAACTCCTCATTATTATCATGTTGAATACACTGAGGCAGTAAGGGATAATAAGTACGGCGGGTTTGTTCAGCAGCTTGATATCCTTAAGCAGCAGATACATCGGAATTGTACCTGCATTAAAGTACATGGTGAAAAGAATCATAGCATTTATGAAACGCTTTCCCTTCAGATTATCGTAAATAAGGGGGTACGCGCAGATGGTAGTCATAAACATGGATACACAGGTTCCAATAACGGTTAATATGGCGGTCCAGATAAGTGACCATGTATATTTCGAATCCTCAATTACCATTTTATACGAATTAAAATTCAGTCCCTTCGGTAACAGCAAAACCTCGTTCCTAATCAATGCATCCGAAGAACTGAGAGAACGGGCAAGAACGTTCAGCATCGGTAGCAGACATACGAGGATCAACAGGAAACATAAAAAGGCAACAATCCAGTCTCCGATTTTTGAAGTGCTTGTTTTAATCATAGCTGATACCCCCTTACCAAATTCCGCGCTCGCCGAATCTTTTTGCTAATGAGTTAGCGGCAAAAAGGAAAATAACACATACAACAGACTGAAAAATTCCTACGGCAGTTGTCAGCGAGAATTGCAGCCCTTTTATACCGTGAATGTAAACATACGTGGATATAACGCTTGAAACATCAGTAACAAGGTTATTACTAAGAGCATATGGGCGATCAAACTCGCTTCCCAGTATCCTTCCGAGGCTCAAAATCAGAAGAGTAATAATGGTTGGCCTTAAACCCGGCAATGTAATATGCCACATCTTTCTGAAACGGCCTGCGCCATCTATTGAAGCTGCTTCATACAGCTCCGGGTTAATAGATGTTAGGGCGGCAAGATATACAATAGTATTCCAGCCTACACTCTGCCATACACCTAAGAATACATATGTCCATACCCAGTGAGTGGGATCGTTCAGAAACGGAACAGATTCAAACCCTAAACGGTTTAAAACTATATTCACCAGGCCTGTTGTGGGAGTGAAAAGCTGTTTTGCCAGACCCGAGATTATTATCCATGACAGGAAGTGTGGCAGGTACGCGACAGTTTGCGTAAAGCGTTTGTACCTTGGGTATGGTAATTCATTAAGCAGAAGAGCCAGTATGATGGGAGCAGGAAAACCAACTATTAAATCAAGAAAATTCAGCATTATTGTATTACGCAGTGCCAGCAGAAAATCACGATTGGAGAACGCTTTAATAAAATATTCAAATCCAAAGTTGTCTGCCCAGGGCATTTCCCAGGGGCTTTGAACAATACTGTACTTTTTGAATGCTATCTGGATATAGGTCATGGGTATGTACTTGAAAATTATGAAATATGTAATGGGCAAAATCAGCAACAAGTAAAGCGTCCAGTAGCGTTTCAGATAGTTCAGCGTCTTATTAGCGCTTGTTAACGGTTTCGACACACTTTTTTTCATGGTTGTACCCCCTGAAAAAGATATGTTGTACTAAATTGTGTAAACAACCTACTTGTATCATATGCCTGTCTGACTTGTACTTTATAAAAAGTACGACTATTTTTAAATCACAACTAAAGAATACCACTAACTGTGCACAATGTCAATAAAGATAAACAAACTTAATAAAATATTATGATTTATTTACGGCATAATGCACAAATTCAACAATACAAGTAATGGAAGCAATTTACTTTGTTAAATAGTTGTCATAACAAGAAATTTTGCTTTACAGAAGTTTTCTGCCATTGCAAAAAGGAGGAAAAAACCTGAAAACCGCTAATATATCAGGGAAAACAGTAACAGGCATTACAACTTTGAATACAACTAATTTGCTCTTGTATTTTCAAATTGAAAGATATTATAATAGAAAAAGAACAAACCTGAAAACGAGGATGAAGTATGGCTCATGTTCCCAAGTACATGAATATAGTAGACTGGACGGTAGAACAGATAACCATCGGTGTTTATAATCCCAAGGATAGGTTTCTTTCTGAGTCGGAACTTTGTGATAGGTTCAGGTGTTCCCGCCAGACGGTCCGCCGTGCTCTTGATATACTTGAACAGCGCGGGTTGATTACCCGTGTGCAGGGCAGCGGTACATATATTTCATCTGCAAATTCACTTAATGAATTAAGTAATTCAGATAATAAAAGATCGGCCATAACAGTGGGGTTGATTTCCACTTTCATGGATAATTACGTTTTTCCGAGTATTATTCGCGGTATTGAAAGAGTTTTTACCGAAGAAGGCATTAATATACAGCTTGCATCTACGAACAACCTGGTTTCAGGTGAAAAAAAGGCTTTACTGATGATGATGGACAGAAAACTTGACGGTTTGATTGTTGAGCCTACAAGAAGCGCTTTGCCTTGCGTAAATATAGACCTGTATCAAAAAATTACCGAGATGGGTATACCTTTTATTTTCATTGATTCTTTTTACCCCGAGCTTTCAATTCCGTATGTTGCACTTGATGATGTCAAGGCCGGATACATGGCCACCGAGTATCTTATTAAAAACGGTCACAGGAATATCTCCGGTGTATTTCCGCACAGCAACAGGCAGGCTCACCTGAGATATCTCGGTTATGTCAAGGCCCTGACAGATTACGGAATACAGATGTATGATGATCGTGTCTGCTGGTATTCGAGAGATGACATGAAACAGGTGCTGTATGGCAAGCCTCTTCTGGAACGCCTTGCAGCATCGACGGCAGTCCTGAGCTACAACGATGTGACTGCCATGATGATTATTGATTCTGTACAGAGAAACGGAAGAAAGGTACCCGATGACTTATCGGTTGTGGGAATTGATAATTCCGAGCTTGCCGAATTTTCAAAACTTACAAGTGTTGTCCACCCCGGAGAACAGCTTGGAGAAAGTGCCGCGAAACTCCTGTTGTCAATTATTAACGGTTCGGAAGGAAAGACAATCCTGTTTCCGCCTCGCCTGATAGAACGAAATTCGGTCAGAAAAATTGGTGACAGCTGATCAGGTTTTGACTTGTGCCCGATACTGCGGTACAATTATCCTGTGAAGGGGTTTGTTGTAAATGAGTTATGATTCATACAGACGGGAATTTCAGTATTCCGGGAAGGACGGAAAGGCCGTTAATGCTTATTCATGGGATAATACCGAACAGGTTTACGGTATTGTTCAGATTTTCCACGGGATGTCGGAGCATTCCCTGCGGTACCAGGACTTTGCACTGTTCTTGAACAGAAACGGTTTTGCTGTTTTTGCCAATGATCACCGCGGGCACGGAAAAACAGCAGCAGGTATTAATGAACTCGGTATTATAGGCAAAGATGGTTTCAATATGATAGTTGATGACGAGTATCTGCTCTTTAAGCAAATCCGGGAAAAATATCCCGGCAAGCCTGTCTTTGTGCTTGGGCACAGCTTTGGTTCATTTGTTGCACAGGAATACATGATACGTTTCGGCAATGAAATCTCAGGAGTTATATTGTCGGGTTCGGCGCTTCAGGAAGGTATAGACATAACCCTTGGAAGACAATTGGCTTCTTTTCAGCGGTTACTGTTTGGTGAGGAGAAGAAAGGCCGTTTGCTCAGTATGCTGAGTTTCGGAAGTTACAATAAAAGGATTCCGGATGCGGAACATGAGTTTGCATGGCTCAGTACAGATGAGGCCGAAGTTGTTAAATACGAGCAGGACCCGTTATGCGGTACAGTTGCCTCCATCGGTTTTTATTATTACATGCTTAGAGCTTTTAAGGACCTTTACGCGACCGACAGGCTTGGACGGATTCCTTCCGGTCTGCCCGTGCTTATCCTGTCGGGAGAGGAAGACCCCGTCGGCGCATACGGCAAAAAGGTCATGAACCTGTATGAGCTGTATAAAAGGCAGGGGCTTCGCGATGTCCAGATAAAGCTGTACCCTGAAATGAGGCACGAAATACTGAATGAACGGGAAAGGAATGAGGTATACAACGATATACTGAACTGGCTTATCGTTCAAATATAGATTATCCATAAGGCAGCAGCATTATCTGAGTTTTAAGGCAAAAATCAGCAAATCCAAAGGGATGCCTTTAAGGTAGAGGCCGATTCGAATATAAGCTGCTGCTATTATTAACAGGCCAGGCAGAAATGCCAAAAACCCGGGAAAAAATTTTTTTGAATTTGAATCCAGAACAGTTCTGCCTGTTTCGGAGGTATTTCGTATAAAAGCCCAGAGAAGTCCTGCAAGCGCGGCAGCACAAAACAAAGCAATTGCCGCCCATACCAGAATTGCGGCTATTCTCTGGAAGGCAGGCATGCTTTCCAGGATATCGAAATAATCATTCAATGTTTCCACGTCAGACGCTACGGCGGGTGCGTCCGAGGGAATCAGTTTTTCGGATATATGACTGACTAATACGGCAAAAGAGTTGTTTGCAAAATGTGCAAACATTCCGGCAAACAGGGAGTCGGTACGGTAAACAATGAAACCTATGAGAATTCCAAGGAGAAATGTCCCGATAAGTTTTTGAAAATCCATGTGGAACAGTCCGAACAGGAAGGCTGTTAATGTAATTGAAAAAAAGACGCCGAATTTTTCAAGACTGCGCTGAATTATTCCCCTGAACATAATTTCTTCACAGATGCCTGCAGTTCCGCCGATTAACAGGATATTCACAAGCAAAGGAGTATCACTTATCGGCAGTTGGGCCACAAAAACCCTGCCGAAAACAGATTTTAACAACCAGAGATTGAATAAGTTAATTACTGAAACCAACCAAATTGAAACCGCCATCATTGAGAAAATAATAAAAAGATTCAGAAAACTTACACGGTTAAGTCTTAAAACCTCTCTGGCATTGTATTTTCTTATCAGGAGCATCAGCAGGTAAGGTGCCATTATTATAATGAATTCGGTGATTAATATGCCTGTACTGAAGTCCCGGTTCTGTACATATGAGCCTAAGGTGATAAGAACCAGCGAAACAACTGAGAAAAGTAGCCCTGTCTCGGCAAGCCCGGGAGCTTTCGCTGCGTTATTATTATCTTTTACAATGTCATTTTCGCTATTCATTGAATTCACTCCAAAACATTCTTATTTCATAATATTACAGCAACTTGTACATGCCTGTGCCAATTGCGGCATATAATTATATCTATTATAGCAGATTCAAGAAATATTCTCCACATTTGTATGAAAACAGTTGCCTGTTTTTCATAAGACATAAGAAAAGAATTATGCAGACTGTGTCCCTGCATGACGAAACAGAGCCGGGGAAACTACGGGACAAAAGAAAAAACTGCCCCGGAACCGGGGCAGTTTTCGTTTGACGTTAACCGTGTTATCTGATAACCCTTCTTGCCGTGAAATAAGTGTTGGAGTAATACCCTGACGCCAGGGAAGAGATTTTTACCACATCCCCGGTTGAAGGAGCATGGACAAATTCGCCGTTGCCGACATATATCCCTACATGATTTACAGTTTTTCGGTCTGCGGCAAAGAAAACCAGGTCACCGTATTCAAGGCTCTCCCTGGGTACGTATGTTCCCGCCTTTGCCTGATCCCTTGAAACCCTCGGCAATTGGATTCCAAGTTTACCATACAATGTGTATACAAGACCAGAGCAATCATAGCTGTACGGACCGGTTGCGCCCCACTGGTATGGTTTCCCCATTTCAAGGGGTATAAGTTCCTTTAATTGTCCAATAAGGTAACTCCTGCTGTCTCCGCGTGATATTGAATTTGTCTCAATATACTTCCCGTCGAATACCTCGTATATTCTTTTGGCCAGGGCTATTGCTTCTTCTCTTGAAATGTTTCTGCCGGGATCAAACATCTTGTTACCGATTCCGTTAATAATGCCGGCTTTGGTCAGGTACAGCACTTCATTTAAAGCCCAGCCCGATATTTTGTGCTGATCATTAAACAGGTACTCGTTTGAGGTGTAATAGTTTTCTCCCGGTTTTGCAGCCTTTAACGTACGATACAGCATAACGGCAATTTCTTCCCGGGTTGCCGAATTGTACGGTGCAAATTTTTTGCTGCCTACACCTTTAACAATTCCGAGCTTGTTAGCTATTATAACACTTTTATTTTGTGTGTCGGCGAACGGGCTTGAATCGGCTTCAGGCAGTTCACTGCCGATGAGAGCCTTGTACAGGTTTATTGTCAGCTCGCAGAATTCTTCCCTTGTAATATGTCTTGTGTATTCGCCTGTTATTCTGCCTGTAAGCAGGTTGTATTCACCGGCCCTGGCTATTTCAGTCTTTGCCCAGTCACTTGCACCGTTAAGGTTGATGTTCTGCTGGGCAAAGGATGAAACACCCGTTAATACACCCAATGATATTACTGCAGAAAAAAGAAAAGCCTTTCTGTATTTTTTTGACATTTATATCTCCTTTCACAGATGTTCGACATATTAACATATTATCCGGGCATTCGCCGGATAACCCGAAGGTAGTATTATGTTAACATAATCACCGGGTGTATTAACTTACAATCATATTACATATAAATTATATTTGTATTATAAAAATTAAAAAATGGCAATTAATGAAAATATTGATTTTATAAATACAACATCTCACCGGCTTTAATTTTAACAGGTTCCCTGTCAACGCTTATCCAGACGTCAATGCCGGAAACATTATGTACAATTTTCCTGTCCACGCTGAATTTCAGGTTTCTCAGCGCCTTGATATAGTCCACTATTTCAATATTTGTTGCGTACCAGACAGATTCATCAAAAGATGCAGTTTTGCAGAACTCCTTAATCAGGTCCCAGTTTTTGTTACGTTCAAACTCATAACTGTGACCCCAGACATAGAACAGGTACAACTGTTCCCATGGAGGAGTCTGTTTGAATCTTTTATATTTTTCCATGAGATTTTCATCATGATGGCATGTAGGATGCCATGTTAGAAAATTCGACGGCAGCCCGAAACTGTGTGTTGATACCACCGTTCTTGAATATTCAATGCCCAGCGCGGGAAGCATATTGACAAGAGCTTCATTGTAATCACCGAAAGGATAAGACATGCCACGTACGGGGTATCCCACAAGTGCTTCAAGATTTCTTCTGTCTTCAATAATTTCTCTGACTATTTCCTCATTTGATATCTGGGTAAGAAAGGGGTGGGTGACGGAATGCACCGAAACTTCGTGTCCTTTATACAACTCTTTTATCTCTGATGCGTTGACAAACTGCCTGTATTCAAAATTCCCGGAATTTAAGTGAAAGGTACCCTTAATCCGGTATTGGTTGAATATGTCCACAAGTTCTCTGTCATAATACTGGCCGTCGTCATAGCTCATTGTTAAGGCTTTCTTCCTGCCTTCAGGAAAACTGAAACATATTGTCCTCATAAAATCATCTCCTCCTGGGGTTATTATACTAAAAAATCAGCAAAAGAACACAGGAAAACAACAGGTGACTGGAAATAATTATTTGAAATGATATAATTTATATTGAGCCTTCTATACAAGGGATAATTGCGGAGGTATACCGAAATGGCCATATCCGAAGAAACAAAAAATAATTCGGAAGAATTGGGTAAAGCGGCTGCGGGATGCCCGTAACGAAATGGAAAAAATGAAAAAAGACTGAACTGCCTTGGGGAACCCGGCGGATAACATAATAATAAACCAGGAGGGCTGAAAATGACTAAAAAACTGTTTGGGAAAACACCGGAGGGTGTTGAAGTCTATCTTTACACGATTGAAAACGGTAATGGCATGAAAGCCGAAATAATAAACTACGGAGGGACAGTCGTATCGTTATATGTTCCCGACAGGGACGGTAGGCTCACCGATGTGGTGCTGGGCTGCGATAACCTGGAGAATTATAACAACAGCCCGTATTTCGGCGCCATAATAGGCCGTCATGCCAATCGCATAGAGAATGCGGTGTTCGAACTGAACGGCAGGGAATACAGGCTGGCGAAAAATGACGGAAACAATCATTTGCACGGCGGGATTAAAGGCTTCGACAAGGTTGTCTGGGATGTGACAGGGCACAGCGGAAACACCCTGAAACTTCATTACCTTAGCAGGGACGGTGAGGAAGGGTATCCCGGAAACCTCGATGTGACCGTTACTTACACGATAACCGATGACAACGGTCTGCATATTGATTATAAAGCGCAGGCAGATGCCGATACTATGGTGAACCTGACCAATCACAGTTATTTCAATCTTTCGGGGCACAGTGCCGGTGATATTCTGAAGCACCAGTTGAAGATAAATGCCGATAAGTTTACCGTCAATAATGAGGAATGCATACCTACCGGAGAGATTATCAGCGTAGAGGGAACGCCGCTGGATTTCAGGGATTTCAAACCGGTTGAACCCGGCCTGATGTCTGACAATATCCACATTAAATGCGGCAACGGTTATGACCATAATTTTGTATTGAACATAAGCGGGGAAGAACCCGGGTTTGCAGCCGAACTTTTTGATCCCGCAAGCCAACGCCGAATGAAGGTTTATACGACCAAACCCGGGGTACAGTTCTACTCGGGCAATTACTTAACCGATCAGATTATCGGGAAAGGCGGAGTACGTTATAACAAGTGGAGCGGGTTATGTCTTGAAACGCAGTTCTTCCCGAATGCCATGAAACATAAACATTTTCCGTCTCCAGTATTAAAAGCCGGAGAACTCTATCACCACGTAACAATATATAAATTCGAATAACCTTAATAAGAATGAACACTCTCCCGCATGAAAAAGCGGGAGAGTCCCGCAGTTTGAAAAACCCGCAGCCGTGAAGGCTGCGGGTTTATTATGTGTACGCGGCATGCACGCGACCTTGACGGTGAAAGTCGGTTACAAGGATTGCGTGAGAAGACAAATCATGTAAAAGACCTGACTATTGATATAAAGCAATAATGTTATAACTATAGAAAAATTTAATCAGATATCAAAACCCGGAAGGTACTTTTTAGTATTTTTCAGCATATCGATGTAAAGCGTCCATGCATCGTTTATGCTTATAGTAACAAGCGGATCATTTGCAAATGCCCTGAACCCGAGTTCTATATCCTTTGTCAGTACAGCCTTCAGGGTTGTTTCCTGGTTGATAACATGCCTGTAGACAAGATTCTGAACATCTGCAGGCAGGCTTCCGGCCTGTACGGGCTGTACCGAGTTGTGGCTGAATACCGCATTGGTTTCCACAACGGCGCCCAATGGCAGGTTGGCTATCTGCCCCCTGTTCGGAAGGTTTACATTCGTGACAAAATCACCCAAACCGCAAATGGCTTTTATCTGGAGAACACCCTCCTCGCCTGTCTGTTTCAGTTCGAAGGATTCCTCACCGTTAAGAAGGCGTTCGCTTTTTGCCTTTCTTTCCTTGAGGTTTTCCTTTCTCCAGCTTACCGGGGTTAAACCGAACATCCAGGATCTGACCGTTTCAGGATCCTTCAGGTACCACGGCGGACAGAATTCTGCGAGGTGCCTGTCTCCTGCTGCGGCTATCAGCCCGTACCTTTTGAACAAATCAAATTTAACACGGTTTGCCGATGCAAAGAAATCGTTCATCCAGTGTCCTTTTTTGGTTTTTTCAAAACCTGTTTCATAGTACTTGTCTACAAATTTCCTGTATACGGGGAACAGGTCGCGTCCGTTGTATACGGCTTTATCCAGCCAGGTAAAATGATTTATGCCAAGAACATTTACCTTTATATCCCTTCTGTGACCGGCTTCAATGCCTTCAATGTCAGCAAGGGCGGATTTTAACAGATCCTGTGTGCCGAATACTTCATGGCAGCAGCCGAAAGCCTTGATTTGAGGAAAAACTTCATATAAAGTGCGCACGCATAATGTCATCGGGTTGGTATAGTTTATTACCCAGGCTTCCGGAGCCCACTGCTTAATGGCATTGGCTATTTCTACATACATCGGTATTGTACGGAATGCGCGGATAGTCCCGCCCGGCCCCACCGTATCTCCCACCGACTGATAAATTCCGTATTTTTCAGGTAAATGCACATCGGATTCCATTTCATCAAAAGTTCCGGGCAAAATGGAAATAATGACAAAATCAGCACCTGTCAATGCTTCCTGCAGGGTTTCAACCGCTTTGTAATCCCAGTGGCTTTTTACGTTTGGATTATTCTTAAGGCTGTTGCCGATTTTCTCATTTCTTATCGCAGCTTCCCTGTCAATATCGTAGAGCCTGACAGTTCCGGACAATTGCTCCTCCATTGCAAGATCGCTCATCAAACCCCAGGCCCAGCCCATCGAGCCGCCGCCGATATATGCAATTATAATGTCTTTTACCATGTTTTCGGTTCTTGTCATATCAACACCTCCAATATCTGATAATCAGCAAAGGATTATACATCAATCATTATAAATCAAAAAATATTTATTTTCTCGATTTATATTGCTCATACGTTAAAAAATTCAACAAATTTTGCTTTTTGGCTTGCAGTGCATTATAATATGATTATCTCCTCAACATGGGAAGTTATGAAAAATAAAAGTGAGGACGGAGTTTAATCTGCATGGCGAACCTGATGAATGGAGAACAGAATATATTCAACGGTGTTGAACAGCCTTTCTATATAACAAGGCAGAAACATGAAAGTATATTCAACATGTCAACTTGTCATTACCACAATGTATATGAAATATACTACCTGCTTGAAGGGCGCAGGAATTACTTTATCCAGAACAGGTTATACCCTGTGGTAAAGGGTGACCTTGTCCTGATAAACATTCACGACATCCATAAAACAATGGATTTCAATAATTCTTCCCACGAAAGAATACTGATAAATTTTCAAAGGGAATTTATTGCTCCCTTGCTGGATGATGCGGATGATCTGCTTGACTGTTTTTTGTCCGAACATAAGGTTATCCGTTTAAGTGTTTCAGAACAGAGTTTTGTTCAGTCAATCCTTATAAAAATGCTGGAAGAGGACAAAAAAAGGCAGAAAGGCTATCTCATGTATGAAAAAATACTTCTTGCCGAGTTATTGCTGTTCATAAACAGAAACATGGACAGGTTCAGGGAGCATGAAACGTACAGAAGCAGTGTTCAGGACAAAATGTCACAGGTAGCCCTGTACCTGATGGAGAATTACATGAAAAAGCTCACTCTGAAGCAGGTTGCCGACGAGTTTTTCATAACGGCCAGCCATTTAAGCAGAACATTCAGGAAGACCACGGGCTTTACCATTATTGAATACCTGAACAGTGTCCGCATAAAGGAGGCAAGAAAACTGCTTAAGGAGACAGGAAAAAGCGTAATGGAAATTGCCGAACTGACAGGCTTCGAAAGCCAGACCCATTTCGGCAGGGTATTCAGGCAGATGACCGGGGTCTCCCCGCTGCAGTACAGAAAACAGCCGAGAATGTAGACAGAAACCAAACCTTTATGCTAAAGCGTAACCCCGTCTTTAAAAATTGCAATTTCCCTGCAGCCGTTGAGTTCGTTTTTTGCTGCCGCTTCACCGGAAGCAATTTTCAGTACAAGGCCGAATAATTCTCTGGCTGAATCATCCAGTGATGCCCCGTCAAGCAATACTCCTGCGTTATAGTCAATCCAGCCCGGCTTCAATTCATAAAGCCTTGTATTTGATGAGATTTTCACCACGGGTACCGGAGCACCGAGCGGCGTTCCTCTCCCGGTTGTGAACAGAATCAGCTGTGCGCCCGAAGCGGCCAGGTTTGTCACCGAAACAATGTCATTGCCGGGACCGTTCAAAACATTCAGACCGCAGGTTTTTACCTGATCACCGAAGTCCAGCACATCCACCACCGGACTTGTACCGCCTTTATAAATACAGCCAAGGGATTTCTCTTCAAGCGTGGTGATGCCTCCGTCCCTGTTTCCCGGGGACGGGTTTTCATATACGGGCTGGTTGTACCTCATGAAATAATTCTTGAAATTGTTAATGAGGCTGACCATTCCGTTAAATGTTTCTTCATCTGCGCACCGGTTCATAAGAATGGTTTCTGCGCCGAACATCTCGGGAATCTCGGTAAGGATTGCAGATCCCCCGTGTGTGATGATAATATCTGATAAAGCTCCAACAAGCGGGTTTGCGGTAATGCCCGAAAAAGCGTCGGAACCGCCGCATTTCAGGCCCACCGTGAGACTGGAAACGGGGCATGGTTCACGTTCAAATTTCTCCGCATACTCCACAAGCTCCCCGATTAGTGAAAGGCCTGCGTCAATCTCGTCATGGACCTCCTGCAGCGAAAGGAACCTGATGCGTTCACTGTTGTATGATGTACCATGCATAAGGTATTCCCTGAATGAAGCAATATTATTGTTCTCGCAGCCAAGGCCGAGAACCAGCACCCCGGCTGCATTGGGATGATTTACAAGCCCAGCGAGTATTTTGCGCGTGGTGTCAAGATCATCACCAAGCTGGGAACAGCCGTGCGGGTGACAGAATGCATACACACCGTCGGTCCGCCCGGCAAAAAGCCTGTTTGCTTCCTGTGCAAGTTTTTCGGCAATCTTGTTAACGCAGCCTACGGTGTTTATTATCCATATTTCATTTCGTATTCCTGTCCGGCCGTTTTCCCGCCTGTATCCCATAAACACCGCATGTTTCTTCTGAAATGACGGCATATCGGCTTTTTCGTACCTGTATTCCAGCAGACCTTCAAGATTTGTGCCCATGTTATGACAGTGAACGTGGCTTCCGGCGGATATGTCATAAATTGCGTGTCCTGCAGGAAAACCGTATTTGATAATGTTTTCGCCTTTCCTGATATTTTTTATCGCAATCTTATGGCCTGCCTCGATGTCCGACAGGACGGTTATTTTGCAATCTCCAGCGGTGAAAGTGAATCCTTTTTTCAGAGGTTTCAGCGCCACCGCAACATTATCGGCTTCATTTATTATCAGAATTTCGTTTTTCATATATAATACCTGCTTTCCTGAAAAAACACCGGAAACTTTTGTGAAATTCCTGCCGGTTTTGTATTGAATAAGTAAGCGCTTACAATTATAATATAATTGTTGTATGGGTGTAAAGCTTAACCAGTGAAGAAGCATATAAAGATTAACAGCTGCCGGGAAAGGCAGTTTTGCCCGCTTGCAGGCAGGGCTTACGCAATGAAAAAATATGAAACTTCCGGCTGCAGAACGGAAGTTAACAGATATGAATCAGCAAAATAATATACAAGGAGAATAATTATGGGTAACTGGAAAAACTTTGTGAAAAATCTGTGTTTAAAGGAATCTAATGTTGAAGTTCTCAGGGCCGAAGCGGAAAGAGGATTTGAAGACTACGGCGTGTATCCGCGCTCGGTTAACAAGGTTGGAAATGCTGTTGTTATGATGGTTCGCGGAGACAACGAAAAATATCTTGTTGCCGCAGGAGACGACACCTGGCTTCAGAACCTGAAAGGTACGGAAACAGAGGAAGAGGGCCTGAAGATAAAGGTTTGTCCGCTTTCTTATGAAAACTGCAACGTAATCAGGGAAATTTTCCCTTATACGAACCCTCAAGCCCACAAGGGCAGGAACATAACAATCGGTCTTGGTGACAGGCTTGGACTTGCTTCTCCCGGACATATCGAGACCATCAGGGATTTGGATGTTTTTCCCGTACTGGCTCAGCAATCCATCCGCGAACTGAATCTAACCGGAAGAACATATAAAGAGGTTATTTCGGCAGCAGCCTGGGCAGTTTTCCAGGAAGGATACACTAAGGGCTACGGGGCTGACGGTGACCACCTGAAAACCGCTGACGAAGTAAAAATGTCCCTTGATGTCGGCATGACAATGATTACCCTCGACTGTTCGGATCATATAGACAATTCGGCCGCAGATGCTGATGTATCCGAACTTAAGGAAAAATACTCCCGTTTCACGAAAGAAGAGCGCGAAAAGTGGGAAGCAAGGTATGCAAACAAAACATTTAATACAGGGAGCCACAGTTTCCACATTTCCGAAGAAGATATGGTGCGCCTGGCCTGCGTTTACGGGGGAGCCATCCGCCATACCGTTGACATTTATCATAATATAATTGCAAAGTGCGGAAGGCCGATAGATTTTGAAATGTCAATAGATGAAACGTTAACACCGACTTCACCGGCTTCTCATTATTTCGTGGCTGCCGAGCTGATTGATGCAGGTGTTGAAATAACCAGCCTCGCACCAAGATTTTGCGGTGAATTCCAGAAAGGTATAGACTATATCGGGGATTTGAAGCAGTTTACCGAAGAATTCACAGTACATGCAGCGATTGCAGAACATTTCGGCTACAAGATCAGTGTTCATTCAGGCAGCGACAAGTTTATGGTATTTCCCGTTGTAGGTGAAAAAACCAATGGAAGGTATCATTTGAAAACAGCAGGTACTAACTGGCTGGAAGCCGTTAGGGTTATAGCACGGCATAAACCCGACCTGTACAGAAGGATGCATGCATTTGCACTGGAGCACCTTGAAGAGGCCAAAAAGTATTACCATATCGGTGCAAAGCCGGAGAATATTCCTGACATCGACAGCTTAAAAGACTCCGAGCTTCCCGATCTGATGAACAGGGATGATTCAAGGCAGGTGCTGCATATTACCTACGGCCTTATACTGCAGGCAAAAGACGAGAACCAAAATTCACTGTTCAGGGATGAACTGTACAGTGTTCTGTACGAATATGAAAGGGAATATACCGAGGCTTTAAAAAAGCATATCGGAAGACATCTCAGAACATTAGGTCTATAAGCAGGGCAGGTAGGAAGGGGGGGCAGGCACATTTTCCGGTTTGTGAAGTGCCTGGTACCTGTTACTGCTGCAGAAGCAGGCAGGGTGTGAAATCCTGCCTGTTTTTTAACAGAATTATAACCATTTGATCGGTGAAAGTATCAGTTATGGATGGCATAAAAATTTGTTTGGCTGTATACCTGCTATTGGTCAATGCAGCAGGATTTATTGCAGCCGGGCTTGACAAATACCGGGCAATACATAAAAAATGGAGAATTGCTGAAAAAACATTCCTGCTGCTTGCCGTATCCGGCGGAGGACCGGGAGTGTACGCCGGTTGCCTTGTTTTTAACCATAAAACGCAAAATCCGAAATTCATGGCGGGCATCCCTGTAATATGCATTATCGAAGCGGCTGTTATGATGCTGCTGTATGTATATTTCATACGATGAACCATATACTGGATTATACAGGTGCTTTACTTTTCAAGGTGTTATATTGGCTTCCTTTCCTTCAGTTCATTGACCTGATTCGTTTCAAAATAACATTTTTCTAATTATATTCAGCCTATATATGCCCATTGCCAAAAAAATAGAATATGCTCAGACAGCTGAACAATAAAATATGGAGGTACTGTTACATGAGAAACAAGATTACTCCCCTTGTCCTTAACATCGGTGTGACAAACGGCACCAGCGAAACAACATTTTCTCCGAAAATGCTTCTGAACCGTGAGCAGGCTGCAACCATGCTGAACCGCGTGTACAAAAAGGTTACGATGCTTTTTATATCGTTATTTTTCCTTTTTACTTGACAGTATATTGTTTGAGTATTATTATGTTATTGATTGAACTGGATATATGCCTGCGGGAGCCGTAAACGGACGGCTGAGAGGGAGTAACCAGCTCCGACCGCAAAACCTGATCCGGGTAATGCCGGCGTAGGGAAGGGTTATAATTTGAAAATTACCGCCTTCCCGGCGGTTTTTTGTTGCGTATGGAAAAATACATATTCCATACCGTTAATTCATATACAACCTTTCCTGATTTACACGGTTCAGGTGAATATCCGTTTTCAGCTGCAACTTGAATGTCCGTATAAAAATAATAATGGAAGGCAGTGATATTAATGGCTGTTGTAAATTTAAGCCTTCAGGTTCTGCCGATCGTGCCTGAAGAAAGAGTCTATCCGGTAGTAGACAAGGTGATAGAATTTATTTCTCAAAGCGGTGTCAAATATATTGTCAGCCCTTCGGAAACAACTATGGAGGGTGAGCTCGATACACTGCTGGAAATTGTGAAGAAGGCCCAGGACGTATGTATCCGCGAAGGAGCCTCCAGGGTGGTATCGATAATAAAGATAGATTATAAGCCTGAAGGTGTGACAATGGATGAGAAAATTTACAAATACAGGTAAACTCAGTTTACCAGTTTCCTTTGCCGCAATAATTATTGTCTGGGAAACCCTCGTGTATATTCTGAAAACACCGAATTATCTTATCCCTGCGCCAAGTGCGGTGGTCCAGGCTATGATTGAGGCATTCCCTGTACTTATGAGGCATACTTCGGTGACCTTATTGGAAGTTATCCTGGGATTTGCTTCCGCGCTGGTGCTGTCGGCAGTCATATCGCTTTTGATGGTGCGGTTCTCCGTACTGTATAAAATCCTGTGGCCATATATGGTTATAAGCCAGACAATACCTCTTTATATACTTGCACCGCTTTTTATGATATGGTTTGGATTCGGAATTCTGCCCAAGGTGCTTATTGTTGTGCTGGTATGCTTTTTCCCTATAACGGTGGGTTTTGTGCAGGGACTGACATCAACCGAGCCGGAACTGGATGAACTGCTCCAGGTTATGAGGGCCACACCGTCGCAGATTCTCTGGAAAGTCAGGGTGCCCCAGGCCATGCCGCAGTTCTTTTCCGGTCTTAAAATAGCGGCGGCATACAGTGTTACCGGGGCTGTCCTTTCCGAATGGGTTGGAGCGCAGGAAGGCCTTGGGATTTTTCTGACCAGGTCGATGAAAACATTCAAAACAGCAGCCTTGTTTGCTGACATCGTTATTATTGTCGTGCTCAGCCTGATTTTGTTTTACGCAATTTCCTTAATTGAAAAAAGAGTTATAAGGAGGAGAAACCTGCTATGAAAAAATACATGGTATTGATATTGATTTTTATAATTGCGCTGACCGCCGGCTGTGGAGTAAAACCGGCAGACAGGATAAAAATCACTGCGGTCCTGGACTGGACACCGAACACAAACCACACCGGATTATACGTGGCGTTGAGCGAGGGATTTTTTGAAAAGGAAGGTCTTGAAGTAACAATAATTCAGCCACAGGAAGGCACCGCGGAACAGATTGTTGCATCGGGCTCAGCCCAGTTTGGAATCGGATACCAGGAAAGCGTTACTTTTGCACGTGCCGAAGGCATTCCGATTGTATCGCTTGCTGCCGTTATTCAGCATAATACATCGGGTTTTGCGTCCTTAGCTGAAAAGGGAATTACTTCACCGAAAGATTTTGAAAACAGAAAATACGGCGGATGGGGTTCCCCGATTGAGGAAGCAACGCTGCGATATTTAATGGAGCAGGAAGGTGCCGATCCGGACAAGCTGCAGATTGTAACAACGGGTGATGCGGATTTCTTCCAGATGTCGGCTACCGGGGAAGTGGATTATGCATGGATATTTGAAGGCTGGACCGGTATTGAGGCAAAACTGAGGGGAATTGAACTGAATTATATCGAGCTTGGAAAAGTGGCGGAGGTTTTCGATTATTATACTCCGGTTATAATTACAAGCGAAAAGATGATTAACGAAAACAGGGACGTGGTACAGAAATTTATGCGGGCGGTTGAGAAGGGATACAGGTTCTGCATTGAGAAACCTGAAGAAGCCGCCGAAATTCTTCTGAAGAACGTTCCGGAACTTGACAGGGAACTGGTTGTTGAGAGTCAGAAATACCTTGCCGGGAAATACCGGGACGATGCCGAGTATTGGGGAATGCAGAAGCATGAAGTGTGGGAAAGATACATGCTTTGGCTTTTCCGGAACGGGTTCATTGGAGAACAGGTGGATGTGGCAAAAGCCTATACCAATGAATTTTTGAGCAAATAGTTTAATTTCAATCATGTTATCATTTTTATGCAAGTTAAACGGTAATAAGCAGGCCATGCCTGTGTTACGGAGGCTGAAATGGAACCGGCTGTGAATATAACTGATTTATGCGTTTCATACACGCTGAACAAAAAGGAGCTTAAAGTACTGGAAAATGTTAATCTGCGGGCTGAGGCAGGAAGGTTTGTCTCAATTATAGGACCGAGCGGGTGCGGGAAAAGCACCCTGTTCAGGACAATAGCCGGCCTTGAGAAGAAATATACGGGTTCTGTAATTGTAAATGGCTGTGATATAAGGAATAGCAGGCCGCATATCGCATACATGCTTCAGAAGGACCTGCTGCTGCCCTGGCGAAATGTAAGGCAGAATATTGTACTGCCTCTCGAGCTGGCCGGTACACTAAAGAATACAGACGCGGATTTTATTGAAAACATGATATCCGAATTCGGGCTGAAAGGTTTTGCCGACGCATACCCGGATGAACTGTCGGGCGGCATGAGGCAGAGAGTTGCTTTACTCAGAACGTGGCTGATGGAAGGATCGGTAATGCTCCTGGACGAGCCATTCGGGGCATTGGATGCGTTAACGCGAAAACATATGCAGGACTGGCTCACCGGGATATGGGAGAAACATCGGAAAACAGTGCTTTTCATAACCCATGACATTGAAGAGGCAGTTTACCTTTCCGACGAAGTTTTCGTAATGGGGCCGAGACCGGGGAGAATTGTTGAACATATAAACATTGATATCGAAAGACCGAGAAAAAGCGATATAACCTGCACTCCGCTGTTTATTGATTACAAAAGGCGGCTGGTGTCTGCATTGCAGGTTTGAAAGCAAAGGATTCATGACATGATGCTCCCGCATTTATTTGTGCGGGAGTATTTTTATTTACATCAATATGAAATTTCTTGAAAAATCAAGATTTTTTAAGAAAACGAAAGATATTTTAACCAGGAAGGCAACATTAAGGAAAAAACAACCAATATAGTCATGTGAACAAGTTTTACAATTAAATGAGCTAATNNGAATACATAATACTGTCGAGGTGCAGCGTAATGCGGACACAAGACCTTGTAACGGTATTTGTCAGAATTTGCAAAAGCAAAAACAATGTATAATAATTGAGGAAGGAGTTTATAAGTATGGATTTGCCTGCTTATTATCCGGGAACAGTAGTACCTGTTTCACCGGTGGGGTTGTTTACAGGATTGTTTTCAGTGACAAACGGCATTACATTATCGCAGGTTTGTGAAATTACAGGGCTTGAGCCCGGAACCGTGCAGAACTGGATAAAGAGGGGATATGTCAGTCATCCCGTGGATCGGAAGTATTCAAAAGAACAGTTGGCCAGGATTGTACTGATTAATTTTCTGAGAGAAACATTTATAATCGAGAAGGTGGCAAACCTGTTGAGTTATGTAAATGGGGACCTGCTGGATGATTCGGACAACATAATGGACGACAGCGAGATTTACCAGTGCCTGTGTGATATCCTACTGTCAGGTGACCTGAAAGAAGACGAGGTATCAGCGAAAATAGACGAAAGGCTGGCGTGTTTTGAAGAACCGTATCCGGGGGCGAAGGACAGGCTGAAACTGGTGTTGAAAGCAATGATTTATGCCTGGTGGTCCGCCCAGTACAAGGCAATTGCAAACAGTCTGACTGAGAATATCTGATTCTGGCAAGCCAATTAATGCAGGAAGGAGGTTATTATGAATTGGTGGAATGAGTTGACTCAACTGCAAAAGATTTTTGCGACCGTTGCCATTCCAACAACTGTCATCATGATTATCCAGTTTATTCTGCAGTTGTTTGGATTAGCCAACGGAGAAGGGGCCGATGGAGTGGATGCCGACGGAGCGGATGCTGCTGATGTTGATTTTGATGCAGACTTCGACGGCGACTTGTCGGATGGATTGGCTGAAGCAGATACTGACGCTGATTTCGACGAAGGCTCTTTAGACGGTGACATCGATGTGGACGAGGGGCAGGGTGGAATGCGGCTGTTTACGTTAAGGAGCGTTATAGCCTTCTTTGCAGTGGGAGGCTGGATGGGTGTTGCCGCTATTGACTGGAATCTTCCTGATTTTGTCGCGATTGTACTTGCCATTATAACAGGAAGCCTTGCATTGTATTTTGTTGCCTGGATCATATACACCTTTCTGCGGATGCAGCAAAGCGGCAATATCAGGTATGAAAATGCAGTAGGCAAGGAGGGTGAAGTGTACCTTACCATTCCACCTGGCGGACGCGGAAAAGTGAACGTTATTGTCCAGGAGCGTTTATGTGAATTCGACGCAATAACGAAGGCAGACAGGGTTATCAGAACAGGTGAAAAGATTATTGTTGTCGATGCCGCGGAAGATGGTGTGCTTATTGTAGAACCAAAGGATTTTACTGAAAAAGATGAAATTACTCAAAATAATTAAAGGGAGGTCAGAGCATTATGCCATTGACAGGAAGCAGTGTTTTACTTGTTACCGTGGTTGTTATTCTTGCATTTTCAACTCTTCTGTTCGTTATTTCAAGGTACAAAAGATGTCCATCCGACCGCATCATGGTTATTTACGGTAAGGTTGGACAAGCCAAGGACGGTACTGCTTTGTCGGCCAAGTGTATTCACGGTGGAGCCGCATTTGTGTGGCCGATATTCCAGGCTTATGAATTTCTGGACTTAAAGCCGATATCCATAAGCGTTGACCTGAAGAGTGCATTAAGCCGGCAGAATATCCGCATTGACGTTCCGTCCAGTTTTACTGTAGGTATTTCAACAGAGCCCGGAGTTATGCAGAATGCCGCTGAAAGGCTTTTAGGGCTGAAGCGTACCGAGATCCAGGAGCTTGCAAAGGACATCATATTCGGTCAGCTCCGACTGGTCATCGCAACAATGGAAATCGAGGAAATCAATACCGACAGGGACAAGTTCCTTGATGCGGTGTCAAGAAACGTTGAAACTGAACTGAAGAAGATAGGACTTCGCCTGATTAACGTGAACGTGACCGATATAAGCGACGAATCAGGGTACATAGAAGCGCTTGGTAAGGAAGCCGCTGCAAAAGCCATAAATGACGCAAGGAAATCGGTTGCTGAAAGAGAAAGGGACGGTGCCATCGGTGAGGCCAATGCACGCCGCGAACAAAGAATTATGGTTGCAGCTGCCGATGCCGAGGCAATCAAGGGTGAGAACGAATCTGCCGCTGATGTTGCAATGTCAAACGCAATCCGCCGTGAACGTGAAGCCGAAGCAAAAAGACGTGCCATAGCATCCGAAAAGATACAGGCGGCAAAAGCCATGCAGGAAGCATATATGGCAGAAAAGGAAGCAGAAATTGCCCGTGCTGAACGTGAAAAGGCAACCCAGGAGGCAGATATACTGGTTAAAGCCGAAATTGAAAAGAAGAGACTTGAACTTGAAGCAGAAGCGAAGGCTGAACAGGCAAGACGCCTTGCAAAGGGTGAAGCTGATGCTATATTTATGAAGATGGAAGCTGAAGCGCGCGGTATCCAGGAAATCCTTACAAAGCAGGCGCTTGGTTATGCCCAGCTGGTTCAGGCTGTCGGCGGTGACGCATCGAAGGCTACCCAGCTGATGATTGCCGACAAGATTGAGGACCTTATTAAAGTTCAGGTTGAAGCAATCAAGGGAATCAAGATTGACAAGGTTACCGTATGGGACGGCATGAACAAGGACGGGACACCCGCAACGGCAAACTTCCTTTCGGGCATGCTGAAATCCATTCCGCCGATGAATGAAATGTTCAAAATGGCCGGCATGAAACTTCCCGGATTCCTCGGTGAGGAACTGGAAAAGGAAGAGGAAAAGCCGGAAGAAAGTGAAAATACAGCCGCAGAAGCAGAACCTGCGGAAAACTGACCCGACGCTTAAATAAACAAATAAAGGAAAACCCGTGACACAGTATTCACGGGTTTTCTTTTTTGTGAACCCGGCACGGTATAAGTCAGCAATGAAAACCTGGGGATGGCGGGAATACCACTGACGGTATGCCGATTTGAAGAATTTTTTTGGTTACTGGTGAAAATGTAAAAATAAATTTGATCAAAATAAATTTGGTAGCCACGGCAACAGATATTCGGTGATTTATATATTATCATTTATACAGGATTGAAGATTGCAGTTTAAAACTGTAAAAGAGAAAGGAGAAGTCAAAATGAAGAGAAAAATAGTTGAAATAGATCAGGAAAAATGCAACGGCTGCGGACTCTGTGTAGAGGCATGCCATGAGGGAGCCATTGAGCTTCGGGACGGAAAAGCCGTTCTTGTAAGCGACGAATACTGTGACGGGCTGGGCGACTGCCTTCCCGAGTGCCCCGTAGGAGCAATCAGTATTATTGAAAGGGAAGCGGCGGAATATAACCATGAACTTGTATTAAAGAGAATGGAGGAAAGGGAAAGAAAGAAAAAGGCACATGCCCACGCAGGCGGCTGCCCCGGTCAGCGTGCGATGCAGATTGAACGCAGCACAGGAAAGAGTGAAATAAAAGAAGAACAGGACAACAACGGCAACCGGGAAGCATTTTCCGAACTGAACCAGTGGCCTGTGCAGCTTAACCTGATTAATCCGAATGCGTCTTATCTTGACGGAGCGGACCTTCTGATTGCGGCAGACTGCTGTGCGTATGCATATGGAAACTTCCACAGGGACTTTATTAAAGGAAGGGTAACGGTTATAGGGTGCCCGAAACTTGATGACAATGAATACTATGCAGAAAAGCTGACCGAAATATTTTCTCAGAATGACATAAGAAGCATTACCGTAACCAGGATGGAAGTACCATGCTGCGGCGGTATTGTACATGCTGTAAGGACTGCGATGCTGAATGCTCAGAAAATTGTTCCATACAGGGAAGTAATAATAGGAATTGACGGAAGAACGGTGAACGACCGTTAATATAAAATCCTGTGCTGTTGCTTATAGCGAACCGATAGCAAACCCGGCACAGGGTTTATTTTTTTATTAAAGAACTTTCACTCCTGCTTCTTCTGCTTTTTTAACAATATGCCCGGGTATTTTGTCGTCACAGATCAAAACATCCAGGTCTGATAAATGGCCGAAAGTAAACGCCAGTACCTTGTTGAATTTGCTCGAGTCAATCAGCATGATTACTTTTTTAGCCTTTTTAATCACTGCTTTTTTCAGTTCGCATTCGAAAAAGTTTGAAACGGTGAATCCGTTCTCAGGACTGTACCCCGATGCTGCCATAAAGGCTATGTCTATGTTGATAAGATCAAGCATCGAAATGGCCGTCGGGCCTGATGATGACAGGGTATTATTGTTCAGCTGGCCGCCGGTATGGTATATTGTAATGTTTTTCTTTTTTGTAAGTTCGAGGGCGGTGATTATTCCGCTCGTTACTATGGAGAAGTTTTCGTCGGGAATCAGCCTTGAAAAGTACATGATTGTGCTTCCTGCGTCAAGGTATATTGAACGGCCGCTGTCAAGGAATTTCAATGCTTTTTCGGCGATGAGCATTTTTTCATCAACATTTACGGCAGCCCTGAGTGCATAAGCATCTTCTTCACCGTAAATTGACGCCAGTTTTTTTATATTGACGGCACCGCCATGGGTCCTGATCAACTGCCCCTTGCTTTCAAGAAATGCCAGGTCACGTCTAATTGTCATGGCTGATACCTGGGGGAAAATGTCCTTCAGTTCCGAAACCTGGATCTCCCCCTTTTCATTGAGCATACTGAGTATTTTTTCCTGTCTTTCATTGTACAAGGCCATTCACTCCTGTATAAAAAATGAAATAACCGAACATCCCGGAAGTTTTTGCAGTTTGTTTGCACCGTTTCTATATATATCTTAACTTAATTGAACAAAAAGTACAATAGAATTTAAATATGACGGATAACGGCGCGGAAGTGGATATCAGGAATCTTAAGCCCGATGGGAAGATAAAAATATTGATAATAAATGTTTCATATTGACAAATATAATGTTATAATAGAACATGAAAGTAGTTAAAGCAAACATTCCTATTTTGGGCACAATAGACGGACTATATCATTTTTCAGCGGGAAAACTGAAAATGATCGGTTCTTAAAAGGAATACACATGAATGAATAATAATTGACAGGAGGATTTATACTATGAAAACAAAAGCGGTTCGCTTATACGGCAAAAATGATTTGCGTCTTGATGAGTTCGAGCTTCCCCCGGTAAAAAACGATGAAATACTTGCACAAATAATTTCTGACAGTATATGCATGTCGTCATACAAAGCAGCAATACAGGGCGCCGATCATAAAAGGGTTCCGAAGGACATTGCGAAAAACCCGGTTATTATAGGCCATGAATTCTGCGGTGTTATTCTTGAAGTGGGAGACAAATGGAAGGACCGGTTTTACCCTGGAATGAAATTTACGATACAGCCGGCTTTAAACCTGAAGGAAAATCCGTATGCGGCTCCGGGCTACTCTTTTCAGTACATCGGCGGCAGTGCCACGCATATAATTATCCCGAATGAAGTAATGGAACAGGGGTGCCTGCTTGAATACAACGGGGACGCGTTCTTTTACGGCTCTCTTGCCGAACCGATGTCGTGCATAGTCGGCGCGTTTCATGCAAGCTATCATACCGAAAGCGGGAGCTATGTACACAAGATGGGCATCAGGGAAGGCGGAAACATGGCTATTCTCGCAGGTGTCGGTCCAATGGGGCTTGGAGCGATTGATTATACAATCCATACCGACAGAAAGCCTTCACGCCTTGTTGTAACGGATATAGACGAGGATCGCCTGAAACGGGCCGCATCGATTTACACCGTTGAAGAAGCAAAGAAAAACGGAGTTGAATTAATCTATGTCAATACCAACGCCGTTCCCGATCCTGTTGAATATTTAATGGGTCTGACCGGAGGGCAGGGATACGACGATGTATTTGTTTTTGCCCCGGTGAAGGCGGTTGTGGAGCAGGGCGACAGGATTCTTGCGAAGGACGGCTGCCTCAATTTCTTTGCAGGCCCTACGAATCCCAATTTCACTGCAGAACTGAATTTCTATAATGTCCACTACAATTCAACCCATATCGTGGGCACAAGCGGCGGAAACACAGATGACCTGGTTGAGTCCCTGGATTTGATGGCTAAGGGCAGGATTAATCCCGCTTCAATGATTACCCATATAGGCGGTTTGAACTGTGTTGTTGAAACAACGCTTAACCTTCCGAAAATACCCGGAGGAAAGAAACTGATATATACGAATATTGCGATGGAACTAACTGCCATAAGTGATTTTCGCAAAAAGGCAGAAAATAATCCTGTGTTCGCGGCTCTTGCGGACATAGTCGAGAAAAACAACGGCTTATGGTGCCTTGAGGCCGAAAGATACCTTTTGGAGAATGCCGACAAAATATAGGGTCTTGAGCGGTGTGGCGCTTTATACGATAATTTACGAAGGTATATTAATTAATTAAGGTATAAAGAGAGGCGAATAATATGGCAACACCAGTGATTATGCCCAGACAGGGCAATACAGTCGAAAGCTGCATTTTAACCGAATGGTTTGTAAAGAAGGGAGACAAGGTGAAGGAAGGGGATTTGCTTTTCTCTTATGAAACCGACAAGGCAGCTTTTGAGGAGGAATCAAAGGTAAGCGGTACCGTGCTTGAGATTTTCTTCAATGAAGGAGATGATATACCCGTTCTGACAAATGTCTGCGTAATCGGTGAGGAAGGTGAAGATATAACACCTTTCATACCGGGCGGAGCTCCTGTTCAGAAAACCGAAGAGCCCGAAAAAGCCCGGGAACAGGCAGCCGCGGAAATGCCTGCCGATGAGGCGAAGGTTAGTGGCGAAACTAAACCACAGATTAAAACTGGCGAGGTCTTTATTTCACCAAGGGCAAAAAACCTTGCTGAAAAGATAGGTGCGGACATCCGGTTTGCGACACCGACCGGACCCGACGGAAGAATAATAGAACGGGATATCAGGAAGCTGCAGCAGGAAGGACATCTTGTCACTGCAGCGGCTAAGGAAGCATATTCAGGCATGGAACAGCAGCTTCAGGGCTCAGGTCTGGGCGGGCGTGTCACAACTTCGGATCTCGGACGTCCGGCCGCAGCGGTTGAACCCTCCGGGAAAGCCGAACCGGTACCTGAAAGCGGTACAGTATCCGAAGCTGAATATGAAGACGTTAAACTTTCGAACATACGCAGGGTTATTGCAAAAACAATGCACGAATCCCTGTCACAGATGGCTCAGCTTACACTTAATACTTCCTTTGATGCAACCGAAATACTGGATTTCCGCCGGAAATTAAAGGCCAATGCGGAGAAAATGGGCCTTGCAAATATAACGATAAACGATATCCTGCTTTATGCCGTAAGCCGCATATTACCGAAGCATAAAGCATTGAATGCCCATTTTATGGGTGATTCGATAAGGTATTTCAAAAATGTCCATTTGGGTGTTGCTGTTGATACCGAGCGCGGGTTAATGGTTCCGACCCTGTTTAACGCAAACCTGAAATCCCTGAACCAGATAGCGGCAGAAACAAAGGAACTGGCAAAGGAATGCCAGAAGGGGACAATAAATCCCGATAGCCTGAAGGGCGGGACGTTCACTGTAACCAACCTTGGGGCTCTCGGCATTGAATCCTTCACACCTGTTATTAATCCGCCGCAAACGGCGATTTTAGGCGTTAATACCACAGAACAGAAATTCAGGGAAAAAGACGGGGTTATTGAACCGTACATGTCGATGTCACTGTCTTTAACCTTTGATCACAGGGCTGTGGACGGGGCTCCGGCCGCAAGGTTCCTGAAAGATCTGAAGGAAGCCCTTGAGAATTTTACAGTTCTTCTTTCATTATAAATCCAAGGAAGTGATTTGCGTGATTTACGATCTTATTGTAATAGGTGGAGGACCTGGAGGATACCTGGCTGCCGAGCGTGCAGGCCAGGCAGGTCTGTCTGTATTGCTTTTTGAAAAACGCGCCCTGGGCGGCGTCTGCCTGAATGAAGGATGCATTCCGTCTAAGGCTCTGCTGAACTCGGCAAAAATAGCCGATTATGCAAAAGCCGGAAAGAAATACGGCGTAATTGCCGAAAACGTATCAATTGATCACCAGGCAGTTGTAAAAAGAAAGGATAAGGTTGTAAAAACCCTTGTAGCCGGTGTGTCGATAAAAATGAAAAAGAACAAGGTAACCGTGGTAAACAATGAAGCGGTTATCAGAGGGCGTTCGACAGACGGGTTTGTTGTAAGGGCCGGAGAGGAAGAATACACCGGGAAAAGGCTGGTAATCGCAACGGGTTCGGTACCGTCCATGCCGCCGATACCCGGACTCCATGAAGGTTATGGAAAAGGATACGTACTTACAAACAGGGAGATCCTGGACCTGGCCGAAGTCCCTGGAAAGCTGGTTATAATAGGCGGAGGGGTTATCGGTCTCGAGATGGCTTCATATTTCAATTCTGCCGGCAGCCATGTTACTGTCATAGAAATGCTGGATCATATTGCAGGCCCTGTAGACAGAGAGATAAGCACAATTCTTCTTAACAGTTACAGGAAAAAAGGCGTTGATTTCAGGCTTTCTGCAAAAGTTACCGGAATAACCGATAAAGAAGTGATTTTTGAAACGAAGGACGGACAGCAGTCTGTTCCTTTCGACAAGGTTCTTGTGAGCATCGGCAGAAGACCTGCCATCGAGGGCATTGGCCTTGAAAACATAGGAGTTGAAACAGAACGCGGCAGAATTCCGACAGACGGGCAGATGAAAACAAATATCCCGGGCGTTTACGCAATCGGCGATGTAAACGGGGTGTCAATGCTTGCCCATACCGCATACCGCGAAGCCGAGGTTTGCATAAACGATATTCTCGGTAAGCGGGATACAATGCGGTATAATGCCGTTCCATCGGTTATTTACACAAATCCCGAAGTGGGCTGTGTTGGAGAAACCGGGGAAACGGCAAAGGAAAAGGGCCTTGACGTGGAAATCGTAAAACTCCCGTTAACATACAGCGGGCGGTATATAGCCGAAAACGCCGAAACTGACGGAATCCTGAAGGTTATAATGAATAGAAAATACAGGACAATCCTTGGCGTCCATATGATTGGAAGCTATGCCTCCGAGATAATCTACGGCGCCGCGATGATGATAGAAAGCGAAATGCGGGTTGAGGATATCCGCCAGATAGTGTTCCCGCATCCTACGGTGGGCGAAGTGCTGAGGGAAATCATGTGGGAACTGTGAAAATGAAAGACGCAAGCTGAAGCTTTATATATGGAAGGAGATAGATACAATGCCTAAGTCACAATATGTTGATCCGGTTGAGGTCAGGAAAAAGGGAAAGATCACCTTTAAAGACATCCCGGTAAACCAGTACGACAAGACTATCGAGGATGAGAAGGAGAACTTCTCCAACGAGGATTTCCTCAGGATTTACAGGGATATGGCCATTATCCGTGAGTTTGAAAAAATGATGAACCTGATTAAAACCACAGGTGAATATAACGGGGTGCCCTACAATCATCCGGGGCCGGCCCATCTTTCGATAGGACAGGAGGCTGCCGCTGTAGGACAGGCTTACCTGCTTGATACGGATGATTTCATTTTCGGCTCCCACAGAAGCCACGGAGAAATACTCGCGAAAGGCCTTTCAGCCATTCAGAAGCTGCCCGACGAGGAGCTTATGAAAATAATGAAGGAATTTCGCGACGGAATAATCCTGAAGATTGTTGAAAAATACGGCCAGGCCGAAACTGTTAAGGAACTTGCAATAGATTTCCTGGTCTATGGTGCAATGGCCGAGATATTTGCCCGTGAAACCGGATTCCAGGCAGGTCTTGGCGGTTCAATGCATGCTTTCTTTACACCGTTCGGGATCTATCCGAACAATGCCATAGTAGGCGGCTCTGCCGACATTGCAGTTGGCGCTGCGCTGTATAAAAAGGTTAACAGGAAGAAGGGAATAGTCATTGCGAATATAGGCGACGGGGCCCTTGGATGCGGTCCTGTATGGGAGGCCTTATGCCTTGCTGCGATGGACCAGTACAAGAAACTCTGGGAAGGCGAACATAAGGGCGGACTGCCGTTTATTCTGAATGTATTCAACAACCATTACGGAATGGGCGGACAGACGAGAGGAGAAACAATGGGTTATGACATGCTTGCCCGAATCGGTGCCGGCGTGAACCCCGAACAGATGCATGCTGAGCGAATTGACGGATACAATCCGCTCGCTGTGATAGACGCAATCCGCAGAAAGAAGAAGATACTCCTTGAGGACAAGGACGGGCCGGTACTGCTTGATACCGTAACCTACCGCTATTCCGGGCATTCACCGTCAGATGCGTCCAGCTACAGGACGAAGGAAGAGGTTGACTCATGGATGGCTCATGATCCCCTCATAACATTCCGCAAACAGCTGACAGACGCATCGGTGGCATCCGACGAAACCTTTGACGGAATACTGGATTACGCGCGGAACCTGATAACAAGAATTCTTAAGATTTCAATTGATGATTCGGTATCCCCGAGAATGGATTTAATAAAGGATCCGCAGGCAATCAGCAGGCTGATGTTCTCGAACCAGAGAATTGAGAAAATGGATGACAGGGAATGCGAAGTGCTGATGCCGAAGGAAGAGAACCCTCAGTGGCAGAGAGTTCAGAAGAAGGAACGCTTCGGCCTTGGTAAGGATGGCAAGCCTGTTTCAAAGAATAAGGCATACCAGCTCAGAGACGGGCTTTTTGAAGCATTAATCGATAAATTCTACACAGATCCCACCCTGATTGCATACGGAGAAGAAAACAGGGACTGGGGCGGTGCATTTGCGGTATACCGCGGCCTGACCGAATCATTGCCGTACCACCGCCTGTTCAACTCGCCGATATCCGAAGGCGCGATTGTCGGTTCTGCAGTAGGCTATGCGCTTTGCGGAGGCCGTGTTGTGGTTGAGCTTATGTACGCAGACTTTTTAGGCCGTGCAGGGGATGAAGTGTTCAACCAGCTTTCAAAATGGCAGGCCATGAGTGCCGGTCAGCTTAAGATGCCTGTTGTACTCCGTATATCGGTGGGTTCGAAATACGGGGCCCAGCATTCGCAGGACTGGACATCGATTGTTGCGCATATTCCCGGGCTGAAATGTGTATTCCCGGCAACACCGTATGATGCAAAGGGCTTACTGAACAGTGCGCTTTCGGGTACAGACCCTGTAGTGTTCTTTGAAAGCCAGAGGATTTATGATATAGGCGAAATGTTCCACGAGGGAGGAGTTCCCGAGGGCTATTATGAAATCCCGATAGGCGAGCCCGACATCAAGAAGGAAGGAAAGGATATTACAATCCTTACAATAGGGGCAACCTTGTACCGTGCCTTGGAGGCTGCAAAGATCCTTGAAGAGAAATACGGTTTGTCTGCTGAAATTATCGATGCAAGAAGCATTGTTCCGTTCAATTACGAAAAGGTTATTGAATCGGTTAAAAAGACGGGTCGTATACTGCTGGCAAGCGATGCCTGCGAAAGAGGATCCCACCTTAAGGATATGGCCCAGACCATCAGCGAGCTTGCCTTTGATTACCTTGACGCGCCTCCGGTTGTGGTGGGCTCAAGGAACTGGATAACACCTGCTCATGAGCTTGAGCAATTCTTCTTCCCACAGCCTGAGTGGATGATAGATGCCATCCACGAGAAAATTCTTCCGCTGCCGGGGCATGTTCCTGCAACTAATTTTACAAAGCAGGAAATGATAAGGATTAACAAGTTTGGTGTCTGACAACGGAACTGAAAGGGGAATTATCCATGTGTGAATGCAAAATGCTGGAAGGAAAAGTAGCAATTGTTACCGGAGCAGCACAGGGGCTTGGTGAAGCACTGGCAAGAAGGCTTGACAGGGAAGGCTGCAAGGTAGTGGTTGCAGATATAAATTATGAAAAGGCCAATGAGGTCGCTGCATCGCTTACTGATGCAATCGCCCTCGAAGTTGACGTTACGAACGAGGAACAGGTGGATGCAATGGTACAGGCAGCGGTTGATACCTACGGAACGCTGGATATTCTTGTATCAAATGCCGCTATACTTATAGCAATGCCGACCACCGAGTTCCCGCTCGACAAATGGAAAAAGATGATGGACGTAAACATTAACGGGTATTTCCTGTGCGCCCGTGCCGCTGCAAGGGTAATGGCCCAAAACAGGAAGGGAGTCATAATCCAGATTAACAGTAAATCCGGGAAAAAAGGCTCATACAAGAATGCGGCTTACGCTGCAAGCAAGTTCGCCGGGATTGGCCTGACACAGAGCCTTGCCCTTGAAATGGCTGAATACGGTGTGAGGGTAAATGCCATATGCCCCGGTAACCTGCTGGATTCGCCGCTTTGGGTAAACAGCCTTTATAAGCAGTATGCGAAGAACCAGGGAATCACCGAGGAGGAAGTACGGCAGAAATACCTGAACCAGGTTCCGCTGAGACGCGGCTGCACTTATGAAGATGTGGCAAATGTTATGGTATTTTTGGCTTCAGACCAGTCAAGCTATATGACAGGCCAGGCAATTAACGTAACAGGCGGCCAGGAAATGAGATAACGGAGGATGAATATGCACGGGTTGATTGATAAGCTGAATGATCCTGACAGGGAGGCCCGCCTCGATGCTCTGAAGGAGCTGTACCGACTGTATCAGAACGGAGATATTGCCAGGGATCAGGTGGATTATGAATATGTAAACAATCATATTCATACCACCTATTCCTTTTCCCCGTATTCACCGTCAAAGGCTTTATGGATGGCTTTTGTATCCGGGCTTGAAACCGCCGGTATTATGGATCACGACTCAACAGGCGGTATCAGGGAATTTATTGAGGCGGGAAGGATTCTGAACATGGCGACGACCGTCGGGATGGAGTTAAGGGTCGACATGTCGCACACGAGGATTGGCGGCAGACGCATTAACAATCCCGACCAGGAGGGGATTGCATATGTTGCAATGCACGGCATACCCCATACGCAGCTTGATAAAGTGAGCCGGTTCATCAGGCCATACCAGGAGGAGCGCAACAAGCGGAACCGGGCGATGGTCCGGAATATAAATGAAATAATGTCGGAGTACGGCATATCAATTGATTTTGACAACGATATCCTGCCCCTTTCAATGGCACATGACGGCGGAACAATAACCGAAAGACACCTTTTATATGCGCTTTCGGAAAAAATCACGGCCGCATTCGGAAAAGGCGGCGAAATCCTGAGGTTTGTCGCGGAAAAGCTGCAGATTCCCCTTACCCCGAAACTTAAATCCTTTCTTGCTGATGAAAACAACGTTTTTTATGAATATGATCTTCTTGGTGTGCTGAAAAGCCACCTTGTTGAGAAATTTTACATTCCTGCCGCTGACGAATGCCCGCCTGTAGAAAAATTTACGGAGCTTTGCAGCGAAACGGGTGCGATATCGGCTTATGCATATCTCGGCGATGTCGGGGATTCTGTGACCGGGGACAAGAAAACCCAGAAATTCGAAGACTATTACCTGGAATTGCTTTTTGACGAGCTTAAAAGGCTTAGATTCAGGGCTGTCACCTATATGCCTTCAAGAAACACAAAACAGCAGTTGAAAAGGGTAAAGGACTTATGCGAGATGCACGGATTTTTCCAGATAAGCGGCGAGGACATCAACTCGCCGAGGCAGAAATTCATCTGTGAAGCCATGAAGGACCCTGAATTCAGAAACCTTACCGATGCAACATGGGCTTTGATAGGCCATGAAACGGCGGCAACCGAAAACCTCTGCAAAGCCATGTTTTCAGAAGAATCTGATGAAATATTTGTAGATCTCGATGAACGGATACAGTATTATAAAAACATAGCACTAAAGATGTGGAGGAGGTAAAGAGTATGAAGCATGTTCTTGCCTTTGACTATGGAGCCAGCAGCGGAAGGGCCATTTTGGGAGGTTTTGACGGCGAAAGGCTCACCCTGAAGGAAATCCACCGTTTTTCAAACGATCCGGTAATGGTTGGAGACAGCCTTCACTGGGATATATTAAGGCTTTACCATGAGCTTAAACAGGGTATTCTGGCAGGATACAAGGAAACGGACGGAAATATCGACAGTATTGGAATAGATACATGGGGCGTTGATTTCGGGCTTTTGGACAAAAACGATGTTTTACTCGGAAATCCGTTTCATTACAGGGATTCCCGCACAGACGGAATGATAGAGGAAGCATTGAAAACGGTAACCCGGGAAAGAATATACAATGACACGGGTATTGCTTTCCAGAAATTCAACACGTTATACCAGCTCCTTGCAATGGTAAGGAACAGGTCAACAATAATAGAAAACGCAGAGACTATGCTTTTCATACCCGACCTGTTTACATTTTTCCTTACCGGAAACAAGGCATGCGAATTCACCATTGCATCAACTTCGCAGATGCTCCTGGCAGGACGCGGAACATGGGCTTATGATTTGCTTAATGAACTGGGCATACCTGTGCAGATCCTGCCTGAAATAACAGACCCGTGCACCCGGGTAGGAACACTCAGGCAATCGGTGCAGGAAGAGCTGGGAGTTAAGGGAATACCGGTTATAGCAGTTGCAAGTCACGATACAGCTTCAGCCGTTATATCGGCTCCTCTCGAGGACAGCAATGATGCATATATCAGCAGCGGAACATGGTCACTGCTTGGTACCGAAAGAGAAAAGCCGGTTATCAATGAAAAAACGCTTAAACTGAACTATACAAATGAGGGCGGTATAAACAGGAATGTGCGCCTGCTTGTAAACATCATGGGACTGTGGGTATACCAGGAATGCCGCAGGGCGTGGAGAAAGCAGGGTATTGAGATAACCTACGACGAAATGGATGCCCTTGCTGACGCTGCCAAACCGTTCCAGGCATTCATTGATGTGGATTATGAAACATTTTACAGTCCGGGCAACATGCCTGAAAAGGTTGTTGATTACTGCAGGAGGACTGGCCAGCATGTGCCTTCAGACAAGGGAAGCATAATACGTATTGTGATGGAGAGCCTTGCAATGAAGTACAGGAGTGCTGTCGAAGGTCTTGAGGAAATAACCGGGAACAGGGTATCGGTGCTTCATATTGTCGGAGGCGGCTGCAAGAATACAATGCTGAGCCGGTATACCGCAGATGTACTGAACCGCCCGGTAACTGCAGGACCTGTGGAAGCTACAGCCATCGGAAATATTATATCCCAGCTTATCGCGCTGAAGGAAATAGACGATTTGAACCAGGCAAGGGAAGTTGTAAAGCGTTCATTCCCAACCGAAATATATCAGCCTGAAAATCCGGAGGTATGGGACGAAGCTTACCTGAGATATAAGGAGATTACCGATAAAATGCAAAAATAACCGGCGACCCGCATTAAACATTGAACATAAAAGCATTAGCAAGCAAGGAGGTTTCTTACTATGGAAGTACAAAAGCCCGAAAACAGGCTCATTGGCAGATTACCGAAGATAGGTATAAGGCCAGTTATTGACGGCAGAATGCGCGGTGTCAGGGAATCACTTGAGAATCAGACAATGAACATGGCAAAGGCTTGTGCAAGGCTGCTGGAAGAAAACCTGCGGCATATAAACGGAGTGCCGGTTGAATGTGTCATTGCAGACACTACGATAGGCGGAGTTGCCGAGGCCGCAAGATGTGCCGACAAGTTCCAGCGGGAGGGGGTTGGAGTGACCATTTCGGTAACGCCGTGCTGGTGTTACGGCTCTGAGACAATGGATATGGATCCCCACACGATAAAAGCCATATGGGGCTTCAACGGAACAGAACGCCCCGGTGCAGTGTATCTTGCCGCCGTATTGGCCGCGCATAACCAGAAAGGTCTGCCTGCCTTCGGTATATACGGCAGGGACGTGCAGGATGCAGGAGATCAAACCATACCTGATGACGTAAGGGAAAAACTGCTGCGTTTTGCAAGGGCTGCACTCGCAGTTGCCTCAATGAGGGGCAAATCATACCTGTCAATGGGTACTGTATCAATGGGAATCGCCGGTTCAATGGTTAACCCGGACTTCTTCGAGGATTACCTTGGCATGAGGGTTGAATATAAAGACCTGTCCGAATTTATAAGACGGATTGAAGAAGGCATATATGATAAGGACGAGTTTGAAAAAGCATTGAAATGGGTAAAGGAAAACTGCAATGAAGGACCCGACAACAACCCCGCGGAGCTTCGGAAATCCAGGCAGAAACTGGATGAAGAATGGGAGTTCTGCGTTAAGATGACGATGATTGCAAGGGATTTGATGGTGGGCAATCCGAAACTGAAAGAACTCGGTTTCGGCGAAGAAGCAAATGGTCACAATGCGATCCTGGCAGGTTTTCAGGGCCAGAGACAGTGGACCGACCATTTCCCGAATGCGGATTTCACCGAGGCTATTCTGAACAGTTCCTTTGACTGGACAGGAATCCGCCAGCCATATCTCATTGCAACCGAGAACGACAGTCTTAACGGTGTATCAATGCTGTTCGGGCATTTACTGACAAACACGGCCCAGGTTTTTGCTGACGTGCGTACCTACTGGAGCCCCGAAGCCGTTAAACGTGTTACAGGTTACACACCTGAAGGATATGGCGAGAACGGCTTTATCCACCTCATAAATTCAGGCTCTGCAGCGCTTGACGGCACCGGTGAGCAAACAAGGGACGGAAAGCCCGTGATGAAGCCATGGTGGGAAATAGCGCCCGAAGAGGCAAAAAAATGTCTTGACGCCACGAAGTGGCGCCCTGCGAATACGGGTTATTTCAGGGGCGGCGGTTTTTCTTCGAACTTCGTTACCCGCGGCGGAATGCCTGTAACACTTACAAGGCTGAACCTTGTGAAAGGTTTGGGACCTGTTCTTCAGATTGCTGAAGGGTATACCATTGAATTGCCCGAACATGTACATGATATATTGAATAAGAGGACAGACCCGACATGGCCGACAACATGGTTTGCTCCAAGGCTAACAGGCAAGGGTGCATTCACCGATGTTTATTCGGTTATGGCAAACTGGGGCGCAAACCATGGCGCTTTCAGCTACGGCCATATCGGAGCTGATTTAATTACGCTGGCGTCAATGCTGAGAATACCCGTGTGCATGCATAATGTTGACAGCAGTAAAATATTCAGGCCAAGTGCCTGGGCGGCATTTGGAACCGAAGACCCTGAAGGTGCGGATTACAGGGCATGCAGGAACTTCGGCCCGCTTTATTCGAAATAATTAAAACTCCCCGGGAATTCACTCCGGGGAGTTTTTTCAGCCCTGCCTGTATAGTTTCCTGTACTGCTGGGGAGTTACTTTCGATATTTTTTTGAAAACCCGGTAAAAGTGCTGCACATTGTTGAATCCGCATTCATAATAAACGCTTATTATGTCCCTGTCGGTGTCTTTCAGCAGTTTCTGGGCTTCGATGACCCTGCGGTGCTGAACATATTCCATAACCGTCAGCCCGGTTTTTTTCCTGAACAGGTGGCACAGGTAGTATTTGTCGGTATAGAGACTCCTGCTCAACTCTGTCAGGCTGATCGGCTTCATGTAGTTTTCATCGATGTATTTAATGACATTCTGGATGAAGACGTCGTTTTTCGTAAGTGCGTCCGACGGTTCTCCGGATTCAAGAAGTTCCTTCAGCCTTATCAGCAGCAGTGCGAGATTTGACAGGACCCTGGCCCTGGAATCTTCATCGTAAGGCTCATGCCCGTATCCCGTTGCTTTGTAAATTGCCTCGAATAATGCCAGGATCTCGGTCCTGTCCTTCAGGTTCGGACGGGTTTTTTTGTATCTTGCCGACGCAAGCTGATCAAGGATTCCTTCCATGCTTAATGCCTTAAGCACAGGAAGGGCATAGTCCCTTTTGAAATGTATCACATAGCGTGCGTAGTTCGAAGTTGCGTTGTACATGATGTAATGTATGTCATATTCATTTATGAAAAACAAATCCCAGTTCCTGATTTTATACTCGTAATCCTTGATGAAAATCCGCAGGTCGGCATTGATGAACAGGACGATTTCAAAGGAATCATGGTGGTGATGAATGGATGTTGTCTGATCAATTCTTGTTTCGCTGTAACTTATTCTGAAATCAGGAAGGCGGGTGTATTCGGGTTCTTTTTTCATCAGCAGTCTCCAAACTCAATATATGTGAATAAAATCATTCTACCATACCGCAGGTGTTCATGCAAATATGTCAGGCAGGGGATAGATCCTTTCTTTTAAACTGTATACCAATTTATTAAAGGCTATTTTTTTGAAGTAACCGTGCAACGCTCTGAATTAGCCCCTCAAGAGCATCACGTTGAAAATTTCCTCGCATTGCACGATAGCTCAAAAAACTTGAAGGCAAAGATATCGTGTAAATTCTCGGAAACAGTCGCTTCATTTGCAAGAGCTGCGCAGTTCAGCTCGGGCAAGCCGAAACTCGCTGAGATGTTTTGTAAAACCAAAAAAGTAAGAAGCATTTTTGCTCCGTTGGCTTGCTGTTCCTCGCTTCTCTTTGCCCATCTCTAAGCTGCACTCCGCTAAAAGTTTCCTTGCATTGCACGATAGCTTCAAACACTTGACAATAGCTGGAGAGGCTAAGCTGTCGTATAATGCCCGGAAACAGTCGCTACAGAAATGCATGAGTTGAGGCAAAATAAAAAACGCAATATATGTTAATTCTTCTTGTAACTCAGCAATCCCAATTAAGACTTTTAAAAAGCCGTAAAGTAAAATGATGATATCAGGACATGTTCTGAAATTATGAAAATACCGGTCGGAGTGTGACGAAAATGGGATGTAAGGTTGTTCTTATCGGCGGCGGCAGTTATAACTGGACACCCACCCTCGCGGTGGATTTGTTTTCAAGGGAAAGCCTTCGGGGAAGCGAACTGGTTCTGGTGGACATAAACCGCGAGGCTGCAGCAGAAATGAAAAAATACTGCGATATGATGGTACAGGCTGCAGGAGCGGGCTGGAAGGTCAGCGTGGAAGACCTCGACGATGCTTTAAGGGACGCAACGGTTGTTTGCATATCCATATCCACCGGCGGGCTTAAAGCCATGGACCTGGATTATCATATACCGGAGAAATACGGAGTTTATCATACGGTTGGCGACAGCGTCGGTCCGGGCGGTATTTCGAGAACACTAAGGAATGTGCCCGTTTTTCTTGACATAGCAAGGAAAATGGAAAAGATATGCCCCGACGCTTGGCTGGTACATGTTACAAACCCGCTGTCACAGCTTACCCGTGCTGTATGCATGGAAACGTCGATAAAATGCGTCGGGCTGTGCCATAACTATGCAGGTACGATATCAATGCTGGCCGATTATTTCGGGGTTGATACAAGTGAAGTAAATGCGCTTTGTGTGGGCGTAAACCACTTTACCTGGCTGAAAAACATTACCGTTAAGGGGAAACCTGCCGAAAACGAATTATCCGCCGAAAGGTATGTGGAGTATTTCAATAACCGGCACGGGATATTAGCGACAAATACCACCGATGACGTTATTCAGAAAGAACTGGTCGGAAGAAACATGGATTACTATTTCAACTTTGTGCTTTTCGAACTGCTTGGATATTTTCCGGTCGGAACATCAAACCATGTTGCTGAAAACCTGCCCTTTTACTGTAATGACGAAGAGATCCTGAAAAAATACCATATCCGCAGGAAGGGAGTTTTGCCGAGGAGACAGCTCCTTGTGGATAAAAAAGTTGCCGAAATACGTGAAATACTTTCCGGGAAGAAACCTCTCCCTGAAATTAAGCCGTCAAATGAAGCATTATCCGTTATTGTTGAATCCCTTTACACCGGAAAACCGTCAACATGTATTGCTGCGATGCCAAACCGCGGCCAGGTATCAAATCTTCCGGACGATGTCATTGTTGAAACATGGGTTTACGCTGACGGAAGCGGTATATATCCTGTAATGAGCGGAGAAATACCTGAATATCTGACAGGTTATATGCAGGCTGTAATTGACGAACAGGAGGCAACGGTAAAAGCTGCAATCACCGGGGACAGGAACCTTGTAGTCCGCGGAATGCATGTATCCCCGCAGCTGATGAACAAGGAAGCTGCCCGGCAGCTGGCCGATGAACTTCTTTATGCTCACCGCGACTACCTGCCGCAGTTTTTTAAATAATTTCAGCCACTGATAAATCCGGAACGGGAGGACTAAAATGACCAGTATTGAAAGAGTAAAAAGGCTGCTGAACAGCGAGCCGATTGACAGGGTGCCGATTTTTGACTTGTTGAGGAATGATGCCGCAATAGAGTATTACTCGGGCGGCAGACTGACATTTGAAAATGCCGAGGAACTGGTTTACAAGGCCGTTGGCAAAATACTTGATGCAACGAGGCCTTCGGTAAAGTATCCTGTGCTCGAAAGCGAAACCGTTCTGCCGGACGGCAGGAAAGTAAAGCAGACCCGCTGGACTACGTGGAACGATCCGATACGCTTTGCCGATGCTGAGGAATACGAGATGTATCTCAGGAAGGAACACATTGAAAAGGACACCGATTTCAGCAGTCTTAAAGAGAATGTACAAAAAACCATCGACAGGTTTGCCATGCTGAGCGAAAAATTAGGCGATACATATCTTTTCTGGAGCATAGGCGGAGTGGGTCTCGGATATCTTCATTCCGAGGTCGGGCTTGACCAGTTTTCATATTTTCTCTATGATTGTCCCGACGTTATATCCGAAGCGCTCGAGGCGAAAACCCGGGCGACTGTCGAAAAAATCCGGCTGTTGAGCGAGCTTACAAAGGATTCAGAAGTACAGCCGATGGGATTGTTCATGGCCGAGGATATCGCGTTCAAAGGAACAACGATGTTCTCTCCTGCTTACCTGAGAAAAGAGTTTTTCCCAAGGCTTAAAAGAGTTATAGATGCCTGCCATGAGGCCGGATGGAAATTTATGTTCCATTCTGACGGAAACCTGATGGAAATACTGGAGGATTTCGTCGAGGCGGGCGTGGACGTTCTTAATCCGATTGAAACCGCGGCAGGAATGGATATAGGGCAAATACACAAAAGACATCCGCATCTGATCATGACCGGAGGGATAGACACATCCACCCTTCTGCCTTTCGGGAAACCATCCGAAATCAGGGATGCGGTTGTGAAAGCAATTGAGGATTCCGAGGGAATGATTATGCCCGGCTCATCTTCAGAGATGCACGCCGACATACCGTTGGAAAATGTAATCGCATTGTATGAGACTGTACTGAACTATAAGCTGTAAACATTGTTTACAATGAAATAATGGGGTGATATTTTGAACAGCAGGGAAAGATTATTGAATACGTTAATGTTCAGGCCGGCGGACAGGATTCCGCTGATTGAATGGCATATCCGCGAGGCAACTATGCGCGAATGGAGGAAACAGGGCTATCCCGAAAATGCAAACCAGAAATCCTTTTTCGATCTTGACCCGTTTTACCTCAATGTTCCGATATCATTGGGCATGTATCCCGGGTTTGAGGAAAAAACCATAGAGGAAAATGACCAATACAGGATTTGGCAGGATAACACCGGAGCCATAAGAAAAGATTTTGCACAGATTGAAAATCCGGGCTTTGTTACACGTTCATGGCTGAAATTCCCGGTGGAAAACCGGGAGGATTTCGAGGAAATGAAAAAGAGGTACGACAGCGGAGAACCATGCAGGTACCCTGAAAACTGGCATTTAGAGGCGGATATACTTTCGAATGCCCAGGTTGCCGTGCATCTTTCGGTACCGTTCCTGTTCTGGACCGCAAGGGACTGGATGGGTTTTGAAAACCTCTGCCTTGCCTTCTATGACATGCCCGAACTGATCGAGGAAATGCTCGCTTTTCTGACCGACTTTTATATCGAAACCTTAAAAAAGGGAATCAGGGATATTAAGATTGACATGGTTGAGTTGAAGGAGGATATGGCATACAAAAACGCGCCGATGATTTCCCCCGATATGTTCAGAAAATTCATGATGCCGCATTACAAAAAGTTCATAAGATTTTTACGGGAAAACGGCGTCCGGTTCATCTATGTGGACTGTGACGGGTACCCCGGAGGCCTGATTCCATGCTGGATTGAGTGCGGAGTGGACGGCATGTCGCCATGTGAAATTGCAGCGGGCAATGATCTGCTGAAACTGCGGGAAAAATACCCGGCTTTTGCTCTTATGGGCGGTATTGACAAAAGAGAGCTGGCAAAGGACAAAAAGGCTGTATACAACGAAGTTATGTCCAAGGTACCGGCACTCATTGAAAAGGGCGGCTATGTACCCCATGTTGATCATGCCGTTCCCTTTGATGTTCCGCTGAAGAACTTCATTTACTACAGGGAGCTTATAAGAAAGATTGCTTATGGCGAACCAGTCTGTGCTCCGGAGTCCTGATGATATTGTTAAAATTTTAATAAACATATAATAGATAGTTTAATTACCTCCTGGAGAAATTGCACTTGGCCTTTAAATATTACTTATAATTTGTTTCAATATATAAAAATTGTACGATTTACTGAAAAGAAGATAAATTATATACTTATTTTTAGTTAGAATTAACTAAAATTTAAACATTCATTTACATCCAAATTTCAACTTTAAACTTTTCATTCTCTCAGGAGGTAAATCATAAAAATGGCATTTGTAAAAAATAATGCAAAAAAGCAGAAATCAAAAATGAAGGATATAGGCGGGAAAAAACTGTTTCTTATGACACTGCCGTTCCTAATTATTATATTTATTTTCGCCTATGTACCGTTATTCGGATGGAGTTTTGCCTTCTTTGACTATAAAGCCGGGCATAAGCTGCTGAATACAAATTTTGTAGGTCTGAAGTATTTCATGGTGCCTTTCAGCAATTCCATCCTGCGTGCCGACATAGTGAGGGTAATGCGGAATACGCTTGCGATGAGCTTTTTGGGTATAGGAACCTCAATGCTCCCGATGTTTTTTGCAATTTTCCTTTCAGAAATAGGTTTCCGCCCTTACAGAAAGGTTGTACAGACCCTGACCACGATACCCCATTTTATCAGCTGGGTCCTTGTATATTCGGTTGTGTGGTCGCTGTTTTCACTGAATGACGGGTTTGTAAACCACCTGCTGCTTAAGCTGAACCTGGTGGACGCACCCATAGCCTTTCTCGGCACGTCGAACAATGTCTGGATAACCCAATGGGCATACGGAACATGGAAAAACTTAGGCTGGAATGCTATTCTATATATATCTTCGCTGAATTCAATTGACTCAATGTTGTATGAAGCCGCAGAAATTGACGGTGCAGGCCGATTCGCAAAAATTTTCTACATCACAATACCCGGCCTTCTGCCCACCTTCTTCGTTCTTCTGATGCTTTCAATTGGTAATCTGCTGAATAACGGAATGGAACAGTATTATATTTTCCAGACCGCGATGAACAAGGAATATATTGAGGTATTGGACCTTTATGTCTATAACCAGGGAATCCGCGGAAACAACATTTCATATGCAACCGCTGTCGGTATGCTGAAGTCTTTGGTAAGTCTTACCCTGCTGTTTACCGCAAACTGGTTTTCCAAGTTTGTCCGCGGTGAAAGTATCTTTTAGGGGGAACTGTAAACATGAAGAAGCAAAAGAACCTTACTGCAGGCAATGTCATTTTCAATATCATTAACTATACGATATTCGGATTATTTACTATAATATGCATATTTCCCTTTTACTACATCCTGATTAATACAATCAGTGACAACAAGCTGGTTTCGATGGGGAGAATAATGTTTGTGCCCCAAGGGATCCATTTTGAGAACTATATAAGCGCGTTCAGGATAAAAAACCTGCCTAATGCTGCATTTATTTCGCTGTCCAGGACTGTTTTAGGTACCGTCCTTGTTATAATTGCCTCGTCATTTCCGGGGTATACCCTGAGCAAAAAGGAATTCTGGCACCGCAGTTTCTGGTATCGCTTCATTGTCGCAACAATGTACTTTAATGCAGGAATTATTCCGGTTTATGTAACTTATAAAAACCTGGGATTGATCAATAACTACCTGGTGTATCTGTTGCCCTCGATGGTTTCGCCGTTCAACCTGGTATTATGTAAAACCTATATCGAGTCGATACCCCAGTCCCTCGAGGAATCTGCCGAAATTGACGGGGCGGGATACTTTATACGATTTACAAGGATTATCTTCCCGCTTATAAAACCTATAGTAGCCACAATTGCAGTTTTTTCGGCAGTGGGGCACTGGAATGCCTTTATGGATACCGTGCTGTATACGAGCAAAACAAAACTGTTTACGCTTCAGTACATTCTGTACCTGTATCTGAATGAGGCAACAGCACTGGCTGAAGTTATAAAAAGCGACCCTGCGGCGGGTGCGAATATAGATCCGGCTACTATGCTGACTCCTACTGCCGTAAGGTATACGATAACAATGATTACCGTACTTCCCGTACTATTTGTTTATCCCTTTTTCCAGAAGTATTTCATAAAGGGTATTATGCTTGGTGCGGTTAAAGGATAAACCACAGTTTTGTCATATGCCGGAAACCGGTTTATGAATAAAAAGACGCAAAATATTCAGGGGGTGTAAAAGAATGAAAAACAAATCAGTCAAAGTTTTGGCGCTGGTTATGGCTGTGCTGATGACAGCAGTTGTTTTCGCAGGCTGCGGTAAACCTCAGGATCCTGGAAAGACTCCGGGAACAAATGCGGATGGCAAGCCGTCAGAGACCAAAACAGAAAAAGAACTGGTTACGCTGTCGGCATTCATAATGCAGTCTGTAAGTTCAAATTTCGGTCTGCAGGAAGACTGGATTGCCGAGATCATGAGGGATGAACTGAAAATCCAGATCGAATTTGCACCAACCGGTGATCAGGTTGAGCAAAAGCTCCAGGCCATGATGGCAGGAGGAGAATTGCCGGATATCGTTGGTTTCAAAGAGTCAAAGCAGGGTATTGCTGCAGTTGAAGCAGGCATGCTGCTTAATCTGGATCAGTACAAGGACAAAATGCCGAATATTTTTGAAAACGACCTGCTCAAGTATGCTGTAAAATACAGCAGAAACGAATTAAGTGCAGGAACAGGCGGATTCTACATTATCCCGTCTGCAGTCGGACCCTTGGGGGCAACAAAGGACACAAACTGGAAACCTATGCTGATGTGGGATGTGTACAAGAAGGCAGGAATGCCCGAAATCAATACTCTTGAAGACTATCTGCCCGTAGTGAAGAAAATGCAGGAGATATATCCCGAGAATGAAGCCGGTGAAAAGGTTTACGGATTCTCGTTATTCTCAGACTGGGACAGCCTGACCGCGCTTCAGATTTCCACATTGTCCTTCATGTATGGAATTGACACCGAGTATGTCAGCCCGTTAATGGAGGTTCATGTTTCAGAACATACCATCGGTTCTGTTCTGGACGAGGACAGCTTCTACAAGCGTGCATTGCAGTTTTATTTCAATGCAAACCAGATGGGACTTCTGGATCCCGACTCTCTTACACAGAAATTCGATACCGTTCAGGAAAAATACACGGCAGGACGTATTCTGTTCAGCCACTTCAGCTGGATGACCGGACAGTTCAACTCCCGCGGTTCAGGACATGTTGATGCCGATGAGCCTAACGGTTATGAATTTGTACCTGCAAAGGACTTCAAAATCTATGACGCTCCGAACCAGACAATAGGAAGGGCATGGTCCTTTGCCATCAGTTCACGTACAAAATACCCCGACAGGGCTGTAGAACTCATGAACTGGCTGTATGACACAGAAACCTACAAACTCATGTCAAATGGTCCTAAAGGTGTACTGTGGGATACTATGGAAAACGGCGAGCCATATATAACAGAAGCAGGCTGGGATATTATAGACAACAACAAGGATATGCCTCTTCCAGGCGGCAAGAAGCTCACCGATCCGACAACCAACTGGAATACTCTTGGATATACTGCAAGCCTGAATGATCCGAAGACAGGATACACCCTTTCATACCGCTACTGGCCGACAAGCCTCACACGCAACCCAACCAAGCTGCAGCAGGAATGGAGAGACTGGTCAGGCTATCCTACACAGATAGCAATGATGAAGGATCTTGGAATGATTTCACCCGCAACGCAGGCAATCAACATGGTTCCTTCAGCTCCCGACGATCTGCTGATGAAGATGAATCAGATCGGCGACGTGGTAAGAACAAATTCATGGAAGATGGTATTTGCAAAAGATCAGGCAGAGTTTGATGCCCTGTGGAATGACATAGTTACAAAGGCAAACGGCCTTGGAATGCAGGAAGTTAAGGACTACTACATTGAACAGTGGGCTCTTGCTCTTGAAAGAGTATCAGAATATGAAGACTGATAAAAGATCTTGAACCAATACCCTGTACGAAAGATATATGGTGTGGGGGGGACCCGCCTGATATACAAAAGATAAAGGGGCTGTCTTGAAGGCAGCCTCATTTGCTGTGCATTATTATTCCGGCTTGCCGGGTGCATGCAGTTCTTTATCAACCGCTTGAATATTTTGCATTAATATGCTTAAATAAAAATGGAAGAGATTCCTATAATTATATGAAAACTATAGTATATGTTTACGGAAGTCAGGCGTTTGATCTTTTATATTGTTATATTCAGTTTGCTGAAACAGGGAGACCGGTAACAGGGGGGGAATTATGGAATACCTTATTTTGCTTCTCTTTTTGGTTGCCGTGATGTCTTTTCTTGTTATATGCATAGAAAAATACAACCTTGCGAAAGAAAGAAGAGCTGACGAAGGTACGGGAAGGGAAAGTAAAGAAGGGGAAGACAGAAAAGAAAAAGAGGAAAGAAAGGCAAGCAAGGTAAACAAGGCATCCGGCAGGGAAAGAATATACAGGCCCGAACCAGGCTCTGCTTCATATGCGCAGGATGCAAATACTGCTTTTGGTGGAAACAGTTCTTCCGATGATGAGTTCCTGATGCCTATAGAAGATATTTTTGCAGTCAAGGGCAAGGGTACGGTTGTTTACGGAAGGATACTGAGCGGCAGAGTTTCTGTAGGTGACGAAGTTGAACTTGTCGGGTATTCAGACCGGGTACGTATTGTCAAAATTGCAGGTATTATAAAGTCGAAGGCGGAGGTTAAAACCGCCGGAGTAAATGATATGGTGAGAATACTCCTGAAATTTTTCGAAAGGACCGATGTGGAAAGAGGACAGGTACTTGCTGCGAAAGGGAGTATTTCAGCTCACAATTCCTTCGCGGCAAAGCTGGTATTCAAAGAAGGTTATGAAGAACTCTCAAGGGAGAAGGAGATCCATGGACTGTGTTATTTTTACACTGCAGATTCGCTGAGTACCATAAGGTTTATCGGTGATGAACCCGATAAAGACGGGTATTTTACAGTCCATGTAACAATGCTGTCAAAGCTGCCGATGAAGGAAGGCACCCTGTTCAGCGTCCGACTGCAGGGGGATTGGAATACAGTCGCAACAGGAAGGGTAATCGCCCCGGGCATTAAAACCGGCTCCAAGCAGGCTGTGGATCCGAATGCAGGTACGGAATGGCCGGAAGATTTGATTGCCGCTTCCGGGACTGACAACGAAAGCAATGTTTTTTCAATAATTCTGGTAGACAGTGGTGTAAAAAAGGTACAGGTTATCAACGAGATCCGCAAATACATGCACCTTTCCCTGGCAGATGCAAAGCGGCTGATTGACAATACGCCTTCTGTAATTAAAAGGAATGTATCATGTGAAGAAGCCGGGCGTATAAAAGGCATCTTTGAGAATTTGGGTGCAACCGTTGAGATAGCCTTAACGAAAAAATAAATTTTTACGGCTGTTTCCCGGTACGTGCAAGATAACGGTATTCCCTGGGTGAAGTGCCGTGCACGCGTTTGAAAAGCCTGTTGAAATAGGTCTGGCTGCTGAAACCGGCCTGGATTGCGATGTCACTTACCTTCATGTCTGTTTCCACTATCAGCTTTTTCGAATACTCCAGGCGAACCGACGTCAAAAAGTCATTGAAAAACTTGCCTGTCTGGGATTTGAACAATTGCCCGAGATATGCCGGGCTTACGTTGAATTCCGCGGCAATGGTTTTCAGTGAAATATCATTGTTTGATTCACTAAGAATATATTCGATGGTTTTCCGCACATAGGGATGCAGAAGTTTCTGATTGTCGTTCAGTATTCTCATTGCAAGGGTTATAAGGCGGTCTGTCCACTTTTTCACATCAGCGTCGGGTATTGACGGGAACCGTGAAAAGTGTTCAATGAAGAAATCAGGCGGGGTTTTGCCCTGGTGGTTCGACTGAAGAATATCATAGATTCGGATTGCCGTTAAAAATGCTATTTTCCTTTGGAATCCGGCATCACTGTTTTTCAGCGCGTTCTCAGCAGAATTGCGGAGCATGCTTTCAAATTCGGCGGGCTGTATTTCATTCACCTGCATAGAGTATTTCGCCAGGATATCCCACAGGGTTGACAGCTCAGGCGTATTATCGGGAAAATCGCTGCAGTAAACGCGGCGATAGCCGAAATGTTTCGCAGAACAATAAATCCTTGCAAGGTTATAACTTTTATAGACCTCGTCTGTATTATATACCGCCGGACCGATTACGGCAAAAAGATCAATATTCTCTTTTTCGGCCTGGGATGCTGCCCTGTCAAGGCAGGGATTCAGAAAAGCCTCTGATAAGGGCTGTGTTCCGGTTACTATTCCAACCGGCATGAATGCGCTGTTAATGAAAAAATGCATATCAGGGATTGCCAGGTTTCTTTCCAGAATTCGCATCAGCCTTGATGTACCGTCAATATCAGGCTGCAGGGCGGCGTTTTGAAAAATCATAACGGTGAAACAGCAGGATTCAGGGTTGATGCCTATTAATTCCGCCCTTTCGGACAGTTCGGATTCACTGATGGTATTTCGTACCCAGCGGTCGAGGATGTTGTTTTTAAATGCGTGCATGCTGGAGTTTTCATAAAGGTTTGAGATGGAATCGTTATCAATATTCTCCGCTGTTTTTTGCAGTGTTTCCACCAGTTCGTCCTGGTTCAGGGGTTTTAGCAGATAGTTTTCGGCACCGTTGCGAAGTGCGGTTTTCACATAGTCAAATGTATCATATGCGCTTACCACGATTACCTTCAGTGCAGGATTAAGATCCTTTGCTTTTTTCATAAGCGTAAGCCCGTCCATGACAGGCATGCAGACGTCGGTGACCAGCAGATCGATTTTTTCCGCCGCAAGCCTTTCGAGTGCCTGCCGCGGATCGGTGAAGGTACCGGCAATTTCAAAATTATAAGCCTCCCAGTCAATGGATGTGCAAAGACTTTTGATGATTGCAGCTTCATCATCAACAATAAAAGTTTTATACATCAGTAAATCCCCCTGTTTTTGCTTGGTAATGCTTTTCGAGTTCTTCAACAAAAAGTGCCTTGATCCTTACGGTTACCGACGTTCCCGGCGTTTCTTCAGAACTTTGGATTGACAGGCCGAATTCAGGACCGTAAACAATCCTGAGCCGCTCATTAACATTGGACAGGCCGAAACCGGTGCTGCTGGTTTCTCTGAATTCCTTAAGGCTCTGACGTATCTTCCGCAAAGTATCGGGGTTAATTCCCCGGCCGTTGTCACGGACGGTTATTTCAATAACCCCGTCATGGATTTCGCCGGTAATCCATACCCGGTTGTTCTTCTCCCTGATTCCGTGAACCAGGTAGTTTTCAAGGATGGGCTGCAGGGTATTCTTCGGAATGCCGTATTTCATTATTTCGGGCGGCAAATCGAACGAACATTGGAAATTACCGTCATAACGTATGGAGAACAACTCTAAGTATATATTGCATTGGCTGATTTCTTCACGCAGTGTGATAAACATTTTCCCTTTAATCTGGTTTCGGTACAGTTTTGAAAGCAATACCACCATTTCAGCGGCATCAATGTTCCCGTCCATGGCAAGACGCCCTCGTATCGCTTCGAGAGTGTTATACAGGAAATGAGGGTTTATGCTGGCCTGGAGTGCATACAACTCTGCGCTTTTCTGCTTCAGGTCGTATATATAGACCTTGTTTACCTTATCCTCCAGTTCGTCACACATTTCATTGAATCTTTCAGCTATAAAACTGAACTCGTCGGTACGCCGGCTTCTGGGAATGCGATACGACAGGTTGTTTGAGCCGATCTGGGTCATGGCTTCTTCAAGCATTCCTATTCTTTTTGTCGAGAGGCGGCTTGACAGTATATACAGTGAAACCGACAGCCCTATGAATGTAACCGAACCTATTATAATGACAACGCTGAAATAATTGAAGGTTTTGTCAACTTCGTTTTTCGGTACGAGGTACAGTGTCATATAGCCCCGTTTTTCATCCTTAATGGAGGAAAAATAGTATTTTGTCTTCTCTATTTCGGTAAGGCCGCTGCTGTTCTGCAGTTTGTCCATGTACATGAACTCTGTTCCGTCCGGCGACTCCGAAAGTTTTTTTTCGGAGTCGAAAATAACTTTTCCGTCAAAGGTCAGGATCATAAACCTTGCCGGGAATTGCAGCCCCCTGTTTTGCAACGTTCTCTCAAGGCCGCTGATATTATAGGCCACCATTACACTTCCCGGCTTCTTCTGAAAACTGATATTGGCAGTACTGATATTTCCTCCGATTCCGTATGCAAAAACCGGGGTGCTGTTATTCTCAAGAAAACTGACATTTACCGCAGAATGAATAGTTCTTCGAAGGTCCTTGCCGGCAAGATCCTGGTAAAAGGGAGAGTCGGAGTTCAGCATTTTTATAATGCTTGACCCGGGATTATAGGCATAAAGGGTTTTGGTGTTTGCCTTGTAAATAAAGATAGAATGAATATCCGAGTCCTTGTTGCATAATGAACTTAACAGCATGGTGATTCTTTGAAGGTCAAAGGGATCCAATGCCGACAGGCTGTAGGAATCATTTTCAAGCAGGGTGCTTATGGCGTTGAAATTCGTGCTGTCTTCATAAAAGGTATACATCAGGTTTGTATAGTTTTCCTGTTTGCCGTGATAGCTGGCATGCAGCTGATTAAGGGTATCTTCGCATGTTTTAAGATGCATTACGCGTTCATAGTTGATGGCATTGATAAATGCTATAATACCGTAGATCAAAGTTACAACGCAGATAATACCTGTGTTAAGAAGCATTAATTTGTTATAAAAACGATTAGTAAAGCGGGTTTTTATTTTTTTCATTACAGAAGGCAACCTTTCTAATACTATATTACTATTAACCAGGCAGCATGTAAAGCAACGTATTACATATGGTTTGAACAGGATTATTATGCATATTTGTCCTGTTACAATATCTGCACTTTTGCTGAAAGTTTTCTTGAATTGCACGATATTTCAAAAAACTTGAAGGCAAAGATATCGTGTAAATTCTCGGAAACAGTCGCTGCGTTTGCAAGAGCTGTGCGGTTCAGCTCGGGCAAGCCAAAACTCGCAAAAATGCTCTGCCTGGAAACAAAGCCCTTTTGACGATTTATATTCAATTTGGTATGATCATGTCGATAAAAGCAGTTTGGCATATACTTCACAATATCCTGTTCATAAAAGCAAAAGACAATGGAAAATGAAGGGAGAAAACATGAAAAAGCTGCTCTTACCCTTTATAACAATACTACTTCTGTCGGTGTCCGCATGCGGGAAAACCGAAACTTTCAATCCTGCCGGACAAATAAGTGAAACCAAAACGCAGGATCAGGTACAGAATGACGTTCTTACTCCGACAATTACCCCTGCTGAACCGGCGGCAACAGGCGGTGCTGATAATCCTGCGCCGACGAAAAAGGCCGACGGCACCGAAGGCAATGAAAAAAAGAACGAGAACGACGAGGATAAATATAAAACAGGCAAATATACCGGGCCTGCTGTCCAGGGCGTTGCATCCGGCATGCTGACCCCTGTTTTTTGGACAGAGCTGTATCATGGCGCTGATGAAATTGTTATGACTTTTGACGAAATACAGCGGTATAATGAAAAGAATTTTGAAAGCCTTCCTTTCCTGAACGATTTTAAAAGCCTGCCTGAAACGGTAAAAAGCAGGGAGGTTCTTAACTGGATAAATGAGCTTGGCGTTGTGCCGAAATCTGCGAGATATGACGAAAACGGAAATAAATACCAACAAAAGGACTATGACAGCCTGAAGGCAAACCTGAACACGGGAGGGCTTGCCGAAACGGTAAATGTAAAATACGGACTGACTGTAAAGCGCACACAGATGCGTACCTTCCCTACCTTCAGGCAATCTTTTTCGAGCGCATCAGGCGGGAACGACTATTTCACTGAAACCGCCGTATATGCCGCAGAACCGGTACTTGTATACCATACCAGTACCGACGGGCAGTGGTACTTTGCCGAAATGTATAATTACAAGGGGTGGATACCTGTACAGGATGTGGCTTTATGTTCCAAGGAAGATATAATAAGCCGGCGTTCCTTCCGGGATTATCTCGTTGTCAAGGTTCCTGTGCTGTTTACCCCTGATTCCGGCGATAAAAGGGTTTCCCGCCTTCAGCTTGATATGGGTGTTGCACTCCCGGTCCTGTCGGAAAATTCTTCAGGGTATGAGGTTGAATACCCGGTTTGCGATGAAAATAACAACCTAAAATTGGTACAATTGACGATACCTTATTCCGGAAGCGCATCAGCGGGCTACCTAAATTACACGGTGGAAAATGTGCTGATACAGGCTTTCAGGTTCCTCGGGGAGCCATACGGATGGGGCGGAATGAACAATGCCAGGGACTGTTCGGCCTTTGTAGCCGATGTATACCGTTCTTTCGGAATAATTTTTCCGCGAAATACCGATCAGCAGGAAAAAATGAAAGGGACGGTCTCATTCAGCGGCAAAAGCAGGAAAGAGCGTCTTGAAATCCTTGATTCATTAAGGCCCGGAACACCGCTGTACATGCCCGGGCATGCAATGATATACCTCGGCAGATGGCAGGACAGGCATTATATTATACATGATGTCCCCACCGTTTATCAGAAAAACGGCGACGGCAAACTTACGGCCGTGAGGCTGAACCAGGTATCGGTTACACCCCTGGATGTTTGCAACAGCAAGGGTTCGGAATACCTGATGCTTCTTACAACAGCGGTTTTATTTGAATAAATGCGACAAAGGACCACTTATTGACTGCGGGGTGAGGAAATGAGAGCAAAAAGCAGGCTTTTTCTGTTCACAGTATTTCTTTCGATAATATTATTATTAACCGGCTGCACGAATCCCGACAGAGCAGTGAATGGAAACCCGAAGACAGAAGATACAGCCGGAGTCATAAATGATAATAGCGGCTCATATTCTGAAGATGAGGGCAGGATAGATGAACCTTCCCCTTCTGCGGCCGAAACGGGCGATAATGAGAGCCAGGACCCAACCGGTGATGACACCGGCCCGGACATGGAGGATGAAACAGCCGGAAACGGCGAAACGCAGGAAACGAAGGATTCTTCCGGAAACAACGGGGAAATACTCAGAATAAACGGGCTTGTGCGTGTTCAGGATATAGACCCGGACATAGTTGTTGAACTGAGATATGCCACCGAAAACAATTTCACAGGCAGGATAGTGTATCCGCATGATGTATGCGTTTTACGGGAATCAACGGCAATAAAACTTGCCAATGCTAACAGGGAGTTAATGGAGATGGGTTACCGGATAAAAGTCTGGGATGCATACAGACCTGTTTATGTACAGAGAATATTCTGGGAAATCGTGCCCGACTCAAGGTATGTGGCAAACCCTGACAAGGGCGGTTCAAAGCACAACCGCGGCACCGCCGTTGATGTAACCCTTGTGGATATGGAGGGAAATGAACTGGAAATGCCGTCAGGGTTTGATGATTTTACAGGCAAAGGTTCAAGGAACGGTAAAAACATGTCCGAGACCGCAAGGAAAAACATGGAGCTGCTTACCGATGTCATGGTAAGAAACGGTTTTACCACCATAAGCACCGAATGGTGGCATTTCAACGACAGTGATTCGGATAAATATGAAATAATTGACGTAAATCTTGAGGAATTTCTTAAGGACAGCGTTTCTGGAAACGGCCGAGATGCAGAATCCTGGCTTCTGGTTGCCGCTCTTGATAAGCTGAAGGATGTTACCGGGGATTCGGAGCAGATTGTTTTTGTCTGTGCCGACAGCCTTGGAACAAGCAGGGCCGAAGTTCATACTTTTGAAAAGAATAACGGACGGTGGGAAAAAGTGTTCGAACCAATGAAAGCAGTCATTGGTTCGGGAGGTTTTTCGTATGATAAAAAAGAGGGAGACAAAAAGTCGCCTGTCGGGGCATTCCTGCTGAAAAGGAGCTTTGGCAGATACGAGAACCCGGGAACAAGGCTGGTTTACACCCGGTTCAGCCAGGGAGACTTTTGGGTGGATGATGCAAATTCACCTTATTACAATACATACCAGAAAGGCCCCGCCAACGGACGCTGGAATTCCGCGGAAGACCTGTATGGTATAGGCGATCCGTACAAGTATTTCATAGTAATAGAGTACAACACCGAAGAACCGATTGCAGGGAAGGGCAGCGCGATTTTCTTTCATATCTGGAGGAATGAAAACAGCCCTACTGCAGGCTGTACTGCTGTATCGGAGGAAAACATCCTGAAGATAATGAAATGGCTGGATCCGTCACGGAAGCCATTGATTCTTCAGTACCCTGCCGACCATCTTCGGGAAATTGCAAATTAGCGTGTTCCTGTAAACTTATGAAATGTTCCTTGAAAATGCCGACCGGGTTTTTAAAGCCTGCACGCTCCTTAACATTTGGATAAGCTGATCCCCGTTGATGCATTTTATCACGTGCATATGGCAGTAATTCTTCGTGTTTCCCTTAAAATCGCCCAGGGTTATTATCATGCCCCTGTGTATGTTATTGTCTCTCATATGTTTGACAAGTTTTTTCGCCTGTTCTATTTCAACAAGGCTGTTATAGCTTTCCTTTCTCGCGATTACATAATATACCCCGTCAAGGATGATTCCTGTCCCGCCTTCACCGAAATGGTCTGACATCTGTACTTTATAGCCCTGCCTTCTGAAAATTTCCGCAATAACGTGCTCATAGTCCCTTAGTTTTAAATACAGGAGATCGTCCTTGCACCTGATATTGTCAGCTATATAACCTATTTTTGCCATATAGCAAATATGGCTTACGAAACATGCCAGCTGGTAAACAGTTACAGAGATCATAATCAGAAAAAGGTATATAATTAACATAAAACCACCGGTATTAGTGTTAACGATCGGGGGTTCATTATACAGGGAATTTTTTCTTTTTTCAGATTCCCGTAAAATATTTGGAGAAATATTTAACAAATATGAAACTTTTTTTGATTCTGTTTCGTCCTTATATAAGGTGGGCTTGAACCATGCTGTAGTTTTTATGCTATTGACTTTACCAGTTTATTCTAATATCGTATTAGATGTTGTGAATATTTTTATTTATGCAGCAGGGCGCTACGGGAAGGGGATGTCATGGAAAACATAATAAGCATAAGGGGTCTTAAGAAAGTATACCGTATGGGGCAGGAAAAAGTGTTTGCCCTGAACGGTATTGATCTTGATATCAAAAAAGGAGAGATTTGCTGCCTTTACGGTACTTCAGGGTCAGGAAAGTCCACACTGCTTAATATGGTCGCGGGGTTGGAAAAACCCACAAGGGGAAGTGTGGTAATCAAAGGTATCCATGTAGAAAAACTTAACGAAAAGCAGCTTGCAAAATTCAGGCAGAAGTACGTCGGATTTATTTTTCAGTCGTATAACCTTCTGCCGAATCTTACCGCACTTGAAAATGTTACGCTTCCGCTGATGTTTAAAGGCTATTCGAGAAAAGCCAGGAACAAGGAAGCGATAAAAATGTTAAAGGCGGTGGGACTTGAAAACAGGCTGAATCACAAACCCAATCAGATGAGCGGCGGGCAGCAGCAGCGCGTGAGTATAGCCAGGGCCTTCGTGGAAAAGCCCGAAATCATACTTGCAGACGAGCCTACCGGAAACCTTGATTCAAAAACCACCATTGAAATCATGGAGTTGATTTCCGGAATGGCGGAACAATACGGCCAGACAATTCTTCTTGTCTCGCATGATAACGAAGCTGCTGCATACGCGGACAGGATCATACATATCAGGGATGGCCTGATTGAAAGGATTGAGGTTAAAGATAAGTATTACAAAAAATTTGGATTGAAGGAGAGTGCTTCATATGCGTAGCAGGCAAATCAAGGCTTTATTAATGGTTTTTGTGATGGTTGTATCGGTTTTATTCAGCACAAATATTGCGTTGGCTGATAATAGTGATGTATATGTTAGTTATTGTGTGGCAAATGATGGAAATGACATAGAAATTGGAGCGAAGTTTGAATTGAAAGTTGTAGTAAAAAATGATAGCTCTGGAGATATTTCAGATGTTGTCGTTTTTGTTGAGGATAACGGATCATTTATCCAGGTAGCACCTGGAAAGATTGATCAAATCAGGAAAGGTGATGATGGTGAAGCGATAGTGTCGATGCGTTATACTGGCGGTGCGAAAAGAGATCTTAAAGTTAAATTAAGCTTTAATAAAGAAAGCGGAGGTAGCGTATCGAATAAAGAAAATCCTATTGAAATAAAGAATACTCTATCAGACGATACTTACGACAGAAGGGATACGGACACAAGCAAATATGAACCTGTTTTGGAGTTTGTTTCGGGTTCGGCACCCGAAGGGAAAGCCGGCGGAACAATCACTATTCCGATAACCATTAAGAATATTTCGAAATATGAAGCAAGGGATGTGAGAATTACTCCTGTTTTGACAGGTCTTCCTTTTATCGTTGAGCAGATGACGGTATCCGAAACCATTGAGAAAATACCTGCTGAAAAATCAGTTACCGTCGAGTTCAAATTCAAGGTTGACAAATACGCGCAGGAGAACACATATACTTTGCCTTTGAACTTTTCATACAAAAATGTATACGGTGATTCGTATCCAAAGGATTCCTCAACAAGAGAGGTTTTCATTAAAATCACGAATACAAACATACCGCCGAAGCTGGTTGTAAGGGAGGCAAAGACCAGCCCTGCAATAATCAAACCCAGTGAATTCTTTATCGTTACCTTTGATCTTTGGAACGTGGGAAGTCTTGAGGCCAAAAATGTAACCGTGGACCTGGCTCCAGGCAATAACTTCTTTGCCTTGGACAATGTAACAAGAAAATACATTTTTGAACAGAAAGGCTTAAGCAACACAGAAATTACATACAGGTTAAAGGCCAAGGACAACCTCGAGACAGGTACATATCCAATTACGGTAACACTGGACCATGATGATGAAAAGGGTGTTCAGTATCCGATATACATTATCGTCGAAGGCGAAGAGGAGCAGGAAGAAAACGTTGACATTGTTACAGAAAACATTGTAACTCCTGACGGGGCGATTCCAACGGAGCAGCCTTTTACCGTGTCATTTGATATTAAAAACATCGGTACTACAGAGGCAAAGGATATAAAAGTCACCGTGGAACCGGGAGACAAGATACTTCCGCAATCCCTGAACGTTATGACTGTTCCGGGGTTGAAACCGGGTGAAACAGTTCCTGTATCCTTCAGCTTTGTTGCAATGAAAGGCGCTGAAAGCAGGTCCTACCCGATCAAGGCTGTAATTGAATATAAGAACGGTGATGAGATTGTTAAAAAGGAACAGTATATGGGTGTTCTTGTTGAGGAAAAGAAGGAAAGCACTTTAAATACCGTTCCGAAGATAATTATTTCAGAATATTATTCAGATCCCGGCATGGTAAAAGCAGGCGAGAACTTCACCCTCCATATGTCATTTTTGAATACAAGCAAGCTGAAAGAAGTTCAGAATATGAAGATAACCCTTGTAGTGGACGAAAAAGGTGAAGAAACAGGCGGAAGCGTATTCACCCCTGTAGAGTCGAGTAATACTTTCTATATTGACGAACTTGGACCGGGAGAGTCGGTGGACAAGGAACTGGTGATGTATACCATTCCCGATGCGAAGGCGAAAACTTACGTGGTTAAGGCAATATTTGAATATGAGTATGAAGAAAACGGTCAACTGAAGGTAAACAATATGGAGGATGTTTTCGGGATTCCTGTTATCCAGCCGGCCAAACTTGAAGTTACAGATGTAATTGTTTATGAGCCCGCTTTTGTCGGCGAGCCCGTGTATATTTCCTCCGAGTTCTATAACATGGGAAGGGTCAAACTTTCCAACCTTATGATAAGGGTTGAGGGAGACTTTGATACAAGGGAATCCAACTACTTTGTAGGTAATTTCGACATAGGGTACAGCGATTATTACGAAGGCAGCATTATTCCTTTGAATCCCGGCGAAACCAAGGGAAAACTGGTTTATACCTTTGAAGATGCTGCAGGTGAAGAACACAGGATTGAAAAGGAATTTACCGTTGTTGCAATGGAATCGGAGCCTGTGATAAATCCGTTCCCTGACGGGTTCCCCGGCGGCGGTATGGATTTCTATCCCGAGATGCCCGATGAGAAGGCTTCGAAGTTCCCGGTTATCCCGGTTGTAATCGGCGGTGTTGTACTGGTAGGTGTTATAGTTCTTGTTATTGTTCTTAAAAGGCGCAAGAAAAGGAAAGAGATGATGCTGGATGAAGATATTTGATGTAATCAGAATGGCTTTCAGGAATTTATTCCGCAGCAAGGTAAGAACCATATTGACGGTTTTAGGTATTATCATAGGAACAACAGCCATCATCATAATGCTTTCTCTTGGTATTGCCATTAATACGTCGTACAAGGAACAAATGAGCAGGATGGGAGACATGAACGTAATTACTGTTTATCCCAACTACGAAAAGATTGACACCAGGAGAAACAGGCGGGATGAATGGGTTGAGCCTACCATATCCCAGGCTGAACTGGACCAGATTGCACAAATACCCAATGTTGAAGCGGTGACTCCATTTTATGAAACCACCGTTAAAATGGAAATTGGCAAATACCTGGGATATGTAAGCATTGTCGGACTGAAACCCGAAGCCATGGAAGCTCTCAACTATAAGGTGAGCGAGGGACGGCTCCTTGTCCCTGGCGATACAAACCAGATTGTTTTCGGGTTCGATATGAAACAGCAGTTCTGGAACCCGAAGGACAGGAACAGCAGGCGCTGGTGGTATAGTGATTCAACAGAGGAAAAGGATTTTGATTTCCTTGAAGACAAAATAAAGATGACCTTTGACCTTTCATATGGTGAAAGGTTTCCCGGAAGCTCTGCAAGAAAGCCCAAACTGTATAAAGTTGAAGGTGTGGGAATTCTTGAGGAAGGCAACTGGGAAACTGCATACAGGGCATTCATGAATATTGAAGAACTGCTGAAACTGCAGGAAGAATATAACAGAAGCAATAATCCCGATCAAGGCGGCAAACGCAAACAGAAAGATACCGAAGTTGGCTACCAGCAGGCAAAGGTTAAGGTTAACGAGATAAAGAATGTACTGGATGTCCAGGAGCAGATAAGGGCAACCGGGCTTAATGCATACAGTATGGCTGAATCACTGGAACAGGCAAATAAAACCCAGGCTGTTATGCAGGGAGTCCTGGGTGGAATTGGCGCAATATCACTCCTTGTAGCCGCGATTGGAATTGCCAATACGATGATTATGGCCATATACGAAAGAACAAAGGAAATCGGAATAATGAAAGTTATAGGTGCAAGGCTCAAGGATATCAGGCGCCTGTTCCTGTATGAATCGTCAATGATAGGATTCATCGGCGGTGTTATCGGTGTCGGTGTCAGTTATGGCCTTTCGCATTTCCTGAATACCGTGGGAGTACGGTTTTTATCCGGAAGTATAGGGATGGTGGGAGATGCAAAACTGTCTATAATACCAATCTGGCTTGCTGTTTTGGGTATGGCATTCAGTGCGTTCATAGGTCTTATATCAGGTTTTCTGCCCGCAAGGAAGGCAACAAAATTAAGCGCGCTGACAGCAATTCATACCGAATAGTTTAATGGAATAAAAAAACTGTTAATTCAAAAGGGCTGTTGCAAAAAGGAAAGCAACAGTCCTTTTATGTAAACACCTTTCTTCTTACTGTTAACAAGGGTTAAACCTTGGTTAATTCCGGCATTCAACCATCCGGGTTTTAATCACCTGACAGGCTTCCCGCATTTTTGGCCATAAATCTGAAGGTACATAACCCGTCACCTTTAGCAATGGTTTTGTCCCGTTCAAGTTTGACACCCCATTTGTCAGCAAGTGCATAGTCAAGGTCGCACCAGGTTTCTGCGCATAGTTCACTTAACTGGTGTACCTTGAAAAATTCGGCTGCGGGGCATTTGTAAACATTATAGGCTATTTCATTTTCATTCGACTTTAATATTTCCATTTCATAACCCGGACTGTTGTACGGAAAATGCTTAATCGTAAAAACTATGGCTTTTTTAACTCTTTCTATTGGTTTTTTGGAGAAAAGCCTCGTAAAAATCCAGAACATACCGGTTAATTTTTCGTAAAGCCCCCAGGTTATTTCGGATGTTATATTGATAGCCTCGCATTTATCAATATTCTCTGCAATTAGTCTTTCATAAAATAATAATGTCAGTAATGAGAACCTTGCCACTAATGCCGCCCCTAAGGTTTCCTTCCTATCTAAATTTTCTAAGCGTTGTTCATATGTACTCCGGATTTCATCCGGAAGTTTTGAAACGGTATTTTGCGGCAGTCTGCCCGATAGTGTTTTCCGAATCGATTTTTTGATAGTTTTGCCTGTAATCAGGTATATAAGATTATCAATAGCCTTCATTTCCATGACCCCTTTGCTTCTTTACGAAAAACCTTATTGTAAACAATACTCTGCAAAACAGAAATTCTTCTATATTATTTATCTGACGCTTCTGAAAAACTTTATATAGTTAATTTTACAGTATTTTTGCTTTTCTGTTTTTTGCTGAAGTAAAAAAGTTAATAAATAATTATGAATTAATAAAAATTTGATTATTTATACACCATATTTGATGTAAAATATAATATAGATACATCAAATAAGCAAAAAGGCAAGGCTGAAAAGTTTGAAATGGATAAAGCGATAAAAAGAGTTAAATAACCGGAAAAGGAATTAGGCAAGAGATTTATCTGACATTTAGAATGAGAGGTGGGCACTTTTGCCGTTTAGAAAAGTTAATGTAAAGGAAGAAATTAATAAAAGATTGGAAAACGATATTGAATTAAAAATGGCTTACGACTTTGCGCAGCGTGAGTATGAAGTGCTTAAGCATCTGGTTAAGTTAAGGAATGAAATGGGTTTATCACAGGATGATGTTGCAAGGAAGTCGGGAGTAACACAACAGATGGTTTCCCGGATTGAAACCGTAAGTAATTCTCCGACTTTAAGGAATTTTATGAAGTATGTAGACGGCCTGGGGTTGGAATTAAGGTTTGAGAAGAAAAATGAAAATATAGAGTACAGCCAGGTGTAGATTTGTTTTGTTTAGATAGACAATGGGACAGGTACATTGTCCCATTGTTTATAAACGGATGGAGTGGTATTTTGCTTCGTCCGGTTTTTTTATAGCGAAGCAGGAGGAGTGGACAGGTATTTTTTCAGGTAGTGGCCGGTATAGGAGTTTGGATTTTCAGCCACTTCCTCGGGTGTCCCGCAGGCAACAACTGTTCCGCCGCGGTCTCCGCCTTCCGGACCCAGGTCAATAATATAATCCGCGGATTTAATCATGTCCATGTTGTGCTCAATTACAATCACAGTGTTTCCTCCGTCAACCAGTTTCTGAAGCACGTCTATCAGTTTGTGGACATCGGAAAAATGCAGGCCTGTTGTAGGTTCGTCGAGTATATATATGGTCTTGCCGGTGCTTTTTCTGCTTAACTCGGAAGCAAGTTTGATTCTCTGTGCCTCGCCGCCTGATAGTGTTGTTGAAGGCTGTCCCAGCCTGATATATGACAGGCCGACGTCATAAAGGGTCTGCAGTTTACGGCTGATAGCTTCAAAGTGTTCGAAGAATTTCAGGGCTTCTTCAACCGTCATGTTCAATACGTCGTAGATGTTTTTGCCCTTGTACTTTACCTCTAAGGTTTCACGGTTGTACCGTTTCCCGTTGCATACCTCGCAGGGTACATATACATCGGGCAGGAAATGCATTTCAACCTTAATCGTTCCGTCACCGCTGCATGCTTCACACCGGCCTCCGCTTACATTGAAGCTGAACCTGCCTTTTTTATATCCCCTGGCCTTGGCCTCGGGAGTGGAAGCAAACAGGTCCCTGATCAGATCAAAAACGCCGATGTAGGTTGCGGGGTTTGACCTCGGAGTTCTTCCAATCGGGCTCTGATCAATGTTTATAATCTTGTCAAGGTTCTCCGAACCTTCTATTCTGTCATGCTTTCCCGCAATTGTCCTTGCCCGGTTCAGTTTCCTTGCAAGAGCCTTGTATAAAATCTCATTCACGAGGGAGCTTTTTCCCGACCCGGAAACACCGGTTACACAGACAAAAACCCCCAACGGAAAGGTAACATTAATGTTTTTCAGGTTATTCTCCCGTGCTCCGTAAACAGTTAAAAACCGGTCAGCGGTTCTCCTTTTTTCCGGAACCGGAATTGACAGTTTGCCGCTTAAATAGGCGCCTGTGATTGAATCGGGGTTGTCCATGATTTCCCGGACCGTTCCGCAGGCAACCACTTTGCCGCCGTGTTCGCCGGCGCCCGGGCCTATGTCTATAACATAATCGGCGGCAAGGATTGTTTCTTCGTCGTGTTCGACGACTATAACGGTGTTCCCCATGTCCCGGAGGTTGCACAGGGCTTTGATGAGCTTGGCATTATCACGCTGGTGAAGGCCGATGCTGGGTTCGTCAAGGATATAATCAACGCCCACAAGGCCGGAGCCGATTTGTGTGGCAAGGCGTATGCGCTGGTGCTCGCCTCCGGATAATGTGCCTGCAGCCCTTGATAAAGTAAGGTAGTCAAGCCCGATATCAACAAGGAAACCCACCCTTGTTTTTATTTCCTTCAGGATGTGCCTTGCAATTGTCATCTGAAAATCGGTTAGTTGAATCTGATCTATAAAGCTGTATAAATCCCTGACCGACATATCGGTCATTTCAAAAATATTTTTGCCTGCGACGGTTACGGCCAGCGACTCTTTTTTCAGCCGCTGCCCCCTGCATAACGCACATGGGGTGATTCGCATGAATTCTTCAAACTCTGCCTTCATTGCATCGGAGCATTCCCGGTAGTGGCGCTCAACACTTTCGAATATTCCCCTGAAAACCACGTCATGCTCGCTGCCGCCCCATCTTCCCTGGTAATATACCTTTACCGGCCTGTCGGTGCCATACATCAGGATATCATGTATTTCCTTCGGGTAGGATTCAAAGGGTACACTCAGCGAGAAGTTGAATTCTTCGGCAAGGGCCTCAAGTATCGCCCTTGTCCAGCTTCCTTTATCCTTGCTTGATTGCCAGCCATAAACGGTAATCGCGCCTTCATCGATGCTGAGGCTTTTGTCGGGAATCATCAAATCCTCGTCAAACTCCATTTTGTAACCTATGCCGTAGCATTCGGGGCAGGCTCCGAACGGATTGTTGAAGGAAAAACTTCTTGGTTCGATTTCACTGATACTGATGCCGCAGTCCGGGCAGGCAAAGTTCTGGCTGAACGTGAGCGTTTCCCCGTCCACGATGCTCACCGTCAGAAGCCCGCCGGTCAGCCGGAATACGTTCTCGATAGAGTCTGTAAGGCGTGACTCAATTCCAGGGCGTACAATTAGCCTGTCCACAACTATATCTATGTTATGCTTGATGTTCTTTTCAAGACTAATCTCTTCGGACAGATCATACTGGATCCCGTCCACGATTACGCGTACATATCCGCTTCTTTTGGCCTGTTCAAATACTTTCTCGTGGCGCCCCTTCCTGCCCCTTACAACGGGTGCAAGGATAAGGATCCTGCTGCCTTCGGGCAATGCCATTTCCTGTTCTGTAATCTGATCGACCGACTGCCTATTAATTTCCCTGCCGCATTCAGGACAATGCGGAATACCGATTCTGGCATACAGGAGGCGAAGATAGTCATATATCTCCGTAACAGTTCCGACAGTGGAGCGGGGATTGTGGCTGGTTGATTTCTGGGATATCGAAATGGCAGGTGATATTCCCTCAATGCTGACCACATCGGGTTTCTTCATGTTACCGATAAACTGCCGGGCATACGAGGACAGCGATTCCATGTACCGCCTCTGCCCGTCGGCATATATTGTATCAAAGGCAAGGGACGATTTGCCCGAACCGCTGAGCCCGGTCAGAACCACCAGCTTGTTTTTCGGAATATCTATATCAATGTTTTTCAGATTATGTTCAGAGGCACCCCTGATTCGTATATATGATGAGTCTTTCATTAAGGTCTCCCTTCATTCATTGTATAATATCGGTACATAAGAGGAAAAGTCGTTTTCCGTCCATACAGTATGATACAATAATATTATCAAATTACAAGACAAAAGGAGAGCCAAAAAGATGAAAATAATCAATAAGGGACTGAAAAAGTGCTACCTGGTACACAGCACCGACACGGGAAAATATATGATCTGCTGGGTTCTGAACGAGTATACCGACAGTGATGAAGCAAGCGATGACCTGGTAAAACTTCTGACCCATCAAATCAGTGAAAAGGATTTGCTGAAGGAGTTTACGAGGAAACCGTTTTTTTAGTGCAGTTTTTGCTTTGCGATTGCTATATTTTTCCTTCATATAAATCAGGGTGTTTCTTTATGTCCTGAATGTCTCCTTTCATATCCGGCTGTAACTGATACAGCTGCATATACCCGTTGAATAAGGCATCCCCTTCTTTCCGCGTTCACTTTCAATACTCGGAACACGGTTTTTTAAGTAAGGTTTCAACCCGGGCACAACCGGTTCCGGTAGGTTCCATCACACTTCGGCAAACTGAAAAATCCGCATTTTTACCGGCATTTATTAAATAAGCCTTCCGGATGTAATAGATGGAGCTCCTGTTTCGGGCAGCGCACAGTATGGCTTAATACCGGGTACCAGTTGTTATTCGAAATGCATAATGCTTTTGCCTGAATGCAGTCAACTTTTGATTTTATAAACTTGTCTGAGGGTAAAATAAAACGTATAATTAAATGGATAACTGAAATTCTGAATCAGAACCATAATTGGTTGTACCATATACAATATTTGTTCAGAAAGGGTTTAAATAAATGGCTGAAAGAAAAGCATTGCAGAGAAATGAAGAACTCATACAGAAACAGTATGTTTATATCGATAAAGTAAGGGAAATAACCGGCGAAAAGGCAAATACCGAGGGCAGGCGGCCCACGTACGATGTAAGGGTTTTCGGATGCCAGATGAATGAGCTCGAGTCCGAGCAGCTTGCAGGCATGCTGGATGAAATGGGCTTTGCGAAGGCTGCCCCGGGAGAGCAGGCTGATGTTATTGTCTTTGATACATGCTGTGTCCGGGAGAACGCCGAAGAGAAAATTTACGGGCATCTCGGCCTGTTAAAGCCGTCACCCGGCGAGAAAAAAAGCATTATCGCGATAACCGGGTGCATGATGCAGCAGCCCCATGTTGTGGAAAAGATCAGGAAATCGTACCATCATGTGGGTATTGTTTTCGGAACCCACAACCTGTACACTTTCCCGGAACTTCTGTACAGGCACCTGACACAGGGAAAACGCGTATTCGATGTTTGGGACAGCGAAGGCCAGATAGTTGAAGGCACCCCGATAACAAGGGCTGAGAAGGTTAAGGCATGGGTCAGCATAATGCAGGGGTGCAACAACTTTTGCTCCTACTGCATTGTTCCTTATGTAAGGGGAAGGGAGCGCAGCAGGAAAAAGGAAGATATAGTTGACGAAGTAAAGAGGCTTGCAGAAGCAGGCTATAAGGAAATTACGCTTTTGGGGCAGAATGTAAACTCATACGGAAACGATTTGGGCAAAACCGATGCCTTTGCTGATTTACTATATGCATTGAATGATATAGGCGGAATTGAAAGAATCAGGTTTACCACTTCGCATCCGAAGGATCTGTCGGACAGCCTTATTACCGCAATAAAGGAACTGCCGAAGCTCTGCGAACATCTGCACCTGCCGTTCCAGTCGGGAAGCACGAGGATCCTTAAAGAAATGAACAGGAAATACACGAAGGAGCAGTATCTTGCCCTTGTTGACAGGGTGCGGGGCAGCATTCCCGACATATCGTTCACCACCGATATTATTGTAGGTTTCCCCGGTGAAACGGAAGAGGATTTTGAAGACACCCTCGATGTTGTAAGAAAGGTGCGGTTTGATCAGGCGTTCACGTTCCTGTATTCAAAAAGAACGGGAACACGGGCTGCAGAGCTTGAAAACCAGGTTCCGGAAGATGTTAAGAAGGAACGTTTCCTGAGGCTTGTGGAACTGCAGAATTCCATTACTGCGGAAATCAACAGGACCTATGAAGGAAAAACCGTTGAAGTACTTGTGGAAGGTATAAGCCGTTATAATGAAACTATGTATACCGGCAGAACAAGGAATTACAAACTTATTAATTTCACCTCGCCTGAAGACCTGACAGGGAAGCTGGTACAGGTGAAAATTATCCGGGCATGGCCTTTCTGGCTTGAGGGAACGGTAATTCCGGAGGGTGAAACATCATGAAGCTCACACCTATGATGCAGCAGTATCTGGACACGAAAAAGCAATACAGGGACTGCCTGTTGTTTTTCAGACTTGGTGATTTTTACGAGCTGTTTTTTGAAGATGCCGAGATTGCATCAAGGGAACTTGAAATTACGCTTACAGGCAGGGACTGCGGCCTTGATGAAAGGGCACCGATGTGCGGGGTTCCATGGCATTCGGTGCATCATTACATAGCAAAACTTATAAATAAGGGTTACAAGGTTGCGATATGCGAACAGATGGAGGATCCGGCGCTGGCAAAGGGCATTGTCAGGCGTGAGGTTACCCGTGTCATTACCCCGGGGACGGTTACAGATCCCGAAATGCTTGACGAGAAGAAGAACAATTACCTGATGGCGGTATACAGCCTGGCCGATTATTTCGGGATAGCGGTTGCAGACATTACAACGGGAGAATTCTATACAACCCAGATTGTTTACGGAAACACCATAAGAAAGCTGTTTGATGAAATATACCGATATCAGCCTTCCGAATTGATTGTTAATGATCTGTTTTTAAAAAGCGTCCCTGTCGACAGTTTAAAAGAAAAAGCCGGAATATACATAACCGCCCTTGACAATGAGTTTTTCGACAAAAACGAGGCGGTAAGAAATATTGAGGATATAAAGGGTTATAGTGCCCTGGTGCAGGAAGAGCTCTCAATTTGCGCATCCGGAGCCCTGATAGGCTATCTTAAGTCAACGCAGAAGGTTGATTTGAACCACATCAAAGAGATCCGGAAATACAATATCGAAAACTACATGATAATAGACAGTTCAAGCCGCAGGAACCTTGAACTTACAGAGACATTAAGGGACAGGAAAAAACGCGGGAGTCTGCTGTGGGTTCTTGACCGGACGATGACGGCGATGGGCGGGCGGAAGCTCAGAAAATGGATTGAACAGCCCCTGCTCGATACCGATGAAATAAACAAGCGTCTTGATGCCGTGGAAGAGCTTAAGGACAAATTCATGGTACGCAGCGAAATAAGGGAGCTTCTCAAAAGGGTTTACGATATGGAGAGGCTGGCATCAAAACTTGTGGTCGGAAATGTCAATGCCCGCGACTTGCTGTCGCTGAAGGCATCAATGGGGCAGATTCCGTACATTGCTGATCTGATGTCGTCTCTGGATTCCGAACTGTGCGTCAGTATACGCAATGAAACCGATCTTTTAAGCGATATATATGAACTGATAGATAAAGCCATAGCAGAGGATCCTCCGGTAACAATAAAAGAGGGTGGAATAATACGGGACGGCTATTCCGTAGAGGTTGACAAGTACAGAAAAGCATTCACCGAAGGGAAACAGTGGATTGCCGACCTGGAAAGCAGGGAAAGGGAAAGCACCGGCATTAAAAACCTTAAGGTAAGGTATAACAAGGTTTTTGGCTATTATATCGAGGTGACGAAAGCCAATCTCGACCATGTTCCTGACCATTATATACGCAAGCAGACCCTTGTAAACGGTGAACGATTTATCACCGAGGAACTGAAGAATCTTGAAGATACCATCCTGGGAGCCGAAGAAAGGGTTACCGCCCTTGAATATGAACTCTTCTGCGACATAAGGGAAAGGATTGCCTCCCAGGTTCAGCGAATACAGAAAACGGCGGACAGAATGGCGCTGATTGATGTTTTGTGCTCCCTTGCGGAGGTTGCCGATCGGGAGAATTATGTCAAACCAAGGGTACATGAAGGCAGCGAGATCCATATAAAAGAGGGAAGGCATCCCGTTGTTGAAAAAATGCTCGGCACCACCCCGTTTGTGCCCAACGACGCGTTGCTGAACGACAAAGATGACAGGGTGATAATTATTACAGGCCCGAATATGGCAGGGAAGTCAACATATCTGCGGCAGGTGGCGTTAATTGTCTTAATGGCGCAGATGGGCAGTTTTGTTCCTGCAACCGAGGCAACGATTGGAATTACCGACCGGATTTTCACCCGTGTCGGTGCCTCGGATGATTTAGCTTCGGGCCAGAGCACCTTTATGGTGGAAATGACTGAAGTGGCGAATATTTTGAACAATGCAACGCCAAAAAGCCTCCTGATTCTTGACGAAATCGGGCGCGGCACAAGTACCCATGACGGTTTGGCGATTGCATGGTCTGTAATAGAATTTATCAATGACAAGGGCCGGTTGGGATGCAGAACCCTTTTTGCGACTCATTACCATGAACTGACCGAACTGGAGGACAAGCTGCCGGGGATAAAGAACTGCTGCATAGAGGTAAAGAAAAAAGGCGACGAGATAATTTTCCTCAGGAAAATCATACCCGGCGGTGCAGATCAAAGCTACGGCATAGAGGTTGCAGGGCTTGCGGGTGTTCCCGGGCTTGTTATAGAAAGGGCAAAAAGCATTCTGAATGAGCTTGATGCGGCTGATATAAACAAAAAGGGCAGATTCAGAAAGAAGAATACGAAACCCGTTGACGGCCAGCTTGATTTGCTGTCTGCCGGGTCCCTTTCGAAAAACGAAAGGGAAGTAATTGACGAGATACGCGCACTGGACGCTACAACGCTGACACCGCTGGATGCGCTGAACAGGCTGTACGCCCTTCAGCAGAAACTGAAATGAATACCGGGGTTTACAAATATTGAATTAAAGGCTTAAAAGGAGTTAGCAATGGGCAGGGTTGTAATTCTTGATGAGAGTACCGCCAACCAGATAGCGGCAGGGGAGGTTATAGAAAGGCCTGCATCGGTTGTCAAGGAAATGGTGGAGAATTCCCTTGACGCGAATGCGACATCGATAACGGTTGAAATTCTGAACGGTGGAATCAAAAGCATTAAAATAATAGACAACGGGGACGGAATGGATGCCGATGATGTTGAAATGGCGTTCGAAAGGTATGCTACGAGCAAAATCAGGTCCATTGACGATTTGAACAGGATCTCCACGATGGGTTTCCGCGGCGAGGCACTGGCAAGCATTGCGTCTGTTTCGAAGGTTGAAGTCATTACTAAAACCGAAGAGGCCGAAATCGGGACACGGGTGGTGACAGAAGGTGGAAGAGTATTGCTTTCGGAGCCCGTAGGCGCACCGAAGGGAACCATGTTTGTCGTAAGGGAGCTTTTCTATAATACGCCTGCCAGATATAAATTCCTTAAAAAAGACTCAACCGAAGCCGGTTATATACATGATATAATCACACGAAATGCGCTGGCAAGGCCTGATGTGTCAATAAAACTGGTAAACCAGGGCAAAACCGTCATTCACACACCGGGAAACCATGACCTTTTAAGCACGATATACAGTCTTTTCGGCAAGGAAACGGCAAACGCAGTTATACCCCTGAGCTTTAAACAGGGCGGCATTGAAGTTACCGGGTACATCGGGAAACCCGAAATATCAAGAGGAAACCGCAGCCTTGAAATGGTATTCGTAAACGGAAGGTCGGTGTATAACAGGGTAATAACGGCCGCGATTGAAGACGCATACAAGACAAGGCTGATGCAGAAAAGGTTCCCGTTTACCGTGCTGAAACTGGACATATCGCCCGAAGCCGTTGACGTTAATGTACACCCGGCGAAATTAGAGGTCCGTTTCAGCGATGAAAACATGATTTACAGGGCGGTTAACATTGCGGTTTCAGCAGCCCTGTCCGGAGCATCCCTGATACAAGGTGTTGATGAAAAGGGCAGCAATCATGCCCAATCATACAGCTACCAGGAAACGCCGGAAACAGAAGCCGAACAGGTAAAAATGCAAGGGAAGCCGGGTATTAGGGTGAACCAGCCTGATAATTCACTGTGGGTACCGGAATACAGGAAAAAGGAGTACCCGGTATACAGTAAGCCTATGGAACCGGTACCTGTATCGGAAACGAATACTTCTGAAGAAGAAAAAGAGTTAATAAGGGAAGAGAGGCGGGATGCAGCCGCCCCGGGAACAGCAGCACAGGCCGCTGAACCGATACGGCCGGCAGCAGTTGTTCCGGCGCCGCAGGTTCAGGACGACCGCGAAAGGCTTCTTAATGCTGAAATCGTCGGACAGGCTTTTGAAACATATATTATCCTTGAAGACGGAGAGGACCTGTTCCTTGTAGATCAGCATGCCGCCCATGAAAGGATAAGATTTGAAAAAATAAAAAAACAGTATACACTTGAAAACCCGTTCAGCCAGGGGCTGTTAAGCCCTTTGACAGTGGAGCTGACCGAACTGGAAATGCAGAAGTTCAATGAACTGGCACCGTATATTAAAAAACTGGGCTTTGATGCCGAGGCATTCGGGAACAGAACCGTCCTGGTCAGGGCAATACCCAGTTTAATGGGGAGCAGCTTCTCGGCAAGAGATTTCAGGGATATATTGGGAAAGCTCAGCCAGGAGATAAAAGGCGTATTGGAAATAATCCCGGAGGAAACCATTTATATGATGGCATGCAAAAGTGCCATCAAGGCAAACAGGTCGATGTCGCAGATGGAAATCAGGGGGCTGATCAGGGACCTTGCCGGCTGTGAAAACCCGTATACATGCGTGCATGGAAGGCCCAATATAATAAGCATCGGCAAAAAGGAACTGGAGAAAAAATTCAAGAGGATTGTCTGAATGAAAGTACAGAACAGGGATAAAACAGTTATTGTAATAGCAGGACCTACGGCTTCAGGAAAAACGGATTTGGCAATAAACCTGGCCCTTAAGACAGGCGGAGAGGTGGTATCTGCAGACTCAATGCAGATTTACCGCTATATGGATATCGGCACCGCAAAACCCACTAAGGAGGAAATGAAGGGAATACCCCATCACATGATCGACATCGTGGATCCCGATGAAAGCTACAGTGTCGCGTTATATAAAAAAGATGCCGGGAAATGTATAAAGGATATCCTGTCAAGGGGCAGACTTCCCATTGTTGCCGGCGGAACCGGCCTTTATATAAACAGCCTGATATATAATATAAAATTCAGTGAAACGGTAACGGATGAAGAATTCAGGAAAAGAATGCAGGATATTGCCCGGACCGAAGGACCGAAAGTTCTTCATGAAATGCTTCAAAGGGTTGATCCCGAAAGCGCCGGGGAAATACATTACAATAACGTGAAAAGGGTCATCCGGGCGCTGGAAGTGTATGAATATACAAAGAAGCCGTTGTCACAGCACAAAAAGGAGTCCAGGACCGAACCACCGGAGTACAGGTACCTGGTATTCGTTCTTAATATGGACAGGAACGTGCTTTATGACAGGATTGACCGGAGAGTGGACAAAATGCTTGAAGCAGGCCTTGTAGACGAAGTAAAAATGCTTCTGAATATGGGTTACAAGCCGGGTTCAACTGCATTACAGGGTTTGGGCTACAAGGAAATAATCAGTTACCTGAACAACGAAGTGCCTTTTGATGAGGCAATAAGGATACTGAAAAGGGATACAAGGCATTATGCCAAAAGGCAGCTTACATGGTTCAGATCAATAAAGGAAGCCGTTTGGCTTGAGGCAGGGAGTGGAAAAATAGAAAAAAATACTAAAAAAATTCAGGAATACCTTGAAACATCAATTTAGTTTATATACAATAAATATAATATATATTACGTTTATTTTCTTTGTTTTGATTTTATTTGTGGCGAGGAGGCTCTGTTATGAACAAAAACATTAATTTGCAGGATGTTTTTCTTAACCAGGTAAGAAAAGAACATATACCTGTAACGGTATACCTTACAAATGGTTTTCAACTCCGTGGAATGGTAAAAGGTTTTGACAATTTCACCGTAGTTATCGACAGTGAAGGAAAACAACAGCTTGTATACAAACATGCAATATCTACCGTATCCCCGATGAAAGCAGTGAATATTATTTTTAATGAAAGTACAAGACCATAATAAAAGATAAATTTGCGCAGCTAAAAAAATGCCCTGGGGTTGTTGCCGGTTCAGTCAATAACCTTCGGGCATTTTTTGGTTGCTTTTTTTTGCATAATGTAGTATCATTAAATTGATACATTAGTATCAGATAAATGACATTAAAGGAGTGTCACATGCCGAAAACAGAAGACATTATCCAGAGATCGGGTGTATCCCGAAGCACTGTTTTCAGATTTCTCAGGGGCAATAATGTAAGGCCCGAGGCAAGGAAAGCCATCCTTAAGGCTATGCAGGAACTGGGTTACAGCACCCATGAGCTGCTTTTTAAAAACATTGTTTTTGAAATTAGTGTAGAAAAGGATTTTGAAAAGTTTAAAGGTTTCACCGAAGTGGTACATGGTATCATAGAAAGAGCAGAGAACAGGAATGTTAAAATTCAGCTTGTTGTCCGCACGGGGGACCAGATAAAAAGAGATTACGAAAACTGGAACGAGAAGGACGGCGCAAAGGGAGTTATTGTCGTCGGCAAGGACCTTTGCAGCGAGACCCTGGAGGCTGAATGGCTGAAGAAAAGAAATATTCCGCATATATTTGTGAACCGCATAATAGACGATCCCCAAATAAGTTATGTTGCAGTAGATGTAAGAAAAGCGGCATGTGATATTGTGGAGCATTTAATCGGGAACGGACACAGGAAGATTGCAACGCTGGGATATCCTGGCATGCTCAGGATAGACAGGGATAAACTGGCGGGTTATGAAGATGCCTTTAAAAAACACGGCATCGAAGCTGGCGACAGGTACAGGTTCATTCTAAGCGAAGGTGATTCGTCAGGGGATGCGATAGACGCTATTCTAAAAATGAAGGATAAACCCACGGCCTTTTTCGGAATCTGCGATTCGTATGCAATGGAATTTATTAACAGGGCACGCGGCAAAGGTTTGAATGTGCCCGATGATATCGCCGTTGTGGGCATGGATGATCTGGATATAGCCCAGTATTTCAAACCTGCACTGACAACGGTCAGAACTCCCTTCAGGGAATTAGGGGTCCTGGCGGTGGATCATCTTCTTCAGCTTATAACCGGTGATCTGGTAAGCATGAAAACAATTGTAAAACACAGCCTGTTCATACGTGAATCGGCATAAAGGTATAAATTATTGGCTAAATTGCCATTATAAATATAATAAAAAATGGAGGTAGTATCTATGGAGATTCGTTACAGTACACATCCGGAAGATGCAAAATATTATACAACGGACGAGCTCAGGGCTGAATTCCTGATTCCCAAGGTGTTTATTCCCGGAGAAATAAACCTTGTTTACAGTCATGTTGACAGAATGATTGCAGGGGGGGCTACTCCGCTCGAGAAGCCTTTGAAACTTGAAGCAGGCAAGGAAATAGGCGCTGAGTATTTTTTAGCACGCCGTGAGATGGGAGTTATTAATATCGGGGGCAAGGGAAGAATTAAACTTGACGGTGAAGTATATGAACTTGGACCCCGCGATGGTTTGTATGCGGGTATGGGGATAAAGGAAGTCATTTTCGAGAGCGAGGACCCGGGCAATCCTGCAAAATTCTACATCAACAGTGCTCCTGCTCATACTTCGTATCCAACGGTAAAAATTGATATCAACAAGGCCAATCCCAGGCATCTTGGTTCACTGGCACAGTCCAATGAGCGTACAATCTATCAGTATGTTCATCCCGCAGTATGCAAGAGCTGCCAGCTGGTTATGGGTTTAACAATTCTTGAACCGAACAATGTCTGGAACACAATGCCGTGCCATACCCATGAACGCAGAATGGAAGTATACCTGTACTTCGGCATGAACGAAAATGACAGGGTTATCCATTTCATGGGCGAACCGAGTGAAACCCGTCATATTATAGTTAAAAACGAACAGGCGGTTATATCCCCAAGCTGGTCCATCCATTCGGGAGTTGGAACAGCCAGCTACACATTCATCTGGGGAATGGCCGGTGAAAACCAGAACTTTGACGACATGGACCATGTATCAATGGATGATTTAAGATAATTAGCTGTTCAATAAAACTGGTATGAACGGAGGAAGGAATTATGATACTGGACAAGTTCAAACTTGATGGCAAAGTTGCAATTGTAACGGGCGCAAGCACCGGTTTGGGCCAGGGAATGGCCATAGGTCTTGCAGAAGCAGGTGCCGCCATTGTTGGAGTGGACTATGTGGACATGCCCGAAACACAGAAGATAATCGAGGAAAAGGGCGGAAAATTCCTCGGCATAGTAGCAAATCTTTTAACCATTGATCCGATTGACGGGATAATTCAAAAGACTGTTGAAACCTTCGGCAAACTTGATATCCTGGTTAACAATGCCGGAATAATCAGAAGATGCGATGCTATAGATTTTACCGTTAAAGACTGGGACGACGTAATGAACATTAACGTAAAGACGGTTTTCTTCTTCAGCCAGGCTGCTGCAAGGCAGTTTATAAAACAGGGAACCGGCGGAAAAATTATTAACATAGCTTCAATGCTGTCATTCCAGGGCGGTATCCGTGTTCCGTCCTATACAGCAAGCAAGAGCGGCGTAATGGGCATTACAAGAGCCATGGCCAATGAATGGGCAAAGCATAACATCAATGTTAACGCCATTGCTCCGGGATACATGGCTACAAATAATACTGCACCGCTCCGTGCCGATGAAAAGAGATCGAAGGAAATCCTCGACAGAATTCCTGCAGGCCGCTGGGGTACACCTGAAGACCTGGCCGGTGCAGCAGTTTTCCTTGCGTCATCCGCATCGGACTATGTAAATGGCTACACAATTGCGGTTGACGGCGGCTGGCTTGCAAGGTAAAACCAGGACAAACCCGCTGAATATCAGAAAGACCCCTGTTATGCCGGGGTCTTTCTTTTTATGCAGGTGAACAAATCGTTGAAGCATTTTTTCATATGACGTACTGACAGCATAAACCGCTGTGATCTTTATTAGTCATCACAGCGGTTTGTATATGGACAGTTAAAAACAGTCTGTTTTTCTGATTCATTTCCGGTTCCATCTCAGCCCGGTATGACAGCCTTTATACCCGAACGGATTATTCCTTGACACTGCCGATGTTAACAGTCACAAAATACTTCTGAAGGAAAGGATATACCACAAGAATCGGGACTGTTGCCACCATTGTCATGGCTGCACGCAGTGAATTGGGTGTAACCATGTTCCGGGATTGGCTTGACTGCATGTCAATATAGTCGGGCTGGCTGATTCCTGTCTGCATCGATGAAGCAATAATTTTCATCATTTCGTACTGAAGGGTACTCAAATCCTGTTTCGGTGCAAATATGAACGAATCAAACCATGAGTTCCATGCGCCCACTGCAACCCATAGTGCAACGGTAGCCAAAACAGGAAGGCACATCGGAACTATAATGCTGAAATAAATCCTCAGTTCACCGGCACCGTCGATTTTCGCCGATTCAACAAGGGATGCGGGCAATGAATTTATATATGTGCGAATAACGATTACATTAAATGCGCCAACCAGTGCAGGAAGTATATATACCCAGAAAGTATTGATCAGGCCTAAACTGCGGTACAGGAAATACTGAGGAATCAATCCCGCGTTTATGTACATGGTCATTACCATGAATACAGTCAAAAACCTGCGGAAAATAAATTCCTTGCGGCTCAATACATACCCGAGTAATCCCGAGAAAAACACGTTCAATACCGTCGTGAGCACTGTGCGCGAGACAGAAACCATAAAAGCCTTGAATATTTTATCTGTCTTGAATATGCTCTGGTAGTTGTAAAGAGTCCATTCTCTCGGCCACAGGTAGATCCCGCCCTTTATGGAATCCCTTGCATCATTGAACGATATGGCCAGTGTGTTCCACAGCGGATACAGCATCGCAACAACAACCAACAGCATGAAAAGCACAATAATCCAGTCTATAATCTTATCACCCAAAGATTTTTTCATATCTTTATACCTCCAAGCAGAATAGCGCACAGCATATTTCTACTAAACCAGCCTTTCCTCGTCCAGCCATGCGGCAATTTTATTGCACAGCAGCAATATTACAGTGCTGGCCACTGTCTTGAACATACCCGCGGCAGTTCCGAAGGCAAAACCGCCCGATCTGCCGAAACCTCTTTTTAGTACGAATATGTCAATGGTTTCCGAAACGTCAAGCACAAGACCGTTTGAACCAAGAATATACTGGATTTCGAAACCTGCATTCAGGATCCATCCTGCGTTTAAAATCAGGAGGACTATTATAGTGGATTTAATGCCGGGCAGCGTAATATGCCACATTCTTCCGAAACGCCCATACCCGTCTATAGCAGCAGCTTCATAGAGGCAAGGATCTATAGAGGTTATGGCTGCCAGATATATGATGCTGTTCCAGCCCATTGATTTCCATACGTTTGTAAATCCTACAATCCACCAGAAGAGTTCCGGTTTGCCCATGAAATGTATTTTTTCTTTAATCAGTCCCAGTTTTAGCAGCAGTTCGTTGATAATTCCGTCATCCATTGAAAGTACACCTGAAACCAGTCCGCATACAATGATCCATGAAAGGAAATGGGGCATATACGAAATTGTCTGTACAACACGTTTAAAATGATAGAACTCCCCTGTAAGCTCGTTTAAAAGCAATGCAAAACCTATCGCAGTGACAAATGACAAAGTCAGGTTTATTAGGCTCATTCCCAAAGTGTTTCTCATCACACGGTAGAAATCAGGGTCGGTGAACAAATTCTGAAAATGCTTGAAACCAACCCATTCCTGTTCAAAAAAGGATAATTGGGGCTTATAATTCTGGAAAGCCATTGTTAGTCCCCATAGCGGCAGGTATGAAAAAATAAAAAAGTAGATGAAATAGGGAATCGAAATCAGTATTAAACTTTTCTGTTTTCGTGCCTGTTTGAAAAATTCACTTCTTCGATTTAAACTTTTGGTTACCATATTTTGATTTCCCCCTAGCCCTGATTCTCACCCCGGTTAGGTATTATACAGAAGAGTCGGCCGTTTACGGACGACTCTTCTGTTTGCTTATTTTAGCTGAAGAATAACTATTTTATCAATAGATTGTCATACGTTCACGGATTTGACGTTCAACTTCTTCTTCCAGTGCACGATAATCAATGTTTTCATATCTTGCCACGTACTCTGCCCATGCAGCTTCAAAGTCGTCAGACATGATTACGCCAGGCAGGTAACGGTTCTGGAGATCTGTAATCTGGTCAAATATAGGCTTAGCGATGTTGTCGTCTTCCATGGTGGAGAAAATTGACCATACTTCAGGATATCCGGGATCCTTCATGATTGGCAGGAAGTCGGATCTTCCGTAGAAACCGTATTGCTGGTAGAATTTCTTGTCATACTCGTTTTGGTTTTCAAGTCTTTCTTCAGGCTGTGTTCCTGCGCTGCAGGAGTTACCGTCGGAATAACGGCCTTCAAGTTTCGGGAACTGGTCACCAAGCACAATACCTGAATTGGCAAGTCTCCAGTCAGGATTGTCGAAATTGGCTTTCTGTTCAGGAGTGCGTCTCAGGCGTCCGTTGGCATCCACATAGTAGTCTTCGCCTTCAATACCCCAGTACATCAGGCGATGTACGTCTTCTTCAAGAAGAGTATCCATAAACTGCAAAGCACGTTCTATGTCTTTACATGTTTTACTGATACCCATACCGTTTCCGCCTATGATTCCTTCGCTCTTATACCTGTTGTATGGCATCGGAGTACCGTCAAAGCTTACACCGATGGGTACATAGGTTCTTTCATATTTGCCTTCGCCGACAAGAACAGATTCACCGTCCTGGAAGTTCCAGTGCTGGTCGAACATAGCCAGTACGCGGCCCTGGGAAATAACCTTCAGGTATTCGTCATAGTTTCTTGTAAAGGTTTCAGGATGAATAAGGCCTTTCTTGTATGCTTCGTTCAGCTTTTTGTAGTAATCCTTTGCATACCATTTGTTCTGGTATATTTCTACTTCGAGCGTATCGGGTTTAACAACAACGTCACCTTCGTTACGTCCGCCAATCAGGTGCTGTGGAGCATTCTTCAGACAGAATGAGCGCCAGTCCTGTGAATGAACTTCGAAAGGCAGCGTGGGCTGTCCGTCAATGGTGGGATGTGCCTTATAGTAACGCTCTAACAGGTCGAAGAAATCATCAAGTTTTGTGGGATTTGAATATCCGTCCCATGCAAGTACGTCTTTCTGAATCCAGAATGCCGGGCCGTTATAATCTCCTTCATAGTACTGGTCTTCTCCGTCGTTAAGCCAGTATTCGCGGCCCCATATATCCAATATGTATATCTTCTTGTCGGGTGATATACTGCGAAGCCTGTCAAGATAAGGTTCATAGTGTTTCCAGAGATTCGGGTAATTTGGGAGATAATCGTCAAGCGCAGCAAATGAACCTGCATTTAAGAATCTTCCGCGTGCCTGACCTGCGCCAATCAAATCGGGATAATCACCGCTGGCGATCATTATTCCGACTTTCTGTTCCATGTCACCTACGAGAAATTCAAACTCAATGGTGACGCCTGTGATTTCCTGAATTTTCTTTATGATTTTATTGTTTGCTGGTGGTGCCTCTCCAGGACCTGCGACAAACATCGTAAAGGTTATGGGTTCAGGTTTCTTGTCGTCAGGTGTACCAGGTTGTTGAGTACTCTGCCCCGGAGTAGGGGTTTGAGTGCCTGTTGAACCGCCTGTGCCCAGAGGAGCGCACGCTGATAAAACGGCAACAATCAGGGCAACAGTCATAAGAAGTGAGAGAAATTTTGCTTTTTTCATGTTTTGATCCCCTTTCATTGAATTTTATATTAAAAAAATTATTAAAGGTTCCTCCTCACTATCTGTCAGTTCCTCCCTGCAAACAAGTAAAAGGTTTTATGTGGTCTCGGCAACACAGCTGCTGTCTTTAGCTTTATTATATTTTATTGACTTTCGATTTGTCAATATGAATAAACGAAAAACGTTTTATATGAAAAAATTTGCACAGATTGCTGAGTGTATATTATGCATAAAAATAATGAAACCTGCATATACAGCGAGTTATCGATTATTCTGCATGTAACGCGCGAAAGGGGAAAATCTACGTATTTTGAGTATTGTGTAAAAACAATTTTATATTATAATTATAATATACGCTAAAAATTCTCATTTTTATTAAATCGTTTAATGAAGGTCGTGTTGCCGGAAAAATCAGTCAAAGGCAAAGGGAAAAACGGTTTCAGTAAAATATTTTATTATTTCAGGAAATCGGAGGTATGGCAATGAAAAAACAAAGGTTCAATCCCTATCTGCCGTCATGGGAATACATACCCGACGCAGAACCCTACGTGTTTAACGGAAGAGTTTATATTTACGGCTCTCATGATCGTTTTAACGGGTATGTTTACTGTCTGAACGATTATGTATGCTGGTCAGCACCCGTTGATAATCTTGCCGACTGGCGGTATGAAGGAGTGATTTACAGAAAAACCGATGATCCTCTGAATCCCGACGGCAGAATGTGCCTGTATGCACCTGATGTTACTGTCGGACCTGACGGCAGATATTATCTTTATTATGTACTGGATAAAGTCCCGGTGGTATCGGTTGCAGTCTGCGACACGCCTGCAGGAAAGTATGAGTTTTACGGGTATGTACATTATCCCGACGGAACACGGCTTGGTGAAAGAGAAGGGGATCAACCCCAGTTTGACCCCGGCGTGCTTACGGAAGGAGACAGAACCTACCTGTATACCGGTTTTTGCGCCAGGGGTGACAAATCAAGAAAAGGGGCAATGGCAACCGTCCTCGGGCCTGATATGCTTACAGTGATTGAAGAACCGGTGTTCATAGCTCCGAGCGAACCATACAGCAAGGGAACCGGGTTTGAAGGCCACGAATTTTTCGAGGCACCTTCCATCAGGAAAAAAGGGGATACATATTATTTCATATATTCCTCTGTTGCGATGCATGAGCTGTGCTATGCCACAAGCAATCACCCGACCAGGGGGTTCAGGTACGGTGGTGTAATAGTCAGCAACTGCGATCTTCATATCGATTCATACAAGCCTGCCGAAAAACCGATGTTTTACGGCGGGAACAACCATGGAAGCATTGTTGAGATTAACGGTGAATGGTATATCTTCTATCACAGGCATACGAACGGAACCAATTTCAGCAGGCAGGCCTGCATGGAGAAAATAAAAATCCTTGATGACGGCTCAATTCCGCAGGTTGAAATGACCTCCTGCGGTTCTGTTGATGAGCCTCTGGCTGGCAGCGGGGAATACCCGGCATACCTTGCATGCAACCTGTTCTGCAGGGAAGAATCGGTTTACACCGATTTTACAGGTTCATGGATGAATAACCAGTTCCCGAAGATTACCCAGGACGGCAGGGACGGTGACGAGGAGACCGGCTATATAGCTAATATGAAAGACTCTGCAACGGCTGGGTTCAAGTATTTTGACTGCAGGGGAATCAAATCGGTAAAAATTAAAGTACGCGGGTATTGTCGCGGCGAGTTTGAGGTAAAGACATCATGGAACGGTGAAGTGCTCGGTACAATCCCTGTTGAGTTTTCCAACATATGGACCGAGTATTCGGCAAACATACGGATTCTGGACGGAATACAGGCACTGTATTTTACCTACAGGGGCTCCGGAAGCGCAAGCCTGGGATCCTTTACCCTATGTACCGAATGATTCATTGATTCGCGAACTGTGCAAAAAGAAATACCCTGAAGCATTTACCAGCTGCGGATTATCGGCTGTTTTGCTTTTGCAGCGGTCAAAGGATTCTGGGGTGTTTTTTCCGAAACGGATCCTATGATACAAGTTTTTCATTTATTAATCCAATAAAGCAATAAAGAAAGAAGGATGAGCTATGGCGAACATTGTATTGAATGCAAGGAAAAAGGAAAAAATCAATAAAAATATTTACGGACATTTTGCAGAACATCTTGGAAGGTGTATTTATGAAGGAATATGGGTGGGGAAGGACTCGGCGATACCTAATACCGACGGGATTCGCAATGATGTTATTGAGGCTTTGCGGGAGATTAAAATCCCGGTACTTCGATGGCCGGGCGGTTGTTTTGCCGACACGTATCACTGGATGGACGGAATCGGTCCGTATGAACAACGTCCCAGCATGATTAACACCCACTGGGGCGGGGTTGTTGAAAATAACCATTTTGGAACCCACGAGTTTTTAAGGCTTTGCGAATTGATTGGCGCCGAACCCTATATCTGCGGAAACCTGGGAAGCGGAACAGTTCAAGAAATGCAGCAGTGGGTGGAATACATAACCTTTGACGGAACATCCCCGATGACCGAGTTAAGAAAAAAGAACGGAAGGTCAGAGCCCTGGAAACTGACCTATTTCGGTGTAGGAAACGAGAACTGGGGCTGCGGCGGAAATATGCGTGCAGAGTATTATGCCGATGAATACCGCAGGTATGCAACCTATATCAGGAATTACGGTGATAATAAAATTTACAGGATTGCAGGCGGAGCATCTGTTGATGACTATCACTGGACAGAGGTTTTAATGAGGGAAGCACGGCACATGATGGAAGGGCTGAGCATTCATTATTATACAAGAGTATCGAAGGACTGGTCGGTTCAGGGGTCGGCAACCGATTTTAACGAAAACGAGTGGTTTGCTGTTATGCAGAATGCCCTTTACATGGAAGAACTGGTAACAAGGCATTCACATATAATGGACAGGTATGATCCCGAAAAACGTATCGGGTTGATTGTTGATGAATGGGGAACCTGGTTTGCTGTTGAACCGGGTACAAATCCGGCTTTTCTGTATCAGCAGAACACGCTGCGGGATGCCCTGGTGGCGGGAATCCACCTGAATATATTCAATAACCACTGCGACAGGGTCCGGATGGCGAACCTGGCACAGACCGTTAATGTACTTCAGGCCGTAATCCTGACAGAAGGAGAAAAAATGATTAAAACGCCCACCTATCATGTATTTGAAATGTTCAAGGTGCACCAGGATGCAGAACTCGTATCGCTGTCGGTGGACTTCAGCGACTATACCCTGGACGGTCAGTCAATTCCGCGGATTAATGCATCGGCTTCAATTGATAAGGAGAGCAAAATACATATATCGATATGCAACCTTCATCCTGCTGAGGATGAGTTCATAACCTGCCATACTGCGAACATGGATTTCAGCAAGGTCAGCGGGCGAATACTTACAGCCGGTGAAATGAACGCGCATAATACGTTTGAAAACCCATCTTCCGTGAAACCCGAACCTTTTTACGGGTTCAGGCAGGAAAAGGGCAGGATTGATATTGAAATGCCGGCGAAGTCTGTTGTTGTTTTGACCCTTGAATAACCCAGGCGTGCATTGGGGTGTACTTACACCGGAGATGCCCGGGATATGTTTTTGAAAAGCAAGAATGCCACAGGAGGTTTATAATGTTAAAAAAAGTTAAAATACCTGCAAACGGAAAACCTTTCAAGAACAATGCCGCATATTGCGTAGGCACTGGCAGAATTGGGCTGGCTCTGCAGAAAGAGTACATTGATCATCTGAAAATAGTTCAGAAATCCATCGGTTTTAAATATATCCGCGGCCACGGGCTGTTCTGCGACGATGTCGGGATTTACCGGGAAGAAGAAGTGGATGGAGAACTTCGCATTTATTACAATTTTACATACCTTGACCGGATAATGGATTCATACCTTGAGCACGGTATCAGGCCTTTCCTTGAACTGGGGTTTATGCCCGAAAAACTGAAATCAGGCGAACAGACAATATTTTACTGGAAGGGAAATGTCACACCCCCGGCTTCGTATGAGAAATGGGCCGGTCTTGTCGAAACCGTGCTGACCCACCTTATAGACAGGTATGGGCGGGAAGAGGTCACAACATGGCCCGTGGAGGTATGGAACGAGCCAAATATAGCATTTTGGGCCGGAACAATGGAAGAGTATTTCAAACTGTATGAATATTCGGCAAAAGCCGTGAAAAAGGTTGATCCGCGCATAAAAGTCGGAGGACCTGCAATATGCGGCATTGAAACAGAAAAATGGCTGCGTTCATTTTTTGAGCATTGTATCAATAACAACCTGCCGCTGGATTTTGTGACCCGCCATTGTTATACGGTTGGAATGCCGAACCGCAAGGGTCAGTTCATGTATCATGAAATATACGAACCTAATTTCATGATTGAAGAATTGAAAGAAACAAGGAAGATAATGTCCGATTATCCCCGGATTGCAAATCTGCCTCTTCACATTACCGAGTTCAACAGTTCTTATGTTCCGGTCTGCCCGGTCCACGACACAACATTCCAGGCAGCCTATATTGCACGGATTCTCAGTGAGGCGGGCGAGTATGCAGATTCTTACTCATACTGGACATTCAGCGATGTGTTCGAGGAGTTCGATGTTCCAAGATCGGTATTTCATGGCGGATTCGGTCTTGTTGCCTTCGATTCAATAAAGAAACCTGTATTCCATACCTTCGAGTTCTTCACGAAAGCCGGGAAGGAGCTGCTGTACCGTGATGAAAACCTAATTGTTACAAAGGATGACGGAAGGTATGCAGTCATTGGCTGGAACTGGCATGATACGAGAACAGGCGGGGCAGGAGCGGATAAAGGGTATGTGCTTTCACTTCCTTCCCTCGGAAAGCAGGCCGTTCTTATAAAAAAACAGGTGGGAGGGGAGCATGCAAATCCCCTGCAGACATGGAGCAACCTTGGAAAACCGCGCTCTTTGAACGCGCAGCAGAGAGAAATACTGCTTAAATCAGCCGAACCGCTTCAGACAAGTATGAAACTGTTTGAACAGGATGGCTGTTACGAGGTTGAACTTGCAATTCCGTGCAATCACGTTTATATGCTGGAGATTTTGCCTGTCAATGATTTTGCAGATACCTATGACGGGTTTGATGCTGCAGAATTTTTCGGTTTGGTGTAATTCAGCCTAAAAGGCTCTAAAATGAAAAGTCAGGAGGATTTTATGGTGAATAATACAGACTTGACCGCTGTTCTTCCCGACGGTCGGACATTTGAATTCTGGGAAGTCCCGCAGGAGTACGACAGGGAAATCCATGTCAATAACAATCATCCCGATGCGTCGGATGATAATGACGGTACGATTGACAGGCCGTTGAAGACAATAAATGCCGCGGCACAGATGGCAGAACCGGGTACGCGTGTATTGATCCATCGCGGGACATACCGCGAAACCGTTCACCCGGCAAGAGGGGGACTGGGTCCGTCGAAAATGATCAGCTACGAGGCTTATGAAGGCGAGGAAGTTATAATCAAGGCTTCTGTTGTTGTGAAGGACTTTAAGCCAAGTACAGGGTGGAGGCTTACAAGAAGTTTCCGCGATGATCCGTCAAAAGTCAAGGATATCAAGGTATGGGAGATAGAGCTAAACCCCGAGGATTTCAAGGGCTACAATCCTTTCTGTGCCGTGAACATTCTGCACGACAGGCTGTTTATCGAGTACGACAAAACAGACATGACGCCTTACCTGAACAGAAGAGGAATGGTGTTTGTCGACGGAAAACCGATGAAACAGGTTCCGCTGTATTACATGCTGAGTGAAAGCGATAACACGTACTGGGTGGAGGCGAACGGGCAGAAAGTGCATATCCGCCTGCCCGGGGATGATGATCCGGCAAATCATGTAATTGAAATAACGAACAGGGAACAGTGTTTTGCACCGAAAGTGCCGTTTTTGGGTTACATAAAAGTAAAAGGGCTGACTCTCGCACATGCCGCTACAGGCGCCCCTGTTCCGCAACGGGGTTCGCTATCCTGTTACCGCGGGCATCACTGGATTATAGAAGACTGTATCATAGACTGGGCAAACGGAACGGGAATAGACTGCGGAAACGAATGCTGGCATCATCCAATACCCGAAGGCCAGGTTATCGGAAATACAATAATCAGGAGAAACATTATCAAAGACGCGGGGGTCTGCGGAATTGCCGGTATGTTTGTCAAAAACATGCTTATAGAAGACAACCTGATAACAGGAACCGGATGGCAGAGGATGGAGCTTTCATGGGAGGCAGGCGGCATTAAACTGCATAATTCGGTGAATTCGCTGATACGCCGCAATGTCATCAGGGAATGCTACGGGTGTGATGCCCTGTGGCTGGATGTCGGCAATGAGAACAACCGTATAACGTCTAACCTGTTTATAGACGGCATTGAGTCAAGAGAACATATATTTATCGAGTGTACCCGTGATAAGGAAAACCTGATCGACAACAATATAATCTGGAATGTTGAGGGAAGGTATAATAAGAGTGATATAAAGCCGGAACCGGGTTCTTCAGGCTGGTATAAAACAACCGAAGACACCGTCCGGAACGGATACGGCATTTATCTTGAAGGCACCGACAGGCTCAGAATGGTTAACAACCTGATCGGAAAGTGCGACAAGGCAGGTTTTTTTGCAAAAGTGGTGGCTTTCCGCCTGATGCCGAAACGGGGCGGAACATCACGGGAAAACAAGTTCTTCAATAACATGTTTTACGAATGCGGAGAAGCTGCAATCATTTTACCGAATGAACACAATGAAGCCGAAGGGAATGCTTATGCAAAAATGCCCCCGGGATACCTCAGGGTGATGTATCCTGAACCCGAAATGTGCCTGGACCTGGAAACATGGAGGGAATTCTGCGGTTTTGACAAAACAGGGTGCGAATGTGATGTTGAAATTTCCATTGACAGTGATAACCTGACGATGGAATTGAACATCAGGGAAGACCTTCCTGGAGTAAAGGCGGATGAAAAGGTATGTACCGACTATTTCGGGACGAAAACCGAAGGCAACAGGGCGGCAGGACCCATTAACGTGAAGAAGGCGGGAAGATACCGGTTTAATATTGATCCGCGCAGATTGCACCAGGAATAATAACCTGAGCGGAAGAAACCACAGATTGGAAAACAGCCCTGCTTGATGCGGCGGTATCATTATGCAGGGCTGTTTCCTTATTTTCAGAGGGGTTTAAAAAAGTTTTACCCGGAACTTGAGAATTCCGGGTAAACTTTTTTAAAACAGGTAACCTTCAGGTATTAGTTGACTTTAGCGGCTGCCTTCTTGGCTTCCAGTTCAATGGTGTATATTTCGGTATCAAATTCAACAAGATCCTGGAACCCAAGGCCGTTCATCTCTTTAACCATTTGATCCCACATTGCGTCAAACTCAGCATCGTCTTTTGCAAAAATCATTCTCCATGAATAGTCGTTCAATACTTCCATGCACTGGTTGCGTGTAACTGCAATATCGGGCGTGTCACTCGGCAGGGTTATGCAAACATTCGGGCTGATTAACAGCTTGTTGTTCTTCTTCATGTAATCAACCGGGTCTTTTGCGTTGAATCTTTCCTGCCATTCCTTATCCATCTGGGTCTGCATTTCTTCCTTGTATGTACTCCAGTACCTGGTGGCATAGGGTTCGCCTGTTTTCGGATTGGTGCTTATGGAGTTGACGATCCACTGGTTGAACTTATTGAAACCGTCATCATATCCGCCGCCGCCCCATTCTGCCGGAACAGGCAGGTTATCCATAAGCGCATTGTCGTTCATAATATAGTATCTTCCGTCATCACCGATATAGTAGTTGAAATCCTTGATACCAACATGCTGGTATTCGCATGCATCAGGGCTTGCATACCAGTCGAGGAATGCCATGATTCTTTCGTATTTCTCACCGCTGACTGAAGAGCCTACGCCGATTATACGGCCGCTTCCATAATAAGCGTCAGCATCTGCATAATAATACTGGTCCTTGACCGGAATGAAGATGAATGCGGTTCCGTTCTTCAATCTTTCTGTTGAGTTCCAGAAACCGACCTGCCAGCTGTACCACATCAGGTAAACCTGGCCGCTTGTCATCTTCGCAACAATATTATCCCAGTTCTGCGTACCTGAATCGGGGTCAACCAGGCCTCTTCTCTGGGCCTTGTTCAGGAATTGCAGTATCTTGTAATATGAGGCATTCTTGTCGGTAAGAGGTGTGAAAGTATTGTCGGGTTTTAAAATAATGGACTGCTTTATCTTTTCGCCATACCATGTAGTCAACTGTACAACGTTGGCGATACCCATCATATTGTCGCCGCCGTCCCAGTCGGACCACAGTGAAAACGGATAAGCAGGATCCCCGTCCTTGTTGGTTGGATGTCTTCTCTTCATTTCTTCAAGAACATCCAATAAACCGTCAAGATCTTCTATTTCAGGGCATCCCAGTTCGGAATAAAGATCCCAGCGCAGCATAGGGCTGGAGTAAATTACATCCTGGGAATAGGAGGTTGGGGAAGTATTGGTCATTTCAACAGGAATACCGTAGATTTTGCCTTCCTCGTTTCCGGGAATTGTTTTATTGTATGTTTCAATCTGGTCACTGAATTCCATCAGGTTCGGACAGTCGTAAATACTGTCGGAGATATCCCTGATAAGTCCGTTTGCTACGCAGTCTGCGAAATCCGACCGTTCAAGAAGCACTATATCGCCAAGGTTGCCTGCGCTTACACGGGTCTGGTAGATAGCTGCGCCGGCTACCTGCGGAGCAATAATGTTGAGTTCGATGTTCAGATTGTCTTTCAGAACCTTAGCAAACCATCCGCTCTGTACGCCTTGATAGTTTGCTGCCACATTAAAGTTATCAATTGTTATCAGCTTGTCAAATTTGCCTTTTGAAGGCTCATTTGCTGATGTTGTCGGCGCTGGAGTAGGTGTACCGCCGTCCGTTCTCTCGGTTGGGCCGCATCCGGCTGCCAATGCCATTACCATAACAGCAATCAGAAATAATGAGATAAATTTTTTCAGCTTCATTTCAAAACATACCCCCTTTAATTTGCTTCTATAAATAACAATGCCAAACCATTGTTATTCATCCCTTCACAGCACCAATCATGATTCCTTTTATAAAAAACTTCTGAAAATACGGGTAAACGAGAATTATCGGTGTTACAACCACAACTGTAACCGTCATCCTTATTGATGTTGCCGTCTGCGCCGTGGCGAGCGCCGCCATGCTTGAGGAAGCAGAAGAACTGTTTACCAGGGCTTTCAGTGAACTTGCCTGGGTTATATACTGGTAAAGAACAAACTGCAGGGTATAAAGTTTCGTATCGGTCACCAGCAGCAGGGTGTCCTGGAAAGAGTTCCACTGGTTTACTGCGGAGAATATCGCCACCGTTGCCATGATGGGTTTTATTACAGGCAGCATAATCTGGAAAAAGATTCGTAATGTTCCGGCCCCGTCAATTTCCGCAGCCTGCTGAAGTTCTTTCGGTACCGATTCCACATAGGTTTTGCAAAGGACAATATAAAAAGGAGCCACTATATTCGGAAGGATATAACCCCAGAAATTATTCGTAAGGTTCAGGTTCCGCATGGTAATATACCAGGGAATTATTCCCGCGTTAAAGTACATTGTTGCTACAACCAGGCGGTACCACAGCTTTCGTTTCCATAATGTCTCACGTGTGAACATGTACCCCAGAAAAGCTGCGGTTGCAACGGTAAGAGTTGTACCTATTGCCGTTCTCGCAACCGAAATTTTGAATGCATCAAAAAGGCCGGGAACCTTTGCAACATCCACATAATTCTTAAAATGGAGCCCCTTGATCCAGAACAGGACCTTTCCTCTTTCACTTAAATCATTAGCGCTTAACGAATTTATGAAAATATAGTAGAAAGGATAAAAGCATACAAAGGCAAACAAGGTATATACAAAATAGGATATTGCGGTAATAAGCCTGTCTTCAGGGCTTACAATCATTTTCCTCTTTTTGGTTTTATAATGCTTTCTACTCACAACAAGATCCCCCTGACTGACGATTATTGGCTAAATAAAGCCTTCGCCCCTGACCAGCTTGGAAAAGGCGTTGGTAACACATAAAAGTATAAGGCTGACAATACTCTTCAGGATGCTTATTGCAACCGAAAGTGAATATCCGCCGTTACCCATCGCAATATTATATACGTACAGATCCAGAACCTGGATGTATTCCTTGTTGAATGAATTCTGGAAGACATAGAATTGTTCCATGCCGTTTGAAAGGAAGTTTGCGAGGTTCAGCATTACCAGCACAAAATATGTAGGCAGAAGGCTTGGAAGCGTGATATGCCAGATAATCTGAATTCTTGATGCACCGTCAATTCTTGCGGCCTCATTCATTTCCTCATCAATACCGGTCAGTGCGGCAATATACATAATAGCTGCCCAGCCTGCATTTTTCCATGTAAGCCATAACCACATCCTGAACCAGACATGTTTTGAAGACTGGAGAAACAAAATAGGAGTGTCAATAACGCCAAGGCTCATTAAAATGGAATTGACAGCCCCGGTGCTGGACAAAACGTTGAAAGCAATTGAATACACAAGAACCCAGCTTATAAAATTCGGAAGAGTGGTGACTGTTTGGACTATTTTTCTGTAACCCTTGCTTTTTATCTCATTCAAAAGTATTGCAAATGCCATCGGAACCCACGAGAAAAATAGGCTCAGGCCGCTGATCGCAAACGTGTTTCTGAGGACTTTAAGTATCTGGTTTATCTTCGTGGGACTGTCGGCAATTGATTTAAACCACTTGAAACCGACAAACCTGTCCATGGTCAGCGGAAAAGGCGGTTTATAATCAAAAAATGCATATACCCATCCATAAAGCGGATAATAGGAGAAAATGAGAACCAGAATTAAGAAAGGTAGAATATAAAGGAATTCACGGTAAGCTCTTGCTTTTTTTCTGTTATAGATTTTGCCCATATTGCCTGCCTCACTTTGCACTTTGACTTTTACTTCCGGGTTGGAACATCAAATTCAAGGTTTCAGTTGATTCAATGCAATTATCGGCGTCATGTATTTTTTATGAAAAACCTTGGTAAAACCTTTTACTAAATCTATTATATAGGATTATGTAATCAGTGTCAATCAGGTTGGCCAAAATTGTTGTGTATTTTGCACAAAAACCATGGAGAACTATACCGTAAAATGTTAATAATATACATTCAAGGAAATTCCCAGCTGAAAATTCAGTCAATCGTTTTATATAAAGCGGCAAGGGGATGCTGATATTCAGGCAAATAATATATAATATTTACGTGTGATATATATAACTTCAGGATTATTGCTGTAAAAGTGAACAGAAGAAAAAATCCGGCAGCAGACCGGTTATCAGCTGCCGGATTCAGAATTTTCATCGTATGCGGTTCGGTCTAAATTCTTTACGGATTCGCGAATAATCAGTTTGCATGGTATTTCGATGATTTCTCCGGACCCGTTAGGCTCATAGTCCTCATCAAGCATTTTTATCATTCTTTTTGCGGCTTCCTGTCCTATTCTGTCCAGCTGAATCTCATTGGTTGTAAGGCCGGGCTTGATGCATTCGGCAATTTCCTTGTTGTCATATCCGACTACTGAAATATCCTCACCTATCCTGATACCCTTTTCATACAGGTAGTCATAGAACCCTACGGCCATTAAGTCATTCATGCAGAAAACGGCGGTAATATCTTCTTTTAACAGGCTTTCGGCCGCTATGTACCCGGAAGACCTCATCCAGTCTCCATATCTGACGAGGTCAGGATTGAACAGGATCTGCTCTTCGTACAGCGCTTTCTGGAAACCCGCCAGACGCTTGATTGTATGCAGGTTATCAGCAGTACCTGCAATAACGCCGATTTTGCGATGTCCCATAGAAATAAGGTATTTTCCTATGTCATATCCGCCCCTGGTGTCATCAATCACGACTGATGCGAATTTTGGTGAACCTGATATGCCATATACAACAATACCGGGAATCCTGAAATCATCGGGAAAACATTTAATAATCCTGCAGTGCCCGGCAACATATACAGCACCGTCAACCTTGATTGACAACAACTCCTTAAGTGATGGCTGAAGAACCGAGTTATATTTCTGCTCATCGTTATACCAGGTGTCTTGCCATTTACCGTACAAACGCATGTCTATCAGTACAGTACGGTAATCATGCTCCTCGCAGCATGCCATAATTGCCCCGACAATCGGAGCCGTACTGAACAGGTTCAAATCCTCAACAATGATCCCGATGATCCTGTTTTTTTGCTTACGAATACCCTGGGCAAAATAATTCGGCTGAAAGCCGGTCTGACGCACGACTTCAAGCACTTTTTGCCTTGTTTTCTCGCTGACGTTCGGCTTGCCGTTCAGTATGTTCGATACGGTACTGATTGAAACATCGCACAGTTGGGCTATTTCTTTCAGTGTCAAGCTCTCAAATCCTTTCACTGTATAATTGATAAAACCTTTTACATTGCAGCAGCCCTTCTATAACCTGTTTCTGCTGCTTTTCGGGCAATTTTCCGACTTTCGTATGATGTAAAATCAATCTCGCATAATATTATACTAAATAATTCGGATGAAAAAAAGCAAAATTCTCTTAACTCTGCAAATTTTTTTGCGTGGACTGAAAAAAATCATGTAAAACGATTTACACGATCGGGCTTATATATTAATATAGTAATTGACATAGTCTTTTTATCCTCTTGCCAAGTATATCAAAAAGTATCATCACTTCCGGGCAGGAACCGCTGCCGGCGAATGCCCGTAACAAACATCGGAAAGGAGAGTAAAATCATGCTCAGAGTAGCGAAAACTGAAAATGGTTTAGTAAGAGGACTGCCTGCCACAGATCCGCGCATAACTAGTTTTCGGGGAATTCCCTTTGCCGCTCCTCCGGTCGGTGAAAATCGCTGGAGAGCTCCCCAGCCTGCAAAGGATTGGGAAGGAGTATTAAATGCCTATGAGTTTGCTCCGATTTCGATGCAGGCACTAACCGTTCATGACAAGGACAACATATATACAAGGGAATGGCATGTTGACCCCGACATCCCGATGAGTGAGGATTGTCTTTACCTTAATGTATGGACGCCGGCAAACAGTCCCGATGAAAAGCTGCCTGTATTCGTATGGTTCTTTGGAGGCGGTTTCCAGGTTGGGTATACGTCTGAGATGGAATTTGACGGCGAACGCATAGCACGGCGCGGTGTCGTTGTGGTAACCGTTAATTACAGGCTTAACACCTTTGGTTTCCTTTGCCACCCCGAAATTACGGCAGAGGCGCCTGAGGCTCCCGCAAATTTCGGTTTGCTTGACCAGCAGGCGGGGCTGCGCTGGGTTAAAAGGAATATTGCCGCATTCGGCGGGGATCCCGGCAATATTACAATAGGAGGCCAGTCTGCAGGCGGCGGCAGCGTATTGTGCCATCTGACTTCACCGAAGAACGAAGGATTGTTTCAGCGGGCAATTATTCAAAGCGGCGTTTTTGCCCCGACTTACCCAAATAATATGATGCCTCCGCGGTTTAACCTTACTTTGGATGAAGCAGAGCAGGAAGGGGTTAAGTTTTTCGAATTCCTTGGCGTCCGTTCATTAAAAGAAGCACGGGAACTGGATGCGGAGTACGTGCTTAAAAAAACACTTGAATACAATCAATTCTGGTGTCCCGTAGTGGACGGAAATTTCTGTACCGGAAACTCCTTTAAACTTTTTATTGAGAATAAGCGCTGGCAGGTTCCGCTGCTGATGGGTCATACTTCTTCCGAATTTATTGCTGCTCCTGTCGTAAAGAGCAAGGAAGAGTTTAAGGATATGGCGGTTGAACTGTTCGGTGAAGATGCTGACGAATTTCTTGAAATCTGCGGGTTTAATGACAGCAGTCTTGATGATATTGTCAAAAAGGCCTCCGTCAACTCAATCGAATATGGAATCCGGGTTGCTGCACAGGCTAATTTCAATACGGGTTCAAAGGTGCCTGTTTATTATTACAATTTTGATGCAGAAATCCCGGGGTGGGACAATCCCGGAGCTTTCCATTCCGTAGACTTGTGGTTTACTTTCGAAACCCTTGCGAAGTGCTGGAGACCGTTTGTTGGAAAGCACTATGATCTGGCACGACAAATGTGCAACTACTGGGCAAACTTTATCAAGTCCGGAGACCCGAACGGAACGGATTCAACGGGAGAAGAAATGCCGCGATGGGAACCCTATACCGTTGAAGCGCCTTTTGGCATGCTGTTTGCCGACAAAGCCGAATTTGTCAGGGAACAGCCGGGTGAACTGATGAATTTCCTGGTCAGGCAGTATTTTAAACGGTCATCTCAGTAGTTCCATAAGATCGGAGACCTGCTTAGGATGCCGGATTTTTACAGCTGAGTGCGGCAGCGATTTTTGTTATCTTACTCAGAATTATCGGAGTCTGATACAAAGAATACACTGAAAAGGGGATTGTTATGAATACCATTAACAGATTTCAGGAAACAGCTGTTGCAAAACAAAGGGGGTTAAGGGCTTTTATCCGGAAAGCTGCGTCCCGCTTGGTAATAGCCGGAAGCATAAGGGCAAAACTGATACTTGCATTCCTCGTTCCGGTAATTCTGATCATAATATTCGGCATTGTTTCTTATCTGAATACTTCGGGTACTGTAACAGAGCTTGCTACCCAGTCGTCGGAAACCGCCATGGAAAACAGCGGGAAATACCTGGGCTTATTGCTGGAAACCGTACAGACCCAGGCTGATCAAATTTGCACCGATGTGGATGTTCAGACTTATTTCACAAAAAAATGGCGTAAGGACGACATAAATGATGTGAGATTGAAGGCCCAGACCGAAGAGAAGGTTAATAACAGGATAGTCTCGGCTGTAACATTTAACTCAAACATATCCTCAGTTATGATTCTGTCAGGCGTGGAATCCTGTTCTTCATTTTATACCACCACTACATACGGCGAGATAGAAGGGGCGGGTTTTGTTGAGGTCTTAAAAGAGGATCCGGCCAGAGGGCTTTGGTTTGGCTGGCACAGGGAATATGACACCGTTAATGATAATACAATAAAAAACTATTCACTTACATATATGAAACTGGTGCGTAATCTTGTATCGAGAGAAATAATCGGTCTGCTTGTAATAGACCTGAAGCCTGAAGCCGTTACTGAACTTGTTTCGGGGATTGATCTCGGCGAGAACGGACAGATATATATAATAACCCCGGACGGTAAAGTTATTCTTAACGGAGAAACTGTAGAAAACTCAGATATCATGAACCAGGAGTTTTTCATAAATATACAGAGAAGTACCGGGCAAGCCGGAACGAAATTTGTTACGCACCAGGATTCGGGATTCCTCGTCTCCTATTATAAAATAGCCGATACGGGAATTATACTGATGGGTATGATTCCTAAGAGCGAGCTCTATTCAGCGGCCGAAACCGTTATTGCGACGACGGTTGTTATGGTGGCCGCAGCAGTTATCATTGCCCTTGCAACGGGGTATTTCATGGCAAACAGTATGAGAAGAATTATTAACCGGATTCTGGATGTTTCTGAAAGGGCAGCTTCGGGTGATCTTTCAACAGGCATTGCATCCGGAAGGAAGGACGAGTTCGGGAAACTTACCGTCAGTATTAACTCAATGATATCCAGCATGAGGGTATTGATTGAACAAACTAAGGCTGTTTCCGAAAAAGTGTACTCATCCGCAAATGTTGTATCCGATATTTCGGGCCATGCGTCAGCGGTCAGCGGTGAAATTTCAAAAGCAATCCAGGAGGTAACCGTTGGGGCTGCTTACCAAGCGGAGGATGCAGAAAAAGGGGTTGGCAGAATCAGTGAACTGGCTGAAAAGATCAATGTTGTAGCGCACAATATAAAGGAAATGGATCAACTGGCAAGGGATACGATACAACTGACCGATACGGGAATTATAGCCGTAAACGATCTGGAAAACAAGGCCAATGAAACCACTGCAATATCAAGGGAAATTATCTCTGATATCCAGGAAATGGATCTTAATTCAAAATCCATTGGGAAAATAATTAAAGTAATTGGAAACATAGCCGATCAGACCAACCTGCTTGCTCTTAATGCGGCGATTGAGGCGGCCCGGGCGGGTGATATGGGCAGAGGCTTTGCTGTTGTGGCAGATGAGGTGAGAAAACTTGCAGAGCAATCCATGCAGGCTGCACGTGAAATTTCGGAAATAATCAAGCGTACCCAGGACAAGACCGAAAGTACCGTGAAAAAAGCCGCTGAAACAGAAACCATTGTTAATTCTCAAAACGCAGCTGTCAGGAGGACTGTCAGTGTTTTTCAGAATATTATGGACTCCATGAATGCTCTTTCGGAAAAGGTTGAACAGATTATTCATATGATTTATGAAATGGAATCGAAAAAAGACCAGGCAATAGAATCAATTCAGAATATCTCAGCCGTAACAGAGGAAACTGCAGCTTTCTCGGAAGAGGTTACCGCGTCTGCCGAAGAACAGGTGAGTATCATTGAGGATCTTTACGGTAAAGCTGATGAACTGAAGAGAATTGCTTCCGAACTGCAGGAAAGCATCAGCAGGTTTAAGCTGGATTAGGGATATGAAATTTGTGTATTTTTACATCAAAACCCGGCCTGTTTTTTTGGCATTGAAGACTTACCCGCCTGTTTCAGCCTGCAATAAAAACAGGCGGGAAAACAGCCTTTTGGTACCTGGGTAAGTCAATGATTTTCATGCCGGCTTCGTTGTAAACAATATTGATAAGCCGAAGGCGCATGTATTGTTTATAATGCATGCGCCCTTTTTGCGGAAACATCCCGCACTGTTCCTTTATCTGTAATAAATTATCCTGAAATTTTGTATATAAATCAGCAGGGGATATTTTAATTATTGCAAATATTTGCTAAAATAAGCTATAAATATATTTTTAGTAAAGGGTGAGAGTGGTTATGGGCTTAAAGGATAATTTAAAGTCGGGCATAAAGAATTTCATTAAAAACCAGCTTATTGAAGTAATTGAATGGACGGATTCAAGCATGGATACAGTTATATACCGCTTTCCTGTAGCGAACAAGGAAATAAAGATGGGTGCCATGCTTACCGTAAGGGAATCCCAGGCCGCAGTGTTTGTTAACCAGGGAGAACTTGCCGATGTTTTCGGACCCGGGCTGTATGAACTGTCAACCAACAACATGCCGGTCATGACCAAACTTCAGTCCTGGAAATATGGCTTCAACTCGCCGTTCAAGGCCGAAGTATATTTTGTCAATACAAAGCAGTTTCTTGATCAGAAATGGGGTACGCAGTCACCGGTACCCATGCTTGATCCGATGTTCGGACAGATCGAAGTCAGGGCAAGAGGTACATATTCATTCAAGGTATCGGATCCTGCAAAATTCATGAGGGAGGTTTTCGGTACGAAGGAAAGCCTTAAAACCAGTGAAATAGCCTCCCAGCTTCGTTCCTACATTATTCAGTATATAAAGGATACAATGGCGGAATCGAAACTCTCGTTTTTCGACCTGCAGGCAAACCTGGTTGAATTCGCGGATAAGGTAAGGGAAAACCTGTCGGCTAAACTGGAAACCCTCGGAATGGATATGATGAGCCTTGCGATAGAGGATTTCTCCATGCCCGAAGAGCTGATGGAGGCTTACCGCGAAGGCGCGAAGTATAATTTGATAGGTGGATTCGACAGGCATGTAAAGAAAGAAACTCTTAAAGCTTTAAACACTGCAGCGGCAAATGAAGGCGGAATGGCAGGTCTCGGAACTACCATCGGCGCCGGAGTCTTCCTTGGGAATATGATGAAGGAAACCTTCTCACCTGTGCAACAGAACCCGAATGCTTCTGAAAAAGCCTTGTGTCCTCATTGCGGAACTGCAATAGCCGTAAATTCAAAATTCTGTTCCAATTGCGGCAAACCGGTCGTGGCTGAAACCGTGGCATGCGTTAAATGTAATGCTGAAATACCAAAGGGATCGAAGTTCTGCATGAGCTGCGGTGCTCCGCAGGTTGCCGAAAAAAATTGTCCCGAATGCGGGGCAAAAATACCGGTTCAGGCCAAATTCTGCAATGAATGCGGAAAAGCCGTGGCAGACTGAGCAGAAACATCCGAATTAGTAAGTGCGGTCATCTGGGGAAAACTTGAATAAAAACAGGGGGATCTGATTAATTCACTTTGGAGGTTTGAATATGAGTGAAGCAACACAGCAATTCCCGTGTCCGGGCTGTGGCGCGAGCATGGTTTTTGATGTAGAAAAGCAATGCCTTTCCTGCCCATATTGCGGTAACTTGGTTGATCTTACAGCGGACGGAGACGCGGTGATAAAGGAGTATCCTATTGAAAAGGCAAGGGAAACGGCATCCAGGGACTGGGGAGGCAAAACCGTCGTTATTCATTGTGACAGCTGCGGTGCAGAGGCAATTATCAATGCTGGCCAGTTAACTGCAGAATGTGCCTTTTGTGGTTCAATACATGTAAGATCACAGTCAAATGAAGATGTAATAAAACCCGAGTCCATTATTCCCTTTAAAGTTGACAAGCAGACAGCGATAAAGAAGTTTAAGGAATGGCTTAAAAAACGGTATTTTTCACCTAATGATCTTAAAGCTCTCGCAAGAGAAGAGAAAATACAGGGTGTATATATTCCGTTCTGGACATTCGATGCGGACACCAGTTCCTTCTACACGGCTGAAAAGGGGATATATTATTACGTTACCGAAAAGGTTTATGTAAAGGATTCTTCAGGCAAAGGCCGCTATGAACAGAGAAGAGTCAGAAAAACCCGGTGGTATCCTACATCAGGTACATACAGGCATTTCTTCGATGATGTACTGGTTTGTGCTTCGAGCCAGGAGGGCAGAAACCTGATAAACAGGCTTGAACCTTTTAATATGCATGAGCTGGTTCCATATAAAAATGAGTACTTGTCGGGTTTTTGTGCTGAAAAATACAGTATCGGGCTCGAACAGGGCTTCACCGAGGCAAAGTCCGAAATACGTTCCGAACTGTACAGTATGATCAGGAACCAGATTAATGCCGATGAGGTGCGGAACCTAAGAATAAGAACCTCATATTCCGACGTGACATTCAAGCATGTCCTGCTTCCGATATGGATAGCGGCATACAGGTACAAGGACAAAATATATAAATTTGTAGTAAACGGCCAGACAGGGCTGGTAAGAGGCAAGGCTCCGATAAGCGTTATCAAGGTAATTGCCTTTGCTGTTTTCATACTGCTCCTGATTGCGCTTTATTTCTATTTCATAGGTAACAGGTAGGGCAGTTCTGATGTCATGAAATTAGATATAATTGCCCCGGTATTCTGAAGTGCAGCCGAATGATCTGATTTAAAATGACTGGGAAATTACTGTAAAAACGCTACAGAAAAGATACAGTAAGGAGAGAGCAGAGGAGGATAATGTTTATGCTGAAAAAAACAGAAGTGCCTTCAAAAGGAAGGCCTTTTAAAAACAATGCGACTTATTGCGTAGGTACAGGAAGAATAGGGCTGGCTCTGCAAAAAGAATACATTGATCATTTGAAAGTTGTCCAGGAATACATCGGTTTCAAATATATTCGCGGTCACGGATTGTTCTGCGATGATGTCGGGATCTACCGCGAGGAAGACCTGGACGGAACCTCGCGCAAATTTTACAATTTCACATACCTCGACCGGATAATAGACTCCTACCTGGAGCACAACATCAGACCCTTCCTGGAACTGGGCTTTATGCCCGAAAAACTGAAATCGGGAGAGCAGACAATATTCTACTGGAAGGGAAATGTAACCCCGCCGGTTTCGTATGAGAAATGGGCTGAACTTGTTGAGGCTGTATTGAATCACCTTATAGACAGGTACGGAAGGGAAGAGGTCATTACATGGCCTGTCGAGGTCTGGAATGAGCCCAATATTGCATTCTGGGCGGGAACAATGGAGGAATATTTCAAACTGTATGAATACTCAGCAAAAGCCGTTAAAAGGGCTGATCCCCGTATAAAAGTCGGCGGGCCCGTAATATGCGGTATTGAAACAGAAAAATGGCTGCGTTCCTTTTTTGAACATTGCATTGGCAATAACCTTCCGCTGGACTTTGTAAGCCGGCACTGTTATACGGTGGGCGAGCCGACCCGCAGGGGACAGTTCGTATACCATGAAGTTTACGAACCTGCATATATGATAGAAGAGCTTAAAGAAACAAGAAAAATAATGGCCGACTATCCGCAGATTGCGAATCTGCCGCTTCATATCACCGAATTCAGCAGCTCTTATGTTCCTGTTGCCGCAGTTCATGACACAACTTTCCAGGCAGCTTACATTGCACGGATTCTCAGTGAGGCAGGTGAATATGCCGATTCCTATTCCTACTGGACCTTTAGTGACGTGTTTGAGGAGTATGACGTTCCAAGATCGTTATTTCATGGCGGATTTGGCATGGTTGCGCTTAATTCAATAAAAAAACCGGTATTCCATACCTTTGAGTTTTTCGCCAATGCCGGAAAAGAGCTGCTTTACCGCGATGAGAACCTGATTGTCACGAAGGATGACCGAAGGTATGTTATCATCGGCTGGAACTGGCATGATACAAGGACAGGCAGCGCAGGTTCGGACAGGGAGTACGCCCTTTCGATTCCTTCCATCGGTCGGCAGGCAATTCTGATAAAGAAGCAGGTGGGCGGGGATTATGCAAACCCGCTGCAGACATGGAGCAATCTTGGAAAACCGCGTACCCTGAACAGGGAGCAGAAGAAAATACTGCTTAAATCAGCGGAGCCGCTTCAGACAGATACAAAGCTGATTGAGGAGAACGGCTTCTATAATGTGAACCTGACAATTCCGTGCAACCACTTATACATGCTTGAGATAATGCCTGTCAATGATATTACCGATACATATGAGGGCTTTGATGCCGCGGAGTTTTTTGGACTGAAATAATCTTACTGAAAACAATGGACAGTATCCGTGGTATTATCTTCATATTCTGTATTGCTGCAAGGCACCAGTAATTAAAGAATTACCCGGGAATTATGAACAGGAAGAAACCGGACAGGATGCTTTCATCAAATGAAGGATTCCCGCCCGGTTTTTTTGCATCTGTCAGCTGCCGGGCTTTTATTAAATTATTTTTCAATAACCGGGTTCCGGCCGCTTCATAAAACCAGCGGCATTTTAATGCCCAATTCCACTGATAATAAATAAAATACCGTTACATGAAGTATATGATGATCCGCAAAAACATTCTGTTCTCGGCACCACCCTTATAACAGGGCAAAATGCCAGCCTCAAAATATGCTTTCATATCATGTTTTCCTTTTCGAAACGCACGGATAACCGCATCCGGGTCCCTGTATCCATAAAGGAAGTATAGCCGTGCTTTTGTCCAAAAAAATCAGTATACCGTCATATTGTCCCGGTAACAGGCATATGATCAAGAACAAGCATGACTGAATAAGCTGTATTTGTATTCCGGTACGTTAAAGCCATGCAGCATGTTCAGCTTATGAAAGCCGTGATAAGAGAGAGGTTGATAAAGGGAGGTTTTTTTATGAAAAAAATCATTTCTGTTGTTCTTGCGCTTTTTATCTTAGCGTCGGTTACAACACTAATCACCGGCTGTGATGCACAATCGGGCAAAGGTGCTGTAAGCGGTGAGCGGAGCGGAGCGCTGATTGGGGTTGCAATGCCTACAAAATCCCTGCAGCGCTGGAACCAGGACGGGGATAACATGAAAAAGATGCTCGAAGAGGCAGGATACAAGGTTGACCTTCAGTACGCCGCGAATTCTGTGGAAACCCAGATATCACAGATAGAGAACATGATTACAAAGGGAGCGAAGGTCCTGGTTATTGCTTCAATCGACGGTGAATCGCTGACGGGTGTGCTGGCCGAAGCAGCAAAGGAGAATATCAAGGTAATTGCTTACGACAGGTTAATCAAGGGAACAGAGCATGTTGACTATTATGCGACGTTTGACAATTACAAGGTCGGCGTAATCCAGGCGGAATATATTATAAAGACCCTTGAACTCGACAAGGGCGCAAAAGGGCCGTTTACAATGGAAGTATTCGGCGGCTCTCCCGATGACAACAATGCATATTATTTTTATGCAGGAGCAATGGATACACTGAAGCCGTACATAGACAGCGGTGTCCTGGTCGTTAAGTCCGGGCAGACCGAAATGGAGCAGATCGCCATCATGGGCTGGAAGTCTGAAGGAGCCCAGGCAAGGATGGATAATCTCCTCACTGCTTACTATTCCGATGAGCCTGTTGATATTGTTCTGTCGCCCAATGACAGCCTTGCACAGGGAATAGTGGCTTCACTGAAGGCCGCGGGATACGGTTCTGCCGACAAGCCCTATCCGATTCTTACCGGGCAGGATTGCGACATTACCAATGTCAAGCAGCTGATTGCAGGCGAACAGTCCATGTCAGTGTTCAAGGATACCCGGACCCTTGCCGCAAAGGTTGTGGAAATGGTTAATGCCATCATGGCCGGTACCGAGCCTGAAATAAATGATACAAAGACTTACCACAACGGGGTTAAAATTGTTCCGTCCTACCTGTGCGAACCCGTTTTTGCTGATGTAAACAATTACAGGGAGTTATTGCTTGAATCCGGGTACTATACCGAGGACCAGCTGAAATAAGAAATACCCTGTTATGTGCTTTGGCAATGCTGCACCATGTCTTTACCGGTATTAATCGAACCATACTGTAGCGGATATGGAGAGGGCAATTATGGCGGAAATTATTCTTGATATGAGGAACATTACAAAAACCTTTCCTGGTGTAAAAGCACTGGATAATGTAAATCTGCAGGTTGAAAAGGGAGAAATCCATGCACTGGTCGGAGAAAACGGTGCGGGAAAATCCACGCTGATGAATGTGCTCAGCGGGGTTTATCCTTTCGGTACATACTCCGGGGAAATTGTTTTTGAAGGGAAAAAATGCGAATTCAGGAATGTGAAGGACAGCGAGAAGGTGGGAATCGCCATCATACACCAGGAGCTGGCTCTGAATCCCTTTATGACAATTGCTGAAAACATATTCCTTTGCAATGAATGTGCCAGAAACGGCATTATAAACTGGGATTATACCAGGCAGGAAGCCAGGAAGCTGATGAAAAAAGTGGGGTTGACAGAAGACCCGGATACGCTGGTTATGGATATAGGGATTGGAAAGCAGCAGCTTGTGGAGATTGCCAAAGCACTTTCAAAAAATGTGAAACTCCTTATTCTTGATGAGCCTACAGCTGCGCTTAACGATGAAGACTCGAATAATCTGCTTAACCTGCTTCTCGAACTGAACCAGGAACACGGAATTACGTGCATAATAATTTCACACAAAATATACGAGGTCATCCGTATAGCTGATAAAATCACCGTTATACGTGACGGTATGATTGTTGAAACGCTGAAACGGGATGTGGATGAGTTTTCTGAAAACAGGATTATTAAAGGAATGGTGGGAAGGGAACTTGTCAGCCGTTTCCCGGAAAGGACCCCGAATATCGGGGAAGTGCGGTTCGAAGTAAAGGACTGGGTTGTATATGATCCGCTCGACGACAGCAGGATGCGTATAAACCATGTAAGTTTCAATGTGCGGAGCGGAGAAATAGTCGGCATAGCGGGGCTTATGGGTGCAGGAAGAACAGAGCTTGCAATGAGCCTGTTCGGCAAGGCATACGGAAGAAAAATAAGCGGAACAGTTATAAAGGACGGAAAGGAACTGGTGCTCAAAAGCGTCAGGGATGCCATAAAGGAAGGCCTGGCATATGTTACCGAGGACCGGAAAACCGCGGGACTGATACTGATTGATAATATAAAGAGGAATATAACGCTGGCAAGACTCGATAAGGTCAGTAAAAACCTCGTAATAAGCGAGGAGCTTGAAACCATTGTCAGTGAAGAACTGAGACAGCGGCTGAACATAAAAGCATCAGGAATATATCAGAAAACAGGGGAGCTGTCGGGCGGCAACCAGCAAAAAGTTGTACTGAGCAAATGGATTTTTGCAGAACCCGACGTTATTTTCCTCGATGAGCCCACCCGCGGGATTGACGTGGGATCAAAATATGAGATTTACAGCATTATCAACAAACTTGCGGAACAGGGGAAATGCATTGTTCTGATATCTTCCGAACTGCCTGAAATTCTGGGGATATGCGACAGGATTTACATTATGAATGAAGGCCGGATTGTGGGAGAGATGAATAAAGCTGAAGCAAGCCAGGAAAATATTATGAAATGCATTCTTGAATCGTCCAGGTAAAACTATTGGATAAAGAAGGGATCACAAAATGGAAAAACACAGAGATGTATTCAGGTATAATATAAGGCAATACGGAATGCTTTTCGCACTGATAGCAATTGTGCTTATTTTTCAGATACTGACCGGAGGAATCCTGTTAAGGCCAATCAACGTATCCAGGTTAATTCTTCAGAACAGTTATATACTGATACTTGCCGTGGGAATGATGCTGTGCATACTTACCGGAGGGCATATTGACCTGTCGGTTGGTTCGGTTGTGGCAATGGTAGGTGCGTCATCAGCTTTATTCAGCGTCAGGCTCGGCCTGCCGGCATCCCTTTCGATATTCCTGGGACTCTTGGTGGGGTTGCTGGCAGGTATGTGGCAGGGATTCTGGATAGCCTTTGTCAAAATCCCGCCCTTCATAGTGACCCTCGCGGGAATGCTGATATTCAACGGTGTAAACAATATTATTCTGAACGGGCAGACGGTACTGCTGCCTAAACTGTACATAACCATAGCATCGGACAGTATTCCTGATTTTTTCAGCGTGAACGGGCTGCACCTGACAACGGTTATTATCGGTGTTGTCTGCTCTGTTGCATACCTTATTGCACAGCTAATCATCAGGTTCAGCAAAATCAGGAACGGCTATGAGGTGAACTCGAAGCAGTGGTTTATGACAAAAACAGCACTTGTTGTCCTGATTATTAACCTGTTCGCTTACTGGCTTGCCAGGGCCAATGGTTTGCCGTATATCGTGATTCTGCTTGTAGTAATAATTGCAGTGTATTCATTTATAACGAACAAAACCGTTGCAGGACGGCATATTTATGCACTGGGCGGGAATGCAAAAGCTGCAGAGCTGTCTGGTATAAACACCCGGAAAGTCATGTTCTGGGTTTATGCCAATATGGGGTTTCTGGCTGCCCTTGCTGGAATTGTGTTTGCAGGAAGGCTGAATTCTGCAACCCCTACCGCAGGACAGGGATTCGAACTGGACACAATTGCCGCGTGTTTCATAGGCGGCGCTTCGGCAACAGGGGGAGTCGGAACTATTATCGGCGCAATTATCGGCGGTTTCATAATGGGGATCATGAACAACGGAATGTCAATTATGGGAATAAGTACATTCTGGCAAAGCATAATAAAGGGATTAGTAACCATTCTTGCCGTCGCCTTTGATGTGATCTCGAAATCGAAGGCAAAAGCAAGGTATTAGTTATCCTAACATTTGTTGTACTATATATATTCCGTTTTGAAGGCAAAGGGGTTTACTCTTTGCCTTTTTGGTATTATTCTCCTGTCACTGTGCCATATTACAGCTTAATAAAAGTAGGACATTAAATTTCAATTTCCTCCGAAGAAAATCCAAACCAATATGGCCGGTTAACTTCTTCCCGGCCTGCATCCAGTTTTATGGGCTGTTTGCCCGGTTCCTTAACCAAAGTACTGTTAACCGCAGGTTCTGAACATTATAAATCAACGCTCACCGGTATTGCACGGATGAGCGTATGGAATTCCAACCGGCATGCAATTTCATGAAACATGCCTGAATGCCTTGATTCTCTTCATAAACGGTATTCCGCAAATGACTGTTAAAAGAACCTGCAAAACCAGGCAGGTAACAATGCTGACCAGGGATAACTCACAAAGGAATATCGCACCAAAAGCAATCAGCAAAGTTATAAGAAACAGACAGCCTGCTGCAGTAGCGACAACTTTCCTGAGTTTTTTAATTTCCTCCTGCGACAGCTTAAGTATTTCGGCCTTGTTAAGAGAACCAATTGAAATATCGCCTTTTGAATCTGCTATTTTCTGTTTCTGCATCGACAGTATGGCTACAAGGACAATGCCAACGGTTATAATGGCTTCAGGAATAATAAAGTAGTTAGCAATTGACACGCACACATCTACCTCCTTTTCAAAAATTTGAACTCTTCAGAATTTTTGACTGTTCCTTTTCAAAATATTTATCCACACTCAGGTCAAACATTCCGCTGTAGTACCCGTTCCTGTTCCTGAGCAATTCCCTGTGCGTACCTTCCTCAGCTATTTTTCCGTCAACAATACATATTATCTTATTCATTCTGTATGTAAATGTGAGCCGGTGGGAAATTATTATGACCGTACTTTCCTCAAGATTGCTGAGTATGGCTTCGTAAAGTTCCTGTTCAATGTACGGATCCAGGTTGCTTGTAGGCTCATCCAGTACAATAAACCCCTTGTTGCCGGCATATATGCGGGCAATTGCCAGCCTTTGGCTTTCCCCGCCCGACAACTCAATGCCGTCTTCCAGCATTTGGCTTGTAATAGGTGTATCCAAACCAAGAGGCATGCTTTTAACTTTGTTCAGCAATCCCACCCTGTCAAGGGCATCTTCCACCACCTCATTGCTTATGTTTTTCCCCAGGGTAATATTTTCCCTGATTGTAAACGGGTATATCGTGAAATCCTGGAACAGTACCGAGATTGAATTTCTGAGCTCAACAAGATCATATTCCCTGATATCTGTTCCATTTATCCTTATTATTCCCTCCTGAGGATCATATAACCGCAGGAGGAGTTTTATTACCGTTGTTTTACCCGCGCCGTTATTGCCCACGATTGCAATTTTTTCTCCCTTCCTAATCGAAAACGAGATACCGTCCAGGGCCTTCGAATGAGAATTCGGGTAGGTAAAACTGACATTGATGAACTCAATCAGCTTAATTTCCCCGGCACTGATCTTCTTTTTGCCTTTATATGCCGATGAGCTGTCCGTGTCCATAAATGAAAGGTATTCGTTTATATACAGGTCATTTGAGTAAAAGGCGTTATACGTTGCAAACAGGCTGGAAATTGAGGATTTCAATGTGTTGTATGAGTTAAGCGAAACAAAAAAATCCCCGATAAGAATGCGTCCCCTGTACGCCTGGAATACAAAGTACAGGGAAATAAAGAAGGTTTCCATGTGAGAAAAAACAGAAACAAAAAAGTTTACAATGCTGAGTTTCTTATGGGTTGTTTTTACATTGTTCAGCAAATCCTTAGTTGCTTCATTCTTCTTGTTAAAAATAAAAGACTTAAGCGAGTTAACCCGTATATCCCTCATGAACTGAGGGACATAAAACAAGCGGTATAAATAGTTCAACTGCCTGTTCTGCTTTGTAATGCTTTTCTGGTAGTCATACTGTATCTTTTTCCGCTTTTTGTCTATCATCAGCTGAATAAATATAACCGACAGCATCACCAGCAAAATCCCTTTATTCATCCACAGCAGGATTGAAAATACCAGGGCAATCTGCGTCACCGATGCTATCAGGCTTAAATATGTATTTATGGCTGAATGTACCAGGTCACAGCAGTTGTCAAAAACGATGGAATATTTATCGTAAAAGCCGGGATTATCAAAATATTTAAGCTCCAGCGAAAAACTTTTTTTCAGGAATTCGTCTATGATTTTTACGTTTATCTTTTCCCTGGCCAGAGCTATAAACGGCGTATAATATATCTCTGCAACGCTCGCCGAAAGATTGATGCCAAGAGTCAGGAGCAGAATCTGAAAAGCCTGTGTTATTGACTGATTCTGTATTGCCTCGATAAGAAATTTCGGAATGACGACGTTAAGAACGGTAATAAAGCTCCCGAACAAAACCCAGGCAAGCTGAACAAAAAAGAAACCATAGCCGAGCTTTATTCCTTTTCCTAACAGTTTGAAATTCCGCCTAATAACTCCTGGAAATTTTCGCATCAAGTTCACCTTTAAAACGTTCAATTATTTGCTTCTCAAGCACACCCTTCATTTTATAACAGCCCGATGCATGGTATTGCTGCTTTTCCATAAAGCTCACACCCACGCATCCGCCCCCGCATGCAGGAAGGTATGCACATTCCCGGCATTCTGCTATTTCGTACGGGTTGCGTGTCATCCAGTCAAAGTAGGCATAGGTTGTGTCCGTTACCTGGCCGCCTTCGCCAATCCTGGCAACCCTGTGCTTTTCCTCGTTGACAAAATCCCAGCATTTGTATAAATCACCGTTCGGCATGATCGTAAAGGATGAGTCCGAGTATAAGCCGCAGTACATATTTCTCCTGGTTGGATTGGTATATATCGGGAACCCCAGCTGTTTGGCCATTCCCCACAGCTTATACAGGATGTCTCCCAGTTCATGTTCGCAAAAACAGTTACCTTTATATGAAGCACACGCAGCGGTGGTTCCTTTGACAATGCCAAAATCCAAGGAACAGGAATTAAGCCCCTCGTCATGCAAAAACTGCAGCAGCTCCCGGGTCCGGTCTACATTGGTTTTGTCGATGTTTATGCGTATAATAGGGTCGCATAAAGGATAGTGCTTTTTTACATTTTTAATTCCTGCCAGTACTTCGTCAAATGAACCTTTACCGTTTTTATATATCCTCCTTTTATCGTGTACTTCCTTTACACCGTCCAGGGTAATCTGAATTGTCTGGCAGTTAAGCTTCTCAAGTATTTTTAAATTCTCCCTGTTACATAATATACCATTTGTAACGATATGTGTAAAGAATTCCCTGTCGGTTTCCCTGCAAAAATTTTGCACCTTTTCTAAAAAAGGTATATTGGATTTGAAGTCCAGTAAAGGTTCACCGCCAAAAAGCCAGATGGATACAATTCGTGAACGGCGGTATTCGGCCTGTGTCCTGATAAAATCAAAAATATTGCTGCGAGTCTCGTCATTAAGAGATTCGTTTGAAACCTCTCCGGCACCCTCATAGCAGTAAATGCATCTAAGGTTACAGCCCATGGTTAACAGGATGGTTAACGACAGCACCGAATTATCAAACTTCTCCTTGTTGCAAAAGTAACTATGTATTCTTGCTTCATCAATATCATCATTTTCAATAAGGATGTTTGCAGAAATAAACTGTTCAATTGTATTTTTTTCAAGCGCTGATAAATTCCTTTTTTCAATATGTTCCTTAAGGCTGGAGTCTATTAAGAATGTTGCACCCGAAAATGTATTGCATAAAAGAAACATATCCTCCGGCAGGGATTCATCCGGGATAATAAGATTGTACCTGGAAAACTTCATAATTCATTCTCCTTGCATGACAGATATTAATGAAATGTTCACCGGGTCAGGTTTGTTTACAAAATCCCATGGATTTGTAAGCAAACCATTTACTGATACCTAAATAATCCTGATCACTGCATCAACCGTTTTTGCCGCATGCCTTTGTTCCGCACGAACCGCCGTTTGCACCGCATGCATGGGCACCACACATACCACCGTTAGCACCGCATGCTTCTGCGCCGCACATACCGCCATTGCCGCCACAGGCTTTGGCTGCGCAGGCACTTGCATTGGTAGCACATGCATCTGCTCCGCACATGCCTCCCTTGACTCCGCAGGTGTTTACCCCGCAAACACTGCCATTTGCGCCGCAGGCGTTCAACCCGCAGGCTCCGGCATTTGCACCGCATGCATTCGGAATACATGCACCGATATTGGCAGGGCATGCAACGGTCGTTGTTATTTCACGGCTATAAGCATTTCCTATGTATTCAATTCTATTGCTCATACTGTAACCTCCTTATTATTAATTTTTGCCGCATGCCTTGGCACCGCAGGAACCGGTGTTGCCGCCGCATGCTTTTGCACCGCATGCCCCGGCGTTTCCTCCGCATGCTTCTGTTCCGCATGCTCCGACATTTCCTCCGCATGCCTTGCTTCCGCATGCACCTCCATTTGCGGGACAACCGTCAACGCCGCACGCACCGCCTTTAACTCCGCAGCCGTTAACACCACATGCCCCGGCATTGGCTCCGCATGCATTCAGGGCACATGCCCCTATATTGCCTCCGCATGCGTTTGTTACACAGGCACCTATATTTGCAGGACACACCACTGATGCACTCATGTCCCGGTCATAAGCATTTCCCAGGTAGACAGGATTCTTCTGCATGGAACACAACTCCTTTCTTCTTTAAGTTAACAGGTAATTAAACATTCACAGGTTAAAAACAATACCCTAACTCATAAGCATCACTCACCTTTATCCATACAGTTTGTGAAGTGATGAATAAATTGCATGAAACTGACTGATGAATGCATTAGCGGCATTGCGCTGCGTTTATCCGGACATTGCCTGTCACGTCTGCAGCTGCAGATCCATTTGCTGCTTCATGATTTGCTGTTATTGACTGATTTTGTACATTAATTATATAACATATTATTATAAAATAACTATTATTTCCCAACAGTAATATATAATTCCTTAAGGTTCGATATATGTTTTGCCTGAACTATCGGGCATTCGGGCGATATATGAAATTAACCGGTCAGGGATATAAAGCAAATTATTTTTGGAATGAATATTAATGAACAAACAGGGTGATTCGTGTAGAATCCTGAAAAAGCAGAACATTATTTAACGATGGAACAAATGAGACGGGAAGAAATTTGTGTTGAAATGAATTATGGCTGGAAAACTCATAGAACTCATTCAGATGCTTTGAAATTATTAACATGAAAAAGATACACAATGACACACTTTTTTATATTATTATAGTATTGGTGAAAAACGAAAAACTTATGTAGTATAAATAAGGAATTAATGATAGAATTGCGGTATTTTAAAATTGGGGGCAAATTAGGGGATGTAACACCCTGCCGGGTACAGATTTCAAATTTTCACTTCACAATGTTAAATTTTCTCCTTGAGTTTTCTTAAGATATAATTTATAATAGATTTGCTGTCCAATCGGGGTGTGGCTCAGGTGGCAGAGCGCTTGGTTCGGGACCAAGAGGCCGGAGGTTCAAGTCCTCTCACTCCGACCAGCTAAAATAGGCAGGCTGCAGAAAATGAAGCCTGCCTATTAAATTGTATTTCAAGCCATGAAGGCCCGTTTTTTCAGCGTCATTCATTTTAATAACCGTGATATTATTTATTAGAAGGTATTAATCCTGAAAACAGGCTTTATTCCGGTTATCGGACATTAAACTTCACAATTCACATGTTTTAAGTTTCTTGCCTGGTATTGCTTTGGAGACATCCCAGTTTGCTTTTTGAATGTTCTTGAAAAATTGGAGTAGTCATTGAAGCCCGATAAAAAGCAGACATCCTTTGGGGGATAACCTTCAAAAAGGTATTTCTTTGCAAGTGCTATTCTTTTTTGAATGATGTATTGCTGTAATGAAATGCCTGTGATGTTTTTGAAGCACCTGCTGATATATGTTCCGTTGTGGTGCAGGATATCCGACAGAATATTCAGCGAGATCTCTTCAGTTATGTTTTCCTCTATATATGCAATGGTATTGGAGATGAGGGACGGCATTATATTATTTTTGGTTTCATTATTCTGGTTGCTTGAAATACGGTTAACCATAACGAGAATCTGCTTGATATAAGAATCCACCAAGATGTCACTGCCGTAATTATCAGCTTCAAGCTCCTTGCCAAGGTGATGGGCAATTATGGTGTATTCCGCAATCTGCTGTTCATTCAGCCTGACAGATGAAACCTTATTAAAGCAACCGGCTACGTTTGTTTTGTCGGAAGAAAGGGTCTTCATGTAAGAATCCTTGATGTTTATTACAATCCTTTCATAAGAATCCCCCTGTACAACTTCACGGCGGTGAAAATCATACGGCTTTATGAGAACAAGATCCCCGCGCTGCAGTTGCATTCCCAGTCGTTCAATGTAATAGTTTATGCTTCCGTTAAGCAGCAAAAACAACTCATACCCGTCATGGTTGTGAAAAAAATCACCCTTGTATGAAATTATCCTGTGATTGCAGGATATATTGTCTTTCAGTGCATCAAGAGTCCTTTCTATTACCATTGAACTACCCCTTTATTCAAAAACATAAGAACTGAACTATATCCGGCAGAGATTGTATATATCTTTCATTTATGCAAAAATATGTAATTCGACTCATGATGTCATATTACGCAAAATAATTGTCAAACTATACCATATTTATAATAATGCCTAAACGTTATACTAAATATATCAAAACTTTTATGTATTTTCAATAAATAGGGCCATTCATTTTTAAACGTTTTATCAAAAAATCTTTACAGGGGGAAGCCTATGGAAACTGCAAGAAGAACCAGGAAAAACCGCAGACAATTGCTTAGAAGCATATGGAACTGCAGATTGCTTTACCTGATGCTGATACCCGTACTTGCCTACTACATAATCTTCAAATACATACCGATGTATGGAGTTACGATAGCTTTTAAAAACTATAATATATTCAGGGGAGTACTTGGAAGTGAATGGTGCGGTTTTGACGTATTCAGGAAAATATTCGACAGTGAAAATTTCTGGCGCTCTATCAGAAACACGCTGATTTTGAATTTTGCAACATTACTCGCTTATTTTCCTCTCACAATCATTCTTTCGTTGATGCTTAACGAAGTGAGCCATGCCGGTTTCAAAAAAATGTCGCAATCAATTCTTTACCTGCCGCATTTCGTTTCATGGGTTGTTGTGGCAGGGATTGCAACAAACTTGTTCACACAGCAGGGTGGAACAGTAAACCTGATCCTGAGATCACTGGGGGCTGACCCCATTCCTTTTCTAAGTGACAACAAGTGGTGGATAATAACTTATGTAATATGCAATGTATGGAAGGAAGTAGGGTGGGGAACCATAATCTATCTTGCAGCATTATCAGGAGTTGATGAAACCCTGTATGAAGCAGCTTACCTGGATGGTGCCACAAAATTTCAGCGGCTTGTCCATATCACGCTACCGTCAATTAAATCGGTAATTGTCGTTATGTTAATTCTTCATTTGTCAAAAATGATGACAATCGGGCTGGATGCACCTTTGCTTCTGGGAAACGACAAGGTCATGTCGGTTTCACAGGTTATCAGTACCTACGTTTACCGGCTTGGCATAGAGAATGCCAAGTTCAGCGAAGCCACTGCAATAGGCCTGTTTCAATCGGTTGTTAATGTCATTATATTGCTGGCTGCTGACAAGTTTACCAGGATGATTGGTGAAGAAGGCATTATTTAGTGCGGATGGAGGAATAAGAATGAGTTATAATATCTATCGTTACGGCAGAAAAAAGACAATCACTATTGGTTCTGTTATTTTGTATATAATTCTTACAATTACAGTTTTTATATGTCTTTATCCTTTTTTGAATGTTTTAGCTTACTCCTTAAGCGGATACAATGCGGTACTTTCCGGGAAGGTAACCTTTTATCCGATTGATTTTAACCTGTCTGCATATAAGCAAATTCTCGGAAGAACACAAATATGGGTTTCGATGAGAACAACTGTCCTTGTTACATTAATGGGGACAGCAACCAGTTTGGTTCTTACCATCTTTGCATCATATGCCCTGTCAAGAAATTACCTTCCCGGTAGAGGATTCTTTACAGGCCTGATATTGTTTACAATGTATTTCAGCGGTGGTATTATTCCGACATTCCTGGTGGTAAAGGGGCTTGGCCTGTTTGATACGCTGGGTGCACTCTTTATTCCGCAGGCCGTTAATGTATTCAATTTTATCGTGATGCGTACTTTCTTCCGGGAGCTTCCGAAAAGTCTTGAAGAAGCGGCCAAGATTGACGGTGCAAGCGAGATGCAGGTATTGATGAGGGTTGTGCTGCCGTTGTCGCTTCCCATTATTGCAACAATTTCCCTGTTCTATGCAGTAGGGTACTGGAACTCTTACTTTGATGCACTGCTTTATATCCAGGATCCCGATAAATACACGCTGCAGCTGCGGTTAAGAAGCCTGCTGTTCGGTGAGGAACTGAATGTTTCAGGAAGGACAAACCTTGAAGGAATTGGTTCGGAAGTCATGTCCCAGTCCTTAAAAATGGCTACCGTTGCTGTGTCGACGATTCCCATTATAGTGGTATATCCATGGCTTCAGAAGTATTTTGTAAAGGGCGTAATGATAGGCTCAATAAAAGGCTGATAATTATTCAAAATAAGAAAGGATGGATTTTATGAAAAAAAGGCTTTTTATCTGTGTACTGGCTGTTTTCCTGATCATTCTTGGAATGAGCGGATGTACCGATGCCGATGTTAAGACCGGCGGAAATCAGGACGGCTCAGGCGGCGTGACGGACGGAGGCGGAAAACAGACTGCGAGTAAGTATCAGACAACATATGGCTCAAAGAAGTTCAATAACGTGAAGATTACCGTTGAGTTGTTTGATCGCAGCAATGCTCCGGAAGGCTCCACAATAACAAAAAACAAGTGGGTTGATTATATTAACCAGGAAATGAACAAAGTGGGGATTACTGTCGAGTTTATACCCGTTCCAAGATGGGACGAAGTAACAAAAATGCAGGCAATGATGGCTTCGGGAACTGCCCCGGATATTACCCTTACGTATACATATGCTCATGCGGAATCATATTTCAATCAGGGCGGTACATGGGATTTGTCGGAGTTCGTCGATGGTCCCGACCAGGCCCTGAACATGAAGAAATATCTTGGTGAGAATGTTCTTAATATAGGCAGGAATCCAAAGGGCGAGTTGTATGGTATTGTTGCCAAAAGAGCCGTAACAGCAAAGTCAAACCTGTTTATCCGCAAAGACTGGCTTGATAAACTGAATCGGCCTATACCCAAAACCACCGATGAACTTTATACTGTGATAAAGGAAATGGTAAAAAACAATCCCGACGGAAGACAAGATGTAATAGGAGCCATTGTATGGAATACATGGAATATGAAGCTGGCATTTTCGAAAGTGGCCGATGATCCGATAAAATGGGCCGTGGTAAGCGGCGATGACGCATTCGGCGATTACTATGATCCGGGTAACCGTGAGTATTATCGTTTCCTTAACAAGTTGTACAATGAAGGGTTGATGCACCAGGAATACTATACAATGTCCGAAGACAACTTCAAGAGTCAGATCACTACAGGTACGGCTGCATTTTTCGAATACGCTGTAAACGGAAATGTTGACGTACTCAGGGGCTCATTGCTGAAAACACTGCAGGAAAACGTACCCGGTGCGGATATTATTTCAATACCCCCTTTGAAGAATGTGAACGACGGTAAGCAATACAGTGCAGGTTATGCTCTTGGCGGACTCATTAATTTCTGCCCGAAAACAGCAAAAGCAGAAACCGTTGAGGCATGCATGACTTACCTGGACTGGCTGTGTACAAAAGCGGGCGGATTTGCGCTGTACCACGGTTTTGAAGGCGAGCATTTCAATTTTGATGAAAACGGTGTACCTGTTGTGATTGATGCAGAGTATAACAGCAAGGACAAAGACTGGCTCCGCACCGATGTATTCTTAACAGGAAACCAGGGTTATTTCGAAACGGTTGATGACTTCATAGCATGTACTGCGAAGGAAGCTCCGGGTTATGAGCAGCATGTTATTGATAATTACAATAATGCCCTGACCGGTATAGTTGTTAACGACTCAACCTATACATCACCCTCAACACCGGACTGGATAACAGATATAGGGCTTGTAAAAGATGAATACACCGTTCAGTGTGTTACCTGTTCTCCGGCTGAATTTGATGCAACATATGACAAATACATGGCTGAGCTTGAAAAAGTCGGAATTAAAACTATAATTGAAGAACGGCTCAATTACTACACCGAACTGTATGGCAATTAATCAGGGTATATTAGCAGGGGCTGCCTTAAAAAGCTGGGCAGCCCCCTTTAATTTTTCCGCCGGTTTTTTTAATACGAGTGTTTATTGACTCTTCCCCTGGGGCATGGTTTACAATTGATTCCGGGAGGCAGGGGTATGAGTTTATTCAAGAAGCTGTTATTTAAGCGTATCCGGCTGGTTGCACTGACCACCTGTATCAGTGTATTTTCCGCAATAGTATCTTTAAGCTGGAACACACAGCTCAGTATAATTATCAACAGTATTAATGCTAACCGTTCTGTTTCCGGAAAAACAGTATTGAATACCGCAATTATTGTTATAATCAGCGCAGCAGCGGCATATTTGCTGGGGTTATGCTCAGGCTTCGCATGTGAAACGCTTGCCCATGATCTCCGCATGGGATATGCACGGCATTTTGCGGCTTTATCATTACCCGAAATTGAAAACCTGAATGCGGGTGAACAGCTTTCCCGGCTTCAGAATGAAATAGCGGACATATCCGGCTTTTTTCATGCCAACCTGTTTGCTGTTGCAGACGACCTGGTAAAGTTTATCGTCACCTTTTCATGGATGCTCCGGACAAACCCGGAACTGACTCTTTCATCCAATATTCCAACCGTTATTGTTATACTGTATACGGTTTTCTCCAGCAGGGTCATCAGCGAAGCTGTTCAAAGGAGCCGGCAGGCAAGTGCGAAAATGAACGGTTTCGCAGACACGCTGATATCAATATTCCCTGTCATACGGCTGTTTAATGCAGGTCCTTTTATTCGGGAACAGTACAATGAAGCGCTTGAAGAATGGGAAAATGCAAGTATCATGGCAGAACGCAGGCGGGCATTGCTGATGTCGCTGTCAGCGTTATTGTCGTCAACTCCGTTGCTGCTGCTTTTATTGATCGGCGGTGCACAAGTAATCAATGGAACCGCAACGGTTGGCACCATATATGTTTTTATAAACCTGTCGGGGAATGTATCGGGAATTATGATGAACATGCCGGGGCGGATTGCGATGTTCCGCAGGTTCTCGGCCGATTTAAAGAGAATGGAACCTTTTGTATCAATCTGAACATGGAGGCAGGAAATGAGCATACATGTTGAAAACCTGTCTTTTGCCTATGGCGATAAACAGGTCCTGCAAAATATCAGCCTTGATGAAAAAGCGGCGAAAATATAGGGATTGTGGGGGTAAGCGGCTGCGGGAAAAGTACGCTGCTGAAGCTGCTTGCCGGACTGTATTCTGCCCGGGACGGCATTGTTGAGGTCCAGGGATTACGAAGACCGGAAGATATACGGAAAAACGTGTCGATGGTGATGCAGAATATTATGCTGTTTCCGGGAAGCATCAGGGACAATATTACCTGCGGGCATCCTATGAGCGATGAAGAAATAAGGCAGGCATGCGATGCAGCTCAGCTTTCAGGCTGGATTGCAGCATTACCTGACGGAATAGATACTTTCGTTGGGGAGCGGGGCGGAAGGGTGTCCGGCGGGCAGGCGCAGCGTATTGCCATTGCCCGTGCCATTGCCAAAAACGCCCCTGTTGTCCTGCTGGATGAGGCAACAAGCGCACTTGACGGCGATACAAGCATGGCCGTATTGTCTGCACTTGAAAGCCTCACGAAAGGGAAAACAGTTGTAAGCGTAAGCCACAGAACCGAGGCCCTGGCAGGATGCAGTCGTATATTCAGGCTTGAAGGAGGCAGGCTTTACAGTGCGTAACATAAGTGATATCCGGAATCTGTTCAGAACGGCAGGAGGTATCAGGCGCTTCATTATCCTTACATTGCTGCGCTGCCCGTTTGATGCCCTGCACACCGTTATTCATGCAGTTTTTTTGCAGTTGGCCTTTGAGGCAGTAAACAGCGAAAATCTTAACGGCTTGCTTCATGTCTGTTTATTGTTTGGCATTGGAAGTCTTTTGCTTTTCTTATATAATGGAACTGTATGGATGTTATACTCGGTTTATGTTACAAAATGGGTTGGTAAGATTCAAAGGAAACTGTTCGGGCATATTTCCCGCTTATCCCTGCAGCAGATTGAAGCCCGGCCGTCCGGAGAATGGATAACAAGGCTGAATGCAGATGTTCAGTCAGCGGCGGCTTTGCTGAACCAGCCGATACATCTGCCTCATGCGGTATTGGCAACTGTGAACGTCTGTGTATCTTCCGTAATCCTAATCCTGTTTAATCTGGGAATATTTGGTCTGTGCATTGCTTTCGTCATACCGCATGTTTTGATAAACCGGCTTTTGATTTTCAGACCCCTGATCTGGTTTGCAATGAAAGTGCAGGAAGCTGTTGCAGAGAATGCTTCGGATATGAATACAATCGTGACCTGCGCTGATACGGCAATCCTTTATGAGGCACAGGGCTTTTTGCTTGGGTGTTTTGAGAAAAGCAGCCTTGAGCTTCGAAAGCCAACATGAAAATCCATAGCAGGAAAGCTGCGGGGAACGGTCTTTTGGTTTTAATGGGGATGTGCGGTTACCTTGCGGTTTTAATGATTGTCGGAAACAGGGTATCAGCCGGTACGGTAACCTTCGGAGAACTCACGGCAGTTTTTCAGTACAGGGGAGGCCTGATGAAAGGCATGATGATGCTGATTAACAGCCTGATGAATATAAAGACTGCAATGGCAGGAGTGAAGCGTGTTAATGAAACGATGAGCATGTCACTGGAGGAATGAACATGGAAGAACCGTTAATGAGGATAGGCCAGATTGCTGCATTTTTCAATGTTTCGGTGAAGGCGATACGTTTGTATGAGAAAAAGGGAATCATAGTACCTGCAAAAACCGATCCCTTTACAGGATACCGGTATTATACCGTTGACCAGGTACAGACGCTTGCTGCCCTGCTGGAGCTGAAAGCACTTGGTTTTTCATTGTCTGAAATTAAGAAAATCATATCAGGCGGGGTAAACAACAGCGAGCTTTTGACAGCACTTGTACGCAAGAGTTTGGCATGGCAGGATGCCATAGCCGCCGCTGAAAACAAGATAGATGCGATTGATAGAATAATTGGGCGCATCAGGGAATCAAAGGAAGCAACAAAGATCCAGGAGCTTACCGACGAGCAGCGTGCATGGCTTCTGGTTAAGATGGTATGCGTCGAGGATTTGCGAACACAGAATGTATTGAACGAAGCGCTATGGCTGTAGTCTGCCCGACAGGTAAAAAAAGGGAGGCTGTTCCATCCTGAAGGAACGGTAACGATATTTTCCAGGCCGAGCCTGGTTATATGCCTCCTGTATGGCCGGCAAAATCGGGCCGCCGGCAGATGCTGATACACCTCGGCTTCACAGTGGATGATCTCGATGCAGCAGCAGCCCGTGAGGTTTCCTGCGGTGCAAAACCTGCTGATACACAAGTATTGGATAACGCAAGAGTCTGCATTGATCCCGCAGGGTATCCTTTCTGCATTTGCAGGCATTAAAGCAGCATTATGCGTCGCAGCGGTACCAGAGTTCTGCAGCACCGAGTCTTGCAACAACACCTTTACGTATTCCTGCTTCCTCATATTGGCCGACTATTGAACCTTCAAGAATACCGTTAGCAAGGTCCAGGTAATCCTTAACGATTCCTTTGTCGATAAGTCCGCCGTCGTGCCCTATTGCAAGATAATCAAACTCATCCCGGCGGGCCCAGATTTTTGAAATACTGTCCCTGTAAACGGCAAGATCCTTTTCTGTTCCTTCGGGCTTGTTGATTATGATAATGCCTTTGTTTACGGTATTCCCGCTGAACAGAATCCTGTTTTTCCTGTCCAGAAAACATACGGAGCCGGCGGAATGGCCCGGAGTGTGTATTGCTTCAAGTATTCGTCCGCCCAAATCCCAGGTATCGCCGTCTTCTATCGGTTTATAACTGAAAAAAGGATGATGCTTCATGGATACCATGGCCTTTAAAGCCTCAGCGTGACCCTCTCCGGGGAAACGGACAGGCACGCGGGTTTCAATAAACCATTTGATCAAATTGGGTTTATAATAATGTTCCCTTGCAATTTCCTCATCACCCGGGTGCATATGGCAGCTTTTCAGCGAAAACATGCCGCCGCAGTGATCCAGATGTCCATGGGTAAGCAGTACTTCAACAGGCAGGTCAGTGATTTCTTTCACTTCGTCCGTTACATTTCCGATACCGCAGCCGGTATCAATCAATGCACCTTTTTTATCACCAGTCAAAAGATAATAATTATCAAGGTAATAATCACTGATTAGCCAAGTGTTTTCTGCTATCTGGGTTACTTCCTTTCTTATGGGTTTCAATTTTTTCACCTTCCTTATAAACAGTTGTCCGTTAGCCTTAGCTGGAAAAAGAATTCCGGGGCTAACGGACAGGGATGGTATCAGAGCATTTTAAAGAGCTTATTGATTCAGTTCTATGCTTTCTTCCAGCTTCTCGCTTTGCTGGTTGACATATGCACTTATTTCCTTCATTTTTTCATCACTTATGTTGTAGATAAGGGAGAAGCAGATGAATATCAATATACATCCGACAGCGGGAAGAACACCGGCCAGTGTTTTGATATTATTGGAAACGTTGGCAGCCTGTGCGGCACCAAGACTTGCATCATATCCAACCATATCCAGCAATACGGCAATCAGGGAAGTACTTAAACTGGATATGAAGAATACAACAAAGGTTATTGTTGCGTAAACTGTACCGTCGTTTCTGGCTCCCGACAAATATGCCTGGTAATCAACGGCATCTGCGATTAACGACCATACCAGCAGGCTGAAGAAGCTGGTAAAGAAGGATGCAATAAGCTGGATTACGATCCATGCGGTGGCCGAAACAGGGAAGAACGCAAGTACCATGTAAAGTGCAGACGCAATGATAAACGGCCATGTTATTAAATGCTTCTTGCTGAACAGCTTTACCATCGGTTTTAGCAAAACCATGGCCAGAACCATCGGTAGCAGGGTGCCGAGACCTATTGCCGCCAGTTTTCCTGTATCGTGGTAATAGGACATAAATACGTACTGGTTGGTCAGACTGGTGGTCTGCAGAAAGAACTTGGCAACGATATATGCTACAACTACCGCAATCATGGGTCTGTTTTTCGCGAACGATTTTATAACTTTCAGATAGTCAATTTTCTGTTTTTCTGTTTTTTCCTTTGTTATGGATACAACAATCCTTTCCTGGCAAAGGGTATGTGTCAGGTACAAACATACCAGGGTAAAGAGCGAAAGGAACAATGCCAGTGGGATAAATTTTCCGGCAATGGGATTGTCCATGGCGTCGAATATTATCAGCGGTGCAATTGTTGTTGTGATAACATTTGCACCAAGAGAGCCTATGCTTCTGGCATTGGAAAGTTCGGTTCTTTCCAGTTGGTTGGAAGTCATGGAGTTCACCATGGCGCCGTACGCACGTTGATAAAAGTTCCAACAATTCCCCAGATAAAGTAAATACCGAGGCAATATACAATCCTGAACCAATACAGGGCTGACTGTATATTTAAGAAAAGTATGATTGTTGAAACTGCATAGGGGATGGCAAACCAAAGTATAAAGGGCTTGAACTTGCCATGCTTTGATCCTGGCCTTAAGTCAACTACGCGCCCGATAAAAGTGTCATTTAAAGCGTCTAAGGCTTTACATATAAAAATTATGACAGAAAAATGAATGGCATCAATTCCGATTACATTTACGCAAAACAACATCAGGTATGATATAAGATAATACATATGTGACA